>TARA_R110001606_G_scaffold12284_4_pt1 | contig 11028 bp, 6 predicted proteins | sample TARA_R110001606 | Tara Oceans TARA_R110001606 (sample SAMEA4398315) | marine metagenome | biome: Polar Biome; feature: [SRF] surface water layer (ENVO:00010504); material: water (ENVO:00002006), including particulate matter (ENVO:01000060) such as... | depth 5 m
CCCTAAATTAACACCTTGCTGTGCAAAACACCGTAAATCAATGCTTAAAGTCTGCCATTCATTGGTTGCATTTAGCTGCTTAGCAATATCCAATTTACCTTGGCAATCATCACCACATTGCATACCAAGCCAAAGCGGGGCATCGGCACTTTGCTCAACCTTAATTTGCATTTGTAATTGCCCTGCTTTTTCAACAAACGAACGTAAATCAGATGGGAATGCCGCACTTAAACGCACTGCTGCTAGTTCATCGCCGCTGAAGGTAATTGCACGCGCATCTTCTTGAACGTCTTTATCAAAGGTTTTAACGCTAACAGCTCCGATTGATTCGCGACTACTTGCCATCACTTTTTGCTGCTCACCACTTTGTAAATGCAGACTCCATGGCGCTTTAACCGCGCGCTCAAACAATACTAAATCATCAAGCTGCTGTGATATTCCTGTTTGCTTAACAAGATCATCTTGCAAGGTGTTTTTATCTGAATAAGTTAAGCCAAAACCATACGGTAATAATGGCGAATAATCTTTATCACCACGATTTTCGTTATCAACTGGGTTATTCGGCCAAGAAAACGACAGCTTGCCTTTAAAATCATGATTTACTGAGCCATCTACATTTGCAAATAACACATCGCTAATTGCATCCCCTTCGCTACCTGGCAACCACGTCGCGACAAACGCATCACTGGCATTAAGTTCTGCGTTTACCCACATTGGGCGGCCGCTAATAAATAATGATACAACGGGAATACCGGCTTGCTTTAATTTTCGCAGTAGCGCTAAATCCGTTTTATTACCCCGCTGATATTCAAGATTATCTAAATCCCCATTGCCTTCTGCGTAAGGTTGCTCACCAAATACTACAATAGCGACATCTGGACGAGTATTGAACTCACCGTTTAAGTCATGCTGAACTTGCCCGCCCGCTTGCTTAACAGTGTGTTCAATACCATCCAAAATCGACGTGCCACCTGGGAAATCGCTATTTTGATTCCCCGTACCTTGCCAAGTAATGCTCCAACCGCCAGATTGCATACCGATATTATCAGCACCTAGACCGGCTACTAACACATTTGCTTTTGGCGAAAGCGGCAGTAACTGTTGTTTGTTTTTTAGGAGTACTAAAGATTCGCGAACTGCTTGTTTTGCGATTTTACGATGTTCAGCACTACCAATGACCTCTGTTTTTCCTGAAAGTGGACGATTTGCAGGACTTGGTTTATCAAATAAACCCGCACGCATTTTTACTCTCAGAATACGCGTTACCGCATCATCAATTCGTGATTGCGCAATTGTGCCATTGTTAACTTGTGCGATAAGGTTTTCATAAAGTGGCTTCCATGCATCAGTAGGCACCATGTATACATCAAGGCCGGCATTAGCGGCTTGTGCACAGTTTCCATTGGTACAACCAGGAATTTGTCCATGACCATTCCAATCACCCACAACAAAGCCATCAAAACCCATTTTGCCTTTTAGCACATCAGTTAAGAGATATTTACTGCCATGGATTTTTTCGCCATGCCAGCTATTAAACGACGCCATAACTGTTTGTGCTCCAGCACCTAAGCCTCCCACATAACCTTGCGCATGAATGGTAAATAACTCTGCTTCGCTGGTAATATTATTACCTTGGTCATCACCGCCTTGTGTACCACCATCACCAATAAAATGCTTAACCGTACTGATCACCCGTCTATCTGATAAAAAGTCTTGATCAACTGCGCCTTGTAAGCCTTTTACTATTGCGGCTGAATAATCTCTAACAATTTGTGGATCTTCTGAATACCCTTCATAAGTGCGGCCCCAGCGGTCATCTCGTACTACTGCAACAGTAGGTGCAAACACCCAATCAATACCGGTTACCATCACTTCTTGCGCGGTCGCTGCAGCAATTTTTTCAATCAACTGTGGATTGTTAGCCGCACCTAAACCGATATTGTGCGGAAATAACGTCGCACCAATAACATTATTATGACCATGAACTGCATCGGTTCCCCACATAGTTGGGATACGGCTACCATCAAGGGAATCATCTACTGATGCTTGGTACATTTTTTCGGCTAGTTCAATCCAATCAGCAGCCGTGGCATGTTTATTATTATTAGGAAAAGCCCCACCGCCATTAAGGTAAGAACCAAAACCATATTGACGCATATCTTCCACTGTAATATCGCGAATTTCAGGTTGGATCATCTGGGCTATTTTTTGTTCTAAGCTCATTGAGCCGAGCAAGTCAGCAATTTTTTGCTCCATATTGGCATCGTCTTTAACACCGCTTTTGATCATCGGCCAAATATCATTGGTCGCTGCTGTTTGTTCTGATTGCGAACAGCCATTCATCGCCATTGCTGCAATCATCATTACCAAAAGAGTACGTGGTTTTGTTATTGTCATATTGTCCACCTAGTTATCAATGACGAGTTGAGGTTGTTACTTTTGAGCCAAATAGCGCAAAGTAAGTAATATATAAATAGCAGCCGATCGGCAGTAATAGTGCTAATTGCACACCAAAATTGTCAGCTAGGACACCTTGTAATAATGGAATAATTGCACCACCGACAATAGCTAAGCATAAAATACCTGAACCCTGAGAGGTATATTTGCCAAGGCCTTGTAGGGCTAAACTGAAGATGGTTGGGAACATAATTGAGTTACATAATCCGACCAACAAAATAGCCCACATTGCTAATGCCCCTTGTCCTGTCATCGCCATTAACACCAGTACCATGGCAAGTAGTGCATGACATGCCAATACCTTACCTGCATTGAGTTTTTGCATGATGGCAGCACCAATAAAGCGACCTATCATGGCGCCAGCGAAGTAATAACTAATATAATGTGCTGCTTGCTGCTCAGTAAAACCCGCAATATGATCTAAGGTTAAAAAGCCTACTAAAAAGCTGCCGATTGCGACTTCAGCACCGACATAAACAAAAATGCCAATGGCTCCTAAAATTAAATGGCGATACTGCCAAACACTACCTAAATCAATAAAGTTCTCAACATATTGATTTTCACTCTCAGCATCTGCTGCTTTGCCAAGTTTAGGTAATTTTAAAAAAGCAAAAATAACCGCAAGTACCAGCAAGCTTGCTGAAAGCATTAGATAAGGAAGTTTAACTTGCTCTGCGGTTGCTTGGCTGACTTCGGTTAGAATAAGCCAGCCACCAAAGATTGGCGCAACCGTAGTACCTAACGAATTAAATGCTTGGGTCATGGTTAAACGCGACGACGCTGTTTTTGCAGCGCCAAGTACGCTTACGTATGGATTGGCTGACACTTGTAAGATGGTAATCCCCGAGGCCAGTACAAATAGCGCCAATAAAAACAGCTCATAAACATGCGCTACGGCTGCGGGATAGAATAATGCACAACCAACCGCTGCCACCACCAAGCCCACCACAATACCAAATTGATAACCTATTTTACTCACCAACTTACCAGCGGGTATCGACATCACAAAATAAGCCCCAAAGAAACAAAATTGGATTAGCATCGCTTGGGTATAATTGAGTGAAAACATCCCTTTTAAATAGGGGATCAGGATATCGTTTAGACACGTAATAAACCCCCACATAAAAAATAAGGTGGTCAACGACGTTAAAGCAAACGTTTGTTTGCCCATTGGTTGTAGGCTATGTTCATTCGTTGCCAGATTGTGTGTGACGTTTGCCATATTAAACTCTCTAATTATTTTAATTATCAGTTCGTTACGTTTATTAAAGTACTTTTTCATTACTTAAAAAAAGCAAATAATAGTTGCAACATAAAATGTAAGCGCTTACATTTATATCATATAAATCGAAATTAGCAATTTATTTACAAATATTCTGCAAGCGCTTCCATTTTAATAACTATGCTGCGCTTAATGTAAAAGTAATTGCCAAAACTGAATGTTAAAGGATGCACCTAATCGTGTTTAAAACTATTTCTCTGCCGCCTAGCTCTGCGCTACTTAAACCTCAGTTTACCTTTGGTGTAGCCACAGCCTCATTTCAAATTGAGGGAGCTCGCAACGCACGCCTGACATCTATTTGGGATACTTTTTGTGACCAACCAGGGGCTATCACCGACAATAGCAATGGCGATACAGCCTGTAACCATGTTGAACTATGGCAACAAGATATCGCAATGATTGCTGACTTAGCCGTTGATGCGTACCGATTATCAATTTCATGGCCGCGCGTATTGCATCAAGATGGCAGTATTAATCAGCAAGGCATTGGCTTTTATCGTGATTTATTAACGGCTTTAAAAGCACGCAATATCAAGACCTATGTCACCTTATATCACTGGGATCTACCCCAACACTTGGAAGATAACGGTGGCTGGTTAAACCGTGACACCGCCTATGCATTTGCTCACTATACTGATTTAGTTACCAAGCAGTTGACAGGTTTAGTTGACTCTTATGCGACTTTAAATGAACCTTTTTGCAGTGCCTATTTAGGCTATGAAGTGGGTGTACATGCACCCGGTATTAAAAGTCAACAAGCAGGTCGTCAAGCGGCTCATCATTTATTGTTAGCCCATGGTCTTGCCATGCAAGTACTGCGCGCCAATTGCCCTAATATAGAAGCTGGTATTGTTCTTAACTTCAGCCCAGCTTATCCAATGACAGAAAACGATACACAAGCAGCATTATTAGCCGATCAATATCACAATCAGTGGTATATCAAAGCAGTTTTAGAAGGTCAGTATCCGGCGCTTTTAAATAGCCTCAGTAGTGAAGTGCAACCCCATATAGCTGCTAATGATATGGCGATAATCAGTCAAAAAATCGACTTTATTGGCGTTAATTACTATACCCGCATACACTACAAAAACACTGATGATAACTGGTTTGCCGAAGCACAAATCAACAACATAGCTGTGACTGACATGGGCTGGGAAGTCTATCCACAAGGTTTAACTGAGTTGTTAGTATCATTAAATGAGCTATACCAACTACCTAAAGTTTATGTAACTGAAAATGGTGCGGCCATGGCAGATACACTACGAGATGGCCAAGTACTCGATACAGAGCGCGTTAGTTATTATCATACCCACCTCAATGCAGTGCATGACGCAGTTGAGCAAGGGGTTGATATACAAGGCTATTTTGCATGGAGCTTAATGGATAACTTTGAATGGGCATACGGCTATGAAAAACGCTTTGGTCTCGTTTATGTTGATTATGAAAACCAGCAACGCATACTAAAAGAGAGCGCAATACAATATCGCGCATTGCTCACACAGCGCAAAAAATAATAACAACATGAGTGCCAATTATGCTAACTAGAAAAGAAAAAATAGCCTATGGCTTAGGTGATACTGCAAGTAACATCATTTTTCAAACCGTGATGCTATTTTTAACTTTTTTCTATACCGATATATTTGGTATTTCTCCGGCCATCGTTGGTACTCTGTTCCTAGTGGTGCGAGTTATTGATGCAATCACCGATCCGTTAATGGGGGCGCTCACCGATGCAACCCGAACCAAATATGGTAGTTACCGGCCTTACCTATTGTGGCTCGCGATCCCGTTTGGGCTGGTTAGTGTAATTACTTTTACCACACCAGATTTAAACGCGACAGGAAAAGTCATCTACGCGTTTGTCACCTATACGCTATTAATGCTGGTTTATACCGCAATTAATATTCCTTATTCAGCTTTGGGTGGAGTACTAAGTCGCGATCCGAGTGAACGCGTATCCATTCAATCTTATCGTTTTGTATTTGGTATGCTCGGTGGCTTACTCGTCAGTGCTTGCACATTGCCATTAGTAAGCTGGTTTGGTAAAGGCGATAATGCTCTTGGCTATCAGCTTACTATGATACTGATGAGCTGTTTCGGTGTGATATTATTTTTGACCTGCTTTCGCTTTACTAAAGAACGCGTGGTTGCACCACAGCAACAAACCCTTAGCCTCAAAGCACAAATGGCAACGTTGTGGCAAAACGGTCCTTTTAAAATACTCTGTGGTGCTGCCATTATGCTGCTCACGAGTATGGTGCTGCGTACGACTTTAGCAATTTATTACGTAAAATATGTTCTTGGTGAAGCCGACTTAGTTACGCAATTTGTTACCTTGGGAATGATCGGTAATATCCTTGGCTGCGCCTGCGCACAACCACTGAGTAAACGGGTTGATAAAAAAGCAGCATATATATATCTCCAATACATCTCTGCGGCCATAAGCTGTTTTGCATTTTTCTTATCTGACGACCAATTAGTGCTCGCGTTTGCAGTCTATTTTTTATGGTGTTTTTTCACCCAAATGGCAACTCCATTGTTATGGGCAAAAATGGCAGATGCAATTGACTACGGACAATGGCAAAATGGCCATCGGCTAACTGGCTTGGTCTATGCAAGCGTGGTGTTCTTTATTAAACTAGGCCTTGCACTGGGCGGAGCTATTGCTGGTTGGTTACTGGCTTACTATGGCTATCAGGCTAACACTGAGCTTAATGAAGCAACTAAAGCCGGTATTTTAACCTCGTTTACACTGTTTCCTGCAATTGGTAGTGTACTTGTCGCGTTGATCATGAAAAGGTATATTCTTGATAATAATACCTTAGAGAAAATAAACGCTGATTTAGCGCAAAGAAGTAGTACTTAACAAGGAATATCATGGCGACCATTTATGAGGTGTCAAAACTTGCTGGGGTCTCATTAGCGACCGTTTCAAGGGTAATGAATAATAATACTAATGTCAGTGATGCAACGCGAAAAAAGGTAACCGTTGCGATGACACAGCTTGGTTACCGGCCTAATTCCATAGCACAATCTCTCGCATCTAACTGTTCAAATAGTGTTGGTTTATTAGTTTCCGAACTACAAGGCCCTTTCTATGGCCCAATGATGAGCGGCATTGAGACCGCTTTTCGTAAACAAAGCAAGCATGTGATCATTGCAGCAGGTCACAGTGACGAAGAACGTGAACAACAAGCAATCGAGTTTTTAATTAGTCGTAATTGTGATGGCTTAATTTTACATGTTGAAGCAATTAGTGATGACTACTTAATAGAGTTGAGCAAAGGGAAAACTCCTTTTGTACTGATCAATCGATACATTCGCGAACTAGCATCGCGCTGCATTATTTTAAATAACGTAAAAGGCGGTTATTTAGCGACTAAACACGTATTAGAGCAAGGCCATACGAATATCGCTTATATCAGCGGCCCACTGTGGAAACAAGATGCTCAAGATCGCCTCGCAGGGCACAAACAAGCTCTAGCAGAGCACAACATTAGTTTTAATGAGCAATTACTATATCAAGGTGATTTTATGGAAGACAGCGGCACTGCAGGCTTTCAGCATTTATATAACGGTAATTCAAAATTTACAGCGCTAATTTGTGCCAATGATGAAATGGCAACCGGCGCTATGGCCAGTGCCCGTGAGTCATCATTAATCTTGCCTGAGCAACTTTCTATTATGGGCTACGATAACGTATTTTTTACCCGTCATGTGTATCCACCACTTAGTACCGTCAATTACCCAATCAACGAAATGGGCCAAATGGCTGCTAACTGGATTTTAAGTGAGGTGTATAAAAAAACCACCCCAGCTTTACAAACTCTTTTTGAACCTGAATTAGTGGTGCGTCAATCAATTATTACTAACCCTCAATAAGTTGGGTTAGTAATGCTAAATTAATCGGTTTAAGTAATACTTGCTCTATCTCAAGGAGTTCAATTTGCTTCGGATCTGGCTGTATACCACTGACGATTACTCGCTTTAGATCTGGATAATACTGCTTTGTATAACGAGCTAAATCCAAGCCACTGCCATCAGGCAAATGCATATCTAATAACACTTTATCAAATTGAGAGTCATTTTTTAGAATTGCTAAAGTATGCTCATAACTAGTTGCAACAACGGTTTCAACCCCTAAACTTTCCAGTAATAACTGGGTGATTTGCGCCGCATCTGCATCATCTTCAACCAATAAAAAACGCGCACAACTTTTTACTCGCGCTGGTTGCGCTAATTTATCAACGGGCTTATTAGCCGCCATAGAGTAATTAGTTAAGCACTGATAAAGTAAGCTTGAATCAACAGGTTTGCCTATCACATCGTTAAAGCCCAGCGCCAATAACTCGCTATGTATACCTTTCATCGTGGCAGCAGTAAGCGCGATTACCGCCCCCTTAAAACCCATTTTTCTAAGTTCAATCGTGGTTTCTTTGCCCCCCATCACCGGCATATGAATATCTAAAAATATAATGTCGTACGGATCACCTTGCTGTTGTGCTTTAGTTACTTTATCAAGTGCTTGCTTACCGTGTTCAGCATAATCAACCTTTGCACCAGCAGAAGAGATCATATGCCCAACTAACACCCGTAAATCTCGTAAATCATCAACCACCAATACTCGGCCACTGACTTTACAGGGGGCCATTTTTTGCTGCATATTAGGTGTCAAATCGAGCTTTAATACACTGCGCTCTACATATTGAATATTGCCCGGATACACTGAAATAGTAAATTCAGATCCATGACCGATAGCAGACTCTAATGTGATCCCGCCCTGCATACGACTCAACAATTCAGAGCAAATAGCTAAACCTAACCCCGCGCCGCCAACTGAGCGCGATTCTACATCGGCTATTTGTTCAAATGGTTTGAATATAAGTGCTTGTTTTTCAGGGGCAATACCCATTCCAGAATCTTTAATACTAAAAAACAGCATTTCACGGCCATCAATAACTTTTGTCCATGCGCGAACAATGATATCGCCTTGCTCGGTGAACTTAATCGCATTATTGATGATATTAATTAAAATTTGCCGAAACCGTGTCGCATCAATACTAATTACAAGAGGCAAAGGTTGTAATGACTCAAAACGCAGCGACAGCCCTTTATCCAGCGCAGATACTCGCATTAAGGTAAACACATCAGCCATTAAACTATCAAGGTTGACATCACTGCAGCTGAGCTCCAGTTTATCGGCAGCTATTTTTGATAAATCGAGAACATCATTTAACAAGCTAAGTAGATGCTTACCATTACGATAAATAACCCCTAACTCATTATTGGCATGATTGTTAAATTCACTTTGCATAAGCAACTCGGTATAGCCCAAGATTGACGATAACGGGGTGCGTAGCTCATGGCTTAAATGTGCTAAAAAGCGGTCTTTAGAACGATTCTCAGCCTCTGCTTTAAGTCGTTCAAGGCGTTCATCTTCAACATCGCGTCGGGCTAATGCGTAGCGAATAGAGCGGGCAAAGCGACTTGAGCTCATTTCACTTTTTACGAGGTAATCAACAGCTCCGGCATCCAAAGCGGCTAAATCAAGGGCGTCGTTTGATTGCCCGGTGAGCATAATGATAGGGCCATTAAAACCATTTTCTACAGCTTGTTTTAATACTGCTAAGCCGTCTGAAGCCCCTAAGCGGTAATCAAGCAGGCAAATATCATGATGATTTTTACTCAGCACCTTAACTGCCTGCTTGGGATCACTGATCCACTCTATATCAAATGTATGCGAACTCAGCTGCTCTAGATAATCACAGGTTAAAATATAATCATCTTCATCGTCTTCAACAAGTAACAGTCTGGTTGCCTTATCTAACATAGCGTCTCCAGTTTTTTATTTAGTCATTAAACGTACTAGGTAACTCTACAAACTCCACCCAGTACTTACCTAACGTTTTCATTAGTTCAACTAAGCCATCAAACGTAACTGGTTTAGTAATGTATGAAGCCGCGCCTAAATCGTAACCCTTAACCATGTCTTCCTCTTGCTTAGACGTGGTTAAAATAACTACAGGAATACCTTTTAAGTTTGAATTGCCTTTAATCGCTTGCAACGCTTCGCGTCCATCCATGCGTGGCATATTCAAATCCAATAAAATCAACCCAGGTCGTGGCGATGAGTTTTTGTCTTCAAACTTACCTTTACGCTCTAGGTACTCCAAAAGCTCCACACCATCTTCAACAAAGTATAACTCGTTTAATACACGGCTTTCAGCGAGTGCGTCTTGCGTTAATAAACGATCATCTTCATCATCATCAGCCATTAAAATGGTGATTGGCTTTACTTTAGAAAATGGCATTTAAGCCTCTCCTTGCAATGTGAAAAGCTCGCTTTCCACAGGTAGTTTTATGATGAAGGTTGCTCCCTCACCGGTGTCACTTTGTGCCGCTATCGTACCGCCGTGACGCTCTACAATACGTCGGCACACGGATAAACCAATCCCCGTGCCTTTATATTGCGAACGCCCATGCAGACGTTGAAACGGAACAAAAATTTTGTCGGTATATTCTGGCGCAAAACCAATACCGTTATCTTTAACTGTAATGATTTGCCATTCCAGCTCTGTATTATAATCATCATTAAATTCAGTCTGATGCTGATACTCAATAGTGATAATTGGTGCCACATCTGGACGTCTAAATTTCACCGCATTTGAAATCAAATTCAAAAATAGCTGCTGCATTTGGCTCAGATCTGCTTGTATTACTGGCATTTCGCCCACGTTGACCTGCGCATTTGACTCTTTAATCGCAATTTCTAAATCGCTTAGCACATCATCAAGTACTTGCTTTAAATCCGTATCGGCAAAGTCTTTACCACGTGTTGTCACTCGCGAAAACTCTAACAAGTCATTAATTAAATTAGACATTCTTTGCGCTGCATTTTTCATACGCGCGATATAATCAATGCCTTTTTCACCCAATTCGTCTTTAAACATGGTTTCTAAGCGATCACTAAATGCTTGAATTTTGCGCAGTGGCTCTTGCAAATCATGACTCGCTACAAAGGCAAACTCTTCAAGCTCACGGTTACTGCGACTTAGTTCATCAGAGTACAAGGTCAGCTCTTGTGTACGCTCGGTCACTTTACTAGCCAGTGTTTCGTTTTGATATTCAAGTTCCTGCTGATATTTTGCCGCTGTTTGTAAGTTAATACGCGTGAGCATAAACATACCAAGGATCAATAAAGCACTGGTTACGGCAGTAATTGCAAAAGTGAGTTTGGCTTCTTTTTTAATTTGCCCTAACTTTCGAAACTGCACAGCTTTAAAAGCAGA
>TARA_R110001606_G_scaffold64122_2_pt1 | contig 11025 bp, 12 predicted proteins | sample TARA_R110001606 | Tara Oceans TARA_R110001606 (sample SAMEA4398315) | marine metagenome | biome: Polar Biome; feature: [SRF] surface water layer (ENVO:00010504); material: water (ENVO:00002006), including particulate matter (ENVO:01000060) such as... | depth 5 m
GTTATGTGTCTTGGTACAAGTCATTTCCGCTCATTGGCGTGGGCCGAGGACAGGCAATTGCTTCACTTTATGGCCTTTCAGCGGTGATCTTCCTGGCTGTCTTTACTTTGGAGCTTCCAGAGTGGAATTTCCTGGCTGGGCTGGCGCTGTTTGTGACTGGTGGCTTCGTGATGTATACCGAGAACGACGAGGTTCTTGAAGTCGTGCGAGCGGTCTCGAAAAATACCGATGCCGAGGGTAACCGCACACCTGCTCACTTATGAACTGGAGCACCAGTACGTGAAAAAATTACATATGAAAGGCCGAATACTTCAGCTAATCAACGCCAAGCGCGATGAGGGCATCTGGGACTGGGAACTCACTGATACCATAATGGGTGAGTACGGTCTTTCCGGCCCTTATTGGAAAGGCAATACACGGGTGACGCTAACAGATCTATTTTCCACTGGCATTATCGAAAGTGTGGAAGAGAAACTAGACGATAAGGGCTATTTTGGTGTCGGCCGAGTACTGTTCAAGTTCCGGCTTAATGCCTTCGGTAGACAGCGCATGCTGGACACCGAACTGGCATGACGATTGGGCTTTACCCAATCATTCAACTAGAGAGGAGTGAATTATATGTCTGAGTTCTGGGGTTTTCCGGATGCCGATATCTTGGCTGTAGCGGTAATCATTATTTTGAGTAGTTTAGCTTTATACCAAGCCCGTACTTTCGTCACGAAGATCTGAAGCTTAGCCAAAGATACCGATTTTTCACGCACGATGCATAGCGCACGTCCGTCTTCACAGCGCCCGCTTATCGCCCTGCTCAACCACTGTTGAGCATTATCTTCCTCGCCTAACGAGCCGCCCTCGATGGACTCGCCATGCCCGGGGCAATCACCGAAAGGGGTAGTTGATGCCCTTTTTAACCTAAGCAATACTCATTACAAACAAAGACAAGCATGTCGGCATTATCTATTTAGCAAATGATTAGCTTGAGTTGAGCCATACTTTGTTCTCAACGTGGGGAGGATCATGACCTGAACGTTTCGACTGACATCTCCTTTACACCTTGGAATAAAGGCAAGTTGGTTGTGCAAAAGCTACCTCCTCAACTGAGAGATATCTGGGTCTCCTCAAACGTTTCACCTCTATAAATGCTTCATTGAGCTTCTCAATGACCTTACAGCGAAACTCATCTGCGCCCTCTGCCAAGCTTGAGGCTCTCGCGGACACGCTGCATCAGGCGCTACAGGCTGGGCAAGTAGCGGGCTTTGATGATAGTTGCCATCTCACCCCGCCATGACGCCTCGGATCCGCTTTCTGTTCGGCTAGGCGCCCCGTCGAGCCAGCGTTTTTCCTCGTGCTTCCTTCTGATTCCCCCTCGCGGGAGACACCCTTGCCGTCGGCTAGCACTTCCCCATCCCGGGCGCAGGGGACTTTCACCCCCAGTACCATCCTCGGTAACAGCGCCATGCCTGGCGCACAACACCAACGCCCCCGGAGTTCCGGGGCGCTGGTGTTGCTAGGTTCTCAATTTACCGAGAGTGTCAGTCGCTCTCATTGAGGACCGCTTCCGGGAAGTGGCGACGCAACATCCGGTTCTGGAAGTCGTCCACGAAGCGGCTGTTGATGATGATGATGAACCGTTCGAAGGGTGCCTCGCTGTCGAGCTGTTCGATCCCGTCGACACTGTGGAATAGCCGATCATCGCTCAGATGAAGGATATCACCCGGATCCAAGGTGATATCGATCAAGGGTTGCGTGCCAGCCTTGTCGCCGTAGAGGTGGTTTTCACCCCCCGCCACGTTTTCTCGATTGAGGACCAGAATGCTCAGGGCCTTGCAGCCATCGGCATGAATCCCCTGACCCTGAAGGGGGTCGATGCTGCCTTCCCCGCGAACCCCGGTGATCTGCATCAGGATGGGTTCACGCGCACCGATATTCCACAACCTTGCCCAGGCGCGAACGAAGGCCTTCACATCCGGGCGTGCCATGAACTCAGTTGTCAGCGGATCATAGAAACGCAGGCGGTCGGCCATGCTCTCCGCGTCGTTGAAGGCTCCCCCCTGGGCCATCGGGCATTGGCCCATGTCCTCAACATCTCCCTGGTCGTTTAGGGCGAGCCAGGACATCCGCTTCCACCGCTGGTTGACATAGGGGTCCCGCGGAAGATCGGCGGCAAATCCCTGCCAGGCAGTCAAATCGATCCGTTCTCTAATGTCGGTTTGTGCCCAATCCTGATGCTTGAGCGACTCGGTTACTCCCGGGGTCCAGTAATCGGCCAGGGAATCGGCGGGCATGGAGGTGAGATCGAAACCGTGCTTGAGGGTATCGAGTTTCATGTTGGTATTCTCCTGTTAACTAGGCGGAATTGCCCGGTGTTGCCGGTGTAAGAACGCGGGCAACAGGAGAGAAATGAAAAGATTAGAAAGAATATGTCAATAAATGTAACAAGAAAGAGTCGTTTTTTTAATAACAGGATCAAACCGCTGATGACGTATATGTGTAGGTTACCTCCTACACATAGGTGTAGGATAATCACAACAAAGTGCCTATTGTTGCCATTATGATGGCACTTGACAGTGTTTTTTCTTTAAGTGGATCCCATGACTGCCAGCAATTCTCGACATCACAGAGGGCCGGAACGCCTGAAGGAGAACCGCAGGGAGTTTTCCGGTGCGCTCGTGTTGGCGGTGTCAAAGACACCTTCAACTAATGGCATCGATTCGCATGATGCCGGCAGGGAAGAAGTCGAGTTAGTACGCCGCCAGTATCTGGAGAGTGAGCAGCGGTTCCGCGCCCTGCTGGAGAGTCTGCCGAAGGTGGCGGTTCAGGGGTATGATCGCGATCGGCGAGTGATTTACTGGAATGAGGGTAGCACTCGTCTCTATGGCTATACCGCTGAGGAAGCCCAGGGACAGTTACTGGAAGATCTGATCATTCCTGCCTTCATGCGCTACGGGGTGATCCAGGCGCATGGCGCCTGGATCAAAGAAGGGGTCGATATACCCGCCGGTGAACTTGAGCTCAAGCACAAAACCGGCGAACTGGTATCAGTCTTTTCGCAGCATCTGATGCTCAATAAGCATACCGACTCACCCTTGATGTTCTGCGTAGATGTCGATCTTTCCGACCAAAAGCGCGCCCACCGTGACCTGGAATTCGCCACCCGTTTCGACAGACTGACCCATCTCCCTAACCGCCAGACCTTCGAGGTCCACCTGGACAGTCTGTTGGATTCCTGTCGACGCCAGGGCAGTGGCCTGGCAACCATCTACCTGGACATCGATCACTTCGTCGAGATCAATGATGCCCTTGGCTATGATCAGGGCGATCGCCTGCTCATTGAGCTGACTCGGCGACTGAGAGAGTGCCAGCGAGCCACTGACCTGGTGTCCCGTGTCTCTAGCGATGAATTCGTGCTGGCCTTTCCCGGCGTCCACTTGGCCCCCGATGTCAGACGGGTCGTTCGTCATGTCCAGAATGTCTTTCGGGAACCTTTCGTCCTGGACGGTCGGGAGAGCCAGATCACAGCCTGCCTGGGAGTGGCGCTCTTTCCCGAGAATGGTGAATCGTCACGCGAATTGATCCGTAATGCCGATGTTGCCAAGAATAGTGCCAAACTGGATGGTCGGGGTGCTGTACGTTTCTTCCAACAGAAGCTCCATGATGAGCTGGTTCGCCAGCACTACCTCTCGGCGCGACTCGAGGAAGCCCTGGATAACGGTGAATTCTACCTCCACTACCAGCCCCAGGTCTCGGCGGCCAGTGGGAGAATAGAGAATCTCGAGGCCTTGTTGCGCTGGCAGCCTGCCGAGGGCCCGCCGATCTCGCCTGCCGAGTTTATACCGCTGGCCGAGCGTTCTGGTGTGATCCATCGTCTGGGCGACTGGGTCATCGAAGAGGCTTGCCGCCAGCAGGTGGAATTGCGTGCCAAGGGATTTCATGACCATCGCATCGACATCAATGTCTCGGGTCGTCAACTGATACGTCCCGATGCCCTCAAGAGCTTCGAGGACTCGCTGCAGCGTCACGGCTTAGGTCCGCGGGATATCGGCATCGAACTGACCGAGAATGTCCTGATCGAAGCTGACGAGACCGTCCTCGAGGACCTGCGGCGCCTCCATCATCGCGGTATTCGCATTGCTATCGACGACTTCGGGACAGGTTATTCCTCCCTGAGCTATCTCAAGCACTTTCCAGTCACCGCCCTGAAGATCGATCGCTCCTTCATCCACGATGCTCCCACACAGCCGAAGGATAGGGCCATCATGGAGGGTACCATCTTCATCGGTCATCGGTTGGGGTTGGAGGTGGTGGCCGAGGGCGTCGAGAACGCCGAACAGTTGTCATTGCTTCGCGAAATGCATTGCGACCTCGTCCAGGGGTTCTTCTTCTACCGTCCGATGCCTGCCAAAGAAATCGACCGCCTGCTGGGCGGGTTCATGCCTATGTCGAGCTGAGCCCCGTCGTGATTTGACGAACAATCCCCGGGGTTGCCATACCCTGGAGATCTTGCGAACGACCCCGATGCCCCTCGATCGCAGGGACTGACACTGTGGCGCCAAACCTGGCCCATGGGCATCGGTGTGCTCTCCCTCCTGGGTTTTCAGTTGGTCGACAGTGCCTTTATCGTACGCCTATGAACGGAACTCTTGGCCGCCCAGTCACTCACCTTTCCGCTGTCCTTCCAAATTATCGCGGATTAGGCATTGCCATCGCCGCGCTGATTTCCCGTGCCCGCTCGCTGCATTTGCTAGCAACGACCGCTAAGGGTAAATATTGGACTATCGAGATTTCTCACAATTCTTAAGAAGACAGTGTCTTAATGAAAAGAGGGTGTCACCTCTCATGAGCGGGTACGCATGAAATTTTTACTGAACGATGTTTCGAGGGTAGATAAAAAAATCAGCAGTTAGTGAGACAGCGTCCAAAACAGTTCAGTCAGGTTGAAATCCTCAGCTACCGAGATACGACAGTTGGGCTCGACTCGACCGCTCTTGCTGAGTTGCACGATGCAGCCGTGAACATCGATACCGACGGCTATTTTGACGTGACCAAGGAAGCCGAGGATGCAAAAGCTGATGTGCTGCAGCACATCAGCGAAATGCACGGCCGCACCCTTGAGAAAGAGCGCCTGGCTGCCGAGCAAGCCGAAGTGGAGGCCGATCGCCGCCGCCTGCGTGAAGAAGAAGATGCCCGAGAAGCTGAGCGCAAGGAGCTTGAAGAACTTCGCCAGTTCAAAGCCGAACAGGAAGCGAAGAGTAACCCCGCGCCGCAGCCCAAGCCGGAACCGGAGCCAGCTCCCCTGCCCGCTGCTGCCGAGCATAAACCGCTGAATGCCAGCCGCTTGAGCGCTGCAGCTACCGCCTACACCAAAACACCGGCCTCAAAACCCGAAACAGTCACGATCAGCCGCGGCGAATACGACCAGCTATTAGCCGATCAAGCCAAGCTGCGCGCCCTGGAAGCCATGGGCGTCGATAACTGGTCAGGCTATGAAGCCGCTATGCAGCAGCTAGCCGCTTAGACCCTCCAACCATCTGGGGCCGCAGGGCCCCTTTTCTTTGGAGCTTTACATGAATCCTGTTCTCTTTTTTGACACTGAAACCACTGGCCTGCCTGACTGGAAGTCTCCCAGCGAAAGCGAACAACAGCCGCATCTGGTGCAACTAGCCGCCATCTTGGCGGATACCGATACCCGCAAAGAAATTGCTACGCTGGATCTAATTATTGCGCCAAACGGCTGGGAGATCCCCACCGAAGTTTCTGAGGTTCATGGCATTACGCAAGAGCATGCCGCTGCTGTTGGAGTAGATGAGACGCTGGCCTTAAACCTGTTCTTCCAGCTCTGGAACCAATACCCACGTGTCGCGCATAACCGCACATTCGACCAGCGGATTATTCGCATCGCCGCTAAGCGCTATATGAGCGAGGGCGATACCGAGGCCTGGGCCGATAAAGACGAGTTCGCCGACACCATGCTGTTGGCCAAGCCCATCATGCAGCTACTACCCAAAGGCAAGTATGGCTTCAAGTCGCCGAAGCTGTCGGAAGCCTACGAGTTCTTTATCGGCAAACCGCTGGAAAACGCGCATAGCGCCATGGCCGATGCCCGCGCCTGCATGGAAGTCTACTGGCACCTGCTCGACCACGAAGCGAAAGCCGCTTAACCCCTCCCCCATCCTGGGGCCGCTGGCCCTGTTACCCCCACCTCCATGAGGTAACTCGCAATGTCACACCCAACCGATGTGACCAGGTTCATTGAGGACCTGGACGGCGGCGTATTGGCTGAACGCCTGGGTACTGTTTTGAGCCACGCAGCAGCGTCGGCAACGAACAACCCGAAGAAGAAGGCCAAGGTATCGATCGACATGACGATCGAGAACATTGGCTCTGGCAGCCGGGTCGGCGTAGTCCACAAGCTGGCCTTCAAGATTCCGACCGAACACGGCACGCAGTCGGAAGAACACACCACCGAAACGGTCATGTGCGTCGACACTGGCGGCGAAATGACGCTACAGCCTAAGAACCAGTTCGACATGATCGGCCACCCCCACCGCGATAAAGACTCGCACCAGGAGAAGCACTAATGTCTTTGACCAAAGAAGCCTTGCAGCACATTGAAGCCAGCCACAAAACCGGTACCGAAGCCGCCGAAGGTCACGCGCTGATCGTGGGCGATAACTTCAAGCTGGTGGATATGGAGAAATACCAAGACCATCGCCGCCGTTTCCGTGGTCAATTCAAAACCAAGGGACTAAAGGACTTCATTACCTATGTGGCAGGACGCCAGAACGATGCACCTGTCTTTATTGACCGTGACGCCATGGCGGCATGTTCCTACCTAGATATCGGCGATAAATCACGGCCTGGTCACTGTGACCACTCTGCGTCTCTCAATCTACCCAAAACCCCAGAGTTCAGCGCCTACCTGAATGCTGACGGCAGCACGTTTGATCAGGAGGAAATGGTAGAGCTGGTAGAAGATTGGGGCCACCTACTGACGTTTGAGAACAGCAATGGCGAGGTGCTGGAACGCGGCAAGGTCATTCACGCTTTCCGCAAGGTCAGCCTGGATGACCTGACCAGCATCGAAAGCGACAAACAGGAGCATTCCAGCCGCGTGGGCGTGATGAATAGCGTCACCGTCAAGAATGCCGACCGGCTGCCCACGGTGATTTACTGGAAGCTAAACCCATATGAGGGGCTAACAGAACGCACCCTGGCGATGCGCGTGTCCAGCAAGACGAAGGGCGGGCCATCGTTTGGGTTACGCGCTATCGCGCTTGATGCAGCCAAAGAAGAGATCGCTGCCGAGTTCGCCAAGCTGGTGACGGACGGCTTACCAAAGAGCGAATGCTTGTTGGGCACTTTTAACCCATAAAAAAACGGGGCTAGTAACTAGCCCCATCTTGTAACTTGATGAATTTTATTTGGTTGGCACTCGGGATGAGTGCGCCTAGTGCGCTCGCCAAAGAATTTGCCGATACCATGTTGACCAGAACCGATGTGGCCACAATCAGTAAACCTTTGAATAAATTAACAAATACCTGCTTCGCTATAACCATATAGCTACCCTCCTTGCTGTGACTATCACACAGCTTATTTGGCTCTATAACGTTTTGTAGAACAGCACAAATAGTCGCCACTAGCAGGATAACAAGTACAAGCAAATCCGTTGGTTGTTGAGCTAACACCCCCAAATAAAACTCGCTTTAAAAATTATATGGGGTCTAACTGAGTAATTTCAAGGGCATGGAGTAAAATTATGGCACGAGGTATTAACAAAGCCATCTTTGATTGGCAACCTTGATCAAGACTCAGATTTACGCTTCACCCAGGACGGTACCACTGTCGCCAATCTCAACATTGCCACTAGTGGCAGCACGCTGGACCGGAATAGCGGCCAGCGACAAGAGCGGACCGAGTGGTATCGCGTCACCTTATTCAAGAAAACGGCTGAGATTGCAAAGCAGTACCTGAAAAAAGGCTCAAAGCTCTACATCGAAGGCCGATTGCAAACGCGCAAATGGTAAGACCAGAGCGGGCAAGAACGATGCACCACTAGAAACGTCGCCAACGACATGCAGATGCTGGGTACCGACGGTCAGCAACAAGCCCCTCAGCGAGGTGTATCTCAGCAACTACTCCAGAATCATAAGCACGGTGGCTACCAACAACCACCGCCGAATAGCTCGGGCTATGGCATCCCTCAGCATTCCCAGAGCTAGCGGCAACCGCAAGGGCAGCGATCCTTATCAGTACGACGGTATTGACGACGAAGCCCCTTTCTAGGCAGTATTTCTACAGAGCTTTGTTAGCTCTCAAGGGTTATTTTGGAAATTATAAGTCTGATTTATTTTTATCTTATTACTCCCTGACAAATCAACCGGACTGAACTCATTTGCATCTAACGGTGAAAGTGAGAAAAACTCATGTAGATCAACGCCTTCGAAAATTTCTTGACCAGTGAACGCAGGCACCTCATAAACCCAATCTAAACCACACAATTTAAGATTAACAACAGCTGAAATTTTTTTACCACCTATATCTTTAAAGATAAAAGAGTTTATTTGACATGTATCAAAATTATTAAAAGCCCTTCTATAAACAAGCGGAAGGTCATTTTCAAAGCAATCACCCACAACCCAATCTATAGCGCTAGCGAAAAATTTCAAATATTCAGTTGGCAGTGTAGATATAAAATATTTAACCAAGCACTTATAAATATTTTGAGGAATCACCGATTCGTTACTGGAGAAAACAACTTCCGAAGGCATTACTTCGGGGTTTTCCACCTCATCGAAAACCTGGAATATAATGGTCCCTTTTTCTCTATAGATAGAGCCATTCTTAGTTTTAATTACAGGACTTTTTGAGTTGGTGCCCAACCCCATAAAAACCCTGTTATGGCTATGCAAATTCACAAAGTCTTGCTCTATTATGTCTCCAAACTTAGCATTACACTCATCACATTCCTCATTGCAAAATATCTTGCTATTGCCCATAGATTTAGATATCGCATGAGCTACTTTCTTGAAGGTGGCGCCATTATCACTATTAACTCGGCAAAATCTGCAAACTCTCTTGGTCTTATCTTTTTCACCAATATATTTTTTTGGACCAGTATTTCCATTGTAACCAAAAACATCTGTCATCCCAGCTTTTTCAAAGTTGTTACGTAGCTCTAATACACTATCACTGGATGTTTCTAAACCGCCTACTCGATATTGCTCTTTTTCAATATTGCAAGCCACTCCTAGGCCGTTAAACTTAAAATAAAGCACATCATTGATTGATAAATTATCGACAATATTTCTTAAAATCATTTTTTCATCACCAGAAAAAACATTAATCCTAAGAAGTGCATTCAACAAATTGAGGTATTTTTGATCTACTTTAGATATATAATCAAAAAAAATACTATAAGCTGGTTGAGTTAAAATAATAGAGCTCAGTAATTTCTTTTGAAATTTCAAAACAAAAGCAAACGGCGAGATATTCAGACGTGAAAATCCTGTAATTCTTAGCTTAGCTTTTGCTGCTGAGCATAGAAGCAACTTTTTATGAATGCTCAAGTTATAATTAACGTCTAAATTAACCCGCATTTTATGAGTAATAATTTCAATAACCATTAACATCTCAATTTATTTAATTATCAAGAGCTAAAAATCATACTAATATAAGAGATATACCATTTCCACCTATTCTGCGGACTAGGCGGGGAGGCGCACTTGTTTTCAACCGAGGTCATGCTCGCGTTGGTAACACAGAAGCCAAGTTCCAATGCTTGGGCGGAATCAATGTGGACCCGGGCGCTATCGCTGACTTTCAAAGTCTCACAGGTAACCCTGGCACCGTGCTGGATATGTTCAGCCGCGACCAATAACCGCGTTTCATGGTCATGAGCCACCCAGAGATTGGAAGGAAGCTACCCGAGCCCGATACAAAACGGCAGCGGGCAATCAGCGTGAGGCGCTGTCTAGGCACCCGCTGGCCACGATAATGGCAATTGGTCAGTGGCAGACCCACGCCTACCTGAGCCCAACGATAAGCTTGTGGTCGTAATTCGCTGATTAGATGGCACTTGGCACCGTCCCTTTACCACTTTTGAGTTGGTTGCCCTGCAAGGGCAGGTGTATCCCCTGCGAACACTTGGAACTTGAGGGACTGAGCTATAGCGCTTGGCGTGAGCGTATTGGCAATGCGGTGCCCCCGCCTGAAGATAAAGCTATCGCCAGCGTGATGGGTACCACTTTACTGCTAGCGTGGTCTGGAGAAATCTTCGCCCTGAGTAATACGCCTATCTGGGTGCGCAACGTCGCGGCCAGTATATCGATCCAACAACCGAGCCCCACCATTAACTAAAAAGTGACAACTTAGCGAGGTGAAATATGAAACTCAACATCACAACACATTATCGGGGATGACGAAAACGATAAACGCACGCTAGTTGCGGGAGGTAAAGTCGAGATGGCCCGCGCCATGGGTGACCTAAACGGAGGGTAAGCACAAAGGGCGCGTCATCGCAGCCTTTGCGTGGCTCGCGTGCGACAACGAAAACGCTACGATCAATATTACAGAAGCGTCTACAGGCTATTGCAGTTATAAACGGCAAGCTTTGCAGCGCCACGAAGTTACCTGACGAAGGGTTGTGGAACATGGCGCCCAATTTTATGGAAGCTGCCAAGCAAGCGGGATTCTATCGCTTTGAGAAAGCCAACGACATAGACGCCGACTTGCTATTTGAGCGTATCGACGCCTTGCCTAAGATCAACATAATCGGCACGCTGATGGCCTGATATTACTCAACAGCATGCTTTATGAGTTTATTTTTAGCTCACCAAAGGAAAAGCCATCAACCTGGCTTATTTTCCCACGCCAAGCAATGCCTAAATTAGACGGAACCACTTGATTTCCTGTCACAAATCTTGCGTTTAGCAGATGAACATACAGACACTCGGAGGTCTCATCATCATTTATAACCTCATTAGCCCGGATTTCTCATAGCACCTCAGCAAGTACCGCACCCAGGCC
>TARA_R110001606_G_scaffold399099_1_pt1 | contig 11017 bp, 6 predicted proteins | sample TARA_R110001606 | Tara Oceans TARA_R110001606 (sample SAMEA4398315) | marine metagenome | biome: Polar Biome; feature: [SRF] surface water layer (ENVO:00010504); material: water (ENVO:00002006), including particulate matter (ENVO:01000060) such as... | depth 5 m
GGGTCCGGGACTGATGTGGCAGCAGAGACAGCAGATATCATTTTGGTGAATAGCAATCCTAAGGACATAGCTAACCTGGTGATTTTTGGCAGGGCCACCTACAAAAAGATGATACAAAACCTCGTATGGGCTACGGGTTACAATGCTGTTGCATTGCCGTTAGCGACTGGGTTTATTCCCGGCATGGTGATAAGTCCAGCCATTGGTGCTGTGTTTATGAGCCTGAGTACTGTGATAGTCGCTATCAATGCGCAGCTTCTTAAACGGTCGATGAAGTAGTAGTGAGCTGGGCTGGCCGCTTGCCGCAGCACTTGAAAAAGGAAAAAAGATTTCCGTAAAATAGATGTTTGGAACCAACCTCAGTAATACAAACGTCTTGTCATTCACTATAAAACTGTTTAAGAAACTACAAAGCTCTTGATCCAAACTTTGCAATAGCCTTGCATCACACATTTGCGTATATTTGCATTCAGTGAAAATTGCCTCTTACATATTGAGTTTTTATTTCATATCCCTTGTGGGGGTAGCATGCACAGATACGGTACCCGTAGAGCGCTCACAAAATGCCGTGTCAGTGAGTTGTACTAATGATAGTAATCATGGCCACTCACAGGAAAGCGGCCTGGATGGTTGCTCACTGCTCTGTGTATGTCACTGTTGTCATGTTCACTTTGTATCTGTTTTGGGATTAGTTTTTACTCATCCAACTAAACTTCCCAACGTATATACTTCCTATCTTCAGGATTTCATGAGTATTGAAATCTCCGGCTTTCTCAAACCTCCAAGATCATAATGTCAATTGTTTAGCGGGATAAGTATGCCAGACTGGTAAAGTTTGGTTCATCACACCTTATCTGAAAGTTTGCTAAACACCCCTCACGTGCTTTTCTCATAAAGCAACCTTTTATTCTTGCTCAATTCTATTTGTCCAGCTTGAAAAAACTGAATAAAACCCGAAAGAAACGGGGGGAAAGTGGAAGTAAGAAGGTGACTGTCAAAATCGTGCTGAAATGGATTTTCATTGCTCTCATTAGCGCAATACTCATTTTGGCTACGATTGTCAGGCTCATTCACTTCATTGTTTTCCACGTCTAATAATTTAATAGTCATATGATCAATCAAATCATTTCTTTTTCAATAAAGAATAAATTCATTGTGGGCCTGTTAACGCTGACGCTGATTGGGGTCGGTATTTACTCAATGTCCACCATTAATCTGGGATCAGTCCCGGATATAACTAACAATCAAGTACAGGTAATTACTGTTTCCGAGAACCTTGCAACAGAGGATATTGAACAATTTGTCACTTATCCGGTGGAGTTGGCGATGGGGAACCTTCCAGGTGTTGATGAAATACGGTCTATCTCTCGGTTTGGTCTTTCTGTTGTCACCATTGTCTTTGAAGATGATATGGGTACTTACCTGCCCAGACAATTGGTGCAGGAAAAACTCAATGAACTGAAAGAAACCATCCCTCAGGAATTTGGTAGCCCCTCAATGGGGCCTATTTCCACAGGGCTAGGACAGATTTATGAATACACCATTCAGCCCAAAGCAGGATATGACACAGCGTATTCAGCAATGGAGCTCCGTACTATTCAGGACTGGATTGTTAAGCGACAGCTAACGCTGCTTGAAGGAGTTGTAGAAATCAATTCCTTTGGTGGTTATATTAAGCAGTACGAAGTGGCCATTAATCCGGAAAAGCTGAATGCTCTGAACGTTAGTATTTCTGAGGTTTATGAGGCATTGGCTCGCAACAACGTCAACACGGGAGGTGCCTATATTGAGAAAAGCAAAATGGCCAATTTCATTCGGGGTGAAGGTCTGGTTCGCACCATAGATGATATAGAAAATATTTCAGTCCGTAACGAAAATGGCATTCCAATACTCATCAGAGATGTAGCTGAAAAAGTTCATTTCGGGCATCAGGTTCGATATGGTGCCTTCACTCAGGATGGTCATGAGGCTGTGGGGGGAATCATCATGATGTTGAAAGGGTCGAACCCCAATGCGGTCATTCAAAATGTAATCCAGCGAATGACTGAAATTGAAAAGTCCCTTCCTGAAGGCCTTGAGTTTAATGCATATCTTGATCGGAGCTCTCTAATTGAGCGGACTACAAGCACAGTCAGCAAAAATTTAATTGAAGGAGCACTTATTGTGATTTTTGTTCTTGTTGTGCTGCTGGGAAGTTTAAGAGGTGGCATTGTCACTGCGTCATTAATTCCACTCTCTTTACTTTTTGCATTTATTCTCATGAAAGCCACCGGGGTTTGGGCGAATTTGATGAGCCTCGGAGCCATTGATTTTGGAATCATCGTGGACGGTGCTGTGATTATAGTTGAAGGCACAGTTCATGAAATTGAAAAGGGGATAAGGGCTGGCAAGAATAAGTTTGATCAGGCTCAAATGGACGAAATAGCCTATGAATCCGGGAGCACCATGATGAACGCTGCTTTTTTTGGACAACTCATCATTCTCATCGTATTCACCCCTATCCTTTTTTTAACAGGTGTTGAGGGTAAAATGTTTACTCCAATGGCCTACACATTTGGGTATGCTGTTCTAGGTGCAATTATTCTATGCCTGACTTATGTGCCAATGATGACTGCATTGCTAATGCGTCCAATAAGTAATCCAAAAAATTGGTTTGCAAGGTTAGAAAACGGAATAAACAAGTTCAGCGAGAAGATCATCAATGCTTTAAATAAAGTGTATCATCCGTTGATTATTGGTGCCTTGAAACTGCGATTAGCGGTTATAGGTATTGCTTTGGCTCTACTCGTCGGGGCGGGGCTCATTTTCTCAAGAATGGGGGGTGAATTTATTCCCCAACTCGATGAGGGCGACATAGCAATGCAAGCCCTTATTCGACCAGGAAGTGGTCTCAGTGAAGCTATTGATGTGTCCATTAAGATCGAAAACATATTAAAAGAAAATTTTCCGGAAATAACAACAGCAGTCGCCAGAATTGGAGTTGCCGACATACCAACAGATCCCATGCCTTTAGACATAGCCGATATGTATCTAATTCTAGAGAAGGATAGAGAGAAATGGGTTTCCGCAGATTCGAAAGAACAGCTTATTGAGAAGATCAAAGAGAAGTTAGACATACTTCCGGGCGTTAATCTCGTCTTTACTCAGCCTGTAGAACTTAGGTTCAATGAATTACTTGAAGGAGTTCGAGAAGATGTAGCTGTGAAATTGTACGGTGAAGACTTAAGCGTGTTAACGCAAAAAGTACAGGAAATGGCTGCCATCATCCAAACAGTGCCGGGCGCTGGAGATGTGAATGCAGAACGTACTGCTGGTCTGCCGCAAATGACTGTGAGATACGACCGTAAGAAACTGGCCCAATATGGATTGGATGTTCAAAAATTGAATGAGTACGTTAGCGGAGCTTTTGCGGGAGGTGTAGCTGGGGTCATTTTTGAGGGTGAAAAACGCTTCGAAATGGTCATTCGTTTTGATGAATCACATCGCCAAAGCATCGAGGATCTTAGAACTCTATACGTAGATTTACCTGATGGTACTCAAGTGCCAATCAAGGAAGTTGCTGATATCGAATATGTCCCAGGCCCCATGCAAATATCCAGGGACAATACTTTTCGAAGGACTTACGTGGGTGTAAACGTTCGAGGTAGAGACGTAGAATCTGTTGTGACAGATATTCAGCAAAAACTGGATGCGGAACTGGACTTGCCACCGGGCTATTATATCACCTATGGAGGAGAGTTTGAAAATTTGCAGCGAGCCAAAGCAAGATTGTTAGTGGTGGTGCCGATTGCCCTCTTTCTTATTTTTATACTACTCTATTTTGCCTTAAAATCTTTCCCCCAATCAGTGATGATCTACATGGCGATCCCACTTGCGGCCATTGGAGGAGTGTTTTTCATGGCCGTGAGAGGTATGCCTTTTAGTATATCTGCGGGAGTCGGATTCATCGTCCTCTTCGGGGTGGCTGTTCTTAACGGACTGGTTTTAATCAGTCGTTTCAATTCACTAAAAACCGAAGGGATGACAGACATAAAAGAACGAATTATCACAGGAACACAAGAACGTCTTAGACCTATATTGTTGACTGCTACTGCCGCCATTATGGGCTTTACACCCATGGCATTTTCAGCCTCTGCAGGAGCTGAAGTGCAGCGGCCATTAGCCACTGTAGTAATAGGCGGTCTGATCAGCGCAACACTGCTGACGCTGATTGTTCTGCCAGTCCTCTATTCCTACATTGAAGGTCGTAAGTCTATAAAAGTTAATCTAAATACCGGCTCGGCGGCCAACGCAATTATGGCTCTAATTGTATGTGGTTTGCTTCTTGGAATTCCGTCCAAGGCACGAGCGCAAGAGCTGGAACAGAAATCAATTACTACTTTGGATGAGGCGATCACACTGGGGTTGGCCAACAATGGCAATGTTCAAGTTGCAATTACCAACATAGAACTTCAGGAGCAAGGAAGGAAGACAGCATTTAATTTAGGAAAAACTAGTGTTGGCGTTCAATACGGTCAATACAATAGCTTTGAGAATGACTTCTCCATCAGTGTTGGCCAGTCATTTGAGTTTCCCACCGTTTATGCCAAGCAAAAGCAACTCGCTAATGAACAGGTAGTTGGTGGTCAAAAGCAGCTGGCTGTTACAGAAAATGATCTAAAATGGAAGATACGTCAGGCCTGGTATGAACTGTCCTTCCTGCACGAAAGGCGCAACTTGCTGCTATATCAAGATACAGTATATGGGCGATTTCTAAATGCGGCTACCATTCGGTACGAGACCGAGGCAACCAGTTATCTTGAGAAGGCTGCAGCTGAAACAGGTGTCATGGAAGTTCAAAATCAGCTGAAGTTGCTGGAGGCCGACATTGTCATTCAGGAAAAGCAGCTCCAAATCCTGTTGAATGATACATCTAGTTTGCGTTTCGAGCCTTCCGACCTTATAGAAAGGGATGTCATAAACATACAGGACAATGCTTTGATTATGAACAACCCGCTACTTGGGTTGACTAAACAACAAGTAGCTATTGCAGATGCAGAAAAATCTGTTCAGTCAGCCAGGCTGATGCCCGATCTTTTTGTCGGTTATTTCAATCAATCATTGATAGGAGGCGAAACAGAGAACGGTGGAATTGCGACTTCTTCTGATCGATTTGGGGGAATACAAGGAGGTATTTCCATACCTCTATTTTATGGTTCCTATAAGGCAAGCGTTAAATCTGCTCAATTGCGATCACAGATGGCAAATACCCACTCGGAGTACTACTTTACAGCACTTCAGGGCCAGTATCGGCAGCAAATGGAGGAGATTACAAAATTTCAGGGAAGTCTTGATTACTATAAGCAAAAAGCCATTCCTCAAGCCAATTTGATTTTAAACAATGCCAGAAAAAGCTTTGAAAATGGAGCCATAGACTATGTAGAGTATTTTCAAAACATCAATCAGGCACTCAGCATCAAATTCAATTACATCAATACACTAAACGGGTACAACCAGGCTGTAATCAATCTGGAATTCCTCATTGGACAATAATTCAATATTTCAAAAAATAAAGAAATGAAAAAGCATTTTATATATATCGTAACCATAGCATTTGTGGCAACATTCCTTGCCAGCTGTGGAAATAAGGCAGATGAAGGCCAGCAGGATGAACAACCGCAGGAAGAGATTAAAGGTGGAGAAGGAGAAGTCCATTTATCTCAACTCAAGTTTAACAGCCTCGGCATAAAGGTCGACGAAATACCAACAAGACCTTTGTCGGGAGTAGTTGAAGCCAATGGGCAGCTAGAGGTGCCGCCCCAGCATGAAGCTACTGTCACGGCCATATTGGGGGCAAACGTGACAACGATTAAGGTAATAGAAGGTGATAAAGTGAGGAAAGGCCAAACATTGGCTACGCTGGCGCATCCAGACTTATCCCAATTGCAAATGAACTATGTGAGAGTCTACAGCCAGATGCAATACCTTGAAAAAGAATATGAACGACAGAAAAAGCTATACGAAGAAAAAGTGGGGTCTGGCAAAACCTTCGAACAAACTCAGGCAGATTATCTATCAATGAAGGGCGAAGCCAAAGGTTATGAAGCTCAGCTACGCCAACTCAGTTTGAACGTTGAAAAGGTGCAACGTGGCAATATATATCAGAATGTTCCAGTGGTTAGCCCAATAGATGGTTTCATCGAGAAAGTGGAAGTCCAGATTGGTCAGTTTGTCGATCCTCAAAAAGGCATGTTTATGATTGTCAACAATGATCACATTCACGCCGACCTGATGGTTTTTGAAAAGGATGTTTACAAAGTAATGAAGGGACAGGATATTTTCTTCACGGTAGAGTCTGTTCCCGGTACTACGCTCAAAGCTAAGATTTACTCTGTAGGTAAGCAATTTGAGCAAAATCCAAAAGCGGTTCACGTGCACGCTGAAATTGATCAGAAAGAGGATTTTCTTATACCAGGTATGTACATCAATGGAAGAATCCATACAGGAGAAAAATCGGTCCTGGCCTTACCTGAATCTGCTATCATTGAGGAAGATGGTAAGCCCTTTATCTTCACGGCGGCAGCCCATAAGGAAGATGGACAGACAGAATGGGGTTTCAAAGCGGTTGAAATTCGAACTGGGTTAGTAGATGAAGGATGGGTAGAGATCAAATTGCTAATGCCACTTCCGGAAGGTACTAAAGTAGCATGGAACAATGCCTATTACTTGATATCAGAAATGAATAAAAGTCAGACTTCTCATGATCACTAAATCTAGTGACAGGCATAGGCAGTTGGCAAGAGATTGTCACTGCCTGCTTTCCAAAATAGCCAATTACAACGCCAAAAACTAAAAGAATTAAAGCTATATCTCAGCAATAGCAATTGGATTTCGTATAAAGACCGGGAAATCTTTAAACAATAAAGAAAGAGAGCCATGATCAAAGAGCTGGAAAAAAACCTGAAATCTCACAATATCAAACCCACAGCAATGCGGTTACTGGTATTAGAATTCCTGCTGGGTCGGGAGGCAGCAATCGGACTTACCGAGCTGTATAAGGCCTTTGAAAAGTCGGATAGAACCACGCTTTACAGAACCTTGAAGGTATTTGAAGAATACGGTATGGTGCATAGTATTGATGATGGTACTGGCGTGCCCAAGTATGCATTATGTGAAGAAGGGTGTAATTGCGAAATAGAAAGAGACCTCCATCTGCATTTTCACTGTAGAGTATGTGGGCAGACCAAATGTCTTACAAGTTACAAAATACCGGAAATTGAACTTCCGATAAACTACGAGCCTGAGGAAGCCAACCTTGTAGTAAAGGGCGTTTGTTCAGACTGTAAATTGTAAGTAAACATATTATGGAGCAGAAGATTATTCAAGAAAGGTTGCAGTTTGCCTTTATTCTTAGTCTTATCACGGTAGGGTATAATACCATTGAAGGAATAATCTCTACCTTTTTCGGGGCTACTGATGATACGCTGGCCTTATTTGGTTTCGGTGTCGACAGTTTCGCAGAAGTGCTCTCGGGGATAGGCATAACGCACATGATTTGGCGAATGCAGCGAAGTGAATTGAAACAACGTGACCATTTTGAGGTCAGAGCACTTCAAGTCACGGGTGTGGCCCTGTATATCCTTGTGGCCGGACTTGTGGTGGGTGCCGCACTTTCTATTTTTTACCAGTCCGAACCACAAACGACAAGAGCTGGAGTTGTTGTTTCTGTGGTTTCAATTGCAACAATGTATTTTCTCTACCGAGAAAAAATGAAAGTAGGCAAGCAATTAGATAGTGAACCGATCACATCGGACGCACGCTGCACACTGACCTGCTTTTACCTCTCGTTCATCCTGCTTGCCTCCAGCCTAATTTATGTGATTTGGCGAATACCGTATGTAGATGCTATCGGAAGCCTGGGTATCTCTTGGTTCGCTTTGAAAGAAGGAAAAGAAGCTTTTGACAAGGCCAAAACAAAACGCCTTTCATGTGATAGTAATTGTTGCTAACGATAAATAAGGAAATGAAAAAGCTACTAATAAAAATACCCTTGATACTTCCAGAAGTACCTGATGAGAAAGACCGATGTGTAGATAGGCTCATCATACAGCTTCAGGACAAAGATGGACTTGAAAAAGTACATGTGGCTGATGAAACCGACAATGGTGTACCACAACTCTGCTTCCATTATGATCCGGAGTTGATCTCTATTGACCGGATCCAAAAACTGGCGGAGCAAACCGGGGCTGAGATCACCGAAAAGTTTGGCCATAAACTCATAGAAGTAGAGGGAATAAGGCATACACGCCATGCCCGTAACATAGAGCGAAACCTTAGAAACAAAGCGGGCATTCTGGAAGCGGCTGTCTCAGGTTCCGGCATGGTGCGTTTGGAATTTGATACCACCAAAATAGATGAAGCGGAGATACTGAAATCGTTAAGAAAAGAGGGCCTTGACATACCCGATACCCAGGTAAGTGCTGAGCGATTTCTTCAGCAAGCCAAGAAACCTGAACAACAGGAAACCCAAGAAAAAGAGGATGAGCATTCTCATGAAGAAGGTGAAGATCATGACCACTCACACGGTGGTATTTTCGGCAAAAATACAGAGCTGATCTTTTCCATCATCTGCGGGGCATTGCTTGGAATAGGTTTTGGGCTTTCATATATAGAAGCTATACCTTCATGGGTAAGCTTGACGCTCTACATCGCAGCGTATTTCTTTGGAGGCTTTTTTACGGCCAAAGAAGCTATTCAAACCGTCTCCAAAGGTGGCTTTGAGATAGATTTCCTAATGCTGGTTGCTGCTATTGGTGCGGCTATTCTGGGTGAATGGGCAGAAGGTGCTCTGTTGCTGTTCCTGTTCAGCATGGGCCATGCTCTGGAGCATTATGCCATGAACAAGGCCCGTAAATCTATTGCTGCTTTGGCAGAACTGGCCCCTAAAACGGCCTTGCTCAAGAGAAATGGAAAAACAGAAGAAGTAGGTATAGAAGAACTGAGCATTGGAGACATCATCGTAGTGAAGCCTAATAGCAAAATTTCAGCCGATGGTGTGGTAGTAGATGGTCGGAGTAGCGTAAATCAAGCACCTATTACCGGGGAAAGTGTGCCCGTAGATAAAGAACCTGTAGATGATCCCGATAAAGACTGGTCACAGGAAAAAGACATTAAGGACGAGAACCGTGCCTTTTCCGGTACGATCAATGGCAATAATACACTGGAAATTAAAGTGATAAAAGTAGCGAAGGACTCTACGCTCTCCCGCCTGGTGAAACTGGTGAATGAAGCCCAGACCCAGAAATCGCCTACCCAGCAACTTACAGACAAATTTGAGAAATACTTTGTGCCTGCTGTATTGGTACTGGTAGTATTGCTCCATTTTGCTTTTCTGGTCATTGACGAGACCTTTAGCGAAAGCTTCTACCGCGCCATGGCCGTACTGGTAGCTGCGAGCCCTTGTGCTTTGGCTATCGCCACCCCGAGTGCGGTGCTCAGTGGAGTAGCCCGGGCAGCCAAAAGTGGGGTACTTATCAAAGGTGGCCGCCCATTGGAAGATTTAGGCGTACTTACTGCCCTGGCTTTTGATAAGACCGGAACACTAACAGAAGGTAAGCCTAAGTTAACGGAGGTGGTAGCCTTGGAGGATGTGAAAGAAGAAGAACTACTGAGAATAGCAGTTGCGGTAGAGGGTCTTAGTGATCACCCACTGGCAAAGGCCGTAGTGCGTGACGGGAAGGAGCGACTGAAGGGTGCTGACATACCTGAGGCGAAAGACCTGGAGGCAGTGCTTGGGAAAGGGATCAAAGCCACATTGGGAAGTGACAAAGTCTACATTGGCAACCTGGACCTGTTTGAGTCGCTGGATGATAAGAAGCCATCAAAGGAAATAGAAGAAAAAGTAAAGTCCTTAGAGTCTGATGGCAATACCACCATGCTCATCCGACAGAATGACGATTACATAGGCATCATCGCCCTGATGGATACGCCAAGAGAAGAAGCGAAAAATACCTTAGCGCAATTGAAAAAGATTGGTATCAAACGCATGATCATGCTCACCGGTGACAATCAGAAAGTGGCCGATGCGGTAGCTAAAGAAATTGGCCTTACAGATGCCTGGGGCAGCCTGCTGCCGGAAGAAAAAGTAGAAGCCATTAAAAAACTTAAGGAAAAGGAATCTAAAGTAGCCATGGTAGGCGATGGCGTGAACGATGCTCCGGCCATGGCCAACAGTACGGTGGGCATAGCCATGGGAGCGGCAGGAAGTGATGTGGCTCTGGAAACTGCGGACATTGCTCTGATGGCCGATAAGCTGGAAACCTTACCTTTTGCTATCGGTTTAAGCAGAAAAGCCAAAGGCATTATCAAGCAAAACCTTTGGGTGAGTCTGGGAGTAGTGGCTGTCCTGATTCCACTTACAATTTCCGGTATTGCTACTATAGGACCAGCAGTTTTGATCCATGAGGGATCTACATTGGTTGTGGTCTTTAACGCTTTGCGTTTGTTGGCTCATAAAAGATAGTTTGTCATTAACAAGAAAGCCCTATACTCAGTGTTTTCGTTATGCTTGAGGAGTGATCATCTGGCCGTTTTAAGCTATCGTGAGTTTCAATGCGATTTGTGTGGCCACCCAGTCTAGCTGTCCTTCCTTTGGCCCATCAAACTTCCCTGGTATTGCAGCTACTCAATATCACCTAGTGATATGCTCGATGGAGATGTTAACAGCCGTCTTTCCGGGGGGCTGTCTGAAGACCAACTTTATCTTTTTCGAATAGCTCAGTGGCAGCAGGGAGATTCGAGAGGGTAACAGTTTTATGCTTTGAATTGATATGGAGCAATTTTGAGGCTTATTTATTTTAGTTTTTACTAAAATAATTAAACCTTATTTCTATCTTAGTGTTTAAGTATATACTAAAACACTAAAATGTATGAGCAACACGTGTATCAGGGTATTAGCGGATCATGTCCAAATTCAAGAATGCAAGGATGAACTAAATGAACTGGAAGGTACCCTTAAAAATTTGACCAGGCTTTTTAA
>TARA_R110001606_G_scaffold84694_1_pt1 | contig 11016 bp, 9 predicted proteins | sample TARA_R110001606 | Tara Oceans TARA_R110001606 (sample SAMEA4398315) | marine metagenome | biome: Polar Biome; feature: [SRF] surface water layer (ENVO:00010504); material: water (ENVO:00002006), including particulate matter (ENVO:01000060) such as... | depth 5 m
TACTCCAAACAGGTCCCACACGTTTGCTTGCCTGATTGTTAAAGAGCGTTGGAAGCGCTGATTTCGCTTCCCGACTGGCCGTTGGCGTGTCGCCGTGTGCCGTCGTTGTGGGGGCGCATTCTAGAGATTTGCGGGGAACCGTCAACACTTTTTTCATCACTTTTTAACTGAACGGTCACCTTTTGAGCGACACCCCGCGTTATGCCGCCTTCAGAGGGCTGTATCGCTTAATTTTCAGTCGTTTAGAGTGATATTTCACCACCCGCCCCGGGGCCGTCAGAGACGCCGCCGGAGAAATTCGTGCGCTCCCGGCACGCCGCGCCCATGACGATCACGGCCGGCCCGCCGGCGGCAACCAAAAAGGGCGCCGAAGCGCCCTTTGCCGATACCACTCAGCCCGCCGCTACCGTTTACGCAACTGCCAAAGGTTGAGCAGCAGGCCGGTCACCACATAAATCACCGCCACCGTCAGCAACACCAATGGCGGATCAAGAAATACGATGGCGAACGCCACGATCACGCCCAGCAGCACCTTGAACGGTACGCGACCAATATGAAATTCCTTGAAAGAGTGGTAACGCACCGACGACACCATCAATAACCCGGCGCCGGCCACCGCGAACGCCACCAGCCAGGACACATCGGTGCCATCGATGCCCCGGCTTGCCCCCAGCCATACCATGGTCGCCACCAGGCCGGCGCCGGTGGGGCTGGGCAGACCGATAAAGAAGCGTTTGTCGGTGCTTTCCGCCTGCACATTGAAACGCGCCAGCCGCAGCGCCGCGCAGGCGACATAGATAAAGGCCGCCATCCAGCCGAACTTGCCCAACTCGGACAACCCCCAGGAGTACGCCACCAGGCCCGGGGCGACGCCAAAGGCGACGCAGTCGGACAGCGAGTCGTACTCGGCGCCGAACTTGCTCTGCGTGTTGGTCAAACGCGCCACACCGCCGTCCAGGCCGTCCAGGATGCCCGCCACGATGATCCCCACCGCGGCGTTCTCGAACAGGCCGTTCATCGCCGCGACGATGGCGTAGAAGCCGGCGAACAGGGCGCCGGTGGTGAACAGGTTGGGAAGCAGGTAGACCCCCTTGTGGCGGGCTCCGGTGCGCTGCTCCGCTTCCACCACCTCGAAGGTGTCCGGGGTGGGCGTCTGGGTTTTCGGTTCTTCAGGTTCAGCCATGGTGTCTCGCCAGTGGATCGGTGATCCCTAGTCTAACGCAGCGTCGCCCAAAAAAAACGCGCCCCGGAGGGCGCGGTTTTTGGTGATTCGCCGGGCACCGGGCTTCCGGTGCCGCGACCCTAATCAGTTCTTGCTCTTGTCGACGATCTGGTTGGCTTTGATCCAGGGCATCATGCCGCGCAGCTTCTCACCGACCTGCTCGATGGGGTGCTCGGCGTTATTGCGACGGCGCGCGGTCATGCTCGGGTAGTTGGAGCTGCCCTCGCTGATGAACATCTTGGCGTATTCACCGTTCTGGATACGCTTGAGCGCATTGCGCATCGCCTGCCGGGACTGATCGTTGATCACCTCGGGGCCGGTCACGTACTCACCGAACTCCGCGTTGTTGGAGATCGAGTAGTTCATGTTGGCGATGCCGCCTTCGTACATCAGGTCGACGATCAGCTTGAGCTCATGGAGACACTCGAAATAGGCCATTTCCGGGGCGTAACCGGCTTCGGTGAGGGTTTCGAACGCCGCTTTCACCAGCTCCACGGTGCCGCCACACAGTACCGCCTGCTCGCCGAACAGGTCGGTTTCGGTTTCATCCTTGAAGGTGGTCTCGATGATGCCGGTGCGGCCGCCGCCGATGCCGCAAGCGTAGGACAGCGCCAGTTCCTTAGCGATGCCGGAGGCGTCCTGGAAGATCGCGATCAGATCGGGAATGCCACCGCCACGGGTGAATTCGGTGCGCACGGTGTGACCCGGCGCCTTGGGCGCGATCATGATCACGTCCAGATCCTTGCGCGGCACGATCTGGTTGTAGTGGATGCAGAAACCGTGGGCGAACGCCAGGGTGGCGCCTTCTTTCAGGTTCGGCTCGATCTCGTTTTCGTAAATGGCGGCCTGGTTCTCGTCCGGGGCCAGCACCATCACTACATCGGCGGCCTTGACCGCGTCGGGCACGCTTTTCACGGTCAGGCCAGCGGCTTCGGCCTTGGCGGCGGAGCCGGAGCCGGCGCGCAGCGCCACGGTCACGTCAACGCCGGACTCTTTCAGGTTATTGGCGTGAGCGTGGCCCTGGGAACCGTAGCCAACGATGGCCACTTTCTTGCCCTGGATGATGGAAAGGTCGCAATCCTTATCGTAGTAAACTTGCATGGTCTCGCCCTGGATTGAAGTAGTGAAAGCGGGGGCGCCGGCATCCCGGCACGTTATCGCCGATCAACATAGGCGATCCCCTGCGTTGCGTAAAATGATATATTCGCAACACTGTATGCCGATTTTGAGAACACCATGGACGTCCGTCCGCTGCGGCTGTTTCTTGCCGTCGCCGAAACCCTGCATTTTGGCCGCGCCGCCGAGCGTTGCCATCTAAGCCCCTCGGCCCTCAGCCGCGCCATCAAACAGCTCGAGGCGGAGCTGGGGGTAACGCTGTTCCAGCGCGATAACCGCAGCGTGCAACTGACCCGCGAGGGGCTGCGATTTCAGCAGTACGCCCGCGAGACGCTCTCGAACTGGGACAGCCTGCGCCACGCCATGCAGGAAAGTGGCCGGGAACTGCAGGGCGAGCTGAGCATGTATTGTTCGGTAACCGCCAGCTACAGCTTCCTGTACGACATTCTCAGCACGTTCCGCCACGACTACCCGCGCATCGAGATCAAGCTGCACACCGGCGACCCCGCCCACGCCGTGGAACGGGTGATGAGCGGCCGGGAAGACATTTCGATCGGCGCCCGTCCGGACACCCTGCCCCGTGGCGTGGCGTTCCGGCCGATCCTGCGCTCGCCGTTGCTGTTTATCGCCCCGGCGGATCAGCCCCGCCTGGAAGAGAGCCTGTCGGGGCCGGCCAGCGCCCAGGCCTGGCGGGAAATTCCGATGATTCTCTCCGAGCAGGGCCTGGCCCGGCAACGGGCGGACGAGTGGTTCAAGGCGCTCGGGCTGCGCCCGCTCATCTACGCCCAGGTCAGCGGCAATGAGGCGATTGTCAGCATGGTCAGCCTGGGGTTCGGCGTTGGCGTGGCACCGCGCATCGTGCTCGACAACAGCCCGTTGGCGGCACGCACCCGCACCCTGGATGTACGCCCGGCGCTGGAGCCCTATGAACTGGGTCTGTTCGCGCTGGAAAAGCGCCTCGACGATCCGCTCATCGAGGCGTTCTGGTCACAACTGCACTGACCGCGCCGGTCGGGGCCGGCGCAGCGAATCAGTCAGCGTAGGTGTTCACATCGACTTTCGAGAACACTTCTTTCCAGTAAATGTCAGCGAGCTGGTCGGCGCTTTGCACATCGTTGATCAGGCCTTGCCACTTATCCAGAAGGCCACGGAACGTGGTGATCATTGCCGCGCCGTCCTTGACCCCGTACTGCTTTTCATAGGATTTGGCGATCTTGGCCAGGTCCGCGCGGATGTACTCCCGATTGGCCTCTTTCATGGCCTTGTCGGGCTCGACAATGGTAATACCCTGCTTGCGGGCGGTGTTCTCGTTGGCCACGCCAGCGGTTTCATAGCCCCAACTGAAATAAGCGGACAAATCCGACGAGGCGTGCAGCAGCGCCTGGCGCTGTTCGGGTTCAAGGCCGCGCCAGGTATCCGCATTGACGTTACTGGCGCCGACACCACCGAACACGCCACCCGGATAGTTCAACGTAATCGAGCTGATCACCTCGAACAGGCGAAACACCGACAACTCCGGCGTGGACTGCACCGAGCAATCCACCACGCCCTGGCTCAGCCCTTCGTAGATTTCATTCACCGACATGGTGATCGGATTGGCGCCCACGGATTCTGCCCAGCGCGCCCATTGAGCGCCGGAGGTGCGCAGCCGCTTGCCTTTGAGATCGTTCAGGCTGTTGACCTCGGAGCGACACAGCAGCGAATACGGCGGCGTCGCGGCGCTGCCCAGAAACACCTGATTCTGGCGACCGAACTCGGCCACGCAATCCGGGCAATGCAACAGAATGAATTCGGACATGGCGCCGGTGTAGATCAACCCGGCCTGCTTCGGCGAATGATCCCCCAGCTCCAGGGACATGGAAATTTCCGCCACCAGATTAGTGCGTGGATACTCCGCGGGAAAGTACGGCGTGAGCACGATACCCAGGTCGGCCATGCCATCGCGCACGCCGGCGGAGGTTTCCATCAGATTGAGCAAAGACAGCTCATAGACCTTGGCGTCGAGCTCGCCATCGGAGTAACTCGCCAGATTCTTCTTGAACTGGTTCAACGCCGCGGTGGGAATGGAATTGGGCGGATAACCGGAGGCGAAACGCAGGGTGCTGGCACCGGCCACGCCGACGATCAGCGTGCAGGCGGCCAGCGTCAGACCGAGCACGGTCCTGTTCATTTGCATTGTTATTCTCCAGGGAAAAAGGCGCACCGCAGTGCGCCGGTCGGGGTCGGGATGGTGGCTCAGAGAGAGAAGGACGCCATCTCGTCGTAGAGTTCTTTCTTGGACAACTTGCCCACCGGAGTTTTGGGAAGCTGCTCGCGAATCTCCATCGCCTGCACCATTTCATGCTTGCCCAGGCGATCGGCGAGAAACGCCTTCAGCTCATCCAGAGAGGGCGCATCGGCACCATCACGCAACTTGATAAAAGCCATCGGCGACTGACCCCGATAACGATCCTGAATGCCGATCACCGATACCTCTTCGACCCCCGGGTATTCGTAAATCGCCTCTTCAATGGTGCGCGGGTAAACATTGAAGCCGCTGCACAGAATCATGTCCTTGGTGCGATCAACAATGAACGCGTAACCGTCGGCGTCCAGATAGCCGACATCGCCGGTGCGGAAAAAGCCGTCTTCGGTGAGCGCCGCGGCGGTCGCTTCGGGGTTATTCCAATACTGCTCGGTGACATTGGGCCCGGCGATGCAGATTTCGCCACGCTCACCACGGGTCAGGGTGCCTTCACCGTCCAGCGGCGCGATTTTCATGCGCGCTCCCGGCACCACCAGGCCACAGGAACCTTGCGGCGGGCGCTGGCCTTGCATGGGCGTGTAAGTGCCCGCCGAGGAAGTTTCGGTCATGCCCCAGCCTTCCCCGAGCCGGCAGCCGGTAAGCCGGTGGAACTGCTGCTGCACCTCCAGCGGCAGCGGCGCGCCCCCGGAGTTGCACATTTTCAGCGAGGTCAGATCCAGTGTGTGCACCTGCGGATAATGAATCATGGCGATGAACATGGTCGGCACCGCCGGCACCACGCTGATGCGGTGTTCATGAATATCGTGCAACACCGCTTCGGCATCGAAGCGGGCGTGCACGAACAGCTCGGCCCCCAAACGCAGGCCAAACAGCATGTTCACCACCATGGAATAGATGTGAAACGGCGGCAGCACCGCCAGCACCCGTTCCTTGCCATACTCAAGATCATCCCTGAAAGCGGCCAGCATTTGCTGACAGGCGCAGCTCAGGTTGCCATGGGTAAGCACCGCGCCCTTGGGGGCGCCCGTGGTGCCACCGGTGTACTGCAGCACCGCCAGTTCGCTGGCCGGGTCCTGAATCGCGTGGGGCTGGAAGGCGCCGTCGTTGTCGAGCAAGGCGTCAAAGCGCACGTGGCGCTCGTCTTCCGGCACCGACGCCAACCGCCCGGCCGCCTGCAACGAGGCGGCGACCGTCTGCGGGGCGCCGGCCATCTCCGCGAATTGCCCGATCACCAGCGTTTTCAAGCGAGTGTTGTCCAGGAAGCCAGCGACGCGGGGGTACAGCTCAGCCAGATCCAGGGTCACCAGAATATCGGTGCGGCTGTCCTCGATCTTGTGGGCCAGGGTACGCTCGGCGTCCAGTGGCGAGTAGTTCACCACCGTGCCACCGGCACGCAGGATCGCCATAAAAGCGATGGTGTAATGGGGGGTATTGGGCAGGAACAGCCCCACATGCACGCCGGGGCCCACTCCCAGCTTCTGCAAGCCGAGGGCCATTCTGTGCACCAGATCAAGCAGGTCGGCATAACTGATGACCGCGCCCATGAAGTTCAGGGCGGCGGCCTGGGGAACCCGCGCGGCGCTGTCTTCAAGCACCTGGTAAACCGGCTCGGGGTGAAACGAAGGGGACTGCTCGGCGGCGGGCGACTGCCCGGTAACGATGGCAACGTCGGACACGCTGACTCCTGCTTATTGTTCTGCGAGGTGCGGCTGCCGGCGGCAAGTTCATCGCCACCGCGCCGACACCGGAAAAAACGGCCAGCCCCAAGACTAGGCGCAGGCGGCATTATTCCGCCAATGAATACCGTGAATCCGGGTGCATGAATGCAGTTAATAAAAAAGACGCTCTCGGGCCACCAGGGGACACAGGTAGCGCATCAAGGGCGGGAGAGATCAGCGGGCGGGTCTCACCCGCCCCGTTCGGGGCGGATGAGTGGTCGGGAAACGACTAAAGACTGAGGACTTTTTCACCACGGGCGATGCCCGAGACGCCGGAGCGAACCACTTCCAGCACCTGGGTTTCTCCCACCGCGTTGATAAAGGCTTCCAGCTTGTCGGTGGTGCCAGTGAGTTGCACCGTATAAACGGTGCTGGTCACATCGACGATCTGGCCACGGAAAATGTCCACCGTGCGCTTCACCTCGGCGCGCTGGGCGCCGGTGGCTTTCACCTTCATGAGCATGATTTCGCGCTCGATGTGGGCCCCTTCGGTGAGATCCACCAGCTTGACCACCTCAATCAGCTTGTTGAGGTGTTTGGTGATCTGCTCGATCTTGTTGTCATCGCCATTGGTAGTCATGGTCAGGCGCGACAGCGTTTCGTCCTCGGTGGGGGCCACCGTGAGCGTTTCAATGTTATAGCCGCGCTGGGAGAACAGGCCCACCACCCGGGACAGCGCCCCGGGTTCGTTTTCCATCAGAATCGAAATAATGCGTCTCATCAGGTGCGCTCCGTCTTGCTCAGCCACATATCACGCATCGAGCCTTCCGCGATGTGCATCGGGTAAACGTGCTCGTTGGGGTCCACGTAGATGTCCATGAACACCAGCCGGTCCTTGAGGCTGAAGGCCTCGTTCATGGCGCCTTCAAGATCCTCGAAGCGGTCCACGCGGATGCCCACATGGCCATAGGACTCGGCCAGCTTGACGAAGTCCGGCAGCGATTCCATGTACGACTGGCTATGACGGCCGCCGTACTGCATGTCCTGCCATTGACGCACCATGCCCAGGGCCTGGTTATTGATATTGATGATCTTGATCGGCAGGCCATATTGCAGACAGGTGGAAAGCTCCTGAATGTTCATCTGGATCGAGCCTTCGCCGGTGACGCAGGCAACCACCGCATCCGGATAGGCGAACTGCACGCCCATCGCCGAGGGCAGACCGAAGCCCATGGTGCCCAGGCCGCCGGAGTTGATCCATTGGCGGGGGCGCTTGTACTTGTAGAACTGGGCCGCGAACATCTGGTGCTGGCCCACGTCGGAGGTCACGTAGGCGTCGCCGTTGGTGGCCTTGTACAACGCCTGGACCACTTGCTGGGGTTTCATCTGGCCGTTCTCATCGACCTCGTAACGCAGGCCATGGAATTCCCGCCAGCCTTCGATTTCCTGCCACCAGCGCTCCAGCGCTTTCTGGTCCGGCTCGCCGCCGTGCTCGTTGAGCATCTCAAGCATGTCATCGAGCACCTGCTTGACCGGCCCGACAATCGGGATGTGCGCCAGAATGTTCTTGGAGATCGACGCCGGATCGATGTCGATATGAATGATCTTGGCGCCCGGGCAGAACTTCTTCACGTTATTGGTCACGCGATCGTCCAGACGCGCTCCGGCGGCCAGAATCACATCGGCGCTGTGCATCGCCATGTTGGCTTCGTAGGTGCCGTGCATGCCCAGCATGCCCAAACACTGCCTGTCCTCACCGGGAAAACCACCCAACCCCATCAAGGTATTGGTGACCGGGAAGTTGAGCTTGTGCGCCAAGGCGGTGAGGCCTTCGCTGGCCTCGCCCTGCACCACACCGCCGCCGGCGTAGATCACCGGTCGCTTCGCCTTGAGCAGCTCTTCCACCGCTTTACGGATCTGCCCGGAATGACCACGGGTGACCGGCGCGTAGGAGCGCATCTTGACCTTCTTCGGGTATTCGAAGGGGAAGGTCTTATTGGGCGCGGTGTGGTCCTTGGGAATATCGATCAACACCGGGCCAGGGCGGCCGGTGGAGGCGATATAAAACGCCTTCTTGACGATCTCCGGGATGTCCTTGGGGTCGCGCACCATAAAGCTGTGCTTCACCACCGGCCGGGAGACGCCGATCATATCGGTCTCCTGGAAGGCGTCGTCGCCGATCCAGTCGGAACGCACCTGACCGGAAAGCACCACCATGGGAATCGAATCCATGAAGGCGGTGGCCATGCCGGTGATGGCGTTGGTGGCGCCGGGTCCGGAGGTCACCATCACCACGCCGGGCTTGCCGGTGGCACGGGCGTAGCCGTCGGCGGCATGGGTGGCGGCCTGCTCGTGGCGCACCAGAATGTGGCTGACCTTATCTTGCTGGAACAGCGCATCGTAAATATGCAGTACCGAACCTCCGGGATACCCGAAGATGTACTCCACTCCCTCTTCTTGCAGCGCGCGGACCACCATTTCCGCGCCGGATAACATTTCCACGGTTGCTACCTCGATAGGCAAATAGCATTCACGCCGCCGGAACCCGACGACAGGGATTGCGTAATTCGTTGAACCTGCGACGGGGACGCCTTACTTGGGTGTCCCGAAGTCCGCGCGGAGGTGGCCGGCGACAGACACAGGCTGGATATTACGGAGAGGGAGTTGCTCGTTCGCGGCCATCGACAGCACCGGTGTTTGAACGGGCGTGCAGTGATACTGCGTAGGACATCGCGGTAACGATGCCCCGGGTCCCGGCCTCACAGATACCGGTAAGCATCCGCGGGTCACGATCTCCGGAAAACCGCCGAATCCCTGAAGGGCAACCCGGCGACCCGCTAATATTGTCAGAAATGCGGACGCTTTCAAAGCCCCGCGCGCCCATCGGGTTGCATATCGGGAAGCCGCGCGGGCATGCTAAACGCTCCATTGGGGGAAGCGATCAACATCATGAAAACAACCGGAACCCTGCTGGCGGCCTTGCTGCTGGCCAGCACCACGCCCGTTCTCGCCGAGCAGTTCTATAAATGGGTGGACGATCAGGGCGTCACCCACTACGACAGCAAACCACCGCAGGGGCAGCGCCCCAGCGAAGCGGTGCGCACCTACGGCAAGGCCAGTTCCGATCAGGCCGCCGAGCTGGAACGCCTGGAGCAGCGCCGCCAGGCCAACGCCCGCGCCGACCAGCAGGCCAGCGAGCAGGCCCGCCAGGAGGCCCGTGAGCGCGCTCATCCGGATCAGGTCAGACAAGAACGCTGCGCCGAGCAACGGAAAAATCTGGACCTGCTCACCAACCGGCCCACCCTGCGCATCAAGAATCCGGACACCGGCGCGATGGAGGTGATCGACCAGGCGCGCCGCGAGAAAATGCTCGCCGATACCCGCAAGGCCCTGGAATTCTGCGATGCCTCGGGTAGCTGAACCGACCTCCACGGTCACGCCTTGTTACCTCTGCGCCGCGCGACTGTCTTGCTCTTACCACGGCCTGTCTAAACACTACCGACATCCGGCCCCCGCGTGCGGGTGGCGCGACAGGGAAACGCAAAGACGATGACGGATTATCTGCGACAACGATTCGAAGAGGTGGACCTGACCCCAGGCCAGGGCAAAATCAGCGCCACTGTCTCCATCGGCCTGGCGCTGCTGTCCTTGCTGGGAAGCTTCTGCTTTCTTTACCCCGAGCTGTTCACCACGCCGGAGTTTCGCGCTTTCTATAATGCCACCGTGCTGCGTGGCGTGTTGTTCGCCGGCATCGCGGTGGCCTTCGTGGCCGGCTTTATCAGCGTGTTCAGACACCCGGACCGCCGCTACGGCCTGGCCGGCATGGTGCTCGCCTGCATGGCGGCGCTGCTCGGCTCCGGGCGGCTGGAGGTCTCTCCCATCGAGGGCCGCAGCCTCTACGCCGGGCTCGACTACTTTATTCTCACCCTGCTGGTGCTGGCGCTGGTGTTCATTCCCCTGGAGCGGATCTACGCCAAAAATCCCGACCAGAAAGTGCTGCGCCGGGGCTGGATCACCGACATGAAGTACTTCATGTTCAGCCATGTGGGCCTGCAACTGATCAGTTTCTTCACGGTGATCCCGATCCAGGTGTTTCTGCACGACCAGGTGCACATCGGCTTCCAACAGTCGGTGGCCAGCCAGCCCTTGTGGCTGCAGTTCATTGAAATTCTGGTGGTGGTGGACCTGGCCAGCTACTGGATTCACCGGGCCTTTCATGAAATACCCTGGCTGTGGAAGTTCCACGCCGTGCACCACTCCACCGAACAAATGGACTGGATGGCGTCCTCGCGCCTGCACCCGCTGGAAGTGGTGGTGAACCGCTTCGCCGGTTACCTGCCGATCTTCCTGCTCGGTTTTGCCCCTTCCGCGGTGTACGCCTACCTGGTGTTTATTTCTTTCCATGCCATTTTTATTCACGCCAACGTGCGGCTGCGCTTTCCCGGCCTGCGCTGGCTGATCGCCACGCCGGAATTTCACCATTGGCACCATTCCTCCGAAGACGAAGCGGTCGACAAGAACTACGCCGCCTTTCTGCCGATCTACGACAAACTGTTCGGCACCCTGTTCATGCCCAACCGCCTCGCCGCCCGCTACGGCACCCGCGCCAGCACCCAGGTACCCGAAGGGGTGGTGCGGCAAGTGTTGTTCCCGTTTCGCCGATCTTCCTGAGCGGGTGCGCAGGCAAAAAAGGTTCTTCGCGGAATAGCGGGAATTGACTCAATGCCAATCCACTTCCCATCGCCGCTGACGCCCTGTTGGGCGTCCTACTTTCT
>TARA_R110001606_G_scaffold101252_5_pt1 | contig 11011 bp, 18 predicted proteins | sample TARA_R110001606 | Tara Oceans TARA_R110001606 (sample SAMEA4398315) | marine metagenome | biome: Polar Biome; feature: [SRF] surface water layer (ENVO:00010504); material: water (ENVO:00002006), including particulate matter (ENVO:01000060) such as... | depth 5 m
ACGTGGCGATAGTATCGATATGAAGATTGGTATGGCTATGCACATTATGTTTAACAGTATTAACAAGTGCTGGAACAAGTTTGACGGCACTCATGTAGTACTATGTTTAGAAGGACGATCATGGCGCAAGGACTTTTATAAGCCTTACAAAGCAAACCGTAAAGTAACAATGAACAAGCGTTCGCCTAGAGAACAAGAAGACGATGAGTTATACTTTGAAGCGTATGACGACATGGTGCAGTTCTTTGCTGACAAAACTAATTGTACTGTATTAAGATGCGAGATAGCAGAAGCAGACGACATGATTGCTACTTGGGTGCAACAACATCCAGAAGATAATCATATGATTGTAAGCACAGACAGTGACTTCTATCAGCTCTTAGCACCCAATGTACAGCAGTTTAACGGCACTACGGATCAGTTAGTTACACTAGAAGGCTGGCACGAACTTAAGACTGGCAACGTAGTTATAGATAAAAAGACTAAAGAACCTAAGGTTCCGGTAGATCCTAAATGGGTACTATTCGAGAAGTGTGTTAGAGGAGATAGTTCAGACAATGTATTCGCAAGTTATCCCGGTGCAAGACTTAAAGGAACTAAAAACAAAACAGGTATTCGCGAGGCTTTCGACGACAGAGCATCGAGCGGATACAACTATAATAACTTTATGTTGCAACGTTGGGTCGACCACGAAGAACAAGAGCATAGAGTTAGAGACGATTTTATTCGTAATGAGATACTAATTGACTTAACTATGCAACCAGATGAAGTTAAAGAGTTATGTCTATCACGAATGAATGAGCAGAAGAAGACGGATCCGGTGGCTAACATTGGCATTCACTTTATGAAGTTCTGCTCTAAATGGAATTTGCAACGTATGGGTGACCAGGTCACTACATATCAAGCAATGTTGAATGGGCGACACGGATGAGCGAATCAAATGATAAAGAGACAACAGAAGAAGACGTTGACTACGATATTATGTTCGAGAAGATCAAGCATCCAGAAAAGTGGCCCGCTTGGGGTAAGAAGTATATTTATGAATCACCTGACAAAGGTGCGACAGTATACGCCAGAGAGTTTGGCAAACCACATGACGAACGAGTATTAATTAAAGGAGAAGAACAATGATTAAATTTAAAGAATCGGTAAAACTACAAAAGATAAGTGATGATGCGTGGATCGTTAATGACGATACAAAACGTGTTGGCATCCTACACAAAACGGTACAGGATCAATACACTTACCTAGACAGGACTGAAACAATCCAATTCGCAGACCAAGAAGAAGTAACAACCTTCTTTAGAAATCAGTTTGTTTTTGATGAAGAGACTGTAATGGACGTAACAGTACCTGCAACGTTTTACATTAAAGGATATCCTGTAGACTATCCGTCACCAGTGCCAGTAGAGCCAAGTGATGAAGACTACATGGAAGAGATCCCATTGTTCGCTAAAACAGAAAACAGTAAAGTATATTATGCGGCAGGTTGGTATGCTATTAATTTTGAGAAAGGTTGGAAGCACGGTAACTGTCCTAAGTTAAGTACACTTATTACATATGGATATGAAGGACCTTTCAAAACTAAGATGGAACTTAAAATAAGATTAAAAGTATTAAACAAACTCAAACGATCTTATAGCAAATGATTGACATACTAGTAGCTGGGTTTTTATTATGCTGGCTAGGCGTAGGCATATCAGTAGTAACAGCCTACATTAAACACCACTGGGTACCACGAGAGAAAAATGTATATGAAGACTGATTTAACTTTTACTGAAAAGTTTTTAGTACAGGTAGAAAGGTTGCGTGAAGCAAATGAACCTACTGCGGAGTTTAGTGTACACTTTTTAAGCCAAGTATGCAAAGAATTAAACGATAACTTTAAAGTTGACCTAAACGTAGGCATCGAGCCTACTAGTAATAAGGTGGATGGCGGAAGATTCAAATGAAAGACTTAAAACAGAAATTGCAAGATGTAATAGATAAAACTATACATCAAAAACAACAGTTAAAGTTTCAAGAGAAAACAGTTAAAGATCAAGCAAAGTCTATCGAAGAGCAAACCAAACGTATTGCTAAACTGTCAGAGGAAGATTCAAATGAATAAATTTGAAAGAAACTATCGTATGGAGGAAATTAATTCTCTATATGGAAATAATCGCCTCAATAATAAAGACAGCACATTTAGAATTGAGATTGAGAGCGAGTACGATTGCTATAATGAATTACATCAACATCTAGCAGAAGCTAAAAAGCTAAACGTTGATACCGACATTAGTCGTATATTGGAAGGTGGGATATTTGTACACCCAGACTTTGATAATTATTATGTTAAAAATCAGATTGACTTCTTCAGTGCAATTTATGAAGCATGTGACAAAGCAGAATATAGCCCGGAACGAATTATCTTATGGTGGGGTAATGCTAATGTCAAAGAACTATACCAGCAATGGTGCGATATAAACAAGCCTACAAAATTATTTAAAGGAGTTTATTACTTCCCGGTGTGGCTTTTTATGCTTTATGCTAATATCGATAATACATCTGATTATTTTGACATAGATCCTGCTGTAAAAAGGACTAAGCTATTCACATTCTTTGTAGGATTCGAAAGAGAGCATCGTATTAAAGCAATTAATTTTCTATATGAAAATGATCTGCTCGATAGTTGCGAATGGACATGGGCAAACTCAGAGACCCATGGGTTGCCAGAAGAACTACATCCTCAGATTCCTAAGTCGGCTGAAGGACATGCACATTATACAGAAAAAAGTACAACAGAAAATCCAGGTAAAGAATTTTTCATGCTTTACGAAAATAATTACTTTGACTTAATTACTGAAACATATTATTCTAATGATTATCATCAGTACGAGGCATACAACGAGTGGAATGGAATATTCTTCAGCGAAAAAATCTGGAGAAGCATTATGAACAAAAGACCATTTTTATTGATAGGTAATAAAAATGCCTTAAGAGAATTACATAATCTAGGATTTAAAACGTTCCCCACAATGTTTGACGAGTCATATGATTCTATAGGCGATGAAGAAAGAATATACCACGTGCTAGATCAACTTAAAGGACTAACAGTCGACGAAGTTCACAACAATGTGTACAGTAAAGAAGTTAGCGAAGCAGTAGAACATAATTATGCCCAGATCAAAAAAATACTCTTCAGTCAAGATAATGCAACAGTACGATTTGCAGAGTTGTGGACCGCAGAGCAGAACTTTTGTGTAGTAGACAATTTACCGATTATATGAAAGTAACTGATAGACAATTCTGGGAACACCACTGTAAGTCCGAAGGGCACATTCAGGTTGCAAAGGGTGGGCCGTGTAACTGGTGTGATGCTAAAGATTATAGCGGACCTGCATGGCGAGACGACTGTGGATACAATCATTATTTCCCACATGAAATAGTTTGGGAGAGTAAATACTACGATGGATCCGACGAAACATGGAGGAATGTAGGCATTTCTCACGGAGTACTCGACGACATAAATACTAATGCAAAAGGAAAATACGGCTGGAACTTTAATATAGTTAGAGACCAGAAGATTGCGATGATATCATTTGAAGACAGCGATGATGCAATATGGTTTAGATTAAAGCACAGTCCACAGACATAGGAAACAATCAATGATAATAGAAATATTTGGAAAAGATAACTGTCCGTTTTGCGACATGGCAGTAAACAAAGCAGAACAAATGAACGAAAGCACATACACTTACAAGAAACTAGATAGAGACTTCACTCGAGAAGAACTATTTGAACAATTCCCCACAGCAAGAACATTCCCACAAATTATCGTAGATGGCGAAGCCATTGGCGGATGGCAAGAGTTTAAAGACTATGAGGACAACTGAGATAATGTGAATATACTTATAGCCGGTGATAGTTGGGCTTGTGGCGAGTGGTCAGCAATAGATGTATCGCCTCTCATTTATAGAATGATAAGTCACAAAGGATTAGAACAATACTTATTAGACGACGGTCATACAGTTACTAATATTGGAGTGCCGGGAGCCGGCTTTGCTAAAACTTTTGAAGGATTGTTTACACATACACGCAGTTACGATGCAATATTTGTCTTTGTTACTGATGCTTTTAGAGATATCTTGCCGGAAGAAAAGTTTTGGAATAAAGAATACTCGCCCCAATACTATAAAGAATTATTTCAAAAAAACTTACGTGGCTTTGTTAATAATCTTAACCGTATACCAAAAAGCAGAGGGCCTATATATCTACTTGGATCCTTATCTAAGGTCTCCGATGCGTTAGTTGAGAATACAAAAATTAACGTAGCAATACCTAGTATATTAGAGTTGATTATTCCTGATAGAACACAACATGAAGTAATGTTTAAAGATCATCAGCAAACTATAACTAAACACAATTCCAATCCAGAAACTATAAACTATGTACATGCACAACATACTATATGGGAAAGCTATGAACTTGAACCGCTTATGAACCCAGATGGCAGGCATCCTAATAGAGATGCCCATAAGCAAATATATCAAAATTTAAAGGAGAATAAATACATATCATGAGTACAACAGCAGAACAAATTAAAGAGATTATCGAAGGCAATGATGTTATATTGTTTATGAAAGGTGATCCTTATCAACCTCAATGTGGCTTCAGTGCTAAGGTTGTGGACATACTTAAACAAATAGGCAGACCATTTGGGTTTGTTGACATTTTAGCAGACCAAGACATTAGGGCAACACTACCAAGTATAAGTGACTGGCCCACGTTTCCACAATTGTTTATCAAAGGTGAACTGATTGGTGGGTGCGACATTATTACAGAAATGCATGCCGACGGAGAACTAGATCCCCTCATACCATGATTAACGAACCATTATATACTAAACTTGATATAACAAATACTTCAGTATTGTCTATACTTGATAAAACTGCAGAATTAGGATTGTTCACAGAAGAGTCGAAATCAATTCAAAAATATCAATCTGACGATTATGAACGTGATGCTATAACATATACTAGCAAACATTACTTGGAAACGTTAGATCCCACCAACTATATCAAGTATAAGATAAATGGCTTTGCAGGCACCACTCCCGGCGCACAGTACTTTATAAAAGCGTTCGAAGAAATTACAGGCACACAGTTAGGAGATGGCAGTCAACCAATTGGTCAAGGCGGTTTTAGGTCAACAGTGTACAATCCTAATGGATTTTTAGGTTGGCACAAGGACGGTGGATATGGTGTATACTCAATCCTATTTTCGTATTGTGCAGAAAAACCTGATGGATTTTATCGCTGGCAAGATGCTCTAACTAAAGAAATACATACCCAGTTTGATGTTCCAGGATGGTCAGCAAAATCGTTTGTGTCTTTAGATGATGAAAATTCTGAGTGGCACACAGTCAAAACAACTACTCCTAAATGTGGATTAGGTCTATCGTTTGTGGACTACAATGAGTTTTTAAACGTTAAGAATCTAATTCAGAGTTAAAAATTAACAGACGTTTTAATTGTATTTTTAGATAAATAAGTGTGTTGAGCTAGTATACATCTAGCCCGGAGACACACATAATGAGTAGACCAAAACCAGTAATACTGCTTGAAGCAGTACATAAAGACACTTATAAAGCAGAGCAAATACTTGCCGCTGAAGCAATATACAGTGTGTTTTATGAAGCCAGCCCTATTAACATGCGTACCTTAAACAAGTTAGTAAGTTACCCAGGCCCTAAGTATAAGAAAGTATCCTTTAGTAATAGCGGACACGCCTTCAACCTTGCAGAAAAACTAAACAAAATGTTTAATACAAACAGTTTCACAGTGGTGCGATTGACATCAGGAGTCGTTATAAATGAAGAAGACGTCATTGATTCCAATATGTAATGCAATCTTTAATGCAGACACAATTGTATTAACAGACGGTGAAAAGTTACTAAGACTTAATAATGTATTTGATCTAGATTTAATTCATACCTTACAAGACCTTAAAGCCGATATTGACGGTAGTCAAGAAGTACGAAACAGACAAGTATGGGACGTACAACTAGAAGACGATGATACAGAAGCTATCAAGTCAGCCGTCGAAACAGCCATGGATACCAAATACCAGCACATGGGTGTAAGTCTTTGGGAAGACTCGGACGGGTATTGCACACCGAAACATACAGAAGCAGATAATGTTAATGCATCCATGCAAGTATATCTCCCGGCAGACAACTGTGCCTTGCCCAACACAGGCAGTATTGTTTACGACGGTATACAAGAATACCAAGTACCGTTCGTACCTAACACAGGATACATTTTATCTAATAGTAATACTACAGTACATAGCAGTGGAGTGCCTGTTAAACCTGGACATGTTAGGCGTAGTGTGTACTTCTACTTTAAAAAATGAAAGACAGTCTACAATTTCAAATAGCTAATAAACTACAACAAGAATTCGATACATTAGCCAAGTACACAGTTAAGGAAGTACTGTACATGGTGTTCAAGAACATACAATTAACAGACGATAAAGTATCTGGACTTAGAATGAATAAGTTAGGCTTTAGTTTGCTCAAAAGCAAATACGATTGCTATCCGTTTGTTGTAGGAGAGGAAGGCATACATAAAAACTTACTCATAGCATTACATAAACACATGAGCTGGCCCTACTACATTGACAAGAAGCAATTAGTAATGTTCAGCGGCGATGATGCTATGTGGATGAAGATGTACGGCAATGACATCGATAAATTTACCAACAGTATAAAATAAGCGATAAATAGTAGTATGGCTATACGAAACTATTCTTTCATAAATCCTTGGAGCGGTACAAAAAGCCTTCCCAAACTAAGTGCTCCAGAACCAAAATCAAATGGTAAGATGTCTACATCCAATGGGTTTACTAAATTTCAATGGTGCCCAACCGATACTCCCAAAGCCGCTAGTGATGATTACAGTAACACTCATGACGAGATGTTCTACACTGTAAACAGGCAAAACTTTAGAGCAGAGCAATTTAAAAAAGAAAACGATAAGCCTGTGTTAATGTGCCTAGGCGATAGTTTTACATACGGTGTCGGTGTGCGTGATAACGAGACATGGCCTAGTATATTAGCAGACAGCATGGGAATGGTTAACTGGAACATGGGAACCGGTGGAGCATCCAATCAAGATATATATTTAATATTTCAGCAAATGATATCCAACGGCTATATCCCAGACGTAGTCTGTATCATGTGGTCATTCAAGAATAGACATATTGTTAGTAGAAATATTATATCGCCTCTAATAGAAGAAAAAGATATAATGCCGGATGGCGAACACTCCAAGATAAATGCTTACAGTAAACTAGTCAGCCAAACTAATACACTAAAAGAAATAAATGTAGCATATCTAGACAATGCACCATGGGGGAACTCTTCCAGTGGAGCCGCTGATATAAATGGAAAAATAAGTACTAACTGGGAGGATGTTAATTTCGATACATCAGCACCAGAAGATGAATCACTAATGAAGTCTGCCTTATACACCAGTATACACACAGACTCGGACTACCTAAACTTCTTTATTGTGCGTAGTGCTATTGCTAATATTTGTAAAGCACGTGGCATTAAACTGAGAGAAACATTCCTAGACTTTCACTTACAGAAACTTGCTCTAGCACATATTGTCCCAGTTGAAGGATGGCAAACAGGCAAAGATCCTATAAATACTTATGAATTACATCGGGATAGTGCAAGGGACCAGCAACATTACGGCCCAAAGACTTTAGAAGCCGTTGCAACATATTATTTGAGTACAATTTAATGACCGTAACAAAACAAAACGTATACTTATTTCAATGTCAATATGCTATTGACGTGCGGGGTGTGACGAACTACTACCTGCCTTACTCAATTGGGTGTTTGTATGCCTATGCAAAGCAATTCGCAGACATTAGACAAAACTTTAACTTTCCAGAGCTATTCTTTAAGCGTGAAGATCCTGCTACTGTTGTGGCTAGAATGGAAGATGCACATATATGCGGTTTCAGTAACTATGTGTGGAACGAACAATACCACATAGAGCTAATTAGATGTATTAGAGAAAAGTTTCCTGATGTTGTTATTGTATTCGGTGGCCCACAAGTTGGACAAGATAATGTAGATAATAACGATTGTGATGTTTGGATACAGCAGGAAGGCGAGAGAAATTTTGTAAACTTATTGCGTGACTCGTTAGCCGAAGATATTAAACCAATATACGACGGCGAACGTATAGATGATTTAGTTGATCTACCAAGTCCATACTTAACTGGAGTATTCGACGACATAATAGCCGCACATCCAGACAATGTGTTTAGTATGACCCTTGAAACCAATAGAGGATGTCCGTTTATGTGTACGTTCTGTGATTGGGGCAGTTTAACATATGCTAAGATTAAAAAGCATGACCTCGAGAAGGTTGTAAGTGAACTAGACTGGAGTATAAGAAATCCTATAGGATATATTTGGGTAGCAGATGCAAACTTTGGCGTGTTTAGGCAGAGAGACATTGCTATTGCTCACATGTTAAACTATGTCTGCACACATCCAGAGAGTGGAATTGATGCCGTCAATGTACAATACTATAAAAACAGTACTGAAACAGCCGTAGAGATAGCTAAGATCATCGGTAAGGAGCATTCTAGGGGCATAACACTCAGTGTTCAGTCAATGACAACTGAAGTTTTAGAGGCAATTAAAAGAACAAATATGGATCTTAATGACCTAAATGATCTAATTGCTAAGACTAATGAAGCCGGTGTATTATGTTATAGTGAAGTTATATTACCGTTACCGTTAGAAACATTAGACAGTTGGAAGACTGGACTAGCAGAGTTATTAGAGTGTGGACAGCATTCTAGTATTGAGATGTGGAAAGCACAACTACTAAAGAACAGTGAGATGACATCAGGCGACAGTGTAGAGAAATATGGCATAGAACAGCTAACAGTGTCAGACTATTCGTACTATCAAAGTGAAGAAGATTGGAACGAGATACCTGAAAAAATTAATATTATATCAGCTACTAACACAATGAGTAGTGAAGAAGTAACAAAAGCATATATGTACGGATGGATGATAATAAACTTACATACTCAAGGATACTTACAAATACTAGCCAAGTACTGTAGGAACGTGTTAAACGTCAGCTACAAGCAGTTCTACGATAAAGTGTATGCTGAGTTAATGGACGGCACTACTGAAATATCAGATGCATTCAACAGCACAATGAGAATTGAGCAATATTATATGAAACACGGAGATTTCAAAGGACATCAAGAGACCGAGTCAGAAAATGAAGATCTTGCCAGTGGGGCAGGACATTTCATAGCATCGCGTGACTTAGCAACAGTTTTTAATAGAAAAAATACAGTATACGAGATAGGCGAACGAATAGCAAGTACTTTTGGTCATGTAGATCCTACTATTATAAAAGCAACCAGACATTCGTTAGCAGATATAGAAAACATGGGCATGGGAGCGGCTGGCTCAAGGACAGTCACAGTTAACCAAGAAACTTGGGAGCAGGGTGTTACTATAGATGTTGCATATGATCTAGACACATGGGAACATACTCCAACATCTTACTTAGTTAAGCCTAGTATACCATTAAGTACTATATTAGAAGTCGGGGCAATGCATCACAGGCGTCAAGGCTTTAAGAACTTATTCATCAAGTCATAAAAAAGCACACCGAAGTGTGCTCTTTATAAACTCATATAAACTAAATTATACTATTGGATTACCGTTCTCGTCATGAGTAACTGGTGCAGGCATGTCTGTAGGCATTGGTGCGTCTACTGGCATATCTGTTTGTGCTTCATAATGAACTTCATCATGTGCTGGCATTGTGTTAGCTTCTTGGAACTGCTCGCCTACGTCCATAGTTAGAGTATCAGCAACGTGCATTTCTAATGTTTCGCTGTGATCTTCATACTCATATGCTATTGCGGCTGTAGTCAAGTAGTCGTTTGACCAATCGTCATGCTCTGTTTCTACCCACTCACCACCTTCGTAGTTAGTGTTAGTATCACAGTTATAAACGTAGTCGTACTCGTCCCATTCGACTGATACTGGCTCCATCCATGTTTGGGTTACCATGTCCCAATATGCGCCATCTCCAAAACCTTCTGGCTTTGCGTGAGTTGGTGTTGCTGGGTCCATGTAATCACCTGTTGTTGGTGCATTAAATGTAAAGTCATATGTTTCGACTGGCTCTACGTGTGGAATATCCATCATTTTCTGCTCTAGTTCGACTAGTTGCTCTCTGATGGAGTATATTAAGTTGGCTATATCTGCTCTTGGATCTATCATCATTGTCTCCTATATGTATGTGGGTTAATTTGCAAATTATATAGTGTGGTGTTGTCTGTCACAATATTTATCGTATTTTTAGGTATTAATAACAGTACAGTTATACATTACCGCCCCTTAAGGGCAATTAAATGCACTTTTACCACTATTTCTGGTAGAAAAAGGTTGACTTCACCCACGAAATCCGGTATAATATATGTATATTAAGCAAAAAGGGAAACAAATATGTTCGTAATAGTAAATAAGAAAAACAACGCAATAGCAACTGAGCCTAGCAGACGTCAGTCAAACAACGTGTATGCTACACAGGCGGCGGCTAAAGCTGGTATTACTAGAACTATTAAGCATTATACTAAAGCAATTGAACAAGTTGCTGAAGTAGTTGCTAATGGTGAAGCTGAGTATATGGCTCCAATGTACAACATATTTAGAGAAGCTACTGATAAAGATCTTGGTAGAACTCATTATGCTGATAAGGCTAACTACAGAGTTATGGACAGGGAAGAGTATATGCTTATTGAGCCTATGGTTGAGAAGCGTAACATAATGACTGGTGAGACTTTTAAGGAGTCAATTAACACTCCTTACTATTTGTCTGCAAGTTCTGAAACTTACTGGAGTGCATAAGATGTCAGATTACAAAATTATTGATGTTAACGAGAGAGATCCTTCAGGGACTTCTCTTAA
>TARA_R110001606_G_scaffold114175_3_pt1 | contig 11003 bp, 11 predicted proteins | sample TARA_R110001606 | Tara Oceans TARA_R110001606 (sample SAMEA4398315) | marine metagenome | biome: Polar Biome; feature: [SRF] surface water layer (ENVO:00010504); material: water (ENVO:00002006), including particulate matter (ENVO:01000060) such as... | depth 5 m
ACAGATAAAAGAAATGTCTGAAAATGAAAAAACACTTCTTCAACTATCTGGCGATCTAAAGCATCAAAGTGAAATACTAAGAAGAAAAGAAAAATCAATAAACAAACTTTCAGAAGTGCCTTGTGGCGATTCATTCCCAACTTGTAAATTCATAAAAGATTCTTTTGATGATAAAAATACATTACAAGAACAGGTAGACTTTGTTGCTGAACTACAAAAGATTCTTGATACAACTCAACGTTCACATAATAGCTTTGTATCTAAAAATCTAGAAGAGAAATTAGAAAAATATAATGAAGTATTAAGAAAAGAGTCTAAAAATAGAGTAGAGATCGCAAACGAGAAGGCTTGTCTTACGACAAAAATATTAGAGATGTCAACATCAGAGGAACATCTGACACAGGCAACAACTCTACTTGAGAAACTAAAGAGAGAGTGCAAAACATCTAGTTCAAGTGATGAGACAAAATCACTAAAGACTAAAATATCATTACTTAATACAGCAATCAATGATATAGACTCAAAAAGAATGTTATCTGCTCAAAACATAGGTAGAATAGAGACTAAAATATCATCACTAAACTCTGAACGTGAAAAATATAGAGAACTTAAGAGTAAGTGGGAAATCTACAAACTCTTTATTAATGCAGTATCTAAGAAAGGAATACCTTTACAGATCATTATGAGTCAATTGCCTAATATCAACAATGAAATAACAAAAATTCTACAAAATACTATAGGCTTCACCGTTCAACTAGAGGCTGATCCTAATACAAATGCAATGGATATCTTCATTAACTATGGTGATTCTAAGAGAGTAATAGAATTAGCTTCTGGTATGGAAAAAATGATAGCCTCACTCGCTATCAGGGTTGCGTTAATTAATGTATCATCACTTCCAAAAACAAATATGCTTATTATTGATGAAGGCTTTGGCTCTCTTGATGAATTAAATGTAGAGATATGTGGTAGACTATTAACTTCTCTTAAGCAATACTTCAAAAATATATTGATTATATCACATGTTGATGCAGTAAAAGATATCGTTGACAATATTATTGAAATTACTAGTGATAAAAATAACTCACATGTATCACATACATAAAAAACTTGTTACAAGAGCTTGTTTCAAGCTCTTCTACATATAGAATACAAGCACAATATTAAATAGTATAATAACAACTATGCACAAAAAAATTACAAAAGAGATGTATTCAATAATCATAGATGACAATGACTCTGATCATGTTCCGCTCTTTTGTAATGTTTGTTGTCTTCCGATGCTCATGGCTGAAGATGACACTTCATACAGAACGTTCCAGTGTTGCAGTCGCTGTTCAACTATGTGGGCATATCAAGATAAAGAAAAATGGTCAAACGGCGAACGACCAGAACAAAGTATAATAGACAAAGATAAAGAATTAAGAGTAATAGTGAGTAGTAAATTCATTCTTTAATATATTTATAACAAATACAGGATATAAAATGTTATCACAAGAGCAAGTTAGAGCCCTCGGGCAAATACTAGACACTACATTCGGGCGTAGTTCAACAACAGAATCAGCAACAGCTTCATTTAAGACAAAGCTTCAAGGCGAAATGTTGACAGTAACTTATGCAACAATTAGAAAGTTCGCATCAGAGCAAGATCAGTGGGAACAAACAAAAGGTTTTGATAGTGAGTCAGCTCAGCTAACTAACGACTTTATGAAAAACACAAAGAAAGACTTTAAAGAGGCCTCCGGAACTACACTAAAAGTAAAAGAGCAGTCATCAATGACTGATTTTGAGGTAATTGGAATACAGTCTTACATTAGTTCAGCACGAACTGTATATTGTAAGAGAATTACAGTATTTGAAATAACAAATTAAGAGCCCTAATGGCTACTATACAAAAAGCACGACAAATAAAAGAAATAATAAAATGTGGTAAAGATCCAGTTTATTTTTTCAATAAATATATCAATATTCAACACCCTGTTAAAGGAAGGATCCCGTTCAAGACGTTCCCATTTCAGGATGACTGCACTCAAGAATTCATAGACAACAGATTTGTAATAGTAAACAAATCAAGACAGCTTGGGCTATCTACATTAACAGCAGCCTACTCTGTTTGGCTCTCGTTGTTTCAAAAAGACAAAAACATATTGGTCATTGCAACTAAGCTAGCCGTTGCTCAGAACTTCACCAAAAAGACTAAAATGATGATCAAGGGACTACCAAGCTGGTTAGTCTTACCTGATATCGTCTCTGATAATAAACAAACAATTGAGTTTTCAAATGGTTCATCAATAAAAGCTGTTCCAACATCAGACGATGCAGGTCGTTCTGAGGCACTTTCTTTACTTATTATTGACGAGGCAGCCTTCATTCATAACTTTGATACCCTATGGACAGGTCTGTATCCTACACTTACAACTGGTGGACGAGCAGTAATCTTATCAACTCCAAATGGTGTAGGTGGGCAGTTCCACAAGCTTTACACAGACGCTCAGACAGGCGAAAACGACTTTAAACCAATAAACCTACCATGGGACGTACATCCTGAGCATGATGATGAATGGTTTAAAATGACAACAAACAACTTGTCAAAACGTCAGACTGCACAAGAGTACCTCTGCGACTTCGCATCATCTGGTGCTGTTTTCTTGGCAGACGATGATATTGAATGGGTAAATACAACTGTAAAGAAACCACTAGAACGTGAAGGACCACAGCTAAATGTGTGGATCTGGAAACAACCACTTAGTGAACACAGATATATTCTTTCCGCCGATGTGTCGAGAGGAGATTCAAAAGACTTTTCTACATTTCATGTTATCGATGTAGACACTGGAGAAGTCGTCGCTGAATACCAAGGCAAAATACCACCTGACAGGTATGGTGAATTATTGTCTGTGTATGGAAAAAAATACAACAACGCTTTAATGTGTCCTGAGAACAACAGTTACGGATATGCCACTATTCTAAAGCTACAGGATTTGAAGTATCCTAACATGTATTATAGAAATAGAAAAGGTGTCTTCATCGGAGATTACGTTCCTACTCAAGACTCTTCAATAGCTGGTTTCACAACATCTGGAAAAACAAGACCACAGATATTGACAAAACTAGAAGAAACTATACGAAATAAAAATATTATAATTTATTCTTCAAGATTCTATGCTGAGATGAAAACATTCGCGTGGAAAGGAAACAAAGCTCAGGCATTAAAAGGTTACAATGACGATCTAATAATGAGCTTAGCAATAGGAATATGGTTATATGATGGGTCATCCGACGGCGGAGCAAAAGCTTCAACAATAAATGATGCTATGCTTGCGAGTATAAAAAAGACATCAACACGTCATGATTCAAATAGAATTGAAACAAAAATGAGCAATACAAAAATCATACCAATAAGACAGAATGGGATCTATACCGATGGAACAACTTTTTCAACAAAGCAAGGTAGGGTAGATCCAATGTTTGATTGGATGTTTAAGAAATAATAAACATTTTGAACGATAAATATTAGAATACACTATATTTAATACACACTGTAGAAAATAAAAGTGCTTTAGCATAATACTTTTGTAGGTTAATAATGGCAGATAAAAAAAATACAAGTCTTTTCGGCGATTTAACTAGATTATTTAGAAGTGGTCCGGTAGTAAAGAGACGAATAAAGAATTCATCAAATCAAGCAAACAACTCATCAGCATATGAGATGTTTAGAAAGTCAAATAGTGGCGTATACAATACGGCAATGTCTGCTTATGGATCTTATGATAGAATGGCAAGAACGGCCGATTTCAGCGAGATGGAATATACTCCTGAGCTATCATCAGCGCTTGATATATACTCAGAAGAAACAGTAGCATCAGACGAGGCAGGAACAGTTCTTCACATACATTCAGAGAACCCAAAAGTACAAGAGCTATTAGAAGAACTATTTATTGATACTCTTAATATTGAATTCAATCTTACGGCATGGGTTAGAAACCTCGTTAAATACGGCGACTTTTTCCTCTTTAATGATGTGTCACCTGATCATGGCGTAGTGAATGCCTTTCCTATTCCTGTAAATGAAATAGAAAGAGAGGAAGGATACGATCCAGAAGACCCAATGGCTGTAAGATTCAGATGGGTAACTCAAGGAAATCAAGTCTTAGAGAACTGGCAGATATCACACTTTAGACTGCTTGGAAACGATGCTTTCTTACCATACGGATCATCTGTTCTTGAACCAGCCAGACGTATCTGGCGTCAGTTAATTCTTATTGAAGATGCAATGCTCGTCTACAGGGTAGTTAGATCTCCTGAGAGAAGAGTCTTTAAGATTGATGTAGGTAACGTGCCTCCTGAAGATATCGCAAACTACATGGAACAAGTCCAGACTTCTCTAAAGCGTAACCAAGTAGTAGATTCATCAACAGGTAGAGTAGATCTTAGATACAACCCAATGTCAGTCGATGAAGATTATTATCTTCCTGTTCGCGGATCAGATACTGGCACAGACATCTCTACACTCGCTGGTGGGGCAAACACTACTGCAATAGAAGACGTTGAGTATATTCAAAAGAAACTATTTGCTGCACTCAAGATTCCCAAGGCTTATCTAGGATACGACGAAGGCCTGGGAGCTAAGGCAACTCTATCTCAGGAAGATGTAAGATTCTCTAGATCAATTGCCAGGATTCAAAGAACAGTAGTTTCAGAGCTCAATAAGCTAGCTGTTATTCATCTTTACGCAAATGGTTTCGATGGAGAGGATCTTATTGACTTCAAATTAAGTCTTTCAAACCCATCTACTATTGCTCAGCAGCAAAAATTAGAACTATTTAGAACAAGATTTGAAATCGCAGGACAGGTTCCAGACGGCCTTGTTGATCGTGAATGGATTCGAAAAAATATATTTAAGATGACTGACGAAGAGATCAAAGGGATAGAAGAAGGGAGAATAAATGACAAACTAAGTGATCTTGACGTAGAAAGTGTAGTTTCGTCAAATGACGCTGGTGCCGGCGTCGAAATGGGTGGCCCGCCACCACAAGAAGAACCAATGATGGAGACTCAACCACTTCAGGGCGATATGTTAAATGACTCAGACGAAGACGTAATGCCCTCTATTACAGATGAAGATGCTCCTCTTCGAGCACAAGATAAAGTCAACAGAACAACTGCAGGAGAATCAATAAAAGATGACACTTCTGGTCCTAAAAAAGAAAAAAAATACAGAGTAAACAAGCATGGACATAAACTACCTGTAACTGCGAATAACAAGATTGATCACAGACCAAGGGCAACCAATGTAAACAGGTATGGACCTAACGTTAGAAAGCATAGGTATGGAAAGCAAGACCAGGATTCTATTGCTAACCCGTATGGTTCAAAACCAGGTAGGACTTTAAAGACAGCAGTAAATGCCATGAAGCCCCCTAAGCCAATGATAATGGAAGAAAAAGAAGATTTTAGCTTTAACAACTACATAGACGACAAGCTAAATGAAAGTGCAAAAATGACATCAGAGATTAAATCAATCCTTAAATCATTTGATGGTCTAAAAGTAAGTAAAGACAACAAAGAATAATTAATTTAAACGGAAACCAAAATGGCAAAACATAACAAAAAAAGAAATGTCGGTATTGTATATGAACTTTTACTAAAGCATATATCTTCAAAACTAGTAGAAAACAAAAAAGATGAAGCACAAATTGCACTTGATATTATCGAAAAGAGATTTGATCATAGCACTGAGCTGTTTAAAGAGTTTAGACTCTTCAAAGCTCTCACAACTGCATCAGCAGATGATAGTGCAATAGCTGCTGCCATAATACAAGAGTCAAAGGCAGCTGCAAAAAGAATAGACGTCGCTAAACTTAGTAGTGAAAAAGGAAGACTAATTCATGATATCAATCACAAGATAAACGAGTCAACATTTTACACTGCATCAATCGCCGACTACAAAACATTTGCAACTATTCAGACACTTATCAATAACTGGAGAAGTGATGATAGAGCCGACCTTACAAAAATGGTTATGTACGAAGGACAGTTAATACAAAAACTTCTCGAAGTAAAAGCAACTGCACCAGTTCTTTCAGAACAAAAGGCAGAAGATACAGACAAGCTTGTTATCAAAATAATGACTGAGAAGCTGAATGAAAAGTATTCTTCAACACTTACAAATGAACAAAAGGACATCTTAAGAAAATATGTATTTGCAGCTGAAAGCAATGATATGAAAGAGTTCACAGGATATCTTGAAGAAATCAAATCAAACACACTCAACATGATGTCTGAGCTTCGCAAAACTTCAAACAATGACATCATTTTAGAGAAAGTCGAAGAAGTAAAAAACAAAATAACAGCATTAAACACAGATGATATTCAAGATTCTACAATACAAAGATTCTTACAAGTATCATCACTTAAAAATGAACTGATGAAGGCACAATAATGACCAAAAAACTATTAACTGAGTGGCTACCACTAGTTGTCGATAAAAAAACACTTAATGAAAACAGAAGTGAAGACGGGACAATTACACTAAGCGGTGTCATACAGCGAGCTAACACACTTAATCAGAACGGACGTGTCTATCCTATGGATATTCTGTCACGTGAAATTGACAACTACCAGAAGCTTATCCGAGAAAACAGAGCCCTCGGAGAATGTGATCACCCTGAATCATCTGTTGTTGAGCTTAAAAACGTCTCACATGTTGTTAGAGAAGCCTACATGGATGGTGAAGATGTCTATGGAAAAATAGAATTATTAAACACACCTTCAGGACAGATTCTTCAGAGTCTTATTGAGTCAGGAATAACAGTTGGCATCTCGTCAAGAGGAGTAGGCAGCACTCGTTCAAGAGGCGGAAACGACGAAGTCCAAGAAGACTTTCAGCTTATCTGTTTCGACATGGTGTCAGAACCAAGCACTCCAGGCGCATTTATGCTCCGCGAAGGAAAAGAAGTTTCTCAAGAAGAAATTGATCAAAACTTTAACAAAACAGATAAAATTGATAGAATATTTAATAGTATTCTTAAATGGGATGAATAATGTCATATTACGATAGAGATAAAGCAGACGCACAGCCAAGTATGAAGTGGCCTAGACCTCACTTTGGTTCAGTTGCTGAATATCAAGTAAGCCCGTGGCCTTATATAGTTAACGTAATAGCTTCACAAACAAACCTTTTAGTGGATTTTAGTTCTGTCACTCGTTGGATTACTATTCATGCAATTGGTGATACTTGTACTATTAGTTTTGCCTCTGGTGGCGCTGCTTTTACAGTACCCGTAGGTGTATTAGTTAGATTAGAGCTAAAATGCACAAAAATATTCGTCACAACCCCAGTAGCGGGTACTTGTTCAATTATAGCAGGCGTCACATCAATAGATGATACACAATTCCCCGATATATCAGCAAGACCTGGTGTAGTAGCTCCATAAAATTAAAAGTTAGGTTAAAATTATGTCAAAATTAAAAAGATCAGCACTAAAGTCTGTTGTAAAAGAATGCTTACTTGAGATCCTCTCTGAGGGTATTAACACACAGCAAACTGCACGCATTCAACCACAAGGTAACGCAGTAGCGCAACAGGAACTGGCAGAGGAAAAAGAGTACGAGCAAAGTTCCACCATGAAAGAAATAATCGCTGGAATCACTACTGACCCGATCCTTGCAAGTGTTCTTAGCGATACTGCCAGGACAACGCTTGTAGAACAGTCTGGGGCAGACAGACAAAGTCAACTACAGAAAATACGGTCAACAGGTCCTGCTCAATCAAGTGCATCAGTTCAGAGTCAAGACGAATCAGGCAATTCTCACTGGGCAGCACTAGCATTTGCAGACAAGAAATAAAATAACATAAAAATAAAATTCACTTGTATACTTAATAATTGAAGTTTAGTTAAGTTTATAGCTTTTACAATATGGAAAATAATAATGGCGTCAACAAAACAACAAACAGTAACTGCATCAAAAGTAGAATCAGGTGGCTTGGGCCACAGAAATGATAGAAATCTAAAAGCATCATTCAGTGGTTCTCCTCTCTTAAAAGAGTATAGTGATGAAGCTGTTGAAAATATATGCAAAGCAGCTCTGCAAGGAAACGGCGGTCCTGGAACAAGCATACCTGACATAGGAGTATCCGAAGACGGAGTAATTAATGATGGTGGATATATGTTCGGACTACAAGATCTAAACTATACAGAAGCTCCAAACTTAGAAGAAGTAGAAACTGGCGGAGCTGGACTACCTGCAACTCCTTATACTCCTAACACATCTTCACCTGGTGCTGGCTCAGTGCATTATGCTGACATTCCAGAATACGAAGGTGACCTACCGAAACCCACACCTCAGTTCGGCGTAGGTCTCGGAGGAACAGTGTCTCCTTCAGTTACCTCTAAAGGCGTCTCTTCACAAACGCTCGGTGACTACGTAAGTGGCGAGTCATACGACGGTTCAGACTGATTAACGGAATAGATTACTATGTCATCTTCTTATAACAAACAAATATTAAAAGATGCGATCTCGTTTATTCTAGAGACAGCTCATGATTCCAATATCGGTGGTGGATACGGAAGAGCAGGCGGTTATACATCAACTAATCAAACACTTGGAGGCGTTCGTACAATGGGCGCCTCTATTTTTCCGTATTTAGAGAAACCTGTAGAAGTAGAAGATGATGACGACGACGCAGATGACGACGTAATACTTTCAATATCTTCAAAAGTTGACGGATTCAGACCGAACTTCGATCCAAACAATCAAAGAAAAGACAACAGAACACTTGGTGGCAACCCACTAGGAGAAGCACGCTGGGCTGGTCCTGGAAACTCACAATTACCACAAGGCTCCGCCGGTATGGTTACCAATGTTTCTAGGGCTTTAAACTCTCCAAAGGGTAACAAAGGGACTGCAATGGGCGGTCAGAATACCCAAATCAGTGCACGCAGGCCGACAGGTTCAATAAGAGACTTTTCAGCAGGAGCCGATCTTGCCGCTAGTGAGCTTGCAGATGAGCCAGTTTACGACTTTTCTGATATTTTAGGAAACGCTGCCGACGGGCGTAGTAATATAGACAGGATAAAAAAATTAACTTGGATGATACAGAACAGTGAAGATTAACAAAAAATATTGTCAATTTTTCACTTTTTTACCTATATTTAATAATATTTGAAACATACTATTATATTTAATACAATAATGAGGATTATTTAATGTCAAAACTTTTCGAAGAAGCAATCGCAGAAGCAAAACAGCTCCGTGAGCTTGCTGAGCAAAATGCCAAAAACGCCATAGTCGAGGCAGTTACACCTAGAATTCGCGAGTTCATCGAAGAGCAGCTACTTGCTGAAGAATCAGGTGAAATGTATGAATCCGAGGATGAAGAACCTCTTGAAGAGGGCGACAGTGTTCTTGAAGACGTCGTTAACGAGATCATGGCCGAAATGGCTCATGAAGATCTTGACGAAGCTGAAGAAGAACCTGATCTACTTACAGACGAAGAAAAAGACGTTGAAGAGGCATATGAACTAGATGAGGACGCAATGACTGTTCTATCTAAGATGCTCAATGAACGCTCTGATCTAACTCCTGAAGAACAAAAATTAAAAAGTATTGTATTATCAATGCACACTCTTAGATCAAAGCTTCCAGGTATGAACGAAGCCCAGAGAAAAGAAGTAAAAACAATTATCAAAAAAGTTAAAAATCAAATTCTTACAAATGAGGGAAACATGACTAAAGATAACATGCACGAGGTCGACCTCAGTGTAACTGAAATGAGTACCGGCGACATTGCTGAAGATAACACAGTCGAGGAAGCACTTAACGAGCTTCGCTTAATGCTTGATCTTGGCGAGCCAGATGAAGACGGCGAATTCGACATGGCAAACATTCTTATCACTGATGCTGATGCAGAAGAAGCTCCTGAAGACGAAGAAGCCCCCGAAGGCGAAGAAATGTCCGACGACGAAGAGCTTGATTTTGAATTAGAAGATGAAGAAGCTCCACCTGAAGGTGAAGAAGCTCCTGAAGCTCCTGAAGATGATGAAGTAATGCTAGAAATTAACGAGGAATCACTTGTTGCAGCACTTAGAGAAATGAAAAGTGCAAGAACAACTGAAAGAACTCGTAACACAAACAAAACAAATGGGTCTGCACAAATTGCAACCCTTAACGGCCAGGTTGCCGAATACGCTAAGGTTATAAATTCCTTACGTGAGCAATTAACCGAGATGAACCTGTTTAATGCTAAGCTTCTATATGTAAATAAGCTAGTCCAGGATAAGAACGTAACATCTGAGCAAAGACGAGGCATCGTCGAATCTCTTGATGGAGCAAAAACATTGCGTGAGGTCAAGCTCTTATACAAGGGCTTAACAAAGTCTCTGAAGACGGCAAAAACTTCTTCCAAGAAGAGCCAAATTTCAGAAGCAGCCGCTAGAAGAAGCATTGGGTCTTCCTCTAGACCAGCTGGAACGAAGTCAACTCAGAAAACTCTTAACGAGTCTGCTGACAGTACACCGAACCGTTGGGCAACTCTCGCCGGTCTTAATAAACACCCAGGTAATTCTTGAATAATACGGCTTTTTACAAACTGCGAAAGCATAAAATAAAAAAGCACAAATAACTAATTGTTTACATATAATAAGGAAACATAACAAAATGAGTAAGAAATTTACATTAAACCAGCTAACCGAGGGCATCCGCTCTCGTAACGTTGGACAGCAAGGTGCTCTCCTTACTGAGAAGTGGTCACGTACCGGTCTTCTCCGTGGGCTCGAGAACACTAACCGCGAGAACATGGCTATGATGCTTGAAAATCAGGCAGCACAGCTTCTTCGTGAGAGCAACACCATGGGATCAGGCGCAGTTGGTGGTTTCACTAACATCGCATTCCCAATCGTCCGTCGTGTATTCGGTGGACTAGTTGCTAACGAACTAGTATCAATCCAGCCAATGAGCCTACCTTCAGGTCTGCTCTTCTATCTCGATTACACCTATGGTAC
>TARA_R110001606_G_scaffold360158_14_pt1 | contig 10996 bp, 11 predicted proteins | sample TARA_R110001606 | Tara Oceans TARA_R110001606 (sample SAMEA4398315) | marine metagenome | biome: Polar Biome; feature: [SRF] surface water layer (ENVO:00010504); material: water (ENVO:00002006), including particulate matter (ENVO:01000060) such as... | depth 5 m
AACGTCAGCGGTTGCCGATTGTGCATGTTAAATTACAGGGGCGTTCGGTGGCGGAAACGGCGCGCCTGACCGGGTTGTCCGAATCCGCCGTGAAAATTGGCGTGCACCGGGGTTTGAAGGCCCTGGCGGCACGCATGCGAGAGGATCAATGAAAACCGACGAGCTGATCACAATGCTGGCCACCGGGGTGGCCCCGGTGCAGCGCCATTCGGTCGGCCGGCGCCTGGGTCTGGCCTTCGCGGTCGGGCTGGCGGGCGCGTTGGCGTTAATGGCGCTGGTGTTCGGGCCGCGCCCGGATCTGGCCAGCGTGGCGGCGACGCCGGTGTTCTGGCTGAAGCTGGCGTTTCCGTTCAGCCTTGTCCTGATCACGCTGTGGGCGAGCAGCCGCCTGGCGCGGCCCGGCGTGCCCGCCGCCCGGGCGGTGGCGCTGATTGCCGTGCCCGTGATCGTGGTGTGGGGAGCGGCCCTGGTGGCGCTATTGCTGGCCCCGGCAACGGCACGGTCGGAGTTGATTTTCGGCCACACCTGGCGCAGCTGCGTGTTCAATATTCAGTTGCTGGCGATCCCCACTTTCGTGACCGCCTTTGCTGCCTTGAGGGATCTGGCGCCGACGCGTCCGCGTCTCGCCGGCGCCGTCGCGGGGCTGTTCGCCAGCGCCACCGGCACGCTGGTCTATTGTCTGCATTGTCCGGAAATGGCGACGCCATTCTGGGCGGTCTGGTATCTGCTGGGCATGGCGGCGCCGACACTGATTGGCGCGGCACTCGGGCCACGGCTATTGCGCTGGTAGGCGCGCGCTCTTCAGGCTTTTTCCCCGCACCCGTTTTCACCGCACACCGCGCAACGGGAGTCCTTGCGGAAACGGATTTCCCGCCAACTCACGGTGCGGCCGTCGAACAGCCGCAACACCGGCGCCATTTCCTGGCCGGCGATCACCTGTATGGCAAGCAGCGCCTGCAGCGTGCCGATGGCGCCGACCACCGGCCCCAGCACGCCGGCCTCGCTGCAGGCGAGATCACCGTCGGTGCCTTCGCCATACACGCAGGCGTAGCAGGCGTTGCCGGGATCGCGAAGATCAAACACCGCCAACTGGCCGTCCATGCGAATGGCCGCCCCGCTGACCAGTGGTTTGGCGTGGCGCACGCAGGCCGCGTTGACGATCTGGCGAGTGGCGAAGTTGTCGCTGCAATCCAGCAACACGGTGGCGTCGGGGAGATGGCGGTCAAGCCAGTCGGCGTCCGCCCGCGCCACGAAGGCGTCAACCCGGCTGTCCGGATTGAGCGCGCCGAGCCGGCGCGCCAGGGCGATGGCCTTGGCCTCGCCCAGGTCATCGCCGTGGAAGGCGATTTGCCGGTGCAGATTGCTCAGCTCAACGCGGTCGTCGTCCACCAACAGCAGCCGGCCAACGCCGGCGCCGGCCAGATACAGGGCCGCCGGGCTGGCCAGGCCACCGCAACCGACGATGATGACGGTGGCGGTGCTCAGCGCCTGCTGGCCATCCAGGTCGAATTCCTCGACCAGCAGTTGGCGGCTGTAGCGGAGCAGTTGCTGGTCATCCAGCGTGCGTTGGCGATCGGTAGAGTCAGACATGGCCCAAGGTTACCCTGTCATTGCCGCCCAGGTCGCGGTGGGTGGCCACCGCCTGGAAGTTTTTTTCGGCGAGCAGGGTGCGCACCGCCCCGCCCTGATCGAAACCATGCTCAAGCACCAGCCAGCCGCCGGCATTCAGGGCATCGCCGGCCTGGGCGATGATCACTCTTAAATCCGCCAGACCATGGTCGTTGGCGGCCAGGGCGGCGCGCGGCTCGAAACGCACGTCGCCTTGCTGCAGATGATGATCGTCCGGGTCCACGTAGGGCGGATTGCTGACAATCAGATCAAAGCGGCCACTCACCCCGCTGAGCCAGTCGCCACACACCAAGCCCACCTCGGCGCCGAGCCGCTCGGCGTTGTCCCGGGCCACGCGCAACGCGGCCAGGCTGGCGTCGGTCAGGGTCACGTTCCAGGCCGGGCGTTCCAGCGCCAGGGTAACGCCAATCGCCCCACTGCCGGTGCCCAGATCCAGCGCCCGGCGGGGTGTGTCGTCAAGCAGGGCCAGCACCGTTTCCACCAGGGTTTCGGTGTCCGGCCGGGGAATCAGGGTGTGCGGACTGACCAGGAAGGCGCGCCCGTGGAATTCGCGCTCGCCGGTCAGGTGGGCGACCGGCTCGCCCGCCGCGCGACGCGCCAGCAACGCCCCGAACAGCCGGGTTTGAGTCTCGTCCAGGGTGCGCTCGGGCCAGGTGTACAGATAGGCGCGCGTCTGCCCGAGGGCGCGACACAGCAACAATTCAGCGTCCAGCGCCGGGCTCGGCGACTGGCTTAGCGTCTCGCGGGCGTCGCGCAGCGCCTGATCAATGCGCATCGTCAGTGGCCGTCGGCCAGCGCCGCCAGTTGCTCGGCCTGGTGCTCGGAAAGCAGCGCGCCGACCACTTCGTCCAGATCGCCGGCGACGATTTCGTTCAGCCGGTACAGGGTCAGATTGATGCGATGGTCGGTGAGCCGGCCCTGGGGAAAATTGTAGGTGCGAATGCGCTCGGAGCGGTCTCCGGAGCCGACCAGGGATTTCCGTTCGGCGGCTTGCTCGGCGTGGGCGGCGCTTTCGCGGGCATCAAGCAACCGGGCTTTCAGCAGCGACATCGCCTTGGCCTTGTTCTTGTGCTGGCTGCGTTCATCCTGACATTCCACTACCACGCCGGTGGGCAGGTGGGTCAGACGCACCGCCGAATCGGTGGTGTTGACGTGCTGCCCGCCGGCACCGGAGGAACGGTAGGTGTCCACGCGCAGATCCTCGGTGCGGATTTCGATGTCGCCGGCGGCCTCCGCTTCGGCAAGGATCGCCACCGTGCACGCCGAGGTATGAATGCGGCCCTGGGATTCGGTGGCCGGCACCCGCTGCACCCGGTGCGCGCCGGATTCGAATTTGAGCCGCGAATACACGCCGTCGCCGGCAATGCGCGCGATCACTTCCTTGAAACCGCCGTGCTCACCCTCGCTGGCGCTGATCATTTCCACGCGCCAGCCGCGCTGATCGGCGTAACGGGAGTACATGCGGAACAGGTCACCGGCGAAAATGGCGGCCTCGTCGCCACCGGTGCCGGCGCGGATCTCCAGATAAACACTGGCGCTGTCACGGGGGTCGCGGGGCAGCATCAGCGTCTGCAGTTGCTGTTCCAACTGTTCCAGCCGCTGCTCCGCGTCGCGCGCCTCCTCGGCGCCCATTTCCCGCATCTCCGGGTCGCTGTCGTTTTGCAGGGCACGCGCCGCGTCACGGTTATCCAGGGTTTCGCGGTAGCGGCGATAGGTGCCCACCACCGGTTCCAGTTCGGAGTATTCCTTGGACAATTCGCGAAAGCGGTTCTGCTCGCCGATCACCTGCGGGTCCGAGAGCAGCGCACTGAGTTCCTCGAACCGCTCGACCAGTTTTTCCAGCTTGGCGTTCAGCGACGCTTTCATTGCGTGAACCTCTGAGATAATTGCATGGACGTTACCTAATCGTCGCCGGCGCTATCGCTGTCCTGGTCGAGCAGAATCTGGCGCGCCATCATCAGGGCGTCGCTGTGGCCCTCGGCGGCCAGTTGACGCAGCGTGACGCTGGGCTGGTGCAGCCATTTATTGACCAGATTGTGCTTGAAGCGGCGCAGTACCTGCTCGGGATCGCCGCCCTGCTGCAACTGGGCCAGGGCGCGCTGCAATTCCTGGTCGGCAAGATCGGTGCGCTGACGGCGGTAATCGCGCAGCACGCCGGCGGCCCGTTGCTCGCGGCGGCTGCGCCGATGCAGACGGATCGCTTCGGCGATCAGCACGGTGGCCTGATCAGCGGCTTCGCGGCGGGCCCGCACGTTTTCCTGAATCGCTTCCTGCAGATGATCGACCGTGTACAGATAGACGTCATCCAGCTCGCCCACCTCCGGTTCGATGTCCCGGGGCACGGCGATGTCGACCATGAACATGGGCTTATGGCGACGGCGCTTGAGCGCGCTTTCCACGGTGCCCTTGCCGAGAATCGGCAACGGCGCGGCGGTGCAGGCGATCAGAATGTCGGCGTGCTCCAGCGCCACCGGCAATTCCTCCAGCGCGATGCCACGCCCGCCCACCGTCCGCGCCAACGCTTCGGCCCGCTCGGGGGTGCGGTTGGCGATCACGATCTCGCGCACCTGCTGTTCCTGCAGATGGCGCGCCACCAGTTGGATCATCTCGCCGGCGCCGATCAACAGGGCCCGGCTTTTCTTCAAATCCGCGAAAATATGTCGCGCGAAGGACACCGCCGCGTAGGCCACCGACACCGGATTGGCGCCAATGCCGGTTTCCGTGCGGATGCGCTTGGCCACCGAGAAGACGTTCTGGAATACCCGCCCCAATTCGCCGTTGAGCAAGCCGGCTTCGTGGGCGCGGGCATAGGCTTCGCGCATTTGTCCGAGAATCTGCGGCTCGCCGAGCACCAGGGAATCCAGCCCGCCGGCCACGCGCATCATATGCTCCAGGGCCTGCTCGTCACGATGGTGGTAGAGCGCCGCGCTGATCTTGTCCACCGGCATGCGCCGGGTGCGGGCCAGCCAATCGCCGAAATCCGGGGCCTCGCCCTCGATCAGGCAATAGATTTCGGTGCGGTTACAGGTGGAGAGAAGCGCCGCTTCACGCACGCCAGGCAGCTCACGCAACGCCAACAGCGCCTGGTCCGCCTGGTCGGCGGAGAACGCCAGTTGCTCACGCAACTCCACGTCCGCGGTGGTGTGGTTAACGCCGACGGCGATGAGATTCATAGTCAAACGAGGACAACCCGGCAAAGGGGTTCTGCCTGATACGCGCAAGGGTGTCGCATTTTGCGCGAATCCGCCCTGTAAAACAATGTCAGCGCCGGCGAGCCCGGCCTCTCCAGCCGGCCGGGCCAGCGCCGCCGGGTCCACTGCATGGCCACGATCTGGCGGAGCGCCCGCGGCGGTCGGAAAATGGGTTCAAGGCTCCCTTGGGTGCACCCCGGCGGTGTGCCATGATAGCCGCTCACTGAGACCTCGATTGGCAGCCGATGAAATCACGTCCGTCGCTTATTATTGTCGCGCTCGCCGCCCTGGCGGGCTGCGCGCACACCCCGCCCACGCCCAAACCGGCCACGCCGCCGCCCGCCAACCTGCCGCCGATCCGCTACGATGGCGAAACCCTGGGCGACCTGCTGGTGGCCGAAGTGGCCGCCCAGCGGCAAGCGCTGGATGTGACCATGGCCTATTACGGCAAGGCCGCCTCCCGCACCCATGATCCCGAGGTGATTGGCCAGGCCACCCGCCTGGCCACTTTCCTGCAGGACCCGGACCAGGCCCGGCGACTCGCCGGCCTGTGGCTTGAGCGCGAACCGGACAACGAGGACGCCCTGCGCCTGGCGGCGCTGGCGGAGATCGAACTGGGCAATGGCGACGCCGCCGCCGTGCACATCGACCGGCTGGTGAAACGCTCCGGCAGCGACGCCCTGGTGCCTCTGGTGGCCGGGGCCCAAAGCCTGGATGAAGAAGGCAACCGGCAATTGCTCAGCGCTCTGTCCGGGCTGGCCGAACGCTACCCCGACGAAGCCCCGCTGTGGTATGCGCGGGCCCTGGATCTGCGCCAGCAAGCGGACCTGGAAGGCGCCATGGAGGCGGTGGAGCACGCTCTGGACCGGCAACCCGGGCACCAGGAAGCGCAGTTGCTCAAGGGCCAGTTGCTGTTCGAGCAGGGCGAGCACAAAAAAGCCCTGCGCCATCTCAGCAAACTGGTGGACGAACGCCCCGAGGCGCGCCGCCCACGGGTCGCCTACATCCGCCTGCTGCTGGCCGCCCGGCAGACCGAAAAGGCTGAGCAGCAATTGCGGACTCTCGCCGAGCAGAACCCGGACGACCTGGATCTGCAATACTCGCTGGCGCTGATCGCCCTGGAGTCCGGCGCCGGCGACGCCGCCGAGGATCTGCTGCGGGGCTTGCTGGCCCAAGGCTATCGCAGCGACGAGATTCGCCTCAACCTGGGCCAGGCGGCGGAATTGCGCGACGCCCCGGACCAGGCCATCGACTATTATCTGCAGGTCCAGGGCAGCGACAGCCTGCGCGCCCAGGTGCAGGCGGCCCGCCTCATGTACCGCCAGGGACGCAGCGCCGAAGCCCATGCCCTGATGACCACCCTGATCAACCAGAATCCGGGCAGCACCGACGTGCTGGTGATCAGCGAAGCGGAAATGAAAACCGAAAACGGCGACGCCGACGGCGCGCTGGCGATGCTCAAAGAGGCGCTCGCCAACCAGCCGGACAACGCCGACCTGCTTTATTCCCACGGCATGACCGCCCAGACCATGGGCCGCTTTGAGGTCATGGAGCGCGACTTGAAACGGGTGTTGGAACTGCAACCCAACGACGCCGGCGCTCTCAATGCGCTGGGCTACACCTGGGCCGACCGGGGTGTGCACCTGGATCAGGCGGAACAAATGATCCGCCAGGCGCTTCAGCAAAACCCGGACGACCCGGCGATCCTCGATTCCATGGGCTGGGTGCTGTACCGGCAGGGCCGGCTGGACCAAGCGCTGCGTTATCTGGCCCGCGCCCACGCGCTCTACCCCGATTCGGAGGTCGCCGCGCACCTGGGCGAGGTGCTCTGGCAACTGGGCGAGCACGATAAAGCGCGGCTGATCTGGAAGAGCAGCCTGGATGCGGAACCGGACGCCCCGGCGGTGCGCAACACCCTGAAACGCCTGGAGGTGGAACTGTGAAATACCTGTGGCCCCTGCTCGCGGTGCTGCTGGCGGCCTGCCAGAGCCAGCCCGTGGTGACCACCGATTTCAGCCGCGCCGATCAGATTCAGCGCTGGAACATGAGCGGCAAACTCGGTTACCGCACCGCTGAGGACGGCGGCTCCGCCACCTTTGACTGGCACCAGACGCCGCGCAACGGTGAAATTCACTTTTCCGGCCCGCTCGGCTTTGGCAGCGCCGAGTTGACCTGGCGGCCCGGCGTCGCCCGGCTGCGCACCGGCAAAGGCGAATGGCAGGCGCGCAGCCCCGGCGAGCTGGCCTGGCACCTGACCGGCTTCTGGCTGCCGGTCTCGGCGCTGCAGTACTGGAGCCGTGGCCTGCAATGGCCGGGTGCCCCCGGCGAAGCGCAGACCAACGACGCCGGCCAGATTACCGGCCTGCGGCAATTGGGCTGGCAACTCGAGTTCGACCGCTATGAAAAGGTCGGCCGGGTGGCGTTGCCGCATCGCATCAAAGCGGTCCAGGGCGACGATCGCTTTACCCTGCTGATCCGGGAGTGGCAACCGCTGCCATGACGCGCTTCTCTCTGCCGGCGCCGGCCAAGTTGAATCTTTTTTTGCATATCACCGGCCGTCGGCCGAATGGCTTCCACGAACTGCAAACCCTGTTCGCGCTGCTCGATCACGGTGACACCCTGACCTTCGAGAGCGCCGAGCGATTGAGCCTGCGCTGTGACGACCCGGCCCTGGCCGACGACGACAACCTGGTGCTGCGCGCCGCGCGCCTGCTGCGCCAACAGACCGGCTGCGCCGCCGGCGCCCGCCTGACCCTGACCAAGCGGCTGCCCGCCGGTGGCGGCCTGGGCGGTGGCTCCTCCGACGCGGCCACCGCCCTGTGGGGCCTGGACCAGCTGTGGGGGCTGAATCTCGGTGAACAGCGGTTGGCCGAATTGGGCCTGATGCTGGGCGCCGACGTGCCGGTGTTCGTGCGCGGCCGCAACGCCTGGGCCGAGGGCGTCGGTGACCGGCTGACACCGGTGTCGCTGCCGCAACAGTGGTTTCTGGTGGTGGAACCGGGCATTAGTGTTTCAACCGCTCGAATTTTCAACGACCGGCAATTGACAAGGCACACCCCCACCATTAAATTACCGGCCTCGCTTGGGGCGGCCACCCTGGAAACGCTGCACAACGATTGTGAAGCCGTTGCCAGACACCACTTTCCCGCCATTGGGGAAGCCTTGGACTGGCTCCAGCGAGAAGCGGGTAACGCCCGCATGACCGGCACCGGCGCTTGCTGTTTCGCACGCCTGACCGGAGAGCAATCAGCGCAGCCATTGCTGCAGCGATTGCCACAACACTGGACAGCTTTTGTAGCTCGAAGCACTCAAATCTCACCTCTTCATGAGGCACTGGCGACGCTTCGAGCCACGCAGAATTCAGGTCAAACCTGAGGCAAGTTAGTGTTGGGGTATAGCCAAGTTGGTAAGGCAGCGGGTTTTGATCCCGTCATTCCCAGGTTCGAGTCCTGGTACCCCAGCCATATTTTCCCGCATCATACCCAAACTCATTAAGCCATTCCCCAGGGGGCGCCAGTGTCCAAACTCGTCGTTTTCACCGGGAACGCCAACCCGGAACTGGCCGAGGCCATGGTCAAACAGCTGAACCTGCCCATCGGCGACGCCGAAGTGGGCACCTTCAGCGACGGCGAAGTGGCCGTGGACATCCAGGAAAACGTGCGCGGCAAGGACGTGTTCATCGTCCAGTCCACCTGCCAGCCCACCAACAACAACCTGATGGAACTGCTGGTGATGGCGGACGCCCTGCGCCGCTCCTCCGCCGGCCGCATCACCGCGGTGATGCCCTACTTCGGCTACGCCCGCCAGGATCGCCGGGTGCGCTCCGCGCGGGTGCCGATCACCGCCAAGGTGGTGGCCGACATGATCACCGCCGTGGGCATCGACCGGGTGGTGACCGTGGACCTGCACGCCGACCAGATTCAGGGTTTCTTCGACATTCCCGTGGACAACGTCTACGCCACGCCGCTGATCGTCGCCGACATCGAGCGCCAGAAGCACGACGACCTGATGGTGGTGAGCCCGGACGTGGGCGGCGTGGTGCGCGCCCGCGCCCTGGCCAAGCAACTCAACGACGCGGACCTGGCGATCATCGACAAACGCCGCCCCAAAGCCAACGAATCCCAGGTGATGCACATCATCGGTGAAGTCGAAGGCCGCACCTGCGTGCTGGTGGACGACATCGTCGACACCGCCGGCACCCTGTGCAAAGCCGCCCAGGCCCTCAAGGACCACGGCGCCGCCAAGGTGTTCGCCTACTGTACCCACCCGGTGCTCTCCGGCCCGGCGATCAAGAACATCGCCGCCAGCGCCATGGACCAGCTGGTGGTCACCGACACCATCCCGCTGTGTGAGGAAGGCCGCCAGTGCAGCAACATCCGCGTGCTCAGCCTGGCCCCCATGCTCGCCGAAACCGTCCGCCGCGTGAACAACGAGGAATCCCTGTCCGCCATGTTTGACCGGTTGGAGTTGGTTTAAGGCGGTTGAAAGTTGCAGGTTAAAAGTTGAAAGCGCGGCCAGGCTCTTCTGCCCGCGTTCAGCATCGGAGGCCGCGCCCATCGCCTGGACGCGGCCTCTTGCGTTTCGGCGACGCCCCTCTGATCACGCGCCTTCAACTTTTAACTTGTCACTTTTAACTTCCAACCCCAACGTCTGGCCTCCTGGCCAGATTTCCGGCATAATCCGCCCCCTTCCGGGCATCCGTCCGGGGTTATCAATCTCTTCGTCGCGCCTGGTCGCGGGGTGGCGGGGGGCATAACGGAGACATCATCATGTCCAATGCATTTACGCTGACTGCTGAAAACCGCAGCCACGCGGGGAAAGGTGCGAGCCGCCGCCTGCGTCGTCTGCACAATAAAGTCCCGGGTATCATCTACGGCGGCGAAGCCGAGCCGGTGATGGTTTCCCTGGAAATGCGCGAACTGAAGAAAGCCCTGGAAACCGAGGCCTTCTACAGCCACGTGCTGACCCTGAAACTGGATGGCAAAGAGCAGCAGGCGGTCCTGCGGGATCTGCAGCGCCACCCGGCCACCGGTTTCCCCGCCCACATCGACTTCCTGCGTGTGGATCAGAGCCACAAGATCACCATGGTGGTACCGCTGCACTTCACCAACGAAGAGAAGTGCATTGGCGTGAAGAAACAAGGTGGCGAAATCCACCACAATATCGCCGAAGTGGAAGTGAGCTGTCTGCCGCAGAACCTGCCGGAATACCTCACCGTGGACATGACCGCGGTGGAACTGGACCAGGTGATTCACCTGTCCGACGTGAAACTGCCCGCCGGCGTGGAACTGACCCAACTGGCCCTGGGTGAAGACCACGACCAGCCGGTGGCCGCGGTACACACTCCGAAAGTGCGTGCCAGCGCCGACAGTGACGAAGAAGAAGCCGCCAGCGGCGGTGACGCCGAAGCCTCCGACGAGGATTGATCAGCGTCGTGGCGGAGTCGGTTCGACTGATCGTGGGCCTGGGTAACCCGGGCCCCGAATACGACGCCACCCGCCACAACGCCGGTGTCTGGTACATCGACGCCCTGGCCCGTGCCCAGGGCGTTTTTCTGAACGAAGACAAGAAGTATTTCGGCCTGACCGCCACCTTCCCGTTCGACGGTGAAACGGTCCGCCTGCTGGTGCCCAACACCTTTATGAATCGCAGTGGCCAGGCCACCTCGGCCCTCGCCAACTTCTTCAAGATCCCGCCCTCGCAAATGCTGGTCGCCCACGACGAACTCGATCTGCCGCCCGGCGTGGCGCGCTTCAAACAAGGCGGCGGCCACGGTGGCCACAACGGCCTGCGCGACATCATCGCGCGCCACGGCAACAGCCGCGATTTCCACCGCCTGCGCATCGGCATCGGCCACCCCGGCAGCGCCGACCTGGTGACCCCTCACGTGCTCAACAAACCCTCAAGACACGACCGCGACCTGATCGACAAAGCCATCGACGAAGCGGTCCGCCACACACCGGACCTGTTGCGCGGTGAGCTGAACGCGGCGATGAATGGGTTGAATGGGTTTCGGGCTTAACTGAATAAAACCGTTGAAAGTTAAAAGTTAAAAGTTGAAAGAACCCGCCCCTGCGACGCGGCGCGGCGCGGGCAACACCGTTCCGGTGGGGCTCGAGCCTCCCCGCGTTTTAACTTTTAACTTTTAACTTTTAACTTTTAACTTTTAACTTTTA
>TARA_R110001606_G_scaffold360967_1_pt1 | contig 10995 bp, 11 predicted proteins | sample TARA_R110001606 | Tara Oceans TARA_R110001606 (sample SAMEA4398315) | marine metagenome | biome: Polar Biome; feature: [SRF] surface water layer (ENVO:00010504); material: water (ENVO:00002006), including particulate matter (ENVO:01000060) such as... | depth 5 m
GGCGAAAAACGGCAGACCGTTGGGGCTGATTGCAGCCAGAACATTGGCGGCACCCTGCACCTGAAAGCCGGCACTGCCTGGCTCAGTGATTCCGGTACTGAACTTCATATCAAAGCCGGGCAAAAGGCGGTTATTGAGGCTGGTGCCGAAATTACCCTGAAAGCCGGTGGTAGCTTTTTGAAGATAGATCCGAGTGGCGTCGCCCTAGGCGGAGCTTCTATCAAAATGAACGCTGGCGGCGCTGCTGGTAAGGGGGGTGGACAGAAAGTTCAGATTCCGGAGATGCCTAAGTAGGTAGAAAAGAACGGTGACAAGTATCGTACCTACAGCAAGAGCTGATTTTATGATACCTCCGGCCAAGAACGGCAAAACGCCTTTTAGGAATGCATTTGCCGGGCTGATGGTAAGTGCGAGACAACCCACCGAAACCAAGGCAAACGGCATGGCCCAGCAGCATCGCCAGGCCCAGTTCTTTTGATACGGCAGTTGCAGAATTTTCCGTACCATGTCGGTGGAATTCTTTGACCTCGCATAAAAAAGCAGCAGGGAGCACCCCGCTGCTTCTTGTTTACGCTACTTGCAATGCACTACATCGTTATACGCGAGTTAATGTGACGTCAATGTTGCCACGGGTCGCGTTGGAGTATGGACACACCTTATGGGCTTCTTTAATCAGCGTGTCGGCTTGGGTATCGTCCATACCGGGCAAAGAGATTTTCAGCTCTACTTCTATACCGAAACCGCCGGGGATCTGGCCAATACCAACCTCACCTTCAATCGAGGCGTCCTCTGGCATGGGCAGTTTGTCGCGGCCCGCAACAAACTTCATTGCGCCGATAAAGCACGCAGAGTAGCCAGCGGCGAAAAGTTGCTCGGGGTTGGTGCCTTTGCCTCCAGCGCCGCCCATTGCCTGCGGTGTGGTCAGCTCAACGTCTAGCACGCCATCAGAGGAAATGGCGCGGCCATCACGACCGCCGGTTGCTTCCGCCGAGGCACGGTACAGAATTTCTTTAACAGCCATAATCTTCGCTCCTCATATTCTGTTTATTCATTGGCAGTACGGTATTGCCGTCAGTAAGTGCAGAAAAGGATTCCGCGCCGCACTCCCAATAACTTAACGCACAAATAGTTAGCGCGCAATATAAAATGTAACGACATCCCCGCGGCTATGCCCCCGTAGTTTGCTTAGGTCAGAGTTTTCAGGTTTTCGCGCAGTTTCAGTAACTGGCGCTTGAGCTCCGCCAGGTCAGGCATGGACTGGCCGCTGGCATTGATGATGCAGCCGGGAACGGTCTGGGCCTGATCTCGAAGTCTCCGCCCTTTGTCAGTGAGGTGCAGTTCAACCACCCGCTCATCCACTGCCCGGCGTTTTCGTGTCAGCAGTCCATCTGCCTCGAGCCGTTTAAGCAGAGGCGAGAGTGAGCCCGGGTCAGTGAGCAGGCGCTTGCTTATATGGCTGACCGTGATTCCATCTTCTTCCCAAAGTACCAGCATGGCCAGGTACTGGGGATAGGTCAGATTCAGGGCCTTTAGCAGTGGTTTGTAGGTTTTGGTCATCATCAGTGATGTGGAGTGCAGGGCAAAACAGAGTTGGTTGTCGAGCAGAAGCTCGGAACATAATATGTCTTTAGTCATGGCAGTGAAAACCGTCGCGCTAAGAATTTGCGCACAAGTTTACGGCGATAGCCGGATGTATTTCTAGCCAATAAACTGGGTATGGCTAAATTTGACCCTTAAAGTACGCAGATTACCTTGGAAATTCGGCATTTATTCAGAGGTTTCCTGATGGACTACAGCAGAGATAAAGCTTGATGAAAGGACTCATAACGCCTCTTTTGCTAATGGTAACCTCCATTGCCCAAGCCGGTGCTTAACGCTGGGTAGATGATAATGGCCAGACTCACTTCGGTGATCGGTCACCTGCAAACGCCATCACTGACGAAGTGCGTCTGGAAACGGCTCCGCCGTCTTTGGATGCGGCGGCCCGTGAGCGCATGCAGCGCGTGAATGAATTCCTTCAGCAAAGCGCGAAGGAGCGCGCTGCCTGGGAAAAAGCCGATGGGAGGCGGGAGGCCAGAGCGAATGTCATATTTGAATCTGTTCTGGATTGCGCTCTTTCTCTCAGCCCTGGCCGTTCATAATGCGATAAAGCTCGGCCAAAGGTACACTGATAGGCCTGCATGCCACCCGAAACCTTCGGTGGCAAACCAAATTATGCGGGTGGCACTCTTCAGTGCTGCCTGGCTGATAGGCTTCGAATCTCCTATGGAAGACGAACAGCGCTCGAGAGAACAACGCATTTCTGGAGCAGGTAAGGCTCTCGCCGACCTTTCCACGCCTATTTACGGGCTCTTTACTCTGGGTGTTCTTTACACCTTGTATCTTGCTCATCAGATCATCCTGCCGATAGTGTTGGCGTTACTGACAAGCTTGCTATTGTCGCCCTTGGCCACTCGCATGTGTACCGGGCTGCGCATCCCACGGGTAGTCAACTCGTTGATTCTGGTGTTGCTGGTACTTGCCGCTATCGCCGGTGTGTCGATGGCCGTCGCCACACCGGCCTTGGAGTGGGCGGGTAAGGCTCCGGAGGGTATTTCCCGTTTACTGGTTGGGGAAAGTGAGCTGAAGCGGCAGATCAGCAAGGTCACTGAGTCCGCACAGAAAGTGGAGGACTCCGTGAGCGAGCTCTCGGAGGGCGGTAGCAAAAAGAAGGCTGCAGAGCCAACAACTGTGGTTTTGCAGACCGAATCATGGCGAGCTCAGCTAATGAGCAAAGCCCGTGACGGCATTGCAGGTCTTGCTCTTGCGATGGCGCTCACATACTTCCTGCTGGTTAGCGGCGACAGGCTGGTGCTTAACTTTGTGCGACAGTTACCACGAAGCCACCGCAGAACGGTTCTGCGTATTACCCGGGATTCCCAGCAGCAGATTGCACAGTACCTCGGGGTTCTGAGCATCAGCAACACGTCTGTTGGCGTGGCTACCGGACTGATGGCCTGGGCTGTCGGCCTGCCAGATCCGGCAGTCTGGGGGCTGGTGGCGGGTCTGGCGCGTTTCATTCCTTATCTTGGGGTTATTCTCACCATTCTGTTGCTGGCGGTTGTCTCTGCTGTAAGCCTCGACACGTTGTGGATGATGGCGGTTGCACCGCTCGGTTATCTTGCACTGACCACGATGGTGGGTTTCTTTATCGAGCCGTGGATACACGGTTTTCGGATGGCGATTAATCCGGTGATTATTTTCGTTTCCATCTTTTTCTGGGGCTGGCTCTGGGGGCCTGTTGGTGTGTTGCTGGCGGTGCCGCTGATGACCGTTATTCAGGTGGTTCTGAAGCAAATTCCCAAACTTCGGCCTATTTATAAGGTGATTGCCCGTTAATGTTGCGCCAGCGCATAGTGAATGTCCTCGTCACGCCCTGACACCTGAGTGAATGTCGCCTATCCTGAAGGGATACCTTACATTCCTCAGGCAGGGACGATTATTCACTTATGATCCCGAACACCATGAAAGCTATGGTTCTTACAGGCCATGGCGACATTGAAAAGCTTGAGCATAAAAACGTGCCCACGCCGTCTCCGGCGCCCGGTGAGGTGCTTGTTCAGGTAACCGCAACCGCCAAGAACAATACAGACCGCAAAGCCCGGGAAGGGCTGTATCCCACCAAAAAGGGTGAGACCACCTCGTTTCAGATGGGTGGTAAACCCACGCTGATTTTCCCCCGTATTCAGGGCGCTGACATTGTTGGCCGTGTTGTGGCCGTAGGCGATGGCGTGGATCCTGGCCGTATTGGCGAGAGAGGCCTGCTGGATTTCAATATCTATGCGGATAACCGCCGTGATATCAATCTTACCCCGGATTATTACGGCCATGGTGCAGATGGCGGCTACGCGGAATACGCCGCCGTTCCTTCAGATCAGTTCCACTCTGTGCCAAATGAGGATCTGGACGATGCGCAGCTTGCCGCAATGGGAATGTGTTCATACCAGACGGCAATGCACATGCTCACGTCTGCTCATGTAACAGCCGGGGAGCGTGTACTGGTTACCGGCGCAAGCGGAGGCGTCGGTACTGCGCTGATTCAGCTCTGCCGGATTATGGGTGCCATACCTTTCGCATTGAGCACACCGGATAAAGCTGCGGCGCTCCAAAAGCTTGGAGCAGAGTCGGTGCTCGATCGTTCCGATATGGACAGCTTTGTGGAGCGGGTGAAAGCGCAAACCGGCGGCAAACCCTTTGATGCGATTATGGACCTGGTGGGCGGCGATATGACCGACCGTTTCATCGACGCCATGATCTTTGATATGAATGCCCGAGAAACCTATCCACGCCTGAGCATTGCCGGCGCCAGTGGCGGAAACGTCAGTGAAATCCTGTGGACACGGATTTACCTGTATCAGGTTCAGATCTTTGGCGTGTCCCACGGCACACGGGAGGAGGCGGAGCAGCTTGTGGCGTGGATTCGCAGCGGGCAACTCAAGCCCGTGCTTCATGGTGCTTTCCGGCTGTCGGAGCTGCACCAAGCGGAGCGCTACTTCATGAATCGTGGCAGCAATTATCTCGGCAAGATTGTCATAGTCCCGGACTCGCAGTGGGAAGAGCACGGCAAGCCCTGGTCTCTGGAGCGCAGCGCATGAAGCAGGAACTGACCATTCAGCTTATGGACACCCACGCTGGCGGCGATGTCAGCCGCATTGTGACTGGCGGCATCGATCCTCTGCCGGGTGACAGTGTGCGGGCACAAATGGAGTACCTTCGTGATGACGCCGATGGTTTGAGAAAACTGTTGCTTGAGGAGCCCTACGGTATCCCCGAAATGTCCGTTGATTTACTGGTTCCTCCGTCTGACCCCCGTGCGGCGGCCGGGTATATCATCATGGAGGTGATGGGGTATCCGATTTACTCCGGCTCCAACACTATCTGCACGGCGACCGCCGTACTTGAGGCTGGAATCGTAGCCAAGAAAGAGGGCAGGCAGAGTTTCCTTTTGGAGTCCCCGGCGGGGCTTGTTCGTATCGAAGCATTGGTTGAAAACGGTGTGGTTGAAGCGATCACCTGCGAGGGCCTGCCAAGCTATATTCATACCCACCGTGCGAGTATCGAAGTGCCATCACTCGGCACCGTCACCTATAGCGTGGCATACAGCGGTGGGTTTTACGCACTGGTGGATGCCGAATCTCTGGGTTTCGATCTCACGCTGAGTGAAGAGCGCAAGCTTGCGGGTGCTGCTCACGCCATTGTTGAAGCGATTCAGGCGGAAAGGGGTTTTTCCCACTACACCCTGGGCGATGTTGGGCCTCTGCCATTCCTGCACTTTATGGGGCCAGTACACAAGGTGGCTGAAGGATATTGCCGCTCCCGTTCTGCGACCTATGTGCACCCGGGTGTTATCTGTCGCAGCACAACCGGTACTGGCACTTCGGCCCGGCTAGCCTTGATGAATTATGAAGGGCTTATCCGCCCCGGAGACAAGCTTGAAACAGTGTCCCTGCGGGAGACCGGTTTTATTGGCGAGTTCTTTGCCGCAGAGCAGGCGGGCGATTATCAGGTTGTGAAAAACAACATAACCGGAAAGGGTTATGTCATAGCGCGTTCGGATATTGTGGTGAATTGTGAAGATTCTCTGGTGGACTGCAATGGGCTTCACCATATCCTTAGCGACCGCCCTCATTTTTGAGGCTTATACGCCTAAAGTTTACCTTTACGTAAAGTGAAAGCTATGTTAAATCTTCATCTATGCATTTAAAGATAAAAATAGCAGGAGTTGATCATGAGCCTTCCGGAATACTCAGCCGTCTATAACAACTTTGATCCCGCCGCTCTGGAAGCGGACATTCTGGATGGAAGCCTGGAAAACGGGCTGAACGTCTGCCATGAAATTTGTGACAAGTGGGCCGTCGACCCAAAGAAAGTTGCGCTTTATTACGAAAAAGACGGTGGCGGTGATGGTGTACTTACCTTTGCTGAGCTGAAAGAACAGTCTGCTCGTTTTGCGAACTATCTGACCTCCCAGGGCATTGGAAAAGGCGACCGGGTTGCCGGCCTGCTGCCAAGGACTCCGGAACTGCTCATTGTGATCGCCGGCGCACTGCGCGCGGGTGCGGTCTATCAGCCGCTGTTTACGGCTTTCGGCTCTGGCGCTATCGAATATCGCCTTGAGCGTGCGGGCACAAAGTTGGTCGTGACGGATCCGGCAAACTATCCCAAGCTCAGTGACGTGAAGGATTGTTCGCCAGTACTTTGTATTGATGCAGAAAAAGCGGGTGCCGGTATCCCGGATTTTCGCAGTGTTCTCGCCGAACAGAAGCCGGATTTTGAACCAGTCATGATCAAGGGTACCGACCCATTCCTGCAAATGTTTACGTCTGGCACCGTGGGCAAGTCAAAGGGTGTTGCCGTGCCGGCCCGTGCGTTGATGGCTTTCTATGTGTACATGAAGTACGCCATTGACCTGCGTGATGACGATACCTTCTGGAATGTTGCGGACCCGGGCTGGGCCTATGGCCTCTACTATGCCGTTGTAGGGCCACTACTGATGGGACATGCCACCCACTTCAACCCGGGCGCGTTTACCCCGGAATCCACCTACGACATGATCCGTAAATACAAGATCACCAACCTGGCTGCTGCGCCTACAGCCTATCGTCTACTCAAAGCCAATGATCACTTGCTGCCCGAGGGCGAGAACCTTGGCCTGCGTGTTGCCAGCAGTGCAGGTGAGCCCCTGAACCCGGAGGTGGTTAACTGGATCAAGAACCGCCATTACTGCCCGGTTAAGGATCACTACGGCCAGACCGAAACCGGTATGACCTGTTGCAACTTCCATGCGCTTGAGCATCCGGTGCGGCAGGGCTCGATGGGCTTCTCATCCCCGGGCCACAAAGTGGTCGCTTTGAACGAGAAGAACGAAGAAGTGGGCGAAGGTGAAGTCGGGCAGATTGCGGTGGATGTAAAAGCCTCTCCGCTGTTTCATTTTGATGGCTATACCTGGGGCGAGAAAGATCCTTTCGTGAAAGGTTATTACCTTACCGGTGACATGGCGATCTGCCACGGTGATGGCAGCTTTTCATTCAGCGGGCGTGACGACGATATCATTACCACCGCCGGTTATCGGGTTGGCCCTGCAGATGTGGAAAGTACATTGCTGGAACACGCCGCCGTTGCAGAGTCTGGCGTGGTTGCGAAGCCCGATGAGAAGCGCGGTTCCATCATCAAGGCGTACGTAGTCATCAAAGGCGACCAGCAGCCTGCAGATGATCAGGCCCTGCGGGACGAGCTGCAGGAACTGGTTCGTCGACGCCTTTCCACACATGCGTTTCCCCGTGAAATCGAATTTGTGGATGAGCTTCCAAAAACCCCCAGCGGCAAAATTCAACGCTTCGTACTTCGTAATCGGGCTCAGGACGAGCCCAACTCATGAAGATTACGTTTGAGGAACTGGACCGGTTTCTTCAGGAGCAGTTTCCGCAGGGTGCCGCCTACGGCAGCCTGAGGAAGCTTGGCGACGGCTGGGCCGAGATGAGTCTGGATGTCGACGATGGACACCTGAGGCCAGGAGGCACGGTGTCCGGCCCGGTGATGATGGGGCTGGCAGATGTCACTCTATACGCTGCGCTGTTGAGTCGAATCGGGCTCGTACCCTTGGCCGTGACCACCAATCTGAATATCAACTTTCTACGAAAACCTGCGGCCCATACACCAATCTGGGCAAGAGCGACTATGCTCAAGGTAGGGCGCACCATGGGCGTAGGTGAGGTTTTTGTCTATTCGGAAGGTGGAGAAGAGCCGGTTGCTCACTCAACGATGACCTACTCAATACCGCAGGAAAAATATGAGAAATAGATTGACGTCTACGTAAACGTCAATCTAATCTGTAAACAAATAAAACGTACAACAATAACAAAGGCAGATTGGCTCATGAGTGACCAGTTCGTACTGGAGACCCGAAACCTTGTTAAAGAATTCAAGGGCTTTGTTGCGGTCGACGACGTGAATCTGAAGATTCAGAAAGGCCACATACACGCTCTTATCGGCCCTAACGGTGCAGGCAAGACGACCGTGTTTAACCTGCTCACCAAGTTCCTCATTCCGACCCGTGGCCATATTCTGTTCAACGGCGAAGATATTACCTCAATGAAATCCGCCAGCATTGCGCGTAAAGGCGTTGTGCGTTCATTTCAGATTTCAGCCGTTTTCCCCCACATGACTGCCCTGGAAAACATCCGGGTTGCCTTGCAGGGATTTGAAGGTTCGTCATTCAGTTTCTGGAAGTCCGGAGCATCCCTGAACCGACTCAATGAGCGCTGCATGGAGCTGCTGGATTCTGTGGGTCTCACCGAATACGCCAATACGACAACGGTGGAACTGGCCTATGGGCGCAAACGGGCGCTGGAGCTGGCGACGACGCTGGCTATGGAGCCAAAGTTGCTCTTGCTGGATGAGCCTACTCAGGGCATGGGCGCAGAAGACGTTGACAGGGTGGTTGAGCTGGTGCGCAAGGCCGCTGACGGCCGGACGGTATTGATGGTTGAACATAACCTGAGCGTCGTCAGCAAACTGTGTGACCGGATTACGGTTCTGGCGCAGGGCTCCGTCCTTACGGAAGGTGATTACGAAACAGTTTCGGCTGACCCCCGTGTCCGCGAGGTGTATATGGGAACCGGCTCCAGTGGTGAACGCGGAGCAATCGAAGAGGGGGCAGCCCAATGAGCGTGAATGCGACGAAGCAGTATGAACAGCTGCGCATTTCCGGGCTGCACGCGTATTACGGCGAATCCCATATTTTGCATGGCATGGATCTGGTTGTTAACCGGGGCGAGCTGGTCACGCTGCTCGGGCGCAACGGCGCAGGGCGCAGTACTACCCTCAAGGCGATAATGAACATGGTGGGCCGCCGCACTGGCTCTATCATGATAAACGGCGAAGAGACCATGTCTTGCGCCCCGCATAACATTGCGAGGTTGGGTGTCGGGTATTGTCCCGAGCATCGGGGTATTTTCGCGTCACTCAGCGTTCATGAAAACCTCACGCTGCCGCCGGTGGTGCGAAGTGGAGGCATGAGCCTGGAGGAAATCTACTCCATGTTTCCCAATCTCTACGAACGTCGCTTCAGTCAGGGCACCAAGCTCTCTGGTGGCGAACAACAGATGCTGGCCCTCGCCCGAATTCTGCGCACCGGAGCCAATATGCTGCTGCTGGATGAGATTACCGAGGGTCTGGCGCCGGTTATCGTGGAGAAACTGGGGCATGTGTTGGTCGATCTCAAGAAAAAGGGACTGACCATTGTACTGGTAGAGCAGAACTTCCACTTCGCGGCGCCTCTGGCTGATCGGCATTACGTTGTTGAGCATGGGCTGATTGTGGAAGAAGTCAGTGCCGATGAGCTGAGTGCCAAGCAGTCGGTGCTGGATGGCTATTTGGGGGTGTGATCCCGGATAAGCAAAAGAGAAACAAGAGCAACAATAAACCTGAACCAACGCAACACAGTAGCGGAGATATAACAATGACAATGATGAAAAAGCTTCTGACTTCAGCGATTGCCTCAGCCATGATGGCCGGTGGTGCCCAAGCCGCAATTTCAAACGATACCGTCAAGATCGGTTATCTGGCGGACATGTCCGGTACCTACCGGGATCTGGCGGGACCAAACGGCCAGAAAGCGCTGGAAATGGCTATTGCCGACTTTGGCGGAAACGTGAACGGCAAGAAGATCGAGGTCGTCAGTGCTGATGACCGCAACAGCCCGGATACTTCCTCCAGCACCGTTCGCCGTTGGGTAGAAAACGAAAACGTAGATATGGTTGCGGGCATGGTTGCCTCGTCTGTGTCCATCGCGGTAAGCAAGATCCTGGAAGAGAATGACCGGCTCGGTATTATCTCTGGTTCAGCCGCTTCCAGCATCACGAACGAACATTGCACACCGAACCACATTCACTATGTGTATGACACCTACCCACTGGCTAACGGTACTGCCAGCGCAGTAGTAAAAGAGGGTGGTAAAACCTGGTATATGCTGACGGCTGATTACGCCTTTGGTCACTCTCTGGAGAGTGATGTCAAAAACGTGGTCGAGGCCAACGGCGGCGAAATCATTGGTGCCGTGCGCCATCCATTCCCGACGCAGGATTTCTCCTCGTTTATCCTTCAGGCTCAAGCCTCTGGCGCTGACGTGATTGGCCTCGCAAACGCAGGTGCCGACACCACCAATGCAATCACCACCGCCAGTGAATTCGGGGTAACCCAATCTGGCCAGACCCTTGCCGCGTTGTTGCTGTTCCTGACCGACGTTCACGCATTGGGTGCTCAAACCGCTCAAGGTATTCAACTGACTACTGGTTGGTACTGGGATATGAACGATGAGACCCGGGAGTGGTCTGATCGCTTCATGAAGGAAACTGGCGTTCGGCCGACCATGGTTCACGCAGGTATATACTCTAGCGCCATGCAATACCTTAATGCGGTTGCTGCCACTGGCTCTGACGACGCGCAGACTGTTCGCAAGCAGATGATGGACACTCCCATCAACGATATGTTCGCGAAAAACGGCAGGATTCGTGTTGATGGCCGTATGGTGCACGACATGTATCTGGCAGAAGTGAAGACGCCGGCTGAGTCCAAGAACGAATGGGATCTTTACAAGATTCTGCGGACTATCCCGGCTGAAGAGGCTTATCGCCCGCTGTCCGAGAGTAAGTGCAAGCTGGTTAATAACTAAAACGAGCGGCCTTCGCGGCGCATTCTGCAAAGTTGCAGGGTGCGCCCGGAAAGCTGACTGGACAACAAGCCAAATACCAACCTCTGTGCTGCCTCTGGAGTTAGCCCAATGTCCATGATTTTCGGCGTTCCTCTAGCTGTGCTTTTTGGCCAGCTTCTGATCGGAATCATAAACGGCGCCTTTTATGCCCTGCTGAGCCTGGGGCTCGCGGTTATCTTCGGCCTGCTGAAGATCATCAACTTTGCCCACGGTGCCATGTATATGCTCGGCGCCATGGTGACTGT
>TARA_R110001606_G_scaffold31501_76_pt1 | contig 10993 bp, 13 predicted proteins | sample TARA_R110001606 | Tara Oceans TARA_R110001606 (sample SAMEA4398315) | marine metagenome | biome: Polar Biome; feature: [SRF] surface water layer (ENVO:00010504); material: water (ENVO:00002006), including particulate matter (ENVO:01000060) such as... | depth 5 m
AGATCGGGACGACCGCGACCTTGGGGATGGACGAGAATCCGATCAGCAGCGGATAGGCCGTGTCATAGGCCACCCGCGACGTGCCGATCAGCGCGCCGATCACGACGCCCACCGCCACGCCAAGGCCAAAGCCGATCATGGTCGTCCACAGTGTCTGGATGATGTGCGGCCACAGGACCGGAAAGCGCGCGACCAGCGTCGCCATCACCTGGGACGGGCGCGGCACCACAAGGTCGGACACGTTCAGGGCCAGGCACAGAACCTCCCACCCCAGGAAGAAGGCGACGATCAGCGCGGCAGACCACATGCGACGACGGATGGCATAGTTCATGACGCGACCTTTCGGGCGGATTCGCCGCGGGCATCGATGATGCGTTCGCGCAGGCGCTGGTTCAGGGCCACGAAATCGGGCTGGAAGGTCATCTCGACCGTGCGCGGGCGGGGAAAGGTGACGGGGCTGTCGTCGATGATGCGGCCGGGGCGCGCGCTCATCACGCAGATCCGCGTGCCCAGAAAGCCGGCCTCCTTGAGGTCATGCGTGACCAGGATCACGGTAGGGCGACGCTTGATCCAAAGATCCTGCATCGTGCCCCACAGCTCCTCTCGGGTGAACTGGTCCAGCGCGCCGAAGGGTTCGTCCAGCAGCAGCAGGCTGGGTTCGTGGATCAGCGCGCGGCACAGGTTGGCACGCTGCAGCATGCCGCCCGACAGCTGCCAGGGGTAATGACCGGCGAACTTTTCCAGGCCCACATCGGCCAGCAGCGCGTGGACCCTGTCGCGGTACTCGCCCCGCTTCTTGCGGGCGTAATCCTGTCTGAACGGGCGCACGATCTTCAGCGGCAGCATGACGTTCTGTTCGATCGTCAGCCATGGCAGCAGGGTCGGATTCTGGAACGCCATTCCGACGCGCAGGGCGCGGGCCGCGACCTCGCGTCCGCCCACGATGATCTCTCCGCCGGACGGGCGGGTCAGGCCGCCGACCAGCTTGAGGATCGTCGACTTGCCGCAGCCGGACGGCCCGACAAGCGCCAGGAATTCGCCCTCGTCCAGGTGCAGGTCTGTCGGTTGCAGCGCCTGGACGCGCTCTGCGCCCTGTCCGAAGGCGACCGATGCCCGCGACAGCTGAACCGCTGGTCGCTTTCGTTCCGGCGCGATCTGTGCAAGATCCGGGTTCATGAGGTTCCCCTGTCAAAGGTGCATGACAAAAGTGCATACACTTTATACCGAATCCTTAGCCCGCCGGTGCCCAGCCACGCAAACCGCGGGGCGCTGGAAAATGCTGACCGGATGGCCGATGCCGAAACTTTCCTCAGTTCCGGGCCACATGCCCGATCAGCAGGCGGTCGCATGACGGCGGGGGCGCGTTCCGTCGGCGGCGACCGCATGGCCGCAATCTGCCAGGGCATCCGTCGGGCCATCATCGAAGGGGCGCTGATGCCCGGCGACCGCCTGCCCGAGGATGCCCTTGGCGAAAGCTTCGGCGTGAGCCGCACCATCGCGCGCCATGCGCTGGGGCAGCTGGCCGCCGAAGGGCTGGTCGATCTGCGCCGCAACCGCATCGCGACCGTGACCGCGCCCACGCCGGCCGATGCGCGCGACATCTTCGACATCCGCGTGGCCCTGGAACGTCAGGTCGTGCAGCATCTGGCCGGTCACCTGTCGCCCGACCAGGTCGCCGCCCTGAAGGAGATCGTCCGCCAGGAGCATGATGCGCGCCACGGGCCCGACGGCGCGTCGATCCGGCTGGCAACCGAGTTCCACATCCGCCTGGCCGAAATGACCGGCAAGCCTATCCTAATCCGCTATGTCACTGAGATCTGTTATCGCGCGGGCCTGTCGCTGTCTGCGCTGGCCCGCCCGCATTCGTCGGACTGCGCCATCAGCGAGCATCTGGCCCTGATCGACCTGATCGCCAAGGGGCCCGCCGACAAGGCCGCCGACCTGATGGCCGAGCATCTGGAGGCCGTGGCCGCCCGCGCCCTGCTGTCGGGCGATCGCAGCCGCAGCCGCGATCTGGTCAACATCCTGCAGCCCTATGCCAAGGGCTGATCAGCCCTTGGCGATGGTGGGATCAAGGATCCATTCGGCGCTGTCGTTCCAGACGTCCGTGTCCAGGATCAGCCCATCCTGCACCGTGAACCGGTCGATATAGCGGTTCCCGTCGAAAGGCGTGCCATCCGGCCAGGCGCCATGCAGATAGCCCAAGCTATAGACGATCGTCTGCTCGCCCGCCGGCACGACGTCGTACCGCTCGATCCGCTTCTTGACCCAGGCATAGCGGGCCGCGTTGAAACCGGTCGGCCCCGACGGCGTGTCGAAGACGCGCCCGCCCGTGAACCGGCAGGTAAAGCCCGGCGCGACGAAGGTCGCGGCCAGCACCGGATCGGGCGCCATCGACGCCGCAAGATAGTCCTTGACCGCCTGCAGGTCTTTTTCGGTGTTCTGGTTCATCGCGCTCTCTGCTTGTCTGTGGCGGGGTAAAGTGCATACACTAGAAGAATACAGAAGGTCGCCGGGGACACAAGAACGATGCTGGACCTGATCCTGAAGAATGCCCGCCTGCCGCAGGGTGCCACAGATATCGGCATCGCCGGCGGTCGCATCGCCGCCCTGGGCCGTGACCTTGGCCCGTCGCGCGAGGTCCGCGACATCGAACACCGCGCCGTCCTGCCGGGGCTGGTCGAGGCGCATATCCACCTGGACAAGGCCGGCTTGCTGTGCCGCTGCGGTCAGGCGGACAGCGTGCAGGCCGCCGTGGCCGCGGTCAGCGCGCTGAAGCGCGACTTTACCGTCGACGATGTTCGCAGCCGCGGCGCGCAGGTGATCGAGGCCGCGATCCGGCAGGGCACCATGCACATGCGCACCCATGTCGAGGTCGACCCCCGCGCCGGATTGCGCAGCCTGGCGGCAGTGCTGGCCCTGAAGGACGATTATGCCTTTGCGCTGGACCTGCAGGTCTGCGCCTTTGCCCAAGAGGGCCTGACCAACGATCCCGGCACCGAGGCGCTTTTGGAACAGGCGCTGGCGCAGGGGGCCGACCTTCTGGGCGGCTGCCCCTATACCGACAGCGACCCACTGGCGCAGATCGACATCCTGTTCGCGATGGCCGTGCGGCACGACGTCGATCTGGATTTTCATCTGGATTTCGACCTGGACCCTGACGGGTCCCAGATCAAGGCGATCTGCGACCGGACGATTCGCCATGGTTGGCAGGGCCGCGTGAATCTGGGCCACGTGACCAAGCTGGCGGTGATGACCGACGGTGCCCTGCGCGATCACGCCGCGATGCTGGCCCAGGCCCGGGTCGCCGTGACCGCCCTGCCCGCCACCGACCTGTACCTGAACGGCATGGACCAGGGTCACCGTGCGCCCCGCGGCGTGGCGCCCCTGCACCTGCTGGAAGGGGTGACGGTCGCGGTGGCGACGAACAACGTGATGAACCCGTTCACGCCTTATGGCGACTGCTCGCTGATGCGGATGGCCAATCTCTATGCCAACGTGATGCACCTTGGCGCCGGCGATTTCGCGGCCTGCCTACGGATGATCACCGAGGGCCCGGCCCGCATTCTGCGGCTTGCCGATTACGGACTGTCGGTCGGTGATCGCGCAAACCTGATCGTGCTGGATGCCGCGACGGCCGAGGATGGACTGGCCACCATCGCGGCACCACTGATGGGCTTCAAGGCCGGTCGCCAAAGCTTCGACCGGCCCGCGGCGCGATTGCTGCGCCCCGTGGCGGGCGCCCTGCCCGCCTGACGCAGCGCCATGCACCACCTGCCTGGCGCTGCCTGTCATCGTTCAGCTGTCGTGTTCGGCCAGCCAGGCCTCCATCATCTCGATCTCGGCCTCCTGCGCCGCGATGACCTCCTCGGCCAGGGCGCGCACCTGGGGGTCTTGGCCGTGTTCAAGGACGATGCGCGCCATGTCGATGGCGCCCTGGTGGTGGGGGATCATCCCCCGCATGAAGTCCACGTCCGCGTCATTGGTGTATTCGACGTCCATGTTCGCGTGCATCTCGGCCATCGCTGCGCGATAGGCCGTCGTTGCCGGCGTGTCGTCGGGTCGCGCCCCGGACGTTGCCATGTCGCCATGCGCGGAATGATCCATCTGCGCCATGTCGCCATGGGCGGAATGGTCCATCGTCTGCTGGGCAAGACCCGGCGCGGCGACGGCAAGGGCGGTCAGCAGGATGGGGACGAACGTTTTCATGGCAGTGCTCTCCTTCTTCCCGATCTCAGATAATCCTTCCCATCGTTGCAAGGTCAATGCCGCGCGGACGGCGTCATCACGCCCTTGACCTTCCCATTATGGGAAGCCCCATATCCCTGTCATAGCAATGACGGAGCCCTGCCATGAACATCGGAGACGCCGCCAACCGCTCGGGCGTATCGGCCAAGATGATCCGTTACTATGAACGGATCGGCCTGATCCCGACAGCCAGCCGGACGGCCTCGGGCTATCGCGAATACGAACCGCGCGACGTCCATATGCTGCGCTTTATCGCCCGCGCGCGCGACCTGGGCTTCTCGGTTGCCGAGATCACCGAACTGCTGGACCTGTGGCGCGACAAGGACCGGCGCAGCGCCGACGTCAAGGCGCTGGCGCAGGCGCGGGTCCGGGACCTGCGCCACAAGATCGCGCACCTGCAGGACATGGCCGACACGCTGGAGGAACTGGCGAATGCCTGCGCCGGAAACGAGCGTCCGAACTGTCCGATCCTGCAGCGGCTGGAGACCTTGGACACGGATGACGATCCGCTGTCCCGCAGGCGGCCCGAACGGGGCTTCAAGGAAAGGATCGGCGGGTGACGGATCGACGCATGTTCATGACGGCGCTGGCGGCGGGCATTCTTGCCGGCCCGGCGATGGCATGGTCCGGTCAGGCGCCGGTCCGCGCGCGGGTCTTTCGCGCGCCTGATTGCGGATGCTGCGGCGCGTGGGTCGCGCATCTGCGGGATCACGGCTTTGCCGTGGAGGTGGTCACGACCGATGACATGCAGGGCGTCAAGGATCGCCGTGCCGTGCCTGCGCCGCTGCGCTCCTGCCACACGGCCCTGATCGACGGTTATGTGATCGAGGGGCATGTGCCCGCCACCGACATCAGCGCCCTGCTCGCGCAGCGTCCGCCGGCCGCAGGCCTGGCGGTGCCCGGCATGCCCGCCTGATCGCCCGGCATGGAGGTGGGCGGGCGGCGCGATCCCTATGACGTCATCCTTTGGACCGGGTCCGAAACCCGCGTCTTTGCAAACCATCGAGGTTGACCATGACCCTGACGACCCCCAAGACCGCCACCCTTCACCGCATGGTGATGGCCAAGCACATGTGCCCCTATGGCCTCAAATCGCTGGACCTGCTGCGGCGCCAGGGCTTTCGCGTCGAGGACCACCACCTGACCACCCGTGCCGAGGTCGACGCGTTCAAGGAACAACACGATGTCCGGACCACGCCGCAAACCTTCATCGACGGTCGGCGGATCGGCGGCTATGACGACCTGAGGCGGCACTTCGGCAAGACCGTCCGCGACAAGTCTGCGACCACCTACCGCCCCGTGATCGCGCTGTTCGCGATGGCCGCCGCGATGGCCCTTGCGACCAGCTGGGCCGCGTTCGGTCAGCTGATCACCATCGCCGCGGCCGAGTGGTTCGTGGCCTTCGCCATGTGTCTGCTGGCCCTGCAGAAGCTGAAGGACGTCGACAGCTTTGCCACGATGTTCCTGAACTATGACCTCCTGGCGCAGCGGTGGGTCCGCTACGGCTACGTCTATCCCTTCGCCGAGGGACTGGCGGGCGTCCTGATGGTCGCGGGTGCGCTGATGTGGCTGTCCATTCCGGTCGCCCTGTTCATCGGCACGATCGGCGCCGTGTCGGTCTGGAAGGCCGTCTATGTCGACAAGCGAGACATCAAATGCGCCTGCGTCGGCGGCGACAGCAACGTCCCCCTGGGGTTTGTCTCCCTGACCGAGAACCTGATGATGATCGCCATGGCGGTCTGGATGCTGATCAAGGTCACGGTGCTGGCGCATTAGTAGGTATCAGTTGGGGATCAAGCGGCTGGCAATGGCTTCTGAATGAAAACGGAAAAGAAAAACGACCGGCCATTCCCGACGTGCGTCCCAATGAGGCTCCAGATTGATTCAGTATCAGAGCCAAAACAAAACAGCTGCGGTGAACATGACCTCGGAAAAGCGTTCCCGGGAACCGGTCGCATTGATTGCGACGGACTTCTACTCCGTGACTTGACCAAGCAGGCTCCCGATAGATCCCCCATGAGAGATTCTAGGATGATCTTTCGTCGCCATAAGGTGCCCCAACCCCAGCAAGCCTATCGCGATTGAGATGCGAGCGCAGAATGTCGACATTGCGCAGGTTGGACTTGAACCAAGCATCAAAGACGCTTCCGACAAGAGGGATGCTGCCAAATGTCGTGTCCACGGCAACGTTGATCCCCTGCCTCACAAGCTTGTGCCTAGGCAGCCCCATGCGATAACTTTCCAAGACGATCCATGCCGCCGGCAGCATTGCCGCAGCGTCACCGAGCCCCGGCACCAAACCTGCGATCGCGTCGTATCCGACCCGAAACCGTGTGCCTGGGATTCGAAACACACAATCCAGTTTGCCGGAAAGCTGTTCCAGCCGTTCAAAGCGCGCCTTGTGCAGATCATCGTTCATATGGTTGCAAGCACGACAGCACCACCATTGTTCCCAAATGCCTTGATCTGTTGGCGCGTCGGCGTAGCGTGACACTGTGGCTTTTCCGCCAAGCCCCCGTCGGGGTTACCGGCGCATGCGCGGCCGTGCAAAGGGTACAAACCGCCCGGCAGCCAAGCCGATGACGACACCAATCCCGAGACCGATCAGGTCCGCAAGCCAGTCCCCAAGACTGCGGTCACGCCCGACGAATGGCTGAAGGATCTCAATCAAGCCGCCAAACGCCAGATAGGCGGGTAGAGCCAGCATCAGCCAACGCGGCCGAAGATAGGCCATCGGAAAGGCAAGCACCCCGAACGCGACCATATGGTAGATCTTGTCGGATTCCGCGACTGACCCCAAAGGCGGCGCTGGTACCGGCGTCAGCGTCAGGACCGCAATCGCAGTTGCGACCAGACATGACAGCCCTAAGGCGAGTTTCGACTGAAGGCGCATGAACTCTTCGCGTTATGAACATTTGCCGGGCAAAAACCACGACGATACCGGCCTTACACCATGATGGGCCTGAATACAGGGTCACCTTGACCTGTTGAGGAATCATAACGGTATGCAGCATGACGGGGGCGCCGGTCAGCCGACGGCTCAACGCGTCAAATCTCTTTGTAGAAAAGAAGCAGCTCCCGGAGCTTACCCGGGAGCCCACGCATGTCATCGACAATGCGTCTTTGTCGTACTGCTCGTGCCCTCGATCTCTGCCGCCGAAGTGCGCTCAACTACTGAGGTAGTTCTTATTATTATTTTCTGCTTAAGGTTAACGGGGCGCTCTGTCTAACGTTATTTTCGTAGCAGGGTCAGTTTTACAAGATACAGGGCAATGCCTTGGGAAGCGGCCCGCTACCAGGCAGTGCGATAGCGCATGCGGTTTTCCGGATGGACAACGCGACCCTCTCTGATCGCCTGAACGACGGCCGCTTTATGGGCTGCCAAACGGGCGGCGTATCCTGCTCTTGAGAAGTATTCAGGCTGGAACAGGATCATGCCATTCTCATCCGTCACGAGGTGAAAGTCGCGGCCGATGCCAAGTCCCCGATGCGCGGGAAACACTATGGGATGGTAATTGCTGACGCCGCCTGCCAGTGCGCCGCACTTCGTGCAGACCGCGAGGACGACCGCATTCATCAGGAAAAACAGCACGTCTGAGCGTTGGCTGAAGGGCAGCACAATGGCCGAAGCCGGGTCCCTGACGAACTCTGCATGGGCGTCACCGATTTCTTCGGCTGCGACATACAGTTGCAGACGGTCCGCACTGCTCATATCTGCGTCGTCGATGATCCAGGCATCCGTGGGAGCGAAGGCTTCGAGAGGCAAGGTTGCAAGCCGTGGTGGCCGGCTTGGCATGTGCGATCGGGTCATGTGCCGGGCCTTAATCTCTCTCTTGAGCGATGATCTTCATGAGGCCGTGAAAGCGCAATACCTTCCCGCACCCCGATCCGGCCCACCCGCTGCGTCTGGCTTGGCCTGACATCCCAAAAGTAGGGACATCACCGATACTTTGCCGGCCATTCGGGAGTGACCGTGGGTATGGTCGCCACTGCCTGCAGTCGGTAGTGCCGGTGAACCTACAGCGCTCGCGCCCCCTTGTGGCCTAACGTCCCGGCGCGGCGGCCGAACCTGCCAGGATACCCCCATCGATCGTCAGTTCAGCCCCGGTCATGTAGGCCGCCTCGTCCGATGCCAGCATGACCGCCAGCGCAGCCACCTCCTCGGGCCTGCCAAAGCGGCGCAGGGGCGTGTCGGCCACCATTGCCGCCTCCCGCTTGCTGCGGTCGGGGCCATTGCCCAGCATCGGCTCCCACATCGGCGTCATCACCGCCGCCGGATGGATCGAGTTGCACCGGATGTTCAGGCCCTGCCCCGCGCAGTACAGCGCCACGCTTTTCGTGTGATTGCGAACGGCGGCCTTGGAGGACGCGTAGGCCGCCGCCATCGGGATGCCGACAAGCCCCGAGCGCGAGGAGATGTTGATGATCGATCCCACGCCTTTCGGCCTCATGGCGCGGATGGCATAGCGGCAGCCCAGGAAGGTACCGTCCAGGTTGACGGCATGAACGGCGCGCCAATCGGCAAGACGTGTATTTTCCGGATCATGCGCCGGTGGGACGGATCCCTCGAACCCGGTGACCCCGGCGTTGTTGACGACGATATCCATCGTCGGTAACTGCTCGGCAATCGTACGCCAGTCCGCTTCGGAGGTGACGTCGAGCCGGCTGAATGTCCCACCAATCGCGTCTGCCACGGCATGGCCGCCGATCCTATCGATGTCGGTCACAACGACATGTGCGCCCTCGTTGGCAAAGGCCGTTGCGATGGCCGCACCGATGCCGCGCGCCGCGCCTGTCACGAGGGCCGTCTTTCCGGACAGTCTGGCCATGGGATATCCTTCGCGTTCAAAAGTGAAACTGGCCGACGCGCAGCATGAAGGCACGCGGCCCGTCTTGGACGTCCTAACAAAAAACCCTATCCATCGTCATGCACTTCTCAACAGCCGCCTGCCCAGTCGATGGGCGATCCCACAGGGTCCGGGGTCATCGACGTCCAGGTCGGAACCGTTCTGTCATCTGTCAAACTCTTCAGCCGCGTATGTAAGTCAGGAACCTTTCGGCAGCATCACGGTTGGCTGCCCGGACACATCGCGGTGTCTTACCACCATACGTCGTCCGACCGCCGGACTTTCCTTTCCCGTTCACCTCCCTCAATCGAACCCTGCCTTCGGCGCGGTTTCGAAAGGCATGACATGTTCGAAACCCTGACCCGGCCACCCGATCCGTACATCCTTCTGATGATGGGACTGGGGCTGCTGATTGCACTCGTCGCCTGGCTGCCCCTGGCTCTCCGCCGTGTTCCACTGTCCCTCCCAATCGTCTGTATCGGCCTTGGCATGGGTCTGGGCGCCATTCCCGGATTGCGGTTCGCCCCATTGCCCCTGGAGCACCCTGAAATCACCGAACGGTTTGCCGAATTCGTGGTGATCATCGCGCTGATGGGCGCGGGCCTCAAGATCGATCGGGTGCTGGGCCTGCGCTCATGGCTGATCACCTGGCGACTGATCTTTCTGACCCTACCCTTGGGGATCGCGCTGATTGCCGTCCTTGCGGGCACATGGCTGGCCCTGCCGTGGGCCATGGCGCTGCTCCTCGGGGCGGTTCTGGCACCGACGGATCCGGTCCTGGCCTCGGACGTGCAGGTCGGCCCCCCGAAGACGGGCGAGGAGGACGAGGTCCGGTTCGCCCTGACATCCGAGGCGGGCGTGAACGACGGCGCCGCTTTCCCCTTCGTCCATCTGGCCATAGCCCTGGCGGCCGCGTCCGTGACGCACGAATCTTGGGCCCTGGATTGGCTGACCTACAATGTCGTCTGGGAGATCGGCGTCGGCATCCTGGGCGGCTATCTGGTCGGGCGGCTGTTTGGATGGATCACGTTCCACGTCCCCGCGGAAAGCCGTCTAGTAAGGACCGGTGACGGCCTGATCGCGCTGTCGGCGACATTCGTGTCCTATGGCCTGACCGAGGTGTTCCACGCCTATGGCTTCCTATCGGTCTTCGTCACCGCCCTGACCTTCAGACAGGCCCACAGGGATCACGACTTCCACAAATCCATGCACGACCTGATCGAACAGATCGAACGGATCTCGATGATGGTGCTTCTGCTCCTGTTCGGCGGCGCGATCGTCAATGGGCTGCTGGTGCCCCTGGTCCCCATGGATATCGCGGCGGCCCTGGTGATCCTTCTGGTGATCCGCCCGATCACCGCCCTGGTAGGCATGACGGGCATCAGCGCCCCTTGGCATGAAAAAACGACGATCGCCTTCTTCGGCATCCGGGGCATCGGGTCGTTCTACTACCTGGCCTATGGCCTGAACCACATCGATGATCTGCAGCACGCGGCGCGTCTTTGGGCGATCGTCGGATTGGTCGTGCTGATGTCCATCATCATGCACGGCCTATCGGTCACACCGATCATGCGAATGCTGGACCGCGTACAGGGCCGCGACCCCGATGCCGAAGACGCCGTGCCGCCCCCGGGTTTCCAGGGACCAGGCAGGGACGCGGACTGATGGCACGGTTGCATGCACATGCTGTCTTGTTGTGCGGATGCTAGGTCAGGACGCGCTGCCGGCCCGAACAGCAGATCACGGCCAGACGCCAGAGATAAGGGCGGAGAGAGCTTTACCCGGCTGTCACCCGCGCCGCCGATTTCGGCGCGGCGTCTGCCGTCTTGTCTTCATCCCAAAGGCACAAAAATGGTAATCCTCCCCATCGTTAAGGGGGTTTATTCGTAGAATTTTCT
>TARA_R110001606_G_scaffold710_5_pt1 | contig 10989 bp, 2 predicted proteins | sample TARA_R110001606 | Tara Oceans TARA_R110001606 (sample SAMEA4398315) | marine metagenome | biome: Polar Biome; feature: [SRF] surface water layer (ENVO:00010504); material: water (ENVO:00002006), including particulate matter (ENVO:01000060) such as... | depth 5 m
GTGCAAGTGAAGGAAACGCAATGACGTATGATACAACAACGTTTGAAGGATCTGATAAGGTTACTCAAACAAAAATGATAGAGTTTGACGTTACGTCTAGAACAAAAAATGCAAATAACGCCGCAAGTCTTTGGTTGCAATCAAACGATCAATACAAAGACGATACATATCAAAGTGTTTTAAAAGATGACTCTGGGTTCAATGGACCTGAAAATAGCCAAAAAGCTTTAATGATAGATCGACTTAAAAAATTATCATCTAAACGTGGTTCTTTTAATACTAGAGAAGTTGTTGAACAAGCAAGTTTGTTAATAAAAAAGAATCCTAATGATTACAAAGGATTAACTTCCCAAGAAGCTATTTTAAAAGCTAAAAAAACCGTTAAAGAACAATTTGACATAGACGTTGAAAACTTAATGCAACAATACGTTTCTAATGAGTTTTTGAAAAAAGCAGATGGTTTTTTTACTAACGAAAACGGCAAAGCTGAAAGTCAAGCTGCTTACGAGCAAAGAGTTGCTCAAGGAGCTTTAGGAATTAACAAAAATACCGGTAAAAAATATCCTACGTTTGATAATTATAGAAGACAATTTCAAGAGTTTTTTGGCACAGTAGTTGGAGATGCTGATTTTGAACCAGGTCAAAAACCTACTATAGATCCAGATGGAACTATAATTGGTGGTAAGTTATTACCAAATAAAGTTCAAAACCAGTTTGGTAGACTTGGTGGTTTAGTTGATCGTCAAGGAAACATACCAGCTTATTCTTTAACTCCTTTTGTAGAAACATGGGCGGTTAACAAAGGAGGCGAAGGTACAAGAGCTTTTACTATATTAGAATTAGAAGAATACTACAAAGGTTTAGTTAATTCAGGTGCAAAAGAAATAAATGAAGAAACTGGTGCTGAAAATGACATAAAAGTAGAAACTTTAATGAAAAGAGCAAAAGCAAACCCATCTAATTTTTATTATATAAAACCTGGTAAAACTAACATGTTTTCACCAATACCAGCTACTATGTTTGGAAGACCAAATGATAGCGTAGAAGATGGACAAAAAATAAACTTTGGAACTACTATGAACGCTATATTTAATAATTTAAACGCTACAGAAAGACAATCGTTTACTGACGCTGCTTCGTCAATGGGTTTAAATAACATATTTGACTTAGCAAGCGAAAAACCTTTCACTCCTAAACCTGGCTTACCAAAATAACACTAAAATAAATAATTATGTTTGAATTAAACGGATACGAATACACGCTAGACGAAATTACTGCTGCTGCTGAAACAGCTGGTGTTTCTGTAGAAGAATATGTTGCAAAACATAAAATAACTTCATTAGAAGCGTCGGGGGGAGCAAACGATCTACAACAACCGGGTGTGGCTGTAGATCAGGAAAACAAAACACCCAATATGGTTTCACCTTTGGAGCCTATTTCTTTGGGATTACAAAAGCCGGGTCAAGAAGTATCAACTGCGGAAGATGCAAATAGACTTCAAACTAAAGATGATATTGAATTTGAAAATACTGCAATAGAAGTTCAAAGCCAAAACAATATTTTTTCTAATAAAATAACTAATAGCTATAAAGTTCCTGACGAAGATAAAAGTAAAGGATATAGTGTTATAGAGCAAGAAGAAAAAAAATTAATAGAAAACTACAAAGAAAAATATAAAGAAAGTAATATAGAGTTTACACGTGGAGGGTTGTTTAATCCAGGTATAAATGTAAAAGGCGAAAACGGTGAAGAGTTATTTATCGAATCAATTTCTGATAATTTTGATGGAAATATACATAAAAAAATAAATAATTTTATTTCTAGAACTATTGATCAAGAACAAAGAGAGATTGCTAATGTAGAAAAAAACAACTTAAATACTGTTTTTGATATTATTACTGATAATAAAGAGTACAAAAAACTTGTTGAAAACAAAGATGATGTAATAGAAACTTTTAAGCTGTATAATTTTACTGAGTTTTTGTCAAATCCAGAAAACAAAGACGCGTTAAGAGATAAATTAAAAAATGAGTACGCGAAATCAAAGAATTTTTATGATATAGATAAGGCTTTTGAAGCAAATGGAATTACAGATTATAAATTTGACAAGTATATCAATGAATTTATAAATAACTTAGAGTACAAAGAAATAGCTGAAGATAATCGAATTGCTTTTAAAAATTATGAAAATGTTGTAGAAAATGAATTTGGAGGTGATTATGATTCTTCAGACAAGTCTCTTAGAGACATGGCAATTAGAGAAATGCCAAAAGAAAAACAAGGCGTTGCTAATGCTTTTGCTGCTGTCTATAACTTAAACGTTGAAATAAGAGAATTAATAAAACAAGGAAATACTCCTGAAAATGTAGATTTAATTAGAAGAAAAGCTGCTGAAAGAGACGCGGCTAACGATGCTGCTATAGATAAATTAAAAACATATACAGGAAACGAAGAGAATAAAAAAGTTCTTATAAATTACTCTGGCAACATGACCGGCGTTGAGGTTAATCAAGAGGTTAATGAATCACCAGGCACGGTAGCTGGTAGCGACAGTTTAGAAGATGTTACTGAAGATATAGAAAAAAAGAAACTAGAACTTGAAAAAACTAGACTAGGTGTTAGTGAAAATCAAGGTTATGACGCTCTAAAAGAAGGTTTTAACATAAGTACATTAAGCTATAGATCTCTTCAGCAAAAATTAAATAAAGTTACTTTACAAGAACTTACTATTAAAGATGGTAAAAACGCGTTAGGTTATCCTGTTACGGTAATAAATTATTTAGGTAGTCGTGGTTACGAGAGAACTGTTGATGACAATGGAAATTATTTATATGAAAACATTTTGCTAAGAGATATGGTAAGTTTACAAAAAAATCTTGGTTTCTCTGGATTTACAGATATGCTTAAAGATGGTAAGCTGAGCGATGATGAATATGGTTACTCTATGAGAAACGTTGAATCTTGGAAAGCTGCTCCAGACATGGAAAAATATACTACTAACGAATATTTAGAAGATTTATCTGGCGATATAAGAAGTTCTTTAATAGAAAAAGAAGCTTATGAAGATATTTTTTTAATGAATATCAACCCTTCTGAAATGAAAAGACAAAGCTTTGGCGGAGCTTTTGGAGAAGGATTTCTTGAAAGTGTTCCTTTTGTGACTGAAGAGTTTGTGGATGACGTGATTGGAAGAAATGATAGTGAAAAACTTGTCGCAATAGAAGAAGTTGCAAGAAACTTAAATATAGACCCGGAAACAGGCGCTGCAACAGGTATTAAATGGAATTCAGAGCAACAAGAAAAGTTTAAAGAAACTTATAGCGAGTTTATTGGTGGAACGCTTGGCGCGATTCCAGTAATGGCTTTAGAGTTCGCCGCGTTAAACTATGTTACTGGTGGAGCTGCTGGTGCAGTTGGTTTAACTGCTGCTTTGAACACGATGAGAACTGGTAAATATGTACGAAACGTACAACAAATTATTAAAACTGGAAAAAAAGGTAAAACATTATTAAAATCCCCTATTAAAAGTATACCTGTTACAATAGGACAAATGCAAAAAACTGCCGCCGCGGCTGGGTACACAGGTCCTGGTGGTTTTAAAACTTGGTTAAAATTAGACTCAACTAAAAAAGCATATACACTAGTTAAAGGAGCTACTACTTTTCAAAAAAGTGCTGCTTTTGCAACCACTATGTTAATAGAAGAAGGTAAAATGCAATTTATGGGTTTACCTACAGGTTCTGGTGCAGGATTTGCTTTATTTGGCGGTGCTTTTGGAAGTGTTGCTCAAAGAGCTGGATTAAAATTTAATGGTTGGGCTAGTCCTTTAAACACGGGGCTTAGATTAGGCAAAGGCGGTATATCAATGGGTATAGCTGCTGAAGGCGCATTACAATTAGAAGCTGGTATAGAAGATTTTATAGGTGGTGAAGACTTTCAAACTCATTTAGATGAAAATTACAGAGAGCTAGAAGGAGAAGACATATTTAAAAGAGTTTTAGGCAATGTAATAACAGGTATTGGGTTTGGGGCTACTCATTTAAAAAGAGCTGATTTTGCTATTACTAACAGAAGAAAACTTGCGTTAGCTGAAAAATACGATAAGCTTTTTATAGAAGAAAATAAAAAAGAAAATCCAAATAAAGCTGATATAGTAAAATACCAGTCTATAGCAAGCGAAGCTAGAAGGCAATATAATCAGCAATGGAAACAATACTATACAACTACTCCAGAGTTAAGCCATAAAAGAAACCAACTTGATATGAAAAAATATCAAAGAAAAGCCGACAAAGATGGAAGAGAAGTAGAATTTATAGCGCAAAAAAAGAGCTTTGAAGGACGAGACGCGGACTCTGCTGCTAAATTTTATGAAAAAAATGATATTCTTCCTGACGGAACTAAAGCAAAAAAAGATACTTTTATTGTTGTTTCTGAAAAGTCTTATGAAGGTTTAATGTCGCACGAAATTGGTCATTACTTAGGTACTAGAAAAAAAATAACAGAAGCACAGTACGAAGCTCTTTATAAAAAAATTGAATCTCATGTTGACGTTGCTGCTAAGTCTTTATATAAAAATTATACAGACCCTTTAACTGGCAAAGAAATGACCTTTAAAAACTTTAAAGATTTTATAGATCATGTTTACAAAAACGAGACTGGTAAAAGAGCAGAAGAAAGAATAATGAATATAGTAGAGTTTTTAACTAGAGGCGATAAAATCGGCTCAACGTTAAAATCAGAGTCTATGTTAGGAAGCATGATAAAAAGCAACACTTGGTTTGATTTAAAAAACACTTTAAAAAGTTTTTACGAGCCTAAATTTGAAGGAGAGTTTAAAAATAATGAAATTGGAATAAATCAACCTCAACAAATAATAGATTTATTATATAGAATAGGTCAAAGTGGTAAAAAAGGAAAGTTTAAGCTTGGTGAAATACAAATGCAAAAGCTAAAAAACTTAGTAATGCATGAAAAAACGCTTGTTGATATTTCTAAAAACGAAGGAAATGGCAAGGTTGTAGGTAACAATATACCTTCTTCTTCTAAAGGTTTATCAAAAGCTGAATTAAAAGTAGAAAATGAAAAATTGTTTCAGTCTATAGACATATCTGTTCTTGATCAAATAAAAAAGAAAAACTGGCCAAAAGACAAAAAACTCGGTGAAGTTGCTAATAGAGATTACGTTGTACAGCTTTCTTATAAATACTTTGGTTTTGTTATGCAAAAACTACAAAAACAAAACTTAAAAAACATCGATATTGAGCAAGTAGCTTTAGATTATATTACGCATACTTCTGACAAAAGCGGTTTAATAGGTAAAATAGAAAATTACGATTTAAGTAGAATGAAAGACGGAATATCACTAGCAAAGTATTTAAATTCATCTACTGCGCAAGGCCCATTAATAGATATTTCTTTAAGAAAGTTTATTCAAAAAAACCCAAACTATAATAACATAATACTTTACACGTCAGAAAAAGGTGTATCAGAAAAAATAGACAAAATAATAGACACGCCAACTAACAGTCTTAATAAGCCTATAGAAACAAAAGTTAGAGAGTTTGGACCTTTAGATTTTAATGGCTTTAATGCAATTAATGCTAAAAACAATATAATTAAAAATTTAAATAATATTCCAACTTCGAAATATAATATTGCTGATATAAAAGGATTAACTATAAATGAAACTTCTAAATTTTTTAACATTGAACCTTCAAAGCTATCAAACTTTTATGAAGGTAAAACTAAGCAAATAGGTGATTTTACATACAGTAATAAAATAAAAGACGGTCTAAGAGTGCCTTCTGAGGTTAACAGCATACAAACTGTTCTTTCAAGAAATATACAAGATTTTGTATACAGTATTCCTAAAACAAATCTTGTTCCTAAAACAGGTAAAAACTTAAAAGACGTTAGTAAAGAATTAGTAGGCAAAGCAGCAAACATAAAAGGAACAACTCTTAAAGAAGCTTTTGAACCAACAGGCAATAGACCTAAAAATGCCGAAGAGTTTGTTTTAAAACCAGAGTACGATCCAAGAAGTAATTTAAAAACAGCTGTAGAAAATTGGAAAAAACTGTTTGGCATAACTAAAGCGCGTGAGCTAAATGTGTATAGCAAAGCAGAACATAGTAATAACTTAAAATGGGCCGTAAGGTTTGTAGAATCTAGAGCATCTGCCCAAGGTTTAATAAGAGTTATAGGCGAGCATAAAAATAGTTTTGTTCAAGAAATAACTAATCTAAGCGCTGGAACTTCTTTTGGTCGATCAGGCAAATCATTAAGCTTGCAAGATGGTAAAAATATCTCTAATTTTGCAAAAGATGTTAAAGCCATGGGATTAGAATATAACTTTAATGAAGTTTCTAAGCTGTTTGATAAATATAAAATTGATGGTGAAAATAAAAAAGCCTTACAAGATATTTTTAACAAAATTAGTAGCCCAGAGTTTAGAGACATAAGCAACATTTATGAAATAAATAAAATAGCTGAAGCACAGGGTGTTAGTTCAAAAGAAGCTAAACAACAAATTTTTCAAGACGCAACAAGGTATAAAGAAGCTATGCCTAATATAAGTAAAATCCATGGTATAACATTTGATTATATAAACAGTAGTAAAAGACTTAACGGAGAGTATTATGAAAATAAATTTAAACCTTATCTTGGTAAATATGTTTCTAGTTTTATGTACCCTGGCATGCCTTCTAGTCAAGCTACTATTATTTTAAGCCAAGCTCTTAAAGGTAAGGCTAAAGTAAATGGAAAGCTAATTAATAACGAAAATTACGGTTTTGAAGCAGGTGTAAATTTTAGCAAAATGAAGCCTGAGAAACAAATTGAGTTTATAACAGAAGTATACGGTGAGGCTGCTGGAAAAAAATTTAGTAAAAACACTAAAGAAAACGTAACCACTATAGGTGGTTTTGACATTATTGGTAAAGATGGAAAAACAAAGTTTATTGACACATATCAACCAAGTTATAATCAAGTTACAAAAGAAAAAGTTGAAGTTCTACAAAAAAAGCTTAAAAGTAAAGAAATAAATTCTTATGAGTTTGCTGTAGAAAGTATGAAAATAATTTCTGGTAGCAAAAGTAAAAACGCAAAAGATATTATAAACGATTACTTTAATGTTTTAAAATCAAATAACAAATCTTTAGTTACTAGCTACAACTGGCTATATGACCAAGTTCAAGAAGCTCGCAAAACAAAAGATCCTAAAAAGATAAAAGAAGCAATAGAGTTAGCTAACGGTTTTTTAGCTGAAAGCACTAACATAGCTAATGGTTTTTTAAAAGGTAATCAAACTATAAAAATGATTACAACAATGTCAGAGGCTAGTCCTAAGCAACTTAAAAAGCTTTCTGAAGGAGAAGGAACTGGTAAGTTAATAAATCTGCATTTTGAGCACATGAATGAGTTTGTTCAAACAAACACTTTAGATTTTCAAAAAATATTAGCTAATAAAAATTCAAAAGAAGCAAAAGCATCTATTGTTAATATGGTTGAAAAACTTGGTCAAAGTGTCACTACTAGACAAGAACAGTATGTTAAAGATTTTATGGGTGAAAAAAGAGGAGCAGTTGCTGGCGGTGGAGGTCGTGAAGCGTTTAATCCTATTTTAAATACTATATTAACAAAAGGGCAAGGTGAAACGTCTATAATGCTTATAGAAGGACATGTTGGAAAAACGGCTGAGCAATATATAAATGATGTTTACAAGCCTCAAATTTTAAAAAAATTACTTAAAGACATAGGCGAAGGCAACCTTAATTCTTTTGGCGTAAAGCTTAATGGAAAGGTACAAAACCCAAAAAACGAAATAAAGTTAAATAAAGCAAACTCAAATCTTTTAGAAAGATCAGGGTTTTCATCAAAAGGATTGTCTAATTCTGAAATAAACATAAGAATACAAAACATTAATAAAGCTATAGAGCTCTCTAAGTCTAAAATAAAGATAGTTAAAAAAGCTAGAGTATTTGATTTTGATGATACATTAGCTAAGTCTAAATCTAACGTACTTTATACAATGCCTAATGGCGTAAAAGGAAAACTAAGTGCTACAGAGTTTGCTAAAAAATCTGAATCGTTAGAAGTTAAAGGAGCTAAGTTTGATTTTAGTGAGTTTAATAAAGTTATTGATGGAAAAAAAGGCCCTTTGTTTGATCTTGCAAAAACAATGGCAGATGCCCCTGGTCAAAGAGACTTGTTTGTTTTAACTGCTAGGCCTCAACAATCCGCTGCTGCTATTCAAAAATTTATGGAAGGTTTAGGTTTAAAAATACCTTTAAAAAACATAACAGGTTTAGCAGACGGTAAAGCGTCAGCTAAAGCAGCTTGGATGCTAGAAAAAGCAGCAGAAGGTTATAATGATTTTTATTTTGCTGATGATGCAGTTAAAAATGTTAAAGAAGTAAAAAGAGTTTTAAGCTTAATAGATGTTAAAGGCGAGACTCAATTAGCTAAATCAAGTAGTGGTAGCTCAGCAAAAAGTTTGTCAGTTGATTTTAATAAAATAATAGAACAAAAAACTGGTGTTGAGGCTTTTAAAACTTTTTCTACAGCCAAAGCAAGTATACAAGGTAAGAAAAAAGGTAATTGGGATTTTTATGTAAGGCCTGCTGCTGAAGATTTCACTGGTTTAATTTATAAAACCTTACCTAAAGGCAAAAAAGGTAACGATGCTATGAAATGGTATCAAGAAAATTTAATTGATCCATTTACTAGAGGTGACAAAGCTACATCAAACGAAAGAATGTCTGTGTTAAACGATTACAAAGCTGTAGTTAAACAAATTAAAGACATACCTAAAACTCTTAAAAAAGAAGCTGCTGAAGGTTTTACTAACGAGCAAGCTGTAAGAGTTTATAATTGGTCTAAACAAGGTGTTAAAATACCTGGTATATCTGCTAAAGATGCTATTAAGTTAACAAAAGCTGTTGAAAATAACGCTAAACTAAAAGCTTTTGCAGAGCAAGTTGTTAAATTAAATAAAGGTGATGGATATCCTAAACCTGGAGAAAACTGGTTGACTGGAACTATAACCACTGATTTAATGGCAGGTATAGGTAAAGTTAAAAGAAAAAAACACATGGAGGAGTTTATAAATAATGTTGACGCTATTTATACTCAAGAAAACTTAAACAAACTAGAATCACAGTTTGGTAGATCTTACAGAGATGCGTTAGAAAACATGTTATACAGAATGAAAACTGGTTCTAATAGACCTAAATCATTAGGTAAAATAGAAAGTGCTGCGTTAGAGTGGATAAACGGATCTGTTGGTGTTACAATGTTCTTTAACACAAGATCTGCATCATTACAGTTGTTATCTATACCTAATTATATAAACTTAACAGACAATAATCCTTTTAAAGCAGGTGCTAAGTTTGCTAATCAACCACAGTTTTGGGGTGATTTTATAACACTAATGAACTCTAACTGGGCTGTTAGCCGTAGAAACGGTATAAAATTAAATGTTACTGAGTCAGAAATAGCTGAAGCAGCTGCAAGATCAGGTAATAAAGCGCAAGGAGCTATTAACTACATGTTAGAAAAAGGATTTATATTTACTAAATATGCTGATGGATTTGCTACAGCGTTTGGTGGGTCTACAATGTATAGAAACAGAATAGAAACATATAAAAAAGAAGGTTTTTCAGAAAAAGAAGCTAAAGAAAAAGCAATGAAAGACTGGGAAGAAATATCAGAAACAACTCAACAGTCAGGTAGAACAGATAAAATTAGTCAAGAACAAGCAAGTCTTGGTGGTAGATTAGTTTTAGCATTTGGTAATACTGGTATGCAATATACAAGAATACCTAAAAGAGCTGTTCAAGATTTAGTTAATAGAAGAATATCACCTGGATATAAAACACAATTTGAGTCTGATGCTTCTAATGTTTCAAAAGCGGTATATTACTCTACTATAGCATCTTCTATATTTGTAGGATTACAAAACGCTTTATTTGAAGCTGCTTTTAACCCAGAAGCTGATATAAGTGATAAAGAATTAAGAGCTGCAGAAAACATGGTAGATAACGCTTTAAGAGGTACTGGTATGTATGGCTCTGCTATCTCTGCAATGAGATCTGTTGTTAGTAAATTATACAGAGAAAACGAAAAAAGGAACCCTGACTATGAAGACGCTGCGTGGGAACTATTAAACGTGTCGCCGCCTATAGATATTAAAGTAACTAAATTTAGATCTGCCTTTAGAGCACTTAAATATGACATGGATGAAATAAAAGAACAATCAGTTTTTGACCCTACAAATCCAGCTTACTTGGCTAGCTCACAAATAATATCAGGCGTTACTAACTTACCACTTGATAGGTTATTTAGAAAAGTAAACAATTTAAATAGCGCTTTACAAAAAGATAGAGACACTTGGCAAAGAATAGCTTTAGTTGGTGGTTATAGTAACTACGAGTTAGGTATTGAAAAACCAAAAAAACAAAAAAGTTTTTTAAATTTAGATTTAGATTTAGACCTAGATTTAGACTTAGACTTAGACTTAGACTTAGATTTTTAAATATATAAAAAAAACAAATGGCAAAAAAGAAAATGAAAAACCCTTGTTGGAAAGGTTATCAAATGATAGGAACAAAGAAAAAAGGTGGTAGAACTGTACCAAACTGTGTACCAATTAAAACTAGAAAAAGAGGTAGATAATGGGATATAAAAGCGCAGCACAAAGAAAAGCAGTTCACGCTAGTAAAGCAGAACAAAAAGCTAAGAAAAAAAGAAAAACTAAACGCAAAAAGAAAAAGTAAATGAAAAAGCTTGCAATAATATTATTTTTAACTTTAAATACTGTTAATGCACAAATAGCAAAAGATAAAAAGAAACATTACACGGCTGGAGTTTTTACTAGTGCCGTAACTTATGCTTACGTATATAATAAATCTAAAGACAAAAACAAAGCTTTATTTTACAGTTTAGCGTCTGCTGTGTTAATAGGATCCTTAAAGGAGACTTTTGATTCAA
>TARA_R110001606_G_scaffold13008_9_pt1 | contig 10986 bp, 8 predicted proteins | sample TARA_R110001606 | Tara Oceans TARA_R110001606 (sample SAMEA4398315) | marine metagenome | biome: Polar Biome; feature: [SRF] surface water layer (ENVO:00010504); material: water (ENVO:00002006), including particulate matter (ENVO:01000060) such as... | depth 5 m
GCGGAAACCTGACTCGGGTTCCGCCGAAAATGGGGCCGGTAGCAACGCATTTGCTACAGGATCATCGGCTCCACCAGTTGATCAAAACCAGAAACGCACGCCCACCACATAATTGGTGACGCTTGAGTCCTCACCGGCAAGCCGCGCAAAATCGCGGCTGCCGCCGAGTTTCCATTCCTGCTCGATTCCGACATAAGGCGCAAATTCACGGGCGATCTCGTAGCTGAGGCGGAGGCCGAGTTCGATATTGTCGATACCGGCGCCGATATCCAGTTCGGGAATCTCCTGAGCAGACAGGTTTATTTCGGCGCGCGGTTGCAGGATCAGGCGCTGGGTGAGGCGCTGGTCATATTCCGCTTCGATGCGCGCGGTCAGGTCGCCCTTGGTGGAGAGAAATGCCGCGGCATCAACTTCGAACATATAGGGCATCAGGCCCTGGACGCCGATCACCGCATGGGTGCGATCGGGGCCGGTCAGGTCCTGCCGGACGCCGGCCTGCAGATCGAAAAAGGGCGCAATGGCGCGGCTGTAGATCACCTGTATTTCAGCGCTTTCAACCGGTTCGCCGAAACTCCCTTCGCCTTCGCTCTTGAACCAGAATTTGTTGATGTCGCCGCCATAATAGCCCTGCACGTCCCAGAGAAAGCCGTCCTCGCCCGCGCGCGCGCGATATTCCAGCCGGTCGCCCTGAAACCAGAAGATCTGCATATTGCCATGCTCCTTATAGAGCGCTTCGCGGGCCGGACGCATGGCATCTGCACCCCAGATCGCATCCGCCGCATTGGGCGGGCCGGTCAGGTTGTACGGGGAGGATGCTTGCGGAGCGGCTGGCGGACTGTGGCCCATAGCGCCATGGTCCATTTTTGAATGATCGACCTCGGGTGCTTCTTCCGGAGCTGCTGGCATCTGGTGCGTGCTGTGATCCATCTGGCTATGATCCTGCGCCAGTGCTGGTGTGGTTCCGATCATCGCCATCAGGCTTGTTGCTAATAGCCGCATCATGCCGCTCCTTCCGGAAAGGCAACGCTGACCGTCTGCATCATCCCGGCGTGCATATGGTAGAGCAGATGGCAGTGAAAGGCCCAGTCGCCCGGCTCGTCGGTGGTCACGTCAAACGTCGCGCTGCTGCCCGGCTGGACGATCACCGTATGCTTTTTCGGCTGGTGATGGCCCTGACCGTTGACCAGTTCGAAAAACATGCCGTGCAAGTGGATCGGGTGGGCCATCATCGTGTCGTTGACCAGCTTGACCCGCACCCGTTCATTATAGGCGAAGCGGATCGGCGCATCGCCGACAGCGCTCATTTTCCTGCCATCAAAGCTCCACATATAGCGTTCCATATTGCCGGTCAGGTGCAATTCCATCTCGCGGTCAGGCGCGCGCTTGTCATGATCCATCTCGAGCGATTTCAGCAGGCGATAGTTGAGCACCCTATGCGGCACATCGTCCAGCCCAAGGCCGGGATAGCCGGTGCGGTCCTGAGGGTTCATCGATACCATATCGATGCCGGGACCGGTCCTGACGCTCGCAGGGAGCAGTGAAGTGTCACGCATATCCATGCCGCCGCTCATATCCATCGCTGCCATGTCATGGCCGCTATGCGCGTCGGCAGGCGCGGCATGGGGCATTGCATGCCCCATGGCGGCGTGGTCCATCTTGCTGTGATCCATCGGCTCGGCTGGCTCAGTACCACCGTCACCGTGATCCATGCCCCCATGGCCCATGTCCACCATCGACAGCAAAGGCGGATCGCGCAGCGCAGGGAAGGCGGCCTTTCGCCCCGGTTGCGAGGTGAGGGAGGCCTGCGCCATGCCGCTGCGATCCATGCTCTCCGCCGCAATCGCAAAAGCACCCGCTTCGCTCGGCGTTACAATCACGTCATAAGTCTCGGCGACGCCGATCTGTAGCTCATCGACCTCTACCGGTTGTACGTTGACACCGTCTGCCTGAACCACCGTCATCGGCAGGCCGGGCAGGCGAATATTGAAGAAGGTCATCGCGCTGCCGTTGATGATCCGCAAGCGCACGCGCTCGCCCGGGCTATAGGGAAGCTCCAGCCCGTCCTCCGGCCCATGACCGTTGATCAGATATGTATAAGTAGGCGCTGACACATCGGCGATATCGGTCGGCATCATCCGCATCCTCCCCCACATCCGCCGCTCTTCCGCGCTCAACGGATAATCGTCTGTGGCACTGGTCTTCTGCATGCTGAAATAGCCTTCGGATACCTTCAGCTTCTTCATGATGGCATGCGGGTGCATCGGCGTGAATTCGCTGAGCAGGATGATATGCTCGCGGTCATATTGCACCGGATCGGGTCCTGCGGGATCAATGATCAGGGGCCCATAATGGCCGACCTGTTCCTGCAGCCCGCTATGGCTGTGCCACCAGTAAGTGCCCGACTGGCGCGGCGTCAGCGGCACATCGAAACGCGCACCCGGCCTGATCCCCGGAAAGCTGATCCCCGGCACGCCGTCAAACTGGAACGGCAACAGCAGCCCATGCCAGTGCACCGAACTGTCGACGTCCAGCATATTGTGCACCGAGAGTATCGTCTGCTCGCCCTCCTTCAGCCGGATCAGCGGGCCCGGCACCGTGCCGTTGACCGCAATCGCGTGCCCCGACCGGCCGCCGGTGGCAAAGCTGCCATCGGCGATATGCAGATCGACCTTGGCGCCGGAAAGTTCATGGATACCCTTGCGCACCGGGCCGCCCATCTGGCCCATTGACCATGCGGGCATGGGCAGGGCGGCTAGACCGCTCAGGGCGGCAAGAGAGCCGATCATGCTACGGCGCGACAGGGGAAGATTGCTTTTTATCATGCGAAATCCTATATACCCCCCATAGGTATATGACAATAAGGGTTTGACCGTGAAAAACAGAACAGCAAAACTCTACCGCATGGTAATGGACCAGCATATCTGTCCTTACGGGCTGAAATCAAAATATCTGCTCGAGCGACAAGGCTTCACCGTCGAGGACCATCATCTGACCACGAGAGCCGAGACCGACGCGTTCAAGGCGGAGCATGATGTCGAGACCACGCCGCAGACCTTCATCGATGGCGAGCGGATCGGCGGCTATGACCAGTTGCGAGTGTATCTCGGCAAGGACAGGCCGAAGGAAGAGCGCAGCGACACCAGCTACCAGCCGGTCATCGCTCTGTTCACGATGACGTTCCTGATGGCGCTGGCCGCCGCCTTTGTCTCCACCGGCGCCTGGTTCTCGATATTGACCGCCGAATGGTTCGTTGCTTTCTCGATGTGCGGTCTCGCTTACCTGAAATTGCGCGATATCGAGAGCTTCTCGACCATGTTCCTCAATTATGATCTGCTCGCCAGACGCTGGGTGCGCTATTCCTATCTCTACCCGTTCGGCGAGGGGCTGGCCGGCGTGCTGATGATTGCCGGCGTCGCGCTATGGCTGGCCATCCCCGTGGCCTTGTTCATCGGCACGATCGGCGCGGTCTCGGTCTTCTACGCGGTCTATATCCAGAAGCGCGAGCTCAAATGTGCGTGCGTCGGCGGAGACAGCAATGTGCCGCTCGGCTTTATCTCGCTGACCGAGAATATTTTCATGATCGGCATGGCGCTGTGGATGAGTTACAAGCTGCTATCTGCGTGATAAGGACGGAACCATGGCAAAAGACAATATCAGCGCGAAACTGAACCGGCTCCACCGCATCGAGGGGCAGGTGCGGGGCATCGCGAAAATGGTCGAGGAAGACCGCTATTGCATGGATATATTGCACCAGATGCAGGCGGTGAAATCGGCGCTCGCCAAAGTCGAGAGCCAGATTCTCAAGGACCACGCCGCCTGCTGCGTCAGCGAGGCGATCGCCACCGGCGACCCCGAAGAACAGCGCGAGAAATTCGACGAGCTGGTCGATCTGTTCGAGAAGATGAAGCGCTAGAAGCCGGGACTATAATCGGCGCTCCCGGTCGCCAGTTCACGCCGCAATATCGGGCTTGATCCGGTAAATCACCGTATCCCCGACTCCTTTCAGCGCGATGGTTTCGGGCGAGTCAAATTCGTGACTTCCGGTGCACTGGAAGAAGGTGGCGGCTGACACCGCTATCCCGTTGGGCTCCGCCGCGCCTTCGATCCGGCTGGCGATATTCATCGTATCGCCCCAGTAATCATAGGCCAGCCGGCTTGTCCCGACCACGCCGCCGACGACCGGCCCGGAATGCACGCCGACCCGCAACTGGATGTCGATCCCGCTTTCTGCGGCCCGGCTCTGCATTTCCGCAATCACATCTTTGGCAAAGCTTACCGCATCTTTGGCGCCGGAGCCGTCGGAAGCGGTACCGCCGCAAACCGCAAGGTAGCAATCACCGATGGTTTTGACTTTCTCGATGCCATAGCGGGTCGCGCATTGGTCGGCGATCAGGAAAAACCCGTTCAGCTGCTCGACCAGATGACCCGGCGAAAGCTGCTTGGAAAGTTTCGAGAAGCCAACAATATCGATGAAAACCACAGAGATATCGGAGAAGGAATCGGCCACCACCTCACCCGCGCGCAGCCGCTGGGCGACCGCTTGCGGCAAGACATTATAGAGCAGTTTCTCCGTCTTCTTGCGTTCCTGGTTGAGCTCCTGGCGAGCCACATACATCGCCCGCGCCCGGCGATCGGCTTCCCAGTTGGAGAAGATCGCGAACAGCAGGAAAAAGCTGATGTTGACGATGGTATGATACATCTCGTCGACGTCGATGCCGTGGCTGTCCATATAGGCGATGAACACCCCCAGCATGCCGATCGCCCAGATCGTGAACAGCCGTACATTGGCGACAAAGGCAACGCTGGCGATGAAATAGATCAGGCCAAAGTAGACGACGGATATCTTGGTAATATCGAGGTCATTGGCCGCCGTGGTACGAACCAATACGGTCATCAGCACGGCCGCTGCGATCGACATGCAAATGAACGGCAAGAGATCCAGCCACGGTTGCTCGATATAAAGGCGGTTGGTCGTTGCAAATATCGCCAGTGCGAAAAAGCCGACGATCGCCATCGTCGTGATATTGAAGGTCGCAAAGGCCTCGTTCGACGAGAAGACCGGGGTCAGCATGAAGAAGCCGAGGAAAATCAGCGGGCCGAGAATGAGCACAGCCCGGGTCGCCTTGAGCCGCGACGCGCGCTCGTCATGCACATAGTTCAGCTCGTCTTCGGCCTCGGCAAAATGATTGATAAATGCCATATATATCCCCCCGGATGAAACGGTCGCTGGTCGGAAAACCGCCAGCGGCAAAGCCTGAAATCCGGCCCTTCTGTCACAGGGCTATAGAGCGCTACTGTTAACCAGTGGTTTTTTTGGATGAATTCTTTCCGGGCAGGGGGAACGGAAGGGAACCAATTCCACTTTGGGCAGAAAAGCGGACATTGCGGATACGGACACTGAATGGCGGCTAACGCCCCAATAGTGGTCTTTGGAGACTTAATCGGTGCATTCCGAAAGCCGTCATTCGTTCAGTGCGAGCCACCTCTCACAACTGACCAAAGCATAAAGCCCGCTGGAAGCGATTCCGGTGGTTTTTTCACATCATGCTACAACTTGCAGTTGTCCCATAATGGCACGAATCAGAGAATTTTGAGGGCCCAGTTGTAATGTCCTTAATGTTGAATTAACAATCACAGAAGGATTGCATCATCTAATACAAATTCAGGAATCACTGAACGTATCTTCGAAAGGCCCAAAATCATGAAAAAGCTACTTTTAGCTACCGCAGCATCATTGTCATTTGTCGCTACAACGCCAGCAAATGCTGCCGATTTTATCTTTACGTTCAGCACCGATACCGGTGATTCTGGAGTTACAAATGGTATTGCCGGAAGTGTCACTGGTCGAATCTTAGGTCTGACAGACAACGCCACTTCGTCAGCAACTCAAGTTTTTGTCGACTCATTTAGCGCTGGCGCATTTACCGGAACTCCCACGGATGTAACTGTTTGGACAAATCAATTTGAGAACAGCTTTACTCTCGCCAATGGTGTTATAACAAGCGGCTCTTTTTGGGCTGATAGAGGTGTAATTGGAACCAACTTCGATCAGCTTTTTATTAATGTAGCTTTGGGTTACGCCAACGGTAACACCAATTATGCATCTGTAGGTGTGAACAACGATACCAGTATTTGGAACAATCAAGGTCTTAACGGAGTGTCGTTTCAATCTTTAGGAGCCGTCCCAGAACCTGCAACATGGGCTTTCATGATCTTTGGCTTTGGTGCCATTGGCGGTGCGATGCGACGTCAGCGCAAAGTCAATCTGAAGGTTAGCTACGCTTAGGCTAAACAATCGATTTACTTAAAAACCCTGTCAGAGCAATCTGGCAGGGTTTTTGTTTGCTCGCTGGCACCGATTGACATGCTTTTCTGCGACCCTTGCCTTCGGGCTGAGCAGATCACAGCTTTGCATCACGGCATTGCACATTGGTCTTTCCTACACTCAACCCAATCGTCTACTTTCGCTTGGCTCTTTGACAATCTGGACAAGACTGCGGCGATATCGCCCGCTCATCTGAACCAATCGGACCAGTTGAACCCCACCGTTTCAAAGATTACACTCGGCGCCTTGGTGGCGGAGAGATAGTACCGGAAGACTGCGGATTTGGGCAGAAGTTTACGGAAAACAAAAGGGTGTGTTTGTGTAAAGTTTAATTGTGCGCGCGCTTGAGGGTTTCGCGTGGCGCAAAAGTCGCTAGCTTCGCTGGCTTGCGGCTCGATAGGCTCAGGACGAACGGATTAGGGGGCACTCGTCATCCTGAACTTGTTTCAGGACCTCGGGCGGCGGTGCGCAATCTCAAGGGGTCCTGAAACAAGTTCAGGATGACGATGCTGTCCAGCTTGCTCGCGCCAAACACTTCGACAGGCTCAGCGCGAACGGTGTTTGCAGAAGCACTATTCCGCCGGGAACCAGCGCCCCTCGAATATCACGCCCTTGATCCCGACTTCGCGCAGTTTCGCCGCGCCGCCCACATAGGGGTCACGGTCGAGCACGGTGAAATCGGCTTTCTTGCCGGTGGCAATACTGCCGACCATCGCGTCCAGACCGATCACCTGCGCCGCCTCGACGGTGATTGCGCGCAACGCCTTGTCGAGCGAGAGCCGCTCTTTCGGCGCCTTGACATTGCCGTCGAGTGTGATCCGGTTGCTCGCCACCCACGCGAGATAGAGCGGATCGATCGGTGCCATGTTGAAATCGCTGTGCAGGCCGAGCGGAACATTCTTGCGCTCGAGCGAACCGAGCCGGCTCATCTGCGCGGCGCGGTCGGGGCCCATGCCGGTCTTCGCGTAAGCATCGCCGAGGATGCGGATATAATTGGGCTGGGCGGAGACATAGAGGCCCATATCGCCGATCCGCCGGTTCTGCGCTTCGGTCGAATAGCCGAGATGTTCCATGACGATATTCTGGCCGTTGCGGAGGGCGAGCTTTTCGGTGATGTCGAGCACCACATCGAGGCCACGATCGCCGTTCACATGGGTGTGCAGGTTCCAGCCAGCGTCCCAGAAACGCTCGGTCTGCTTGAGCAATTCCTCCGGCTCGGTCAGCCATTTGCCCTCGTGACCGTCGCTGTAACCGGGCGGGTTCATCTGCATATATTGGGCGAAAAAGGCACCGTCGGCGAACAGCTTCACCCGGTTGGAGAAGAAGAATTTGCTGCTGTCATATTTGGCTTTCATGTCCTTGAGCCAGACATTGGGATCGCCGGTGACCAGCGGCGCAACGGGGATCGCGAGAATGCGCGACGGCGTGGTCGGCTGGTCATAGAGGCTCTTGAACAAAGCCGACTCCATCGCCGGTCCGCCGAAGCCGCCAAAGGCCAGATCGGCGCTGGTGGTGACACCATTTTCGAGCATCATCTGGCGCATGTCGGCCAGACCCTGCTGCACCTTGGCCGGCGAGAAGAGATAGGGACGGAGCATTTCGATGCCGTTGAACAAGGCGGTCTCGTGGATGATGCCGCTGGCATAATCGGCATGGCCGGGATCGATATTGGGCTTGCTGAACGCCGCGGTGAAGGCCGCTTCGTCGCCGATGCCGAGCAGGGTCAGCGCCTTGCTGTTGGCGATGATCTCGTGGAAGCTGCGCTGCCAGATCACCACCGGCCGGTCGGGCGCGATGCGGTCGAGTTCGGCACGGTCCATGTCGCCGTGGAACAGCTTGTGATGGCCCCAGGTGATGAACAGGGCGTCGTCGCTCTTCGCCATTTCCGCGCGCAGGCGCTCTTCATATTGCGCCTTGCCGCGGGCCGCGGGATAGGTCTTGCCGGGGAGCTGCCACTCCTCGGGACTGATGAACGGCATCGGCAGCATCATGATGGTCTGCATCGGATGGACATGCGGTTCGATGAAGCCGGGCATCAGGAACTGCCTGGCAAACTGCCGGTCGACGGTGACCTCCCGGTCCCTCGTCCATGCTTCCAGATCTTCCAATGTCTGGCCGAGGCCGAGGATGATACCGTCGGCGGTCGCGACATAGCGGGCCTCGGGATAGCCGGGCTCCATGGTGATGATCTTGGCTGCTTCGAAGATCGTCACTTCGGGATAGGGGAGGGGAGCGGGTCCCTCTTCGGCCTGCGCGTCGGCAGCAAATAGCAGCGTCAGCGCTGCCCCGATGGACGATATGAATTTCAGCATGTCTCTCTCCCTATTGCGGGAGTGATTATGCGCTCGGCTCCGCCTTGGCAACCGTCAGCTTGCTCGCCTTCACATGTTCGCGCCAGGCAATGAACAGGCCGGATCCGATGATGACCGGCGCGCCGAGCCAGATCGACAGGCCGGGATATTGGCCGAAGATGACGATGCCGAAGAAGGTCGCCCAGATCAGCGAACTATAGTCCATGGGCACGATCGTCGACACCGGCGCGAAGCGTAGCGACTGGGTGATGCACAGCTGCCCGAGAGCGCCGAAAATGCCGATGCCAAGCAGATAGCCCCAGGTCTTTGCATCATGCCCGCCACCATAAATGAAGGCGAAGACGGTAAGCGCGGGCAAAGTATAGACCGAGAACCAGAATATCGTGACAACGCTGGTTTCGGTTCGGCCCAGCATGCGGATGACCATGGTAACCGCCGCGGTGACCAGAGCGCCGCCAAGGGCCACGGCGGCACCGAAGGCGGGGATCAGCGATCCGCCGGGCTGGACCACGATCAGCACGCCGACAAAGCCGATCAGGATTGCCGACCAGCGCCGGATGCCGACCTTCTCGCGCAAGAATATCGCGGCAAACAGAGTCGCGAAAATGGGAACGGTGAAGCTGATCGTCGTGGCATCGGCCAGCGGCAGCAGGGTCATCGCCCAGAAATTGAGGCCCATGGCAAAAATGCCGAGACAGGAGCGCAAGATATGGAGCTTATGCTTGTTCGAGACGATGGACGGCCAACCTTCCCGGCTCCGCATGATCAGAAAGCAGATCAGCGGCATGGCAATCAACTGGCGGTAGAACAGGCTTTCGGTGACATGCACGCCTTGCTCGCCGGCCAGTTTGACGAAGGCAAACATGACGGCGAGCGAGAGCATCGCGGCCAGACGCGTAAGGATTCCTGCCATCGGCCGGTTCTGTCCGGCGGCACCGTCATTGCTCATGCAATATTGCCATAAAAGATAGGGGAAGAGCGGTTGTGCATTGTTGCGGTAAATAGCATATAGCGCGCAAATGCAATCAGGAGTCTTTCAATGCGCACTGTAACCCATGTCTTGGCTTCCGGAGGAACCGCAGCAGCGTCCCGCCAGAGCGATATTTTTGATCCCAATAATGGCGGTATCCAGGGCAAGGTCGATCTCGGCGATGCAGCGGTGCTCGACAAGGCGGTAGAGGCTGCGCTTGCAGCGCAACCGGCCTGGGCCGCTACCAACCCGCAGCGTCGGGCACGCGTGTTCTTCAAGTTCAAGGAACTGGTCGAAGCGCATATGGACGAACTGGCCAATCTGCTGTCGATCGAACATGGCAAGGTGATCGCGGATTCCAAGGGCGATATCCAGCGCGGACTCGAAGTGATCGAATTCTGCTGCGGTATTCCGCATGTCCTGAAGGGCGAATATACCCAGGGTGCAGGCCCCGGCATCGATGTCTATTCGATGCGCCAGCCGATCGGCATCGGCGCCGGCATCACTCCGTTCAACTTCCCGGCGATGATCCCGATGTGGATGTTCGGCCCGGCCATCGCGACCGGCAACGCCTTCATTCTGAAACCGTCTGAACGCGATCCGTCGGTACCGGTACGACTCTGTGAACTGATGCTTGAAGCCGGATTGCCAGAAGGCATTTTGCAATGCCTGCAAGGCGACAAGGAAATGGTCGATGCCATTCTTGATCATCCGGCCATTGGCGGCATCAGCTTTGTCGGTTCCTCCGATATCGCTCACTATGTCTACCAGCGCGGCGTTGCAGCCGGCAAACGGGTCCAGGCAATGGGCGGCGCGAAGAACCACGGGATTGTCCTTCCCGACGCTGATCTCGATCAGGTCGTGAATGATCTGTCGGGCGCTGCCTTCGGTTCGGCTGGCGAACGCTGCATGGCTTTGCCGGTTGTCGTTCCGGTGGGTGAAGAAACCGCAGACCGTCTGCGCGAGAAAATGATTCCGGCGATGGCGGCCCTTCGGGTAGGCGTATCGACCGACGAAGAAGCCCACTACGGACCGGTGGTTAATCCGGCCCACAAGCAACGCGTCGAGAATTGGATCCAGACCGGCGTTGACGAAGGTGCCGAGCTCGTCGTCGATGGCCGCGGCTTCTCGCTGCAGGGTCATGAAGATGGCTGTTTCATCGGACCGTCCTTGTTCGACCATGTCACCACCGATATGGAAAGCTACAAGGAAGAGATTTTCGGGCCCGTCCTGCAGATCGTCCGCGCCAAGAATTTCGAGGAAGCGCTCGCGCTGCCGAGCCAGCATCAATATGGCAATGGCGTCGCGATCTTTACCCGTAACGGACACGCCGCCCGTGAATTTGCCAGCCGCGTCAATGTCGGCATGGTCGGCATCAA
>TARA_R110001606_G_scaffold291_5_pt1 | contig 10984 bp, 12 predicted proteins | sample TARA_R110001606 | Tara Oceans TARA_R110001606 (sample SAMEA4398315) | marine metagenome | biome: Polar Biome; feature: [SRF] surface water layer (ENVO:00010504); material: water (ENVO:00002006), including particulate matter (ENVO:01000060) such as... | depth 5 m
ATGTTGCTGCTGAACCTACTCCAGAAGTAGTTGTTGAGGAAGCACCAATGGCAGAGACTAAGCCTACTGCAAAACCTGTAGCACACACTAAAACAGTGATCACTTCAGGTAAAGCAAGTGCGCCAATGGCACAACCTACTGCTGTTGCAGATAGCGAAGTCGCCCATACGCCAAAAGCGATGGCACACGACAAACGTGACGCTATTCCAGATAGCGGCTTACGTGCCGGTTCTATCAAACCAGCTGGTCGCGCGAATGCTGCAATGACTAAAACCATGAGTGTTGACTAACACTTTTGGTTTAGCTTAAAAGCACACTAAAAAGCCGCGTAAATGAAAATTAACGCGGCTTTTTTAATAGCAGTTTTAAGGTTAAAGAGAACGATTTACTAGGCTCTAGCTAAAGCAAACTAGCCTAAGCAGATATATTAGATAAATAGTGATGGAAAAACAAACAGCACATTGCACTTGTTATTTATAAAAAGCGCATGAAGGATAATGCTATATTTATCCTTGTTTTAGCATATACTCATGCAGCAATTCAGGAAACTTTTCTTGCGGTGGAAACTTACAAAAACTGTGCTTTGCCCCCGTACTCGCCCACTCAAGTTTTTCATCCGTGTAAGTTTCAATGAATGGTTTGTAGGTGCGAGAGTCATCTAGCATTGTTGAGCGAACATTTACAAAATCATCCAAACCTTCTAGGTGGGTAAATAACCAGCTCATACAATGTCCACAAAAAAAGTGCTGCGTACTACTGTCATGCAGCCCGCCAATAACAGGCGCTCCAGATGTAATAGAAAAGGCAGCTCGTTGAAATAATGAGCTTAAGCTAAATGCGCTAGACGTCATTTTCTGACAGCCAGTGCAATGACAAGCCATAGTGATCATTGGCTTTGCGCTAACTTCAAACTTTACCTGTCCACAACGACAATGGCCTTTTGTTTTATGAGATGTACTGTCCATTATAATCTTCCTTTAAGTTCAATTTTATCAACGCCGATGCTACGTTGAATGTATCACAAATAACCTTAGCACATGCTACAGGGTTTGATTGCGCTATAAAATGTCCGCCTTCAATCTCAACTTGGCTGAAGCTGGAACACATTGACGCTAAGTACTTCACCGCACTCGCGCTTACCAGTAAATCTCTACTAGGGCGAATATAAGTCACTGGGCAATCTAACTCGCACTGTTGTTTTGAAAGGCCAGCTATGTTGCCTAATCTTAATTTGAGTTTACGTTTATTCGCTGTTTGCAGCGAAGCAAATACGGGATAAACCAACGTTTGGCCACCCGTTAAACTAAAACCAAACAGATAAAGTAGCTTTTTACTTAAATAATTTGCTGACAGTAAGCTAACAGGTAAAAAGCCTGCCAACTTAGATAACAAAGAAGGCGCTGAGATAAAGCTGGCCAAAAATACGATGCCTTTCACACGACTGCCAAGTAGCTTATAAAGCTCACAAGCCACCGGCCCAGAATAAGACTCCGCGACAATATAAATATCAGTATCTTTAAAACGCTTTGCTATTTCTGCCGCTTGTTTAGCATAAGTTACGCCTTCAAGTGATTCATATGAGATCACTTCAGTATTTATATTTTCAGGCAAGTTTTTTGTCAATTTAGCAAACAGACGGCCAGTACCATCAAGGCCAGGAAGCAGTATAATTTTCATATTTAAATTCAGCACCCAACGTTAGCATTCAAATACTTGAACTTTGATTTTGGCCAAGTGCTTTTGTGCTCAAAAATCATGAGCAAGAAATATGAAAAGTGTAAAAACAATTTAGCTTTGCTCATAAACACCTAGACTCGTTAAATTATACAGTAACTAATTGATTATCTAAAACGATGGCAAGTCGAAGGCTCATATTATTAGGGATGTTTGTTATTTTTTCTTTTCTTGTATTGCGGTGCCAACTGAAAGACCAATGCCAGCGCCAACAGCAATGCCAATAGCTAAACTAAAATGTAATATGTTAAATATTACACCAATAACCACACCGATAGCAGAGCCAACTCCACACCCTATTGCCATATATACACCTAAGGTTTTATTTGCTGATTTACCTTCCTTTTTATTACTCATATCAGTCCTTAAATCATCACAGCTATATCGGCTTATCTACAAGTCTAAAAAATGACTCGATTTGATTTATTTTCATTTGTAAACTAAACACAGCCTAGTTACTATTTTGGTTAAATTATTTGTAAGCACATAGCTAACTATACCGTCTCATCGCTTACTGCAGCGGCAAATCATGTAAATCAATTCCCTGCATTTATTAGTCTTTAATTCTTTTCAATAATTCAATTACTTCTTGCACCACCCTATCTGGTTCATCATTTTGAGGATAATGATAGCTCTTATCTGTTAATACAGCTTTACCTTGTGGAAAAGACTCAGCCGAAGTTGAATGCAATTCGCCCCAAATTTTTCGGCCTTCATCGGTAAAAAAGAGTAATGGCGGATTTTTATACTTTGTCACGGATGCAATAACGGTTACTGGAATATCTGGGATCTGTGGATAATCTGGCAATGGTCTTTTCCCCCAAAAGTCCAGATACTGGTTGGACATACCATTAGCCATATCGCCTAATTTCACTTGTGCTATTTCTTTCTCAGCTTTTGCAAGATCAATTTGGCGCATGATATCAACATCATGCTCCGAAGCAGGCTCAATCAGCATGAGGGCTGAAACCCACTCAGGGTAAGTTGCAGCGAATCGTCTTGCGATATAAGCACCATATGAATGAGCAATATAGACGATTGGTTTTTCAACGTGTAACGCTTCAAGTAGCATGAGAGCTTCGTTTGCATACTCTTCCGAGCTGTAGTTTTTTCTCAATTGCGTAGAACCGCCGTTACCAATTTTTAAATAACGAATGATGCGGGCTTCCTTTGCAAGCTTTTCAAAAACCGGCTCCCAATCAAATAACCCCGCAGAGCCACCAGCCTCTAAAAATAGAGTATGCTTGCCACTCCACGCGATTTCGTACTCAATATCATAGCCATTAACCTTAATAAAATTAGGCTTGGCAAACACACTTGCCGTGACAAAAAACAGCAAAACATTAATCCAAATTTCACTTTTCCTCCTTAACGACTAAACCTGTAGATAAACTCATTTTATAATTCACTTTTATTAATAAACCATAGCCAAGTTACTATTTTGGTTAAATTATTTTTTGTATTAAAAGCTAGAGTAATAATCTTATTCGCGGTGGTTTTTTCAGACAACTTAATTAATTTAGTATCGACTGTAACTATGCTTCGGTACACAGCAAAAACAAGAAAGCGCGGTGTAAACACCACGCTTTCAACTAATTCAAATCTGCTTAAAACTTACTGCTTATGGCTTATGGCTTATGGCTTATGGCTCTAATCTTCACTTTCCATAAACCGTTGCAATTGGTCTTTAAGGTTCGGCGGTATGCCTTTAATAACTAACGTATCAGTGGCCTCGTTGTACATTACCCGTTCGCCTAAGTGTTTGCGCTCAAAGCTGATGCTAACACCGCCGCCAAGGCCAGAGAATTTAACCATACTGGTAACTGTTTTTTTATCGACCGGGAATGACTCTTCTAAATCATAGCTTTGCTCTTTGCAAAAGCTTTCAAATGGGTTGTCGTCACCTTTGGTAAGCGTTGCTGATAACTCGCTGACGTTAGCATCTTCACCAGTAGTAACGCAGTCATTACAGTAATCAAATACTTGTTTACGCAGATCGTCTTTTTCAGATTTATCAAATTGTTGCTCTGATAAATAATCTTCAACTGCATTGAGCATTACTTGGCTTTGCTGTTTAGGATCGATGCCTTCTTCGCAACCTAAAAAGTCTAAGAAGAAGTCGGCGACTTTGCGCCCTGCTCGGCCTTTAATAAATGAGATATAACGATTGTCTTCTGCTTGGGTGTCCCACGCAGTTAAATCGATGCGTGCAGCTAGTTGCATGCGGGAAATATCTAAATGGCGTGACGAGGCTAAATCAAGCTCAGAGGTAATAGAGTAATGCTCTTTGATGTTGATCATTGCAATCAGCATATAATCGGTTGCTACGTATTGATAATGACAAAATACTAAATAGCCAGTTTCGTTAAACGCGTACTTATCAAGTTCCTCTTTAAGTACAGCTGAAGCTTGCTCTGTCATGTGCCAAAAGCCAAGCTCGCTGTTGCGGTAACTTTGCATGGCTGATGCAACTACAGAGTTTTTATCACCACTAAAAGCACAGTACCCTTTTCCTGGTTTGCCGTTGTATGCGTGATGAAGTTGCTCGATGAATACAGCGACTTTATCATTCACTGCCATTTCGTCATTGCGCAAATGAATTTGCGTATCGTCGTCTTTTTTGTCTACATAATGAACGACTAACTTTTTAACATCTATTGCCATCTTTGTTTTTCACGCCTCTGGTGTTAAAATGTGAGAATATAACTCTTTTATTGAACCAACTGATGCCAATCTTATCAAAATATTCTAATGATGAAGTAGAACAAATCGTCGATCAGCTCATTGATGTGTTAACTAAGCACAATGCGCCGGTTGATTTAAGTCTTATGTGTTTAGGAAATTCTATCACGCATATCTTAAAAGAGCATGTACCAACAGGGAAAAGACAAGCGGTTGCAGACAATTTTGCCAAAGCACTTGCGCAATCGGTTAAATAGACTTTATGAATTTATCGCAGCACAATCAGTTTTCGTCTAAAGCGAGTCAATTATTAAGTTGGGGGCATTTGTTTACTTTTGCCAATATCGGCTTAGTGTTGCTCATAAGTTTAAGTTACTTATTTGCTGACTCTCCACCTACCAGCTTTATGGGTATTCTTTATATGCTAGTGACATGGCTTAGTCACACTAGTTTTATTACCTTTATTGCCTTTGTACTGACGATATTTCCGCTAAGTTTAATATTTCCTTATCCACGTCATATCCGCGGTATGGCTGCAATACTTGCCACTTGTGGTGCATCACTACTGACGCTTGATGCCTATGTGTATTTTAACTTAGGCTACCATTTAAGTAGCTCTGCGTTACCTGAGATTATTACCTTATTGTGGCATCGTTTAACTAGCTCTCCAGCGCTGACAACCCTGCTCGCTGGGGGAATTGTAATGCTTATTTTTGCATTTCAGTTATTAGCAAGTAACTATACATGGCACCATTTAGCTCGCTTAAAACAATATAAATTTGCTCGCTACGCCGGCTCATTGTTATTGGTATGTTTTGCGATGAGCCACAGTATTCATATTTGGGCTGATGCAAATTTGAAGTTTGACATTACTAAGCAAGATAATGTTTTACCCTTGTCCTACCCAACGACAGCAAAAAGTTTATTGGCAAAAAATGATTTACTTGATATTGAAAGTTACGAGCAAGCACATAACGTAAAGGTTAATACACAAAATGTAGATTACACGGCTCCAACACCAATTGCTCGCTGTGAAGACTTTACTGCTGCGACAGTCGATATTTTAGTGTTTAGCTCTGCACCTGCGTTAACTAATTTTGCTAAACAGCACAAAAATTTAAATAAAACAGAGCAGTTTTTGCAACCCGTTCACCATCAAGATGTACTATTTAGCTTGATTTACGGTTTACCTGCATACTACAAGCCAGCCTTAATGACAGAGCAAACATTGCCGGTGTGGCAAAGTAATCGTCGTAGTATTAGTGTCAGTGGCTTTGATGATTTTAACTATATCAATAATACAACAGCGGGTGATGCAGCAATTCGTATCATTAAAGCCGATGAAAACACTGCGCTTCGAGAGGGAGTCAATCAAGTATTTGCATTTAGTTTAGCCGATGTTGATCACGGTATTGTGAGTGCTTCATCTTTATACAGCACGGATAGAAAAGTAACCCGCACTGAAGGCTTGATCCAGCCAAGCGATTTAATTGCCACAAGCGTTGGCCAATATTTAAATTGTGCTGATATCGCAAAGCAAAGCATGCTAGGCGTTAATCTGTATAACAAAAAAGGCGATATGGGCGTTAATTATTCGCAAGGCGTATTTATTGCCTATAAGAAAGACCGTATTACATTAATTGATTCTGATGGTAATTATAAAAATATCTCTGCTGCTCAAGGCTTTTCAATAGAGCAAGGTTTAGATATTCCGTTTTTAGCACAAAGCATTAAAAAGCTAAAAACCTTTACCGAATAACTGCCACTGGCAATTTACCCAAGTTAGGTTATAGTTTTTGTATATGATTATGCCCTAACTAGGGAAGGCTAGCGTAATGAAACTGTGTACTCTTTTCGTTATTTTTATTAGTTTGCTATTTGTTGCTGATCAGGCGGCTTCCGCAGATCAATATTACAAGTGCGTAACCGACAGAGGTACTACTTTTAGCCAATTTCCCTGTGGCGGGCAGGCAACGCAACATAAAATAGCAGTGTCGCCCAACGTCACTCCGGCCAATGTAAATCATGTCAAAGCGCTTAATTCTCTTGAGCGTGAACAAATTATTCGTAATCTCAACGCTGAGATACGCAGCGTTAAATATAAACTCGCCATTTTGAGTCGTGACCGTGATCGCGCTGAATACGAGCAACTGCAACGGCTTAATCGTTTAATGAGTGATGATGATAAAAAAAAGCTTAGTAAAGAGATAAAAAAGCAGCTAAAAGTGATCAATAAAACGTTTGCCAAAAACACCAAAACGACCAACAAACAGCTCTCCGCACTCGAAAAAAAACTGAAACGTTATGAATAAACTATTGGGTTTTACCAATATTTAGCATACTCTTAACATGTGTAGAGCATATACTCTACAGGTCATTTTGGAGTACCCGTTCATGCAACCACAAAACATTGCCGAGCTAATTTTAAATGGCTTTAAAAAGCATTATAAATTATTTCAGCAGATCACCGCACAAGCACCTCTGGCATTTGCAAATAAAAACTGGACAAAAATGCACGACATTAGTCGCTTGCGGATCACTTATTACGATGATCGGGTTAACGAAACCACCCAGCAACTACAAAATCAGCAATTAGCCAATCAACTGGATGAATCACTCTGGCTGCAAACAAAACAAATCTACCAGCACTTTTTAACGTTTCATCCACAAGCAGAATTAGCCGAAACATTTTATAACTCTGTGTTTTGCCGCTTATTTCATCGACGTTATTTTAATAATGATTTTATTTTTGTAAAAGCCACCTTAGCAGATGCCCCTGCGCTTCCTGTAGAAGCAGAATACCGCAGCTACTTTCCTGTTGTAGACGGCTTAAAGCCCACTATCCGTAAAATAATTAATCAATTTGATTTTAAAGCCGATTTTGTTAATTTAGAGCGCGATATACGACTTTTAGTAAAGGCGTTTTATAAACAAGCACCCGACACCCATCACCGTGCGTGGCAAATGCGCTTTGACATATTACAAACGCCGTTTTATCGCAACAAAGCAGCCTATATTGTCGGCCGTGTGGTATCACAAAGTGGTGTGCAGCCATTTATTATTGCGGTGTTACATCATCAAGAGCAAGGTCTGTATCTCGATGCTTTACTGACTAACTCATCGCAAATGCGGGTTATTTTTGGCTTTGCTCGCGCTTATTTTATGGTTGAAACCCACGCTCCTTCCGCATTAGTTCGGTTTTTAAACCAACTAATGCCCAACAAAACCTTAGCAGAGCTTTACAATGCCATTGGCTTTCATAAACAAGGTAAAACCGAGTTCTATCGCGAGTTTTTAACCCATTTACAACACTCCAGTGATGATTTTGTGATTGCCCCTGGCACACCGGGCATGGTGATGATGGTATTTACCCTACCTTCATTTGATTATGTATTTAAAATAATTAAAGACAAATTTGGTGAAAGTAAACCATTTGGCCGCGATACCGTTCTCAAACGCTACCAATTAGTTAAAAGCCATGATCGGGTTGGTCGTATGGCAGATACCATAGAGTATTCTAACGTCGTATTCCCTGTTGCGCGTTTTAACGCTACATTGCTTGCACAGCTTAAACAAACTATTGGTTCATCAATGATCATCGAAGGCGACTTACTGATCATCAAACATATGTATATTGAGCGACGCATGACGCCACTGAATTTATATTTAGAAAAAGCTAATACTGAAGATGCCGCTGTTGCCATTGCAGAATATGGCCAAGCACTCAAGGAAATGATCGCCGTTAATATTTTCCCAGGCGATATGTTACTTAAAAACTTTGGTGTCAGTAAACACAAACGCATTATTTTTTATGATTATGATGAAGTGCAATATTTAACAGACATGAACTTTAGGGCATTGCCTAAAGCAAAAAGTTATGATGACTACTTAACCAATGAGCAAAGTTACTCTGTGGCACCACAAGATGTATTTCCAGAGCAGTTATGCACTTTTGTAATGCCAAACCCGCAATACAAAGCAGTTTTCAGCCAAACACATCCAGAACTATTAGACGTCGCATTTTGGCAGCAAGCGCAACGAAATATAAAAGCAGGGGTCGTTAGCCATATCTACCCTTATCCAGCAGCGCAGCGTTTTATCCATCAATGGTAGACGAAAGGACACACAATGAATATCAGTAAAATAGATTTAAACTTACTCGTTTATCTCGACACCTTATTACGCGAATGTAATGTTACTCGCGCCGCAAACCAGCTTAGCATTACACAGCCGGCAATGAGTAATGGTTTAAAACGTTTACGTAACCTGTTTAACGATCCGATCTTAGTACGCACCAGTGATGGTATGGTGCCCACTGAACGAGCTATTGAATTGCAGCCGGTGATCCGTGGCATCTTAATGACATTAGAAGAAACGCTTGCACCAAACCGTGAATTTGAGGCCAGCCAAAGCAAACGGGTATTTAGGATTATGGCCAGTGACTATGCTGCCAGCACCTTAGCACCTAAGCTACTGAGTAAATTACACGATGAAGCGCCGGATACCACACTCGATATTCTCACTCCAAGTGATGTTACTTTTCATGATGTAGAAAACGGTAAAGTTGATATGGCAATAAATCGTTTCGAAAACCTACCGCAGTCGTTTCATCACAAACGTATTTGGAAAGATAGCTTTTGTTGTTTAGTAAAAGCTGACAATCCGATCATTGAAAATTTTAGCCTCGATAGTTATTTAAAAGCGCGGCATATTTGGGTAAGTAAAACAGGTTTTGGTGTCGGGGTTGGTATGGATCCCAAAGACGTACAAAAACTTGGCTGGGTTGATGAAGCGCTCGCCCACTTTGGTAAACACCGAAATATTGCCACATTCACCCGTAATTACCACGTTGCAATACATCTAGCGAAAGAGAAGAACCTGATTGCGACACTCCCTTCAAAAGCCGCTAATATTTATTTAGATGATCCCGGTTTAAAAATTTTGGAACCTCCCTTCCCTATACCACCATTTGAGTTAGATATGATTTGGAGCCCATTACTTCACAGGGATGCCAGCCATATTTGGTTACGCCAAAAAGTAGCCGAAGTTGCAGATGAATTAAAGTAACGCTCTTACAAAAGCCCTGTAAAATTTGCTTACTGGTATTTTCAAGTAAGCAAACATCAATTTAAAAGTATTAATAATCATGATGTTAAAATAATTTAAAAATGGAATGGCAATTGCTTTAAGTTACTTGAACTTTAATATTCATTTAACTTAAAGAGGTCAATATTATGAATGCCCAGCAAGGAAACGAAGTAAATCATATCACTGACATTATCCAAGTAATGAACAGCGGCATCGACTTTTATGAAAAGGCGCAGGAAAAAGTACAAGATCCAGCCATTGGTGCGCTATTTCAGCGTATGATAGACGCACGTAAAGTCAGCGTTGAAAACCTACAGCCTTACGCTATTAATCAGCAAGGTGAACGAGAAGATGGTTCGTCTTTTGCTGTTGAAGCTCGCCGAGCATATACCGCACTGATCACAAAATTTAGTGCCAACAACGACCAAATTTATGTCAAAGAGCTTGAAGAAGTGGAAGATAAAACACTTGAAGAAATTAAAGCTGCCATGAAAAAACCACAACCGCACGATTGTGAAGCCGCCCTCGCTAAAGTATTACTGACCATGCAAAGCTGTCATACGGAGATGAGCCGTATGCAGAAGCATTAACCACAATGCTTAAATGAGAGCCCAGCCACGCGCTGGGCTTTTTTATGCTCATAATTATAGTTAAATGATTTTTATAACAAAACAATGCAAATAATTAATAAAAATAGCGTATTTATTTAACCACAGCATGATTTTAATCGTCTAGGCTTATTAATAGGTACCTACTATCCCGCTGTGGCGCCGCAGCATTTTATCAAAAATAACAAGGTTCCATTATGAGAAATAAACAACATGTAAACCCACAAAACGCTGACGTTGATATGACGCCGATGCTTGATATTGTATTTATACTTTTAATATTTTTTATTGTTACAACTTCATTTGTAAAACCTGTGGCAATAGAGCTGCAACGTCCTGTAGATAAACCCAGTATTGATAAACAAACTAAAAGTGCTCATTTTAGTATTGACCAAAGCAATGCGGTGTATTTTGCGGGGCGATTAATTGACTTAAACCAAGTTGCCACTAACCTTGCGATGTTTGCTGCGAAGTATAATATCGCCACAGTACAAATAGCTGCAGACGAAAACAGTACGCATCAAACTTTAATGACAGTAATGAATAATATCAAAGAGTATGATAACTACCCCATCGCACTCACATCACACTAAAAGCAAAAAAAGGGCCAGACGGCCCTTCAAAACTAAATAACGTAGGAGAAGTTATTTTTAGAATCGGTATTCAGCACCTACATAGTAGTAAGCACCGTTAAAACCAAATGGTGCTGAACGGCGTGAGTACTCAAATACACCGGTTGAACTGATAATAGTATTACCAGAAGCATCAACAATTGTGCCTGAGCGAGAATTACCTATGGTATTTTTATCAGGGTAAACGTCAAATAAATTGTTTGCACCAATATTTAGTGACAAGTTATCTGTGACAAAATA
>TARA_R110001606_G_scaffold74599_3_pt1 | contig 10982 bp, 20 predicted proteins | sample TARA_R110001606 | Tara Oceans TARA_R110001606 (sample SAMEA4398315) | marine metagenome | biome: Polar Biome; feature: [SRF] surface water layer (ENVO:00010504); material: water (ENVO:00002006), including particulate matter (ENVO:01000060) such as... | depth 5 m
ATTAATGGCTCATATGCAAGAACACCTTGGCATGAAGTATAAGCAACAGGTTGAACAAATTATTGGACAGCCTATTCCTGCTGAGGGCATGGTTATGGATCCGCAGCAAGAAGCAGCGTTAGCAGAAGCTACTGCAATGGCTACTCAACAGATTAGTCAAATGGCTCAGCAAGCAGCAGGAACAGGACAATCTGATCCTATTGTTATGTTGAAACAACAGGAGCTTCAGATTCAACAATCAGAAGTGCAACGCAAGGTTATGGCTGATCAACAAAAAGCTCAACTTGAAGCGGCTAAACTTCAACAACAAGCTCAATTAGCTCAGGCCGAAATATCTTCAGATGAGGATATTGCAGCTCTTCGTGCTAATGTAACCCTAGCAACAAGGAAGAAGTAAAATGACTAACACTAGAGTTAGAGAAATCATGGTAATGTTAGAAAACGAAACAGATCCTGATAAAATTAAAATATTAGAATTTGATTTAGCAGAAGCTAGGGGTCAAAAAGATAAAGGCGTTATAAGACGTGCTAAAGGCGGATCAGAGATGACCGATAAACAAAAGAAATTTGCATCTTTAGCGGAACCTTTTGACGAAATCACCTATGCAGATAGAATTGCAGGTGCTAAAGGTAATAAAGTAAGAAAAGCTGCTGGAGGCGGTCGTGGTGGGGGAAATTACGACGGTGACGAAGTTTTAGCTGCACGTCGTTGTAAAGGCGGCGGTATTGCTGTAAAAGGCACAGATTTTAAAGGTACGTTTTAATTGGACTTAGTTACATATCTTTTAAATAAAATTGAAAAACGACAAGCAGAGATTAGCGAACTGCTAATGTCAAATGGCGTTGCTAATATGGAGCAATACCACCACGCAATGGGTCAAGTCTCTGCGCTTGGCGATATTGAACAAACTTTGAGAGAGACTCGAAGTAGATTGGAGAACGACGAAGATGACTAAAAGGTTATTCGTTCCTGACCACATCCTAGATAAGGAAAAGGAACGCCGAACTGCAGCAACATTAGCCGCAGTATCGCCAAATCGATTTGATGCGGCACAATTTTTGCCAGATCAAGAAAATGAGGATTCAGCCTCGGCTTTGGATAAACTCCCCAAACCAACGGGTTGGAGAATCTTAATTCTCCCGTATACGCCATCTAAAGAAACTAAAGGTGGTATTCTTCTTGCGGATGAAACGGTTGAGCGTAATCGGCTTGCTACAAATGTAGGTTATGTGGTTAGTCTTGGTCCCGATGCATATGCTGATAAAGATAAATTTCCAGATGGTCCTTGGTGTAAAGAGGGCGATTGGGTGCTTATCGGTAGATATGCTGGTTCCCGTTTTAAAATTGATGGTGCAGAGCCTCGGATTCTTAATGATGACGAGATTATTGCAACTATTAACGATCCCCGCGATATAATGTCGATATAGGAGAAATAAATGGCCGAAGTAAAAGAAAAACAACAAGAAGACCTTTTTGAAGAAAAAGAAGAAATTAATGTAGAGGTAGAGGAAGAAACAGAAGAACTTCCTGTTGCAGCTTCTGCTGAAGATTCTTCTGAAGAACATGAACAGTATTCAGAAGGCGTTAAAAAACGTATTGATCGTTTAACTTATAAAATGCGTGAAGCTGAAAGACGCGAACAAGCGGCTATCGAGTTTGCGAAAAAGTTAAAAGACGATAACGATAAACTTAGCACCAACTTCTCAAAAGCAAATACTACTCTTGTAAACGAAGCAGGAGGTCGTATAAAAAGTCAATTAGCTGAAGCAAAAAGAGCTTTAAAAGGAGCCTATGAAGAAGGTGACTCTGACGCTATGGCAGATGCTCAAGAAATTGTAGCTAAATTAAGCGTTGAAAACGATAGAGTATTAAGAGAACAGGCTCGATTAGAGGCTCAAGAAAAAGAAGCTCCTGCTCAAACCGTCTCTCCCGAACCCGCGCAACCCGTTGCTCAGCCTCAAGCTCCGCTTGATCCTAGAGCTAAACAATGGGCGGATGAAAACGAATGGTTTGGAAAAGATGAAGCAATGACCTTTACAGCGTTCTCAATTCACCGTAGACTGATCGAAGAAGAAGGGTATGACCCTTCGTCAGAAGACTATTATGATGAAATTAATAATAGGCTTCGTAATGAATTTCCTCATAAGTTTGAGGGACAAAAATCAGGAAGTGCGCGGAGACCCGCCCAAACCGTCGCTCCTGCTTCTCGGAATGTAAAATCTGGGCGCAAGACTGTTCGTTTGACTCAAAGTCAAGTGGCCATTGCTAAAAAACTCGGCGTTCCTCTCGAGGAATACGCGAGACACGTGAAGGAGGCTTAAATGTCTGAAATTTCAAAAAGAACTCCTCGCGCTGCTGAAACTCGCTCAACGCAAGAGCGCAGAAAACCTTGGCGTCCATCGTCATCACTTGAAGCACCTACGCCTCCTGAGGGCTATAAATTCAGATGGATTCGTACAGAAACACGCGGTGTTGAAGACCGTAAAAATGTTTCTGGTCGTATTCGTGAGGGATATGAACCTGTTCGCGCAGAAGAATATCCTGACTTCGATGCCCCGACTATTGAAGACGGTAAGCATGCGGGGGTTATTGGTGTGGGGGGATTGATGTTGGCAAAGGTGCCTGAGGAAATTGCTGAAAGTCGTCAAGAGTATTTTGAGAACCAAACGGCAGATCAAATGACAGCTGTAGACAATGACCTTATGAAGGAGCAGCATCCTTCAATGCCGATTAGTAAAGATCGGCAATCTCGTGTAACCTTTGGTGGTCCGAATACAAAATAGGCCACTTATTTTTATTTATGGAAGGTATGAAAAATGGCTAACAAAGATGCCGCTTTCGGACTAAAACCTGTCCGTATGCTCAGTGGAGTTTCTAACTTTACTACTAACGAATATGTCATTGCGTCAGGAGCAACTGGTCCTATTTTTCAGGGCATGCTTGTGATTATGGATGCAGGTGGTGGGGGAGATATTCTTCCTGGAACCAACACTGCAGACGATAGCGTTGGTGTATTCCAAGGTTGTAGTTACACTGATCCTACTTCGGGTAAGCCTACGTTTAAGAACTTTTATCCAGGAAGCATTACTGCTTCGGATATTGTTGCTCAAGTTTATGACGATCCAAAAATCGTATATGAAGTACAGTGTGACGGTACATTAGCTCAGGCTAGTGTCGGTGCAAACGCTGATACTACATCTATGACAGCGGGTAGTACAGTAACTGGTAAGTCTTCTGGAGAAATTTCAGCGACTACAGCGTCAGGCACAGCACAGCTTCGTATTATTGGTATTTCTAGGGATCCCGATAATAACGATCAAGCGTCGAATAATACGAATGCATACGTTTTAATTAACGAGCATGCGTATTCCCAAACAACTGGCACTAAGTAGGAGGGTTGATTAATGCCTATTTCAAGAGCACAACTCGCCAAAGAACTTGAGCCAGGACTCAACGCCCTCTTTGGCATGGAATATGATCGTTATGAAAACGAGCATGCAGAAATTTTTGATACTGAGTCTTCAGACCGTGCGTTTGAAGAGGAAGTAATGCTTGCTGGTTTTGGTAGCGCACCAACCAAAAATGAAGGTGGAGCGGTAAATTTTGATGACGCGCAAGAGTCATTCACTTCTCGCTTTACTCACGAAACCATTGCACTAGCGTTCTCTATTACTGAGGAAGCTATTGAGGATAACTTGTACGACCGTTTGGCGTCTCGTTATACTCGCGCTCTGGCTCGTTCAATGGCACATACAAAGCAAGTTAAGGCCGCTAACGTCCTTAACAATGCCTTTTCCTCTGGTACTACTGGTGGTGATGGTGTTGAGCTTTGTTCGCTTGTTCACCCACTTTCAGGTGGCGGTACGTTTGCTAACGAACCATCAACTGATGCGGATTTGAACGAAACCTCTCTAGAAGATGCTCTTATCAGCATCTCTGGCTTTACCGATGAGCGTGGTCTAAAAATCGCGCTTCGTGGTATGAAACTAATTATTCCACCTGCACTTCAGTTTGTTGCAGAAAGGTTAATGGCTTCTACCTTGAGAGTCGGTACTGCTGATAACGATGTCAATGCTATTCGTAGCAAGGGTATGTTGTCAGACGGTTACGTTGTTAACCATTTCCTTACTGATACAGATGCGTTTTTCATTAAGACTGACGCACCTAACGGTCTAAAGCACTTCGAACGTGCGCCAATTAAGACCCAGATGGAAGGTGACTTCGATACAGGCAACATGCGGTTTAAGGCTCGGGAGCGTTACAGCTTTGGGTTCTCAGATCCACGTTGCGTATTTGGTTCTAAAGGCGCATAGTCTTAACTAAATAAAGAAAAGGGCGACTTGCGAGTTGCCCTTTTTTCGTTTATAGTAATTTTATCCTGACAGTCGCATTCCGCAGCTGACACTAGCCACGACAGGAGATTGAAATGGCTACTACTACTTTTAACGGAGCAGTGCGCTCTGAAAACGGTTTTAAAGTTATCAATAAAAACTCGACCACGGGTGCGATAACAGAAACCTCATCTGTTGCTTCTACTGGTGTTTTCACCAACAAATATGTAAAGCACGTTGGCTATGCTTCTGGCGTTACTGTAAACAGCACAGCAGGTGACAGCCCCACTATCGCTACATTTGTACAACCAGCAAACACAATCCTTACTAGCATTAGAATATTTTGTGACGTTGCTCCAGTTATTGGAACAGGCGATATTGGTTACGAAGTTGGTACTGCTTCTTCTGGCGCACAAATTGTTGCGGCGGTTACTGATGAAATCCTTGATGGCGGTACAACCGTTGTTGTCGGTAATGTGACGACTACTGCTTTGGTAGCAACGACACAAAGTGCGACTACTGCTCCAGTTTCTCCACAGTATTCGTCTGCTGCAAGAAATATTTTCTGCAACATCACTAATACAGTTGATGCTACAACAGCAGGTTCGTTTACGTTCATCATCGAGTACGTTCAGATTGCGTAATTGATTTAGGAGGGGGAAACCCCTCCTTCTGTTACAGGAGATTGATATGGCTGATGCAGTAACTTCGCAAACTTTGATTGATGGCCAAAAAACTGCTATATTTAAATTCACCAATATTTCTGATGGATCAGGAGAAAGTGCTGTTAAAAAAGTAGATGTTTCTGCTTTGTCTAATAATCAATCAGGTCAAGCATGCACAGGAGCTACCATAGAAAAAATGTGGTGGCAGTGTAATGGCATGAAAGTCAAAATTTTATTTGATGCTAGTACAGATGATTTTTGTATTGAATTAGGTGAAAATCAAAGTGGGCATCATGATTACACAACTTTCGGAGGGCTAGTTAATCCTGCAAGCTCAGGATCTACGGGCGATATAATGTTTACAACGGTTGGACACACCTCTGCGGATACATATACAGTAATTATGCAGGTCAGAAAAAGTTATTAATAATGGCTCGTAAAAAAGCTAACATGCCTAAACGTAATAAAAAGAACTTCCGTTCCACCAAGTCTGGAGCAGGGATGACTAAAGCTGGCGTGGCGGCTTATCGTCGTGCTAATCCTGGAAGCAAATTAAAAACAGCTGTAACAGGAAAAGTTAAAAAAGGTAGCGCGGCGGCTAAAAGGCGTAAATCATTTTGCGCTAGGTCTGCTGGGCAGATGAAAAAATTTCCAAAAGCGGCTAAAGATCCGAATAGTCGTTTACGTCAGGCTCGTAAAAGGTGGAAGTGTTAATGGCTGTAACTAAGAAACCTGTTCGAAAAAAGACGTCTTCTTCCATGCTTTCTAAATTAGAAAAACATGAGGCAGAGTGTTTAATAAGATACCAATATATTGAAGAACGTCTTAAAGAACAAAACGAAAAACTAAAAGATTTAGATAAAAAGATATACGGTATTGGTATTCTGATTGTTGTAGTAGCCGGATTAGAAAAACTTTTTTAAGAGGTTTTTATGACGATATCTCGATCTAGTATTCCTCAGCAAATTGCTAAAGGTGCAAAGAAAAAGAAGAAGAAAAAGAAAAAGGTGAAAAATAATGCCAAAAGACGCTTGTTATCATAAAGTAAAAGCAAGGTATAAAGTTTTCCCTTCTGCCTATGCTTCAGGATCTATTGCAAAATGTAGAAAAGTTGGTGCTGCAAACTATGGCAATAGTAGTAAAAAGAAAAAAGTTGCTAAAGCGTCTAATGGCGGATATGGCAAATCTATTGCGAGACAGGTAGCAAAACGCCCTAGTAATAATCCTAATATTGCTAGAGGGTGCGGTAAAGTTATGAGTAATAAACGTAAAGTAACGAAAATCTTGTGAGCTAAATATGGCTGTTCGAAAAACGAAAAAAGGATTAGCCTTAAAAAGGTGGTTTAAAGAAGATTGGAAAGATGTACGCACTGGCAAGAAATGTGGCAGAAAAAAGGGTGAAAAACGCGGAACTCCTTACTGCCGCCCTTCCAAACGGATTTCTTCTAAAACTCCTAAAACGTCTAGCGAGTTGTCAGCAAGTGAAAAAAGAAGTAGAGTAAGGCAGAAAGTACGTTTGGGTCAGCCTTCTAAAGGTAAGCCTCGTAATGTAAAACCTTTAAAACGAAAGAAGAGGAAAACGTCGTGAAGAAAAAAGGTATGGCTAAAGGCGGTCGTAGAGGCGGCAAAATTCAAAAAATGATGAACGGTGGGATGGCTGAGGAGTTAAATCCTGGAAAAACTGTTGATGTAACCGAAATGGCTAATGGCGGTTTTATGAACGATAAAATGGTCAACAGAATGATGGGCGGTGGTAGACCAAAAGGTATGGCCAAAGGCGGTTATCGAGGCGGCAAGAAGTAACTTGCCTTATCTTCAGAGCAATATTTCGCATTTTAAATGTTGGGTGCGAAAAGAGTACACGCATAACCATACAAAACACCATGGTGAATTCATACACGCCATGGCTATTGCAGTAACAACGATGCCTAGTCGTTGTTTAAGTTTTCAAATGTTATTTACTGGTTACGAAGTAGATAATACAGAAGACGCTAATGTTCATGGGGGCGCGATGTGGGCTAGAATGCCGATTACTGCATTGGTAGGAGACACACCTTTTGAGGAGTGGCCCGAACCCATGCCTGTTCATTTTGCCCAGCCTTGGGATTGTATGTCACACACACATGCGGTGTACCGCCTAGATCGTGCACATCCTTGCCCATGGCTTGCCAAAATAGATGGTCAGTTTTTCCCTGCAAAATATTATTTTACAGTAGATTACACTGAGAGCGAGATCGCAGACGACCCCGCACAGCATAAACAAAGTCATGTTTTAGAGCTTTTAGATGCAGGAAAGTGGACAGGTAACATAGTCGCATTACCTAATAATCGTGTTCGCGTTACACATCCTGCGTGGTTTGAAACAGGTAAAGGCGCACCCGACTTTAGACCGTCACAGCATATACACTATTCAAAATCAGATTTAGACTATACAATGGACGTAAATCAGATATTCGATAATCTTTATGCGGAAGATAAGTAATGGCTGTTTCCAACTCCAGAGATTTTAATATTGATGTAACTGAGGCTATCGAAGAAGCCTACGAGCGTTGCGGGGGCGAGGGTAAAACAGGGTATTCTTTAAGAAGCGCAAGGCGTTCTTTAAATATCATGTTAGCAGAGTGGGCTAATAGAGGTATTAATCTGTTTACTGTTGAGCAGGTTACTACAACGCTAACATCTGGAACCGCAAACTATACTTTAGGTATAGACACTATTGATATTCTTGAGATGGTTATTCGTCGTAGTGGTGTAGATACTTCTATGAATAGGATATCAAGAAGTGCATATTTAAACCTGCCCAATAAAACAAGCACTGGGAAACCCTCTCAGTTTTTTGTAGATCGTCAAGTAAATCCTGTTTTATATTTATGGCAAACCCCTGAAAACTCTACTGACCAAATTATCTATTATCGGTTAGCAAGAATTGATGACGCAGATAGTTATACGGATGATTTTGACGTGCCGTTTAGATTTTATCCTTGTTTAGTATCTGGTTTAGCATATTACTTATCTATTAAAGTAGCACCAGATAGAGTTGCACTTTTAAAATCTATGTATGATGAAGAATTCGCTAGAGCAGCCTCAGAAGACAGAGACCGCACCAGCCTTCAATTAGTTCCGAGAGTGTTGAGTTAGATGGCTTTCGCTAGAGGAAAACATGCTTTTTTCATTTCAGATCGAAGCGGAATGAGATTTCCATACCCTGAAAGAGTTCGTGAGTGGACAGGTTTAATTGTTCATACTTCAGAGTTTGAAGAAAAACATCCTCAGTTAGAGCCTAGCAGACATGTTTCAGATGCTGTAGCGTTAAAAGAATCGCGTCCTGATACAAATAATATATTTAACGCTAAATTTCAATTCCCCGTTTTTAATCAAACTACTCTTAGGTTTGAAGACCCTTTTCCAGTTGCTAGAGGTCAGGTAGGAACAGTCACTTTTGGTGGTAATGTAATTACACCAACTAGCGCGATCGCAACAGGCGTTACGGGAACGGGTTTAGTAGGCACTGTTACCGCATCAGGCACAGGAACAGCTATAGCTGGAACATATACGGTTACTGTTGCGTCTTATTATGGCGCAAATAAATATTACTTAAATTCGTCTTTACAGTTAACAGTAAATTTAAGTGAGGGGTCAACATATAGATTTGATCAATCAGATAGCAGTAATTCTGGCCACCCCTTGAGATTCTCAACTACTTCCAATGGCACTTGGGCTGGAGGATCACAGTACACCACAGGAGTTACTACTAACGGCACTCCTGGAAATGCAGGAGCGTATACTCAAATAACGGTAGCTTCTGGCGCACCAACATTGTATTACTATTGCACAAACCATAGTGGTATGGGCGGAACGGCGAATACACCATGAGCTATACATATACTCAATTAAAAGCATCTATACAAGATTATACAGATAATAATGAAACTACTTTTGTTTCTAACTTAAATAGATTTATAGAATCTGCAGAGCAACGTATTTTTTCGACTGTAGATTTAGAGTATTTTCGTAAGAACGTATCTGGAACAATGACTTCTGGTAATCAGTTTTTAGCAGTTCCTGACGACTATCTTGCATCTTTTAGTCTTTCAATAGAGAATTCTAGTTCTAAAGAGTTTTTACTTCAAAGAGATGTAAACTTTCTTCAAGAGTACAACCCTAATTCCTCAACAACGGGGGTTCCTAAGTATTACTCATTGTATGATATAAACACCTTTATAATCGCGCCAACACCGAATGCTAATTTTTCTACAGAACTTCATTACTATTATCGTCCTGTTGGTTTAGCAGATAGTAAATTCACTCTTACAGTTAGTAATGTAACTGGAACTTTCGTTAATAATGAAACGATAACAGGCGGAACAAGTGCAGAAACTACAACTATTAATTCAATCACTTCCGCCACACAATTGGTTGTTATAATTCCTACTGGAACATTTACTGTAGGTGAGACAGTAACAGGAGGAACAAGTGGTGCTACAGGAGTGGTTGTATCTACTTCTGCGGATACCACTTTAACGTGGGTAAGTGAAAATGCTCCAAACGCCATATTGTACGGTAGTTTGTTTGAAGCATATACTTACATGAAGGGCGAACCCGATATGTTGGAGCTATACAATGGAAGGTTTTCCGAAGCTCTCTCAAGAATAAAAGATCTAGGAGAAGCTCGCGAAAATACAGATGCTTATAGGGACGGGTTAGTAAGGATGAATAGAACATGAAAAAAGTTAAGAATGAATTAAAAGGGAAATCTATTGCTATCGTTGGTTTAGGTCAAACTTTTTCTGATTTTGTCAATGCTAAAATAAACTCAACTAAATTTGATGAAGTATGGGGTATTAATAGCATAGGAGCTATTCTTCACGTAGATCGTACTTTTATGATGGATCCTGTTTCTAGGTTTTTAGATAGTGAGCTGGCTGGAAGTCAAACAGGTGTTGGTAGAGAATTTTTAGAGAAAAACAAAGCACCTATTTATTCTTGTGAAAAAGATGAAAGAGTTCCTGAAATACGACTGTATCCTTTAGATGAAGTTGTTAAAAAACTAAGTTTTTGTTATTTTAATAACACCGTTGCTTATGCTGTTGCTTTCGGCATTTATAGCGAAGTAGCAAGTATTAGTTTTTATGGCATTGATTTTACATACAAGTCGAACGTGGCCTTCGCAGAAGCGGGTAGGGCGTGTGTAGAATTTTGGTGTGCTGTGGGGATAACCAGAGGAGTAAAAATACAAGTTTCTCAAAACTCCTCTCTTTTAGACTCTAATGTTCCTGAAAATGAAAAATTATATGGGTATCATAGATTAGATGATCCGTTAGTTCAGAGATTTTCTGAAAAAGGTCTTATGATTGTACCACAAACGTCTTTAAGTTCTCCCGAGCCAGAAGAGTTTACAAAAACTCAACAGACAGAGGGGGTTTTAATTGGAAGACATGATATAGAGGGCGTGACCTATCACGCAAACGGACGTGCTTGATTTAGGTAATGCAGAAGTCGGTAGTGTAAATGTTATGACCTCGAACGAAGGGGGTCTGTCTAATGAACAAGTTGTAGATTTGGTTTTAGACAAAATTCTGCTTGTTTCTAATAATGCTCCTCCTGTTATAAAAGAACAGGCACTTGTTTATAAGAATCAAATACGAGAAGTATTATATTCGTATGTTGAATTTACAAAAAGACAAGAAAGAGCTACGATAACGCAGACTTTGTTGAAAGCGGGTCATGAAGATCTAGCTAATATTATAAGGAGATTGTAATGGCAATCGCACAAGCAATGTGTACCGCATTTAAAAAAGAGTTGATGTTAGGGACACACAACTTTGCAACAAACGGTAATGCTTTTAAGTTGGCACTTTATGCAGAGGGCGGTGGCGGTAAGTCTAGCACTACAGCTACTCTGGGAGCAACTACAACAACGTACACCACAACGGGAGAAGTAGCTAACAGCGGCTCTTACACGGCTGGTGGTGGTACTCTTACTAA
>TARA_R110001606_G_scaffold68705_40_pt1 | contig 10975 bp, 10 predicted proteins | sample TARA_R110001606 | Tara Oceans TARA_R110001606 (sample SAMEA4398315) | marine metagenome | biome: Polar Biome; feature: [SRF] surface water layer (ENVO:00010504); material: water (ENVO:00002006), including particulate matter (ENVO:01000060) such as... | depth 5 m
CTGTGTCCAGCAGCACATGCACGGTCCAGTCGGCCTCGGGCATGGCCTCGGAGACGGTCAGGAACTCGCGCCGCGTCTCGGGCAGCTCCAGCCGTCGGATATCATGGCCCGCGGCCTCGCCCGCCACGCGCAGGGGCAGCATCAGCAGCGGTTCGTCATCATAGCGCCGGGTGGCGGCGATGCGCGCCCGCGTCCGGGGCGTCAGCGGCGCGATCGAGCGGAACTGCCAGTCGCGGCGGCTGGCCAGGAAGACGATCCCCTCGCCGTCGGTCACGATCATCTCGTATTCAGCGGCGCGCCAGCTGTCCTCGATCGCATCCATGTCGACCTTCAGCACCAGCACGCCGACGATCCGCCCCCGGTCCCTGAGCGCCCGGCCAAAGTAGTACCCCCGCTTGCCGGACGTCGTCCCAAGCGCCGAGAACCGCCCCTGCCCCCCAGCCAGCGCATCGGTGAAATAAGGGCGATAGTCGAACCGTTCGCCCACGAAGCTGAACGCCTGATCGAAGTTGCTGGCGGCCACGGTCATGCCGTCAGGTGCCATGACATAGGCATCCGACAGCCCCATCAGCCGTGCCAGATGACGCAGATAGAGGTTCGCCGCGGCCAACCGCACCGGATCCGCATCCGGCGCCAGCGCGCGCACCAGAACGGGATTCCGGTCCATGAGGTCGGGCAGCCGCTCGTATCGCGCCAGCTCTCCACGAAGGCCCGACACGGCAAGCCGCAGGATGTTCTCTCCCTGCGGCACCGTCGCGACGATATAGTATCGCGCCAGAAGGACGTTTCCGCCGACAGCCACGGCAAGACAAAGCGTCATGACCACCAGCACGACCCAGATGCGCCGTGCATTGCCCGACCTGCCGATCACAGAGCGCGGCCCATCCTCCCGTCGCATCGGATACCCGCCCCCCTTGTCCCGACCGCCATCACACCATGAAATCAGCTGATGGTTCAACCGCTCAGGGACCTATAGCAATGCTCTGCTCGCCGCTTGTTCCGCAGGAAATGGAAGAAAGTGTCCATCGACCCTGTTACACAAATCGGCTTATGGTCGGAGTCCCTTTTCCCGGACGGACTTATCCTACGGCCTCGGTTATGGGTATGCCGAGCGCAGCGTCGCCGTTTATAACGGCGGTGCGGACCTGGACTTCTGAGGTGCCCCCTGAAAGCTGGGCACTGACGTAAGCTCTGTTTTTGCTGTCTGCAGATCTTCATCACGAAGGAGATCGACGATGTCGAGACGAAAGCGGCACGCCCCTGAGTTCGAGGCGAAGGTGGCACTTGAGGCGCTGAAAGGCGAGGGGACCGTGTCGGAGCTGGCGAGCCGGTTGGGCGTGCAGACGCCATGCGCGAGGCGCGCAAGTTCATGAACGCAGATCAAAAAGGTGTCCGTGACGAAATTGGCTTCTTGATCATCCATCAACGCTATGCCGACCGCTTTTTTCCTGGCACCTCGGTCCTGCACACCCGGCTGCGCTACGTCCTGTTCGTGCCTTGGCTCTACAAAGATGAACAAGGGAAGCCGTCAAAGGGACAGCAGACCCAAGACAGTGTGAAGCACCGCGAATATCTGCTTACTGGGCGGCTGAAGAATGAGCCGTTCGGCGTCATCGGCATCCGAAATTACCCCTCACCTGTCGAGCAGCGTCCCAGCCAGGTATATTGGGGGGCGCTGCAACGCTGGGGCATCGTGCGTGAGCAGGACGGATCAGGGCCGCTCAGCCGCTATCAGGTCGAACGCATCATCTCTGGTAAAGCCAGCGGCCCGCTGAAGGACGACGAGGGTACGTTGCTGAACGGTATGTCTTGGCCTTTTGCGTGCCCCGAACCCCCCGGAGAATGGTATCAGGAGGGAAAAGGCACGCTCAGCTTCGATCTCACCCCAAAAGAGAAGAAGTTCCTGGCGAAGCGGCTGCGGAGCCTCACTTCGCCAAAGAACCCGGGGGCACCGTCGATCTTCTCGCTCTTGGTCGGGCAAGACGTGTCATCGAGCCGGACCGCATGGAGCCCCCAGATCCGCGACCTCGTCAAAAGCGAGCGGCCAGCGCTCGAACGCGCGGGGCGAGCTGCCGCGCTGGCTGCAATTGGCCGTGCTGTCTATGCTGCGCAGGGCCAGACGCTATGCGACACGCTAGACGGTAGCAAGCGCTCCTCGACCCAACGCGACGCGCTGCCGAAGGTTCTGAAGCAATGGGGGGCGCAGGCAGAGCGGCTCGACTGGACGGCTTTTCTTGATGACATGCAGGACAAGAGTGAATTCTCGCCTGTCGTCTCAGTAGCGCTGGGAAATACATTGTCGTGGATTCGAGCCGGGCATAGCGATCCAATGCGGCTCGAGGCAGTGTACCGTGATGCAGAAATTCATCGGAAGGGCCGCCGTGCGCGGCTGTCGCGCAATCAGTTCGGCCTCGACCTGCGGGCCGACTGGGACAATGATCATCACCCGCGCGGCGAGCCGCTCCACTATCGATGGGACCGGGTGCAGATGTTACTCAGCGATCTCGTGGGCGAATGAAGAAGACACCAGAAGATTTCCCAGGGCAGGCGTTTCTCGAACTGCTGCGACCGCCAAAGCTCACGCGTACGCGATTCGCACTGTTTGCCGCCTATTCAGCCGATCCAATCGTACTGGGTGGCGCGCTCCTCAACCTGCATGCGCGCGGCCGCGACAATGCCGGTGGGAACAAAGCAGACTTTGCCGGCGCAATTGAGACGCTGCGCCACCGAGTTCGGTTCATCGTCCAGCGCGGACGCATTCATCGCGGTTCCAAGCTTCCCCGGATCGCGGCGGTACTCGACCAATTTGTGGTAGAAATACCCTATCGCGAGCGCTCAAACAGCTGGCACCCGAAGGCCGCGCTGATTTGCTACGAGGACGAGAAGTCATACCGTTTCTGGCGCCTATGGATAGGCAGCCGCAACCTCACGACCAGCCGGGACCTCGATCTCGGCCTAATGCTCGACGGCGAAAGCCGCCGGCGCAGGGGAAGCCAGGCGATCAGCGGCATCGACGCGCTTGGTACAGCCTTGGCGCGGGAGGCCGGCCTCGCCGATCTTAATCCTGACGACCTAGCGGCTGAGCTAGAGACGGTTCGGTGGATGGCGCCGGAGGGCATCCATGTGGACAGCATAGATCTCTGGACGCGCGACGGAGAGCCGGTACCGCCGCTCGACAGGCCGAAGTGTCGCAAGATCGTGGTCCTGAACTAAACCACAAGGTGCCCTGTGGCCTTGGCAACCTTCTCAAGAACCACGCCTTCGATCTCGGCTCGGACGATCCGCCGGTGATCGTGGAGTGCAAATGCCAGACTTGGACCGTCAGCGGCGGCATCCCCAGTGCTAAGATGAAGAACTGGGCCGAAGCAATGTTCTATTTCCACATGGCACCGCCTCAATACCGCAAGATCTTTTTCGTCGAACGCAGCCTGCGCCTTGGACGCGATGAATCCTTGCTGGCCTATTTCCGTCGCACACAGGCGCACATGATCCCGGCTGATGTCGAGCTATGGGAACTGGACCGCGACAGCGACACCCTACTCATTTACGAGGATTAATATGAGCACCGCCTCCATCGTCTCCAAAGTCTGGAGCTTCTGCACGACGCTGCGCGACGATGGGGTCGGCTACGGCGACTATCTGGAGCAGCTAACCTATCTGATCTTCCTGAAAATGGCGGATACGGCAAGCCGCCATATCACCGCGATGTCGGCATCCCCGCTGGCTATGACTGGACCAGCCTGACCTTTCGCAAGGGGGCCGAGCAGGAGGCCCATTACATCGCCCTGCTACGAAAGTTGGGCGAGCAAAAGGGTATGCTGGGCCAGATCTTCACCAAGGCGCAGAACAAGATCACCGACCCGGCCAAGCTGTTCCGCCTGATCGACATGGTGGATGGTGAGAAGTGGGTGATGCTGGACGCCGACGTCAAAGGCGACATCTATGAGGGGCTGCTAGAGCGCAACGCCGAGGACACAAAATCCGGCGCCGGCCAGTATTTCACCCCGCGCGCGTTGATGTTGATTGTCTCAGCTCTCTGTATTGCAGCCCTCGTTCCCCTGCTCATCGTGATCCCGCTTGACGTGTATTGGGACAAGAGGATGCGGCGGGCATTTCATCGCTGGCGCCTTGCTGCGAAAACGATCGGTCAGCAGCCTAAGAGCTAATCCGCTTTGGACGAGCCCACCGCTACAAGGCGATCCAAACTCTTTACAGAACATACATTTCGTAAAGAGTTGGCGCTGACAGAATGAACCAGACCGCATGTTCTCTTGACCTGAGCGGATCAGTCAAACCTTATGTCCACACGGCGAAATGTCAAAAGTGATGCAAATGCGGCCGCCGATGCCCATGAGCGCAGTCGGGACTATCTAGGCCTTGCTCAGATCGATAAGCTTCTCGCATGCGCCAAGGCTGGCCGGCACGGCGCTCGGGATCATCTGCTTGTCCTGATGATGTTCCGGCACGGGCTGCGGGTTTCCGAAGCAATTGCCCTACACCGGGATCATATCGATTTGGCGCAGTCCCGCCTATGGGTGCCGCGGCTAAAACGCGGGCTGAGCGTCGAGCACCCCGTCGAGGGAGACGAACTACGGGCGATCCGACGCTGGCTCGGCCAACGTGACGACTTTCTGCCTTGGCTGTTCGTTTCGGAACGGCGGCAGCCGCTTACCCGGCAGGCCGTAAACTATATCCTCGCGGCGGCTGGAGAACGGGCCGGTCTCGGTCATATCCATCCCCACATGCTGCGCCATTCCTGCGGTTTCGCGCTCGCCAATCGCGGATACGACCTACGACTCATTCAGGACTATCTTGGCCACCGTGATCCAAGGCACACAGCGCGGTATACGCGAACAGCCGTTAGCCGGTTCAATGGGCTATGGTGAGGGCCAAGCAACAGGGACAAAGCGAGAATGGGCGGATAGCGGCCTGTTGGTCGTGCAGCGCACAGCCTCCCGTATGACTTGGAAGCAGCCGCTTGTCAGTGCCGCAGCTTTAGTCGCAGCGCGATCAACCTGAGGCGGAGAGCCGACTGACAATTGTGAAGCATTGCTGCTAAGAGGCGCCTAAAGAGACGTCAAGACAGACGCGTCCTGTTTGAGGCCTGCCGGTTCACACTTGTCGCAGGACAAAGTATCCGACCATGGCTTCGTCGTACTCCTGAACTGCAGTCGTTCCAGCGCGGCGTTATTGCCGCGCTCAGGGGCATGGACCAACTTCACTAGATCGACGAAGCCCAGGCCAAGCGGGGTCAGTCGATATCCACCGCCGGCGAAATCTCCCAGCCGGCGATCAGACGTCGAGTATCATCGCAGGATCCGCTTCATCCAAAACGTCGGCGGAGCAGCCGAAGCTCTCGACCGCTCCGCCCCGATCTCACCAAGCGTTGTAGCCGAGATACTTGCCCGACATCTCCAGCTTCACGCGGTCGCCCTTGGGGTTGGGCTCACGGGTCAGGTGCATCTCGAAATCGATCGCGGACATGATGCCGGTGCCGAACTTCTCCTCGATCAGCGCCTTGATGGTCGGGCCGTAGACCCCGACGATCTCATAGAGGCGATAGAGGCAGGGGTCGGTCGGGACCGCCTGGCTCCAGATCTTGGTGGGCGGCTCGGACAGCAGCTCGGCCGCGCCGGGGTCTAGATCCAGCACCTTCGCCAGCGCCTGGGCCTTTTCCGCCGGAAAGGCGTTCATGCCCATGGCGGCGGAATGGGTGAAGACGGGGGACATGCCGATGGCCTCGGCCAGGGCCTCCCAGGTCATGCCGGCGGCCTTGCGGGCGGCCAGGATCTGGGCGGTCACGTCCTCGCGGGTCAGGGCGGTCGGCAGGTGGGTCTGGTCTTTCATGATAGTTTCCTTCTTGAAAATGGGGTCAGGGATGGACGGCGCGGAGGCGCGCCGGCTCGGGGGCGCCGGGTCCGGTCAGGTCGATGCGGACGGTTTCGGGGGATTGCGGCCGCCCCTTGGAGGGGGCGCCCGACAGCTCTTTCGAGCGCTTGCCGAGGAACTGCACCAAATGGTTGCGGATCGGGTAGTAGTTCGGGTGCTCGATGATGCCCGTCCGCTCGCGCGGGCGCGGGATGGTGATCTCGACCGATTCCGCGACGCGGGCGTAGGGGCCGTTCGACATCAGAAGGATGCGGTCGGCCAGAAGGATCGCCTCGTCGATGTCATGGGTGATCATGAAGACGGTCTGCCCCGTGCCAGACCAGATCTTCAGCAGCTCGTCCTGGATCGTGCCGCGGGTGAGCGCGTCCAGCGCGCCGAAGGGCTCGTCCAGCAATAGCAGCTTCGGATGATTGGCGAAGGCCCGCGCGATGGAGACGCGCTGGCGCATCCCGCCCGAAAGCTGCTTTGGCTTGCGGTCGATGGCCTCGCCCTTGAGGCCTACCATCGCCAAGTATTCCCGCGCCCGCTCGTCGATGCGCGCGCGGCTCCAGTCCGGGTGCCGGGCCCGCACGCCGAAGCGGACATTGCCGAGCGCGGAAAGCCAAGGCAGCAGCGAGTAGTTCTGGAACACCACGCCCCGGTCGAGGCTGGGGCCGCTGACCTCGCTGCCGTCCATGGCAACGACGCCCGAGGTCGGCTCGGCCAGCCCCGCCAGGATGTTCATGATCGTAGACTTGCCGCAGCCGGAATGGCCGAGGATGCAGACGAACTCGCCGCGTTCGATGCCGAAGCTGGCATCCTCGAAGACGGTCACCTGACCCCCCTTGCCGTCCGGAAAGCGTTGGGTCAGGCGCTCGATGCTGAGAAAGGGTTTGGTCATGATGTGCTCCTGTCACTCGGCATAGGCCAGACGCCGGCTCAAGAGCCCGAAGGCGCTTTCCAGGATCATGCCGACGATGCCGATCATGAGGATCGAGAAGATGACCGAGGCCAAGTCCAGGTTGTTCCACTCGTTCCAGACGTAATATCCGATGCCGGTTCCGCCCACGAGCATCTCGGCCGCGACGATGACCAGCCAGGCGATGCCGATGGAAATGCGCATGCCCGTGATGATGGTCGGCGCGGCAGCGGGCAGGATCACCGTCATCGCGGTGCGCAGCGCGCCCAGCTCATGCGTGCGGGCGACGTTCACCCAGTCCTGCCGGACGCCTGCGACCCCGAAGGCGGTGTTCAGCAGCATCGGCCAGATCGAGCAGATGAAGATCACGAAGATCGCGCTCGCCTCGCTGTCCTGGATCACGAACAGCGCCAGGGGCATCCAGGCGAGGGGCGAGATCGGCCGCAGCACCTGGATGAAAGGGTTCAGAGCCTTGTAGGCGACAGGCGACATGCCGATCAGGAAGCCGAGCGGGACCGCCAAGGCCGCCGCGAGGCCATATCCGGTCAGCACGCGGCCGAGCGAATGGGCCAGCTGGATGCCAATGCCCTTGTCGTTCGGCCCCGCATCGTAGAACGGGTTGCTCAGCTGCTCCCACGCCTTGGCAGCGACCTGCGAAGGGGCCGGGATGCCTGCGCGCGGACTGCCGCCGCCCATCAGGCGCTCGTATTCGGTCAATTCGCCCGCGGCTTGCTGGGCGGGGATCGAGACCTCCCACGCGATGAGCCCGACCGCCAGGATCAGCAGCGACAGGAGGGCCGCCTTGCCGTTCTGCGACAGGGTCCCGCTCATGCGCCACGTCCGATCTGGAAGCTGGACAGGTAGCCCGCGGGATCGGCGGGGTCGAAGACCTTGCCCATGATCTCGTGCGTCCGGTAGCCCTCGGCCGGGGCGTCATAGCCTAGCTCGCGCATCACCGTCCGCGCGTCCGAGGCGAGATAGACTTGCTCGGCGATGCTGCGATAGTCGATGTCGCCATCGACATAGCCCCACCGCTTCATCTGGGTCAGGATCCAGACGCCCATCGACTGCCAGGGGAAGGGGTCGAAGTCGATCCGGTTCGGCTCTTGCCGGACATTGCCGAGGCCGTCGGCGAAGGTGCCGGTCAGCACCTGCTCGATCACCGGCACCGGCTGGTTGAGGTAGTTCGTCGGCGCGATGGCCTCGGCGATCTCGGTCCGATGCGCGGGGTCCGAGGCATATTGCGTCGCGTCGATGATCGCCCGCAGCAGCGCGCCGTAGGTGTTCGGCATCTCGGTGGCGAAACGCGCCGAGGCGGCGAAGGCGCAGCAGGGATGGCCCTCCCAGATATCCTTGGTCAGCAGGTGGATGAAGCCCAGCCCCTCCCAGACCGCGCGCTGGTTGAAGGGATCGGGCGAGAGGAACCCGTCGAGGTTCCCCGCCCGCAGGTTTGCCACCATGTCCGGCGGCGGGACCACACGAATCTGGATGTCTTGATCCGGATCCAGCCCATGCTCGGCGACGTAGTAGCGCAGAAGGAAGTTGTGCATAGAGTATTCGAAGGGCACGCCGAAGGTCATGCCCTTCCATTGCTGCGGATCGCGCTTGTCCAGGTGCTGGTTCGCCAGCACGATCGCTTGGCCGTTGATGTTCTCGACCGCCGGCATGATGAAGGGCTGCGCGGTCGAGCCCGCGCCCATCGTCATCGCCAGCGGCATGGGCGTCAGCATGTGGCTGGCGTCGTATTCCCCCGACAGCGATTTGTCGCGGGCAACGGCCCAACCGGCGGTCTTGATCACCTCGACATTGAGGCCATAGCGCGAATAGAAGCCCATCGGCTCGGCCATGATGATCGGGGTTGCGCAGGTTATGGCGACGAAGCCGATGTTCAGGTCTGTCTTCTCCGGCGTGCCCAGTGTTTCCAGCACGGCCGCTTTGGCCTTGTCCAGCGGCAGGACCGACGCGAGAGCCGCCGCCACCGCCCCGCCGCCGACCATCCCCATGAAGGACCGCCGCGACACGTCGCTATGGCCGAAGACCGAGCGGACGAGCGCGCTTTCGACCGCGCGCTCGACCATCGCCTCGGTGGTGGCGGGCACGGCCGCGGCCGCTTCGGCCGTGCAGCCCTTGCATCCGCATCCCGCGCCATGCCGGAGGTCGGTCTTGGCGGAAAATGGATCTCCCAGTGCCTTGATCGTCATCCTGAGCCTCTCCTGTTGTTCTTTGGCCAAAGGATGCGACAGTCGGCAGGCGTATGTGAACAATGGGTATAAGCCGAGAGCAAAAAGATAAACCTATGATCCAAAGCGTCTTTTTCTTAATGCGTTCTCTCAGACATCTACGAAATATCGTTACCTACGATATTTCGTTTGACGCGAAGGTGGTGGTTCCGAAAGTTATGGCATGTGCCAGCGCCCTGATTCTCCACTGTCGGTCGCCGCTCCGGTGGCCATCCTCGACCTCGCCAGCGACCGGCTGACGTCGGCGAACGAGGCGGCGCGACGGCTCCTTTGCCTCCAGAGCCTGCCCCACCCTTTCGCGCCGCATCTGGGTGACGCGCTTCCCCGCTTCCTGGTCTTCCTCGACGAGATATCCCACCGCGGCAGCGCCTGGACGCGGGAGATTGCGGTAGCCGACTCGAACGGCCGGCCTCTGCGGCTCGAAATTCGCGCCAGCCTCGACAAAGGCACGCCGGGCCTTTTAACCATGATACTCCTCGATCTGGACGAGCTGGATCAGCGGGCCGAGGCGACCGAGGCGCAGCGCAACTTTCGCAACGGCCTTGGCGAATGGAAGCGCGCGCAGACCTTTTTTTCCGATCTGGAGCGGCAGAACCAACTGATCCTCAACGCCGCCGGCGAGGGAATCTACGGCGTCAACGCCGAGGGCAAGACGACCTTCCTGAACCGCGCCGCGCAGGAGATGCTGGGATGGACCGCCGCCGACCTTCTTGGCCGCGACATCCATTCCATGATCCACCACCACCACCTCGACGGGCGCAGCTATCCCGAACACGACTGCCCGATCTATCGCAGCTTCCGCTTCGAGCAGGTCCACCGGATCGAGGACGAGGTCTTCTGGCGCCGCGACGGCAAGCCGATCCGCGTCGAATACGTCTCGACCCCGATCTACGACCAGAAGGTCCTGGCCGGAGCCGTGGTGATCTTCCGCGACATCACCGAGCGCTACGAGAACGAGCGGCGGCTGCGCGAGGCCCTCGCAGAGGTCGCCGCCCTCCGCGACCGGCTCGAGCAGGAGAACGCCTATTTGCAGGAGACCATCACCTCCGAGCGCGCGCATCACGAGATCATCGGTGCCTCGGGCGCGGTGCAGCAGATCCTGACCCGCATCGCCCTGGTCGCCCCAACCGAGGCGCCGGTGACGATCACCGGCGAGCCTGGCACCGGCAAGTCTCTGGTGGCGACCGCGATCCACACGGCCAGCCGTCGCAGCCGCCGCGCGCTGATCCACCTGAAATGCAGCGCCCACGCCCCTGAGGCGCTGGAGATTGAGCTTTTCGGCCATATCCGATCCCATGCGCTTGGCACGCAGCGGGACCGGCCCGGCAAGCTGGAACTGGCGCATGGCGGCACGCTGTTTCTCGAGGATCTGGCCGAGCTGCCGCTGGACCTTCAGGGCCACATTCTCGCCGCGCTTCAGGCGGGCGAGGTCACCCGGCTTGGTGATGCCCGCGCCCGGCCGCTGGACGCCCGAGTCGTCGTCGCGCTGTCCCGCCCGGTCGAGGCCGAGGTCGCCGCCGGGCGCCTGCGCGCCGATCTGGCGCTCTTCCTTAACGTCTTCCCGCTGCCCTGCCCGCCGTTGCGGGACCGGCGCGACGATATCCCCTTACTGGTCGATCACCTTTTGGCGGTGACCTGCCGCCGCATGAACCGGCAACGTCCCGTTGTGACCACGCGGGTGATGCAGCGCCTCATGGCCTATGACTGGCCCGGCAATGTCCGCGAGCTGCGCAACGTGATCGAGCGGGCGGTAATCCTGACCGCCGGCGGCAAGCTGGTTCTCGACCTCGGAGCGCCCGTGCCGGTGAGCGGCCCCAACAATCTCGTGCGGACCGAGGCCGAGATGCAGCAGGCGATCCGGCAAAACCTGATCGCGGCGCTGCGAGAGGCGCAGGGGCGCGTCTCGGGACCGCTCGGAGCGGCAGCCCTGCTCGGGCTCCCCCCCACC
>TARA_R110001606_G_scaffold22020_29_pt1 | contig 10959 bp, 8 predicted proteins | sample TARA_R110001606 | Tara Oceans TARA_R110001606 (sample SAMEA4398315) | marine metagenome | biome: Polar Biome; feature: [SRF] surface water layer (ENVO:00010504); material: water (ENVO:00002006), including particulate matter (ENVO:01000060) such as... | depth 5 m
GAGGTCGTCGGATGGATGCGCAAGCTGGTCGATGAATGCCACGACCACGGCGCGGCGGTGATGATCCAGCTGACGCATCTGGGACGCCGCACCCGGTGGGACAAGGGCGACTGGCTGCCCGTGGTGGCCCCCGGCCACGAACGCGAGGCCGCCCACCGCGCCTTTCCCAAGCGGATCGAGGACTGGGACATCTCCCGCATCACCCGCGATTTCGCGGATGCCGCCGAACGGATGCAGGCCGCGGGCGTCGACGGGATCGAGCTGGAGGCCTATGGCCACCTTCTGGAACAGTTCTGGTCGCCCCTGACAAACGACCTTGACGCACCGTGGGGCGGCAGCCTGGAGAACCGCCTGCGTTTCACGATGCAGGTGCTGGGCGCGATCCGCGACCGCTGCGGGCCGGATTTCATCGTCGGCCTGCGCTATACCGGCGATCAGGTGCTGGCCGGCGGCATGGGTGCCGAGGAGGGGTTCCGGGTGTCGCATCTGCTGAAGGACAGCGGGCTGGTCGATTTCCTGAACGTGGTGCGCGGCCATATCGACACCGATGCCGGGCTGACCGACCTGATCCCGGTGCAGGGCATGCGCAACGCGCCGCATCTGGAATTCGCGGGCCGGATCCGGGCCGAGACGGGGTTTCCCACCTTTCACGCCGCCAAGATCCCCGATGTCGCGACCGCGCGTCACGCCATCGCCGCGGGCCTGCTGGACATGGTGGGCATGACGCGGGCGCACATGGCCGACCCGCATCTGGTGCGCAAGATCACCCAAGGCCGCGAGGATGACATCCGCCCCTGCGTCGGTGCCAACTATTGCCTGGACCGCATCTATCAGGGCGGGCTGGCCTTCTGCCTGCACAATGCCGCGACCGGGCGCGAGGAGACGATGCCCCACGACATCCCGCCCGCATCCGACAGGCGCCGCGTGACGATCGTGGGCGCCGGTCCCGCCGGGCTGGAGGCGGCGCGCGTGGCCGCCGAACGCGGGCATGCCGTGACCGTCTTCGAGGCCGCGGACAAGCCAGGCGGCCAGATCCGCCTGACCGCCCAGCAGGAGCGGCGGCGCGAGATGATCTCGATCATCTCGTGGCGGATGGCGATGTGCGAAAAGCACGGCGTATCGTTCCGCTTCAACAGCTATGCCGAGGTGGACGACGTGCTGGCCACCGACCCCGACGCGGTGATCGTCGCCACCGGCGGGCTGCCCCATACCGAGGTGCTGGGCGCGGGCAACGACCTGGTCTGTTCGGCCTGGGACATCCTGTCGGGCGATGTGAAACCGGGCCAGGACGTGCTGATCTTTGACGACGCGGGCGACCATGCGGGCCTGCAGGCCGCCGACATCATCGCCGCCACCGGAGCGCGGGTGGAGATCGTGACCCCCGACCGCGCCTTCGCCCCCGAGGTCATGGCGATGAACCTGGTCCCCTACATGCGCAGCCTGCAGCGCCGGGACGTGACCTTCACCGTGACCTGGCGCCTGGTGTCGGTGGTGCGCGACGGCAATCGCCTGCGCGCCACGCTTGGCAGCGACTATGGCGACATGACCCGCGAAAGGCTGGTCGATCAGGTGGTGGTGAACCATGGCACGCGTCCGCTGGACGATCTGTATTTCGACCTCAAGCCCCTGTCGCGCAACCTGGGCGCGGTCGATTACGACGCGCTGATCGCGGGCGGGGCGCAGGATGTCGCCGCGAACCCCGACGGGCGGTTCCGCCTGTTTCGCATCGGCGACGCGGTCGCCGCCCGCAACACCCATGCCGCGATCTATGACGCGCTGCGGCTGGTCAAGGACCTTTGACGGGCCATGGCGCCTCAATCGACATCAACCGGGAGACTGACGATGAGACATCTTCTATCCATGACGACCCTGGCCCTGGGCACCGCGCTGGCGGTGCCCGCCGTGGCGCAGGACGCACCGGGGACCTGCGGTGATCTGTCGATCGCGCAGATGGGCTGGACCTCGGCCGAGATCATCACCGAGGTGGCCAAGTTCCTGCTGGAGCAGGGCTATGGCTGCGACGTGACCCTGGTCAAGTCGGACACCATCCCGGCCATCACCTCGGTCGCCGAGAACGGAGAACCGGACATCGTCACCGACCTGTGGCTGAATTCGGCCGGAGAGGCCTATACCCGGCTGGAAGCCGAGGGCACCATGGTGACGCTGGCCAACGTCCTGGACCCGGGCGGGATCGAGGGCTGGTGGATCCCCACCTATCTGGCCGAGGCGCATCCCGAACTGACCACCATCCAGGGCGTGCTGGACAATCCCCAGCTGGTGGGGCGGTTCAACAACTGCCCCGAAGGCTGGGGCTGCCGCGTGGTCAGCGACAACCTGATCCGCGCGCTGGACCTGGAGGGTGCGGGCATCGAGGTGTTCAACCACGGGTCGGGCGAAACGCTGGCATCGTCGATGGGATCGGCGGTCAGCGCGCAGGAGCCTTGGTTCGGCTATTACTGGGGCCCCACCGTGCCGCTTGGCAAGTACGACATGACGCGGATCGATCTTGGCGGCTATGACGAGGCCAAGTTCACGCCGCTGCAGAACCCGAACGCGCCCGACCCGCAGGTGTCCGATTTCCCCGAGGCACCCAGTGTCACCGCCGTCACCGCCGCCCTGGTGGACGAGCAGCCCGAGGTGGTCGAGTTCCTGCGCAAGATGACCTTCAAGACCGACGAGCTGAATACCCTGCTGGCCTGGCAGGACGAGAACAGCGCCTCGGCCGAGGAGGTGGCGGTCCATTACCTGACCACCAACACCGACGCCTGGTCCGGCTGGCTGTCGGACGAGGCCAAGGGCAAGCTGTCGGCCCTGCTGGGCCAGAACTGACCGGCGGGCCGGGGCGGGACGATCCCCGGCCCGGCCTGGCGGACGCGCATTCATCGGGGGACTGACATGGCGACCTATGACGGGCTGTTCGACGCCCTGGGGCTGAGGGCATGGTGCGACGCGGGCGGCGGAGGGGGCGGGCCGATGTCGATGGCCGACCTGATGGCACGGGCATCGGGCGGTTCGGCCGCGCCGGCGGGGTCGTGGTGGGACCTGCCGCTGCCGTCGCTGAACAATCTGCATGCGGCCTGCGGCGCGGTCTGGCAGACGCGCGACCTGACCCTGGGTCTGGAACGTGCGTTCCTGTCGGCGCGCGACGCGCTGCGCATCGTGCTGGACCCGGTGACCCAACCGCTCAGCTGGATGCTGCGCCAGATGATCTGGCTGATGGTGGCGACGCCGTGGTTCATCATGCTGCCCCTGCTGCTGGCCGTGACCTGGGCGGTGGCGCGGTCCTGGCGCGTGGTCGGGCTGGTGGCGCTGTCCCTGGGGTTCCTGGCCTTCGTCGACCATTACACCGAGGCGATGCAGACGCTGGCGATCATCTTTGTCTGCGCTTTCATCTGCGTGCTGATCGGGGTGCCGGTCGGCATCGCCATGTCGCGCAGCGCCGCGCTGCGCCGGATCGGCACGCCGGTGCTGGACATGCTGCAGACGCTGCCGGCCTTCGTCTATCTGATCCCGCTGATCTTCCTGTTCAGCGTGACCGAACCCAAACTGTACGGCATCGCGATCATCCTCTATGCCATCGTTCCGGTCATCCGCCTGACCGACCTGGGCATCCGCCTGGTCGATCCCGACGTGATCGAGGCCGCCGACGCCTTCGGCATGACCCGCAGGCAGAAGCTGTGGCGCGTCCAGATCCCACTGGCCATGCCCAACATCATGGCGGGCGTGAACCAGACCATCATGATGAGCCTTGCGATGGTGGTCATCGCGTCGCTGGTCTCGGCGCCGGGCCTGGGCGTGCTGGTGCTGCGCGGCATCCGCAACCTGGAACTGGGCGTGGGGCTGGTGGCGGGCTTCGGCATCGTGCTGCTGGCCATCATCCTGGACCGCGTGACCAAGGCATCGCTGGCGCGCATCGACGTCAGCCGGGACGGTCGCTGATGGATGGCTCGGTCAAGATCCGTATCCGCAATCTGTACAAGATCTTCGGCAGCAGGCCCGCCGCGGTGCTGCCGCAGGTGCTGGAGGGCCTGTCCAAGCCCGACCTGCTGGCGCGCCACAACCACGTGCTGGGCCTGCGCGACATCAACGTGGACATCCGCGAGGGCCAGATCACCGTCATCATGGGCCTGTCCGGGTCGGGCAAGTCCACGCTGATCCGCCACCTGAATCGGCTGATCGAACCCACCGCCGGAGAGGTGCTGGTCGACGGCGACAACATCCTGACCTGGAACGAACGCCGCCTGCGCGACCTGCGGCGGCGGACCATGTCGATGGTGTTCCAGAAATTCGCGCTGCTGCCGCATCGCACGGTGCTGGACAACGCGGGCATGGCGCTGTTGACGCAGGGGGTGCCGCGCGCGGGATACGAGGCCGACGCCCGCGCGTGGCTGGACCGGGTGGGCCTGGGCGGATACGGCGCGCATTTCCCCCACCAGCTGTCGGGCGGCATGCAGCAGCGGGTGGGCATCGCGCGGGCGCTGACCTCGAACGCGGGGATCATGCTGATGGACGAGGCGTTCTCGGCGCTGGACCCGCTGATCCGCACCGACATGCAGAACCTGCTGCTGGAGCTGCAGGCGGAACTGCACAAGACCATCGTCTTCATCACCCACGACCTGGACGAGGCGCTGAAGCTGGCCGATCACCTGGTGATCCTGAAGGACGGCCAGGTGGTCCAGCAGGGAGAGCCGCAGGGCATCCTGCTGAACCCGGCCGATCCCTATATCGAGGCGTTCATCGCCGACATCAACCGCGCCCGCGTGCTGCGCGTGCGCTCGGTCATGTTGGGGCCGGGCGATGGCGCATCGTCGGGTCAGGTGGATGCGGACGACACGCTGGAAAGCGTGATCGCCCTGTCGCGCGGCGACATGGCGCGGCGTTACCAGGTGATGCGCGACGGGCAGGCGGTGGGCATGGTCGACATGGGCGCGGTCATCCGCGCACTGGTCCCGCCGCAGCGCATGGGTGGCGATTGACGGCCGCGCGGTGCATGCTGGCGCCCGAACCGCCAGAAAGAGAGCCCGATGAAGCCCGACGTCCTGATGCTGTCCCCCACCCGCCCCGATGCCCAAGCCCGCCTTCAACAGCAGTTCACCCTGCACCGTCTGGACCTGGCCGACGACAGGCCCGCCTTTCTGGCGCGCCACGGTGCCGCCTGCCGGGGCATGGTCGCGATGGGGCACACGACCGTCGACGCGGCCCTGCTGGACCAGCTGCCCGCGCTGGAGATCATCAGCTGCGGGTCGGCGGGCTATGACGCGTTCGACGTCGATGCCATCGCGCGCCGCGGCGTGGCGCTGACCAACGCCTCTCCGGCGCTGGCGCAGGAGGTCGCGGACATGGCGCTGCTTCTGGCGCAGATGGGCTGGCGCAACGTCGTGGCCGCCGATGCCTGGGTCCGCAACGGCGATTGGGCGCGCAAGGGCGCGTTTCCCCTGCAGCGCAGCTTTCGCGGGCGCAGGCTGGGCATCGTGGGCATGGGCACGATCGGCCACAAGATCGCCGAACTGGCCAGCCAGCAGGGGTTGCAGGTCGCCTATTGGAACCGCCGCGACAAGGATGCGGGCTATCCGTTCCAGCCCGACCTGGAACAGCTGGCGCAGGACAGCGACATCCTGATCGCCATCGTGGCCGGGGGGCCGGACACGCAGGGGCTGATCTCGGACCGGGTGCTGCGCGCGCTTGGGCCGGACGGGCTGTTCGTGAACGTCGCGCGCGGGTCGGTGGTGGATGAACCCGCGCTGATCGCGGCGCTGCAGGACGGGGGCCTGGGTGCTGCTGCGCTGGACGTGTTCTGGTCCGAACCCGACCCCGATTCGCGCCTGACCGCGCTGCCCAACGTCACCCTGTCGCCGCATCAGGGGTCGGGCACGGTGCAGACGCGGGACGCGATGGCGTCGCTGATCGTCGACAACCTTGAGGCGCATTTCGCGGGACAGCCGCTGATCAGCCCGGTGGACCTGACGCGGCCCTAATCGGCGGCCAGGGTCTTTTCGATTACCTTCTGGCGCACGCGCCGCGCCAGCCGCGACAGCGGCCGGCGCCGCAGGTTCAGCAGGTAATAGGGGTCCACGCGGATCTCGCGGGGCTGGGACAGCAGCGCGAACCCCGCATGGACGGGCGGCCGCATCAGCAGCTGCGCCACCTCCTCCGAGACCGAGGCGATGGCGTCGCTGTTCGCCAGATAGGCGATGGTGAACAGGATCGACGGGCTGTTGACGATGTTGCGCGGCTCGGCCAGGCCCACGGCGGCGAAGGCCTCCATCGTGGCCTCGCGGATGGGGGCGCCGCGGCTTTGCATGATCCATTCGTGGTCATGCAGCTCGGTCAAAGTCACCATCGGGGCGCGCGCCATCGGGTGATCGGCGCGCACGCAGAAGGTCACCTTCTCGTCGCGCAGGGGCAGGATCTCGAAATCGCGGCTGTCGAATTCCGGCAGGATCCGGGCCAGCGCGAAATCCATCTGCCCCGTGGTCAGATGGCCCAGCAGTTCACGCGACGGCATCACGTCGACGGTGATGTCGGCCTCGGGCGTCTCCTTCTTGATCTCGCGGATCGAGGTCATCAGATAGCCGACCGCGGGCCCGGTGACCGCGCCCACATGCACCGACCCCGCCTGGCCGCCGCGCAGGGCGTGGACGTCGGCCGACATGCTGTGCATCTCGCGCAGGATCACGCGGGCGCGGCGCAGGACGGTGCTGCCGATCTCGGTGGGCGACATGCCCTTGGGCTGGCGCTCGAACAGCGGGGCGCCGAACAGGCGCTCGACCTCGGCCAGCATCCGCGATGCGGCGGGCTGGGTCATGGCGCAGTTCGCCGCCGCCTGGCGCAGCTGCCCGCTGTCGGCGATCTCCAGGATCAGGCGCAGCTGCGCGGGTTTCAGATAGGACCGTGCGGGAATCTCGGACATGCGGTTTCCGGTATGTTGAAGGTCGCAAATCTCATTTTACTGATAACCCGTCGCTTTGCTATCGTCCTGTCGGGAGCATTCGAGAGGGGCGGCGCCACGGCGCCGAAAGGGAGAATCACATGAGATTGAACACCGCCGCGATCGCGCTGGCGATCGGAACGTCGTGGCTGGCCTTCGGCGCCGCGGCCCAGACCGTGGGCATCTCGATGCCCACGCAATCGTCGGCCCGCTGGATCGACGACGGCAACAACATGGTCCGCCAGTTCCAGGAGGCCGGCTATGAGACCGACCTGCAATACGCCGAGGACGACATCCCCAACCAGCTGGCGCAGGTCGAGAACATGATCACCAAGGGCGTCGACGTCCTGGTGATCGCCGCCATCGACGGCACCACGCTGTCGAACGCGCTGGCCAATGCCGCCGCGTCCGACATCAAGGTCATCGCCTATGACCGCCTGATCCGCGACACGCCGGATGTCGATTATTACGCGACCTTCGACAACTTCTCGGTCGGCGTCGAGCAGGCCAATTCGCTGGTCGCGGGCCTGGAGGAGCGGTTCCCCGACGTGAAACCCTGGAACGTCGAGCTGTTCGGCGGCAGCCCGGACGACAACAATGCGTACTTCTTCTATGACGGGGCGATGTCGGTCCTGCAGCCGTTGATCGACGACGGGCGCATCGCGATCCCGTCGGGCCAGATGGGCATGGACACGGTCGGCACGCTGCGGTGGGACGGATCGGCCGCGCAGGCACGGATGGATAACCTGCTGTCGTCGAACTACACCCAGGCCACCGTGCATGGCGTGCTGTCGCCCTATGACGGGCTGTCCATCGGCATCCTGTCGTCGTTGAAGGGCGTGGGTTACGGGTCGGGCGATCAGATCATGCCCATCGTCACCGGCCAGGACGCCGAGGTCCAGTCGGTCAAGTCGATCCAGGCCGGAGAGCAGTATTCCACCGTCTTCAAGGATACCCGCGAACTGGCCCGCGTCACCGTGGGCATGGTCGATGCCATGCTGAAGGGCACCGAGCCCGAGGTGAACGACACCGAGACCTATGACAACGGCGTCAAGGTCGTGCCGTCCTATCTGCTGGAGCCGGTGCCGGTCGACGCCTCGAACTGGGAGCAGATCCTGGTCGAGAGCGGCTATTACACCCCCGAGCAGTTGCAGTGACACCAGCCGGACCGTCCCCCGCGGGGCGGTCCCCATCCGGGGCAGGGCCATGACAGACCTTCTGGAAATGCAGGGGATCAGCAAGACATTTCCCGGCGTCAAGGCGCTGGACGATGTCAGCCTGACCGTCGCGCAGGGCGAGATCCACGCCATCTGCGGAGAGAACGGCGCGGGCAAGTCCACGCTGATGAAGGTACTGTCGGGCGTCTATCCCACCGGCAGCTATGACGGGCGGATCGTCTTCGACGGCCAGCCCGTCGATTTCCGCACCATCCGCGACAGCGAGGATCGCGGCATCATCATCATCCACCAGGAACTGGCGCTGGTGCCGCTGCTGACCATCGCCGAGAACATCTTCCTGGGCAACGAACGCGCCACCCGCGGCGTCATCGACTGGCCCGAGACGTACCGCCAGACCGAGGCCCTGCTGGCCAAGGTCGGCCTGCGCGAGACGCCGGGCACCATCGTCGACACCCTGGGCGTGGGCAAGCAGCAACTGGTCGAGATCGCCAAGGCCCTGTCCAAGAACGTGCGCCTGCTGATCCTGGACGAACCCACCGCGGCCCTGTCGGAAAGCGACAGCCAGGCCCTGCTGGACCTGCTGCTGGAGCTGAAGGGTCAGGGCGTCACCAGCATCATCATCAGCCACAAGCTGAACGAGGTGCGTCGCGTGGCCGACAGCGTCACCGTGATCCGCGACGGCGCCACGATCAGCACGCTGGACGCGCGACAGGGCCTGACCGAGGACCGCATCGTGCGCGACATGGTGGGCCGCGACATGGCGCATCGCTATCCCGACCGCGACCGCCGCGCCGGAGAGATGCTGTTCGAGCTGCAGGGGTGGAACGTCTGGCATCCCGAACAGCGCGACCGCCAGATGATCCGCGACCTGTCGATGACCGTCCGCGCCGGAGAGGTCGTGGGCATCGCCGGGCTGATGGGATCAGGTCGGACCGAGCTGGCGATGAGCGTCTTCGGCCGCAGCTATGGCCGCGACATCGCGGGACAGGCGCTGGTCCGGGGGCGTCCGGTGGACCTGTCAACCGTCGACCGCGCCATCGCCGCAGGGCTGGCCTATGTCACCGAGGACCGCAAGACGCTTGGCCTGATCCTGGACGAGACGATCCGCCGCAACACCATCCTGGCCAACCTGGACGGCGTCGCGCGCCGCGGCATCGTGGACGAAACCTGCGAGACCGAGGTGGCCGAGACCTATCGCAGGCAGCTGCGCATCCGCACCCCGTCGGTGTTCCAGAAGGTCATGAACCTGTCGGGCGGCAACCAGCAGAAGGTCGTCCTGGCCAAATGGCTGTTCACCGATCCCGACGTGCTGATCCTGGACGAACCCACGCGCGGCATCGATGTGGGCGCGAAATATGAAATCTACAGCATCATCAATGACCTGAGTGCCGCGGGCAAGGGCGTCGTCATGATCTCGTCCGAGATGCCCGAGCTGCTGGGCATGTGCGACCGCATCTATGTGATGAACGAGGGCCGCTTCGTGGGCGAACTGACCGCGGATCAGGCCAGCCAGGAAGCGATCATGTCGCTGATCGTCAGGGAATAGAAAGGACATGGCCGTGGAACAGACGGACCGCGCGCCGGGCATCGGCATCGGCGACTACATCATGCGGCACATCCGCGAATACGGGCTGCTGTTCGCGCTGATCGCGATCATGGTCTTCTTCCAGATCGTGACGGGGGGTGTGCTGCTGCGCCCGGTGAACATCACCAACCTGTTCCTGCAGAACAGCTATATCATCATCATGGCGCTTGGCATGCTGCTGGTGATCGTGTCGGGCCATATCGACCTGTCCGTGGGGTCGGTAATGGGGTTTGTCGGTGCGCTGGCGGCGGTGATGATCGTGACCTGGGGCATGCCGGTCTGGGCCGCGATGGCGATCTGCCTTGTCATGGGCATGGCGATCGGCGCGGTGCAGGGCTATTTCGTGGCCTATTGGAAGATCCCGTCCTTCATCGTCACGCTGGCGGGGATGCTGGTCTTTCGCGGGCTGTCGCTGTGGCTTCTGGCGGGGCAGTCGGTCGGGCCGTTCCCGGCGAACTTCCAGCTGCTGTCGACGGGATTCATCCCCGACATCCTGGGCATCGGGCGGCCGAACGGGCTGGCCATGGCCGTGGGCGTGATGGCGACGCTGCTGATCGTGTGGCTGGGCCTGCGCACCCGCGCCCGCAACGCCCGCTATGGCATCGAGGATGAGCCCTTCGCCCTGTTCGTGCTGCGCAACGCCATCGTCGCCGCCGCGCTGCTGTTCGTGACGTGGAAGCTGGCCTGGTTCCGCGGCCTGCCCAACGTGCTGCTGTCGATGGTGGTGCTGACGGTGATCTATGTCTTCCTGACCGAACGCACGACGATCGGGCGGCGCATCTATGCGGTCGGCGGCAATGCCAAGGCCGCAAAGCTGTCGGGCATCCGCACCGAACGGCTGACCTTCCTGACCTTCGTCAACATGGGCCTGCTGGCGGCCCTTGCGGGCCTGATCTTCGCGGCGCGCCTGAACACCGCCACGCCCCGCGCGGGTTTCGCGGTCGAGCTGGACGTGATCGCCGCGGTCTTCATCGGCGGGGCGTCCATGTCCGGGGGCGTGGGGCGCATCGTGGGCGCCGTGGTCGGCGCCTTCATCATGGGCGTGATGAACAACGGCATGTCCATCATGGGCATCGGCATCGATTACCAGCAGGTGATCAAGGGCCTGGTCCTGTTGGCCGCGGTGTTCTTCGACGTCTACAACAAGAACCGCGAGGTCTGATCCATGTTCCTGTCGCAACTGACCCTGACCGACGGCACCCGCGCCGTCGCCGCCCGCACCGACGGCGCGGCGCATCTGGTCCCCGGCGCGACCTCGACCCGCGACC
>TARA_R110001606_G_scaffold14133_6_pt1 | contig 10956 bp, 11 predicted proteins | sample TARA_R110001606 | Tara Oceans TARA_R110001606 (sample SAMEA4398315) | marine metagenome | biome: Polar Biome; feature: [SRF] surface water layer (ENVO:00010504); material: water (ENVO:00002006), including particulate matter (ENVO:01000060) such as... | depth 5 m
AAGCGTACAGGCTAATGCAACCTCCACATTATCAGCACAACTGAGCGCAAAAATTAACAGTGACAAGCAAACAACCCTCGATGAACTCGAACTTATTGCCGTTCAGCAACAACAATTAAAAGTAATTATTACAGAAAACCAACAGCAGCTTGAGCATTTAAATAAGCAAATTGACGCCATTCAAACGACCCGCAGTTTAGCCGAAAAACTCACCTTAACAGAACTTCCAGAGGCTAAACCATTACTGCAAAAACAGCGCGAGTTAAAGCAACAACAAGCATCTATCAACAATCAGTTCGCCGCGTTATATCAACAGAAAGCTCAGCTGCAACAACAGCTGCATGATTATAACGACCAACTAGCAGGTAATTCTGGCAATTTAATTAGCAAAGTCGTTGATACCGTTACCACTGGCATTACAGATATGGCTAATTCTTTAGAGGGCTTATTTATTGAGTTTTTAAACTTAGTGTCGTTACTAATCATCAAATTATTTATCATGCCTTTGCTATTCTTATATTTATTTAGTAAAGCATTTAAAGCTATTTGGCAACGTTCTGTACTACAAGCATTAGCGCAAATGAAAACAGAAATACACACCGCCATCACAGAAAAATAACCGCTATATCATGCTTAGGGTCACATCAGCTCAGCATGAAAGCGATGCCCTAATGGGTCATTTTAAAACTGAAAATTAAAAATTAAAACCAATAAAAACAGATAGATAAAATAAAAAGCATTGAATAAAAGGAAACCTAAATAGCTTTACTCTCACTGCAGAAGTCTTTCTTTTGTCACGGTTTTGTCATAAAAGTTATTTAGCTTGCATCGCATACATGGCTAACTTAGGACTTTACTCGTGCCAACACTTAAACCACTTGCTTATGCACTGAGCATATTAACACTCACAGCAACATTAGGCGCTTGCAGCAGCCAAGATGTTAATTCCACTCAACCAAGCCAAACTACACTAAAGCTTAACAGCGCACCATTTTGGCAACAAAATAATGTTCAAGGTTCGCAAGCTGCTTGGCTTTTTGATGATGCATGGTTACTAGCCAGTGAAAGCCAAGGCTTAATTGTAGTAGAGCAAAATAAACAACATAGCGAAGTACTTAACGCGGGTAACTTTGAAACTCTGTCAGTGCGTACTATTGGCGATAATCGCTTTTTAGTGACCAGTATTGATAACGAACGTGATCTGGTTGCCGTTTTCACCCTAACTAAAAGTAACGGCAACTGGCAGCTAACGGAGCACACACCGATTGTTGCACCGCAAGCAAAACCTGAAGCGGTCTGCCTATTTAACAATCACAATACGGGGAGTATTTCTGCTTTTGTTGCTGATGTTCGCGGCTTAATGCGCGAAACCTTAATTTATAACTTTGCTACAGAGCAAACCACTAACATTGCGGTCCGAGAATTTGCCGGTGTAAATGAAGCTGCGGGTTGTGCGGTTAATGATGTAAGCCAACAATTATTTATCAGTGAAGAAGAACTTGGCATTTGGCAAATGAACGCCAATGCAGAATCTTCAGCGAGTAAACAACCCCTTACCATGGTTGCTCCCTTTGGTGAACTGGCCAGCGGTATTGGCGCATTAACCACCAGCACTGATGGCAGCCTCTGGTTTACTAGCAGCAGCAATAACACCCTATACCGATATAATCCAGAGCAAGGTATACAACAAAAGTGGCGTGTCTCTGGAGATCTCAGTATTGGTTCTGTGGTAATTGATAATAACGCCACTACTGCTCAAGCCATTATGTATGACGATGAAAGTGGCGCGTACCGCAGCAGCCAGTTAATTTTAGACCCAATCACCAGTACGACAAAAACCAACACCACCACTGCAAAAACAGCACATGTGTATGCAAAAGTGCAAACGACACCAGTTGCAGCATTTGGTGATGCCGCAGACGATCCAGCCATCTGGGTGCATCCAACCGACGCCGCTAAAAGCTTGATCATTGGCACCGATAAACGTCGCGGACTGATGATCTATAACTTAGCTGGAGAGCAAATTCAAAGCCTTGACGTAGGTAGAGTTAACAATGTTGACGTTCGTCAAAGTAGTAATATCAACAACCCAACTCACTCTCTAATTGCAGCCAGTAACCGTAGTGAAAATAGCATTAGTTTGTTCACTGTCGACATACAAAACAGCGTACACCACTTAGGTAGCGTGGCTACCAATTTGAGTGAGATTTATGGCTTATGCATGTATTCATCGAAATCAGGTGACTATGTATTTGTGAATGATAAATCAGGGTTATATCAGCAATATAAAATAACCAGCCAACAGCAACAAGTCTCGGGCAAACTGGTGCGCGAATTTAATCTACCTAGCCAACCAGAAGGCTGTAGTAGTGACGATAAAAATGGGGAACTTTTTGCCGGTGAGGAAGACGCTGGTATTTGGTTTATCCAAGCAGAGCCTGATTCACAGCAAGCGCCTATTTTATTGCAATCCGTGAATGAAATGCTAGTTGATGATGTAGAAGGTATGGAGATTTATCATGGCAAAGACGAGCGCTTATTAGTGGTATCTAGCCAAGGTGACGATAGTTATGTCGTGTATCGCATAAATAAAGGTGAAAAACACCCTACCCTTGAGTTTGTCAGTAAGTTTAATATTCTTGCAAACTTAAATAACGGTATTGATGGCGTGTCAGAAACCGATGGCTTAACCGTTACAGCCAAACCGCTGCCTGGCTACCCTCTTGGCGTATTAATAGTGCAAGATGGCTACAATCGTATGCCACAGCAACCACAAAATTTTAAACTGGTGGATTGGCGCCAAGTACATTCACTTATCCATGGCGATGTTAAGTAAACTAAACAAATATAGCCGTCACTTGGCGGCTATATTACCGTTGTTAACCACCAAATAACTAACACCAACACAGTCAAACCAAGCATTGCTTTGGTTTTATGTTTTGTGATAATTCGCTCTGCTTGATTGCCAGCATAATACACCACCAGCGCTAGACCAAAATACCGAATTGAGCGGGCAATAGTCGTTGCAATTAAAAACATTATTAATGAATATTTGGTCGCACCCGCTGCGAGCATAGCTATTTGAAAAGGGATTGGCACTATCCCCAACATTATTACAAACCAAAAACCTTGCTGCTGCATTTGTTGTTCTACGTGTTCAAACTGCTCTGGATTTGAAAAGGTATTGATCACCCAATCGCCAACCGCATCAAACAAGTAATAGCCAAGCGCGTAACCAAACAAGGCCCCAATAATACAGCCTAAAGTCGCCATTAAGGCTATCAGCCAAAGCTTTTCACGCCGCGCTTGCATCAACGGCACCAATACTGCTTCAAGAGGAATAGGAACTATTGTTGACTCTAAAAATGAAGCCGCCGTTATGCTGGTTAACATATGCTTTGAATCAATAAATTGTCGTGTTTTTTGCTTTAAGCGCTGCATAACAGCCATAGTATCACCTTGGTAGTGCTTATAAGTTATATTTATAAGCATATTGCAAGCTCAATACCAGCCTTGCATAATTAATAAGTACATTGTTTTATAAGCATTTTTTAATAAAATTTAACAGGAACAGGCAAATAAATTTAACTGATAGTGTAAAAACCCCCAATTAAAATTGTAAATTTTACTGTAATCAATCGCTTAGGGATTAAGCAATGTAATATTGGCTACGGCCGCTATTTTTCGCTTTGTACAAGGCTTGATCAGCACGTTTAACTACCTCATTAAACGCTTCTTCTGGGGCCTTAAATGACACACCAATACTTACACTTACCGTTCGATTAGCAGCAAGTTCAATGGTATGTGCAAGTGATAGTAATTGCTCACTTAAATCGCAGGCTTTTGGTCGGTTATCACCGGGCAGGTATATTGCAAACTCTTCACCACCTAAACGTGCAAAGACACTATTATTCGGTAAAGCTTTGGCATATAAAGATGATAATTCGATCAGTACTTGATCCCCCCTATCGTGACCAAACTGATCATTAATCACTTTAAAAAAATCGATATCAATAAGCAAAATTGTATACGGGGCTGATTGATTTTTTTGCATATATTGATAAAAGAATTGGCGGTTCGCTATTTGGGTTAAGTAATCAGTGATCAGCTCTTTTGATAACTGCTGCTGCACACTTGTTAAATCGCCTATAGTTAGCTTTAAACCATAACAAGTAAACAACATGCCTGCAGTACGTAAAACATCCTCAACATAAATACCAATAAACAAAGGCTGGATCAGCACTTCATCAAGTAGATCAAAGGTTAAACCCGCCGACCACAATAATAAACCGATGCTTAAATTAACATAAGCAAAAACTGATAAGTTGGCCCTTTGGACAATGATAAAAATAGCCACCACAATTAATAGGTTAATTGCGTCGGTAAGGACACCATTAAAAAAAATACTGTTATCTAATTCAGGATAGAAATAAATATACGAGGTAACTATTAAAAACAAAGTAACTACAAATACAGCTGAAAACACGTGTTGTAAGGTGTTTTTTGCCGTTTGTTGTTGAAGTTTATTATCACTGTATTTCATACACGTTTCGCTGATTAAGTGAGCGCTATATTAAATAACGCTATCACAAGCTAATGAATATATAGCTTTTAAATACAACTGCCGTTTTATATCACTGGAGCTGATTTTTTAAGTTCCTAACACCAGCCCCAACCTGAGTTTACACACCTAAACAAGGTATTTTAACCACAGCATTTTTTGTATTTTTTATTACTGCCACACGAACATGGATCATTACGTTGTGGTGTTTTTTCAAAAACTTGAGTAACAGGTTTATTAAGCACAATATCTAAAGGAGTAATATCTTCAGCAAGCGTACTATCAACACGAATATCTGCAAATAAATCATTAGCTATCAAAATAGCGTTTATTTCAAGCTCACGTGCAGCGCTTTGCACCTGTAAAACGAGCGGATTTTCTTCGCTACCAGGTTTTACTTTCGGTTTAGGCTGATAAGTACCTTGATTATTTTTACCCATAATATCGGGCTTACCACGATAGAAAAATTTTGACACCTGCGTTCCTAACTGTCATTTAAAGCAACTCACCGCGAGTAGCTAAAGGCTGCGCAGTCTAACAGAATTTAATGCTGTTAGCGCGCATCTTTAAAATCGATAATGAAGCTAATAAACTTTAGTCGTCTTCAGGTGCTTGTGCTGCTTTTATTCGCTCTTGGTTTTCTTGCATTTGCTCAAATGCAGCTTTGATTTCATCAAGCACTGAATCAACATCAGCCTCAGCATGATTATCTGCAACCTCACCGTAAAGAACAGTTTCTGCTGTTAATTCACCCGCTTGATACAAAGCCCACATTTCTTCACCAAAACGCGTATCGAGTATTTCTGGTGCGTACTGCCCGTAATACAAGCGCATGTTGCGTACATCACGTAAAAACATTTCTTGCGCATTGTTATTCGCCGCCGCATTTACTGCCTGCGGTAAATCAATCACCACCGGACCGTAGCTATCTACTAACACATTAAATTCAGACAAATCACCATGCACAATACCCGCACATAGCATTAAGCGAATGTAATGAACCATAGTAGCGTGATCTTCAATTGCCTGTTCAGCAGTTAAACTCACATCATTTAAACGCGGCGCAACATCACCATCATTATCGGTGACTAAATCCATGATCAGTACACCATCGTAACAACCATGAGGTTGTGGTACCTTTACGCCAACCCGAGAAAGCGTGAAAAGCGCATCTACTTCTGCATTTTGCCACACGTTTTCTTGTTCTTTACGACCAAACTTAGAGCCTTTTTCCATCGCACGACCGCGGCGACTATTGCGTACTTTACGTCCTTCTTGGTATTTTACTGCTTGTTTAAAACTTCGGTGTTGTACATCTTTGTACACTTTCGCACAGCGAATATGCTCGCCACAGCGAACCACATAAACCGAGGCTTCTTTTCCACTCATTAATTGGCTGATGACTTCATCAACGATACCGTCTTCTATTAACGGTAAAATCTGTTTTGGCGTTTTCATGACACTCTTATACCGTACTTAGGCATACCTTGTAATCTTCTCGCAAACTATTTTATCTGACAGACCCTTACGTTAAAGCAAAAGCAGACGAAAACCAATGCTAATAAGCGCACAATTGAACTTATCAAGCATGTTAAAGAACAAAAAACTTGACTAAATCGGCTAAATCCACAAACTGCGAAGTTAACAGCCCAAATTATACTTACTTTATATGAATTCAGAAATACGCTATCGCTTTCAATCTGGTCAAATCGCTAATCGTTTTTTAAACGAATTAAAGCATTGGCCTGTCGCCCGGCTAAAAACAAAACTTCTTAATGGTGGTTTTGACGTTAAAGTAAATTATCAATTCGATGGCGCGGGGTTTGATTACACTTGCGCAGAACTTGATGAATTAGCCGCAAAACATGCCGGTGAAGAAGTTAGCTAGGTATATTAATCATACAGCAATATACATTTTGAGTTCTCTCAGCTATGTTATTAAATCTTAAATCAATAACATATAGGCACTGCAATGAATAACCCACATTCAGATCACATCCCTCAAGAAGCCTTTGATTGGTACGATGAATACGCTCATGGCAAAATGGATAGACGCACGTTTATGAAAAAACTTGGTGGCTTAGTCGCCCTTGGTTATTCAATGACAGTGCTCACGTCAGCGTTATTACCAAATTATGCCTTAGCCGAACAAGTTTCGTTTAATGATGAATCAATTAAAGCAACTTACCAAAGTTTTGATTCTCCCAATGGTCATAACAAAGGACAAGGTTATTTAGTAGTGCCAACGCTATTAAAGGGCAAGCGCCCGGTAGTCTTAGTGGTGCATGAAAACCGAGGCTTAAACCCCTATGTAAAAGATGTGGCCCGTCGTTTAGCCAAAGCGGGTTTTGTCGCTTTTGCACCCGATGCGCTATTTCCGCTAGGTGGTTATCCGGGTAATGATGACGAAGGGCGAGCCATGCAAAGCTCAATGGATAAAGAGAAAATTCAAAATGATTTTGTTGCCGCAGCCCACTATTTAAAATCACACCCACTCAGTAATGGTAAACTTGGTGCCGTTGGATTTTGTTTTGGCGGTTATATTGTCAATTACCTCGCTGCGGTTGATTCATCATTATTAAGCGCCGGAGTACCATTTTACGGCACACCCGCCAACGAAGCTCTGCGCAAAAATATTAAAGCCCCGTTAATGATCCAATTAGCCGAGCTTGATGAGCGCGTAAATGCAACATGGCCTGACTATGAGCGCGATTTAAAAAGTCTCAATGTAGATCATAAAATGTATATGTATAAAGATGCCAATCACGGTTTTCATAATGACTCAACGGGCCGTTACGATAAACCGAATGCAGAACTTGCATGGCAACGAACTTTAGCATTTTTTGAGCAATATCTAGTTTAATTGCACCTTGATTAATTGCATAATGTTAGTGCCAAGCATAATAAGCTAGCACTAACTTCACTCAATATTAAGTACTTCAGTTAAGAAAAATCACCGACTCTATGACTAAATTTTTTCTCCTAAAATACATCGCTTTTTTTAGTGGATGTGTTGCTTGTTTTACCCTTCATACACAATTTGCAGTGCCTGCGGTTATTGCATCTTGCCTAACCGGACTTATTGGCAGCTTTATTCCTTTTCCAAAACAGTATGCAAATCATCCTTACGCAGCTGTTTATGCTGGTAGTTTTGCTGGAATGTGCTCTCAGGGGTTGATTAATACCTATTGGGAATTAGCAATTATTTCATTTATTGGGGCTATTTTATACGTACTGACGACTAAAGAGTTTACTGGCTTTGGTGGTAAATTAGGAAGTATTGCCTTTATTAGTGTTGCTTTGTTTGTATTAGCTAAAGGGCTTGCGGCATGAGTTTATCATCGGTAACACTTGCTTTACTTGGCGCGTTTTTGACCTTTTATTTAGCTAAGCATAACCGTCTAGATGCGATTAGAGCATCAGCAATTTTAGCTATTATCGCTTACCTTATTTTACTTACCACCGAGTTCAACGCAGAGCTATATAGCAGCATTTTTTTTGGTGGCACATTTATAGGCATGAGCGCACCAAAACGCTTTGGTATTTACACGCTGTTTTCTGCCAGTGTTATTTTTTCGATTTTGTTTGATAATTTAGTGCCTTACCTTAGTAATTTTGGCGGAGCTTTGGGCATAAGTGGATTTTTGTCGATATGTGTCTGCCAAATAGCGATTGTACTAGGCGCTCCTCGCAGTAAAAAACCGCTTTAGATTGGCTAATCAAACTTTCAGTTTAAGTTAAGCTTTCCTTAAGTATTGCCTTCTATGCTGAGTTTAAATTACTACCACACTGCGCTGAACAGACTCATGTTCAACGCAGTCATTAAACTCAGGCACTTATGAAACGCATCATCTTAACTAGCTGTTTATTTTACTGCTGCTGTAGCAATGCAGAGACTGCTAACTCACTCGAGTCCATATCGAGTTGTAATGCTATTGAGCCCCAGCCTGCGACCATTGAACCAAATGCACCGCTTGGTGAAATAATTATCAAAAACAATCCAATTTTTGATCCGCATTCACCTGAAACCACAGCCTTACATCGCTTTATTAATTGGTTACATATTGATACTCGTAAAGCAGTTATTCATGAGCAGTTACCATTTCAGTTGGGCGAACAAGTCGATGACACGCAATTAAGAGAAGCTGAGCGTATCCTGCGTAAGAAAAAATATATCCGCGACGCAAAGATCAGCACAACGCCAAACTGTAATGACAACAATGACCAAGCCGTAATTGTTGAAACATGGGACACCTGGAGTTTATTACCAACCATTGACTTTGGTCGCAGCAGTGGCAATAACAAGTTCAGCATTGGTTTTAAAGAAGAAAACTTTTTAGGCTATGGCATACGCGCATCAGTAAAATATAAAACAGATCACGAACGCAGCGGTTATCATACCATGCTGCAAATGCCTGTGCCGTGGCAACCGCATGCGACATTGAGCTTGCAAGCCGATGACTATGACGATGGACAAGTTTTTATGTTTGACTATCAACAACCTTTTTATCAACGAAGTAGTGATGCTCTAAGACGTTATTATGCTAAAACACAACAACAAAAAACCTCTATATATCAAAATGGCGAAACTCGCTCTGAGTTTTTTTCTGATGATACACAAGGGCAGCTTGCAGTAGGTGGCGTATGGTCACAAGACAGCAGCGCAACAACGCATTGGCTTACGGGGATTGATTATCAAGACACCCGCTATGATCAAGTTGCCAACACACCGCTTCCCGCTAACTTAAATAACTTTACCATTGCAACACCTTGGCTTGGCGTTCACTGGATACAAGATGATTTTACCGTACTTCAAGACATCGACCTTATCAATCACAGCGAAGATATTAACCTTGGCTGGGAATTAAACGCCAAATTTGGTGCTGATATGATTAATCCCGGTGAAGGCTTTATTGTTGAAACGGGGATCGACAAAGCCTGGGCGAGCGATTCATCCACCCTGTTTAGATTTAGCGGCGGCTTAAATGCCGAAATTGGTACTGAACTTGAAGATCGTGTCGCTTTATTTTCTAAAGGGCAAGTTAACCTGCGTCTCTCCCCTTTATTTGCCTTGTATGGTCATATAAATGCACAGTGGCAAAATACCGAATTCGCTGAACAACCACTTGCTGTAGGTGGTGAAGAAGGTATGCGCGGCTTTCCACAAAGTTACCAACATGGCACACAAAGTATACAAGCTAGCGCAGAGATACGTATATATCCAAACATAAATTTATATCAAATTGCCGATGTAGGTTTTGTGGGCTTTGTCGATGTTGGGCGTGCCTCTGGCAAAGTGCAAACACCTAATATCACTGATAGTACGCTTAGTAGTGTTGGTTTAGGTATTCGTCTGTTCTCATCGCGCTCTAGTAATGACAACGTCGTACATATCGATTTAAGTAAACCCCTTGGTAATTACCAAGCGGTCGACTCATGGCAACTTGGATTATCCGTGGGTACAACTTTTTAATTTGTATCGACTAGATTTGTTACATAAAATTAGTCTATAACATATTTAAATGTGTATTTTTTATAGCGATCGCAAGTAAGATAAGGCATCGGCAAAACAAAAATGTCGATGCTAAAGATCATTTAAAATGTCAGTAAATCCGATACAGAACAGGAAGTTTATGCCAAATCGTTTATTTATATTAAGTTGTATAGCACTACTAAATGGCTGCACAACGTTAAGTCAAGATGAGTGTAAAGTCGCTAATTGGCAAAGTTTAGGTTATGAACACGGCGTAAACGGTGGTGATTATGCCGATGGCATAACAAAGATCGCGACGTGTAACGATTACAATATTACCCCAAACATAGCACAATTTAAAAGTAGCTACGAAAGTGGTTTAGCGGTGTATTGTCAACCTGAAAACGGCTTTACTCTTGCTATGCGCGGAGTCTCGTATAACGGTGTATGTAACAGCCGTGCATTTCGAAAAGCGTGGGAAGAAGGTAACGACCGTTATCAAATTCAACAACGTCGTATAGAAATTGATAACCGTATAACCGAGCTAAAACAACAACTCTCTGAACTTAATCAGCAATTAAACAGCAATAACATCACGCAAACGCAGCGTAAAGAGCTAAATACACAGCAACGCCAATTAGAACGTGAGTTAAAGGACTTAAGACGCGAAAAATCCTTATTACCACTATTGAATAAAGCCTCAACAGTTGAAATTACCTTTCCTTAATTACCTTCTGCCCAGCCTGTAATAATAGGGCTGGGTTAATGCAAAAAGCGAAAGCAAAATTCAGATTAAAAAAAACCACTGTAATTTATGTGAATAAGTCTTAACTTGAACTGTCAAAGCAAGTCTGAGCCAGTAAACACTGCTCGAGTTTAACTAATTCTGACAATATATTAAGAGCTTTATAGTAGCGATGAA
>TARA_R110001606_G_scaffold104255_2_pt1 | contig 10954 bp, 4 predicted proteins | sample TARA_R110001606 | Tara Oceans TARA_R110001606 (sample SAMEA4398315) | marine metagenome | biome: Polar Biome; feature: [SRF] surface water layer (ENVO:00010504); material: water (ENVO:00002006), including particulate matter (ENVO:01000060) such as... | depth 5 m
TTCCACGCCCAAAGGGCTTTACAAGAATTATCTTTTGATACATTCAAATCTACAAAATCTCAAGAAATTACAGTACCTGCGTCACTACAAATGGTACTCCCACATGATTATGTTAATTATACTAAAATTAGCTGGGTAGATTCCGCTGGTATAAAACACTTATTATATCCCACAAGTAAAACTTCAAATCCAACGAGTCCATTTCAAAATAGTGATGGAGATTTTGCGATAACAGCTGTAGGTACTTTTGCAGATGGTGCGGTGGAAATTGTACTAGATTCTGAATATAAAAATATAATAGCAGGGATGAGAATAGTAGCTCCAAGTATACCAAATGAAGCTAAAGTTTCATACACTTCACATACCGCAGGTATAACAACGGTCTACATTCACCACCTACCCGTTGCGATTGTAGCATCACAAGCTGGTACAGAAACTATAACGTTTGAAAATCAAGATGGATCTTTAGTGCCAGAAAGAGAATCTGGCGTGCATTTAAGTGGTTTAGTTTGGAGTGTTAGTAGTAACCAAATAACAGCAACGTCAGTAGCAGATGCGAGTAGTGTTACGGTTGGAATGGTACTTAGTGATCATTTGTTATGGCCGCTTGGTACCACTGTTATAGATGTTAACGGGGCAATAATAACAATGTCCCAGGATTCTCTACTCGCTGCAACTATATCAATGACATTTGTCCCACTACCTAAGGATTCTGACACTTGGTCAAATTACAAATCAGGAACTCCATCTGAAAATCAAGATGATTACGAAGATGATACTTACTGGCCGATGGATGGATCAAGATATGGATTAGATCCTCAACATGCCCAAGCTAACGGTTCTTTTTACGTAGATCATATATCGGGAAAAATACATTTTAGTTCTAATGTTAGCGGAGAAACTGTAGTATTAGATTATATAAGTGATAGTTTAGGTACGGACGGGGAAATGCAAGTTCATAAATTTGCGGAAGAAGCTATGTATAAATGGATAGCTCATGCAATATTAGCGACTAGAGCTAATACACAAGAATATTTAGTTCAAAGGTTTAAGAAAGAAAGATTCGCAGCTGTTAGAACAGCTAAATTAAGACTATCTAATATCAAATTAGAAGAAATTACTCAAATTTTAAGAGGTAAATCGAAACAAATAAAACACTAGTATATGCCAGAGATTAAGCATCAGTTTTCCGGTGGTAAGATGAATAAGGATCTTGACGAGAGAATGGTTCCGAATGGAGAATATAGAGACGCGATGAACGTACAAGTGTCAACTTCAGAAGGATCTGACGTTGGTACAGTTCAAAATATATTAGGTAATAAAAAAGTACCATTTGAATTTAATGATCATGATGGAACTCCTTTTTCTTTCCAATTACCTGATGAGGCTATAGTAGTTGGCTCTATATCTGATGAAAAAATTGATACACTATATTGGTTTATATGGACACCTACTTATAATTTGATAATTTCTCACAAAAGAAATGATAAGTTAAATATTGTTTTTCATGACACTGAAAATGTTTTAAAATTCCAACCGAATAATATTATTACTGGTATTAATGTTATTGATGATATGTTGTTCTGGACAGATAATAAATCAGAACCTAAAAAAATCAATATATCAAGATGTACTATAGGTACTAGATACCCGGATCATACGCGAGTAATTAACGATCAGCAAAATATTACTTGGGTTGACGGAATTGATATTGAAGAAAAACATATTACTGTTATCAAAAAAACTCCTCCAGTTACTATGGAGATGAAATTAGAAACCGCGAGACATCCTGATAAAATATACACAGGCGTAGTTGTAACAACAAATAGCGGGGTATCTTGGAGTTATACAGAACCAGGGGGAGCAACAACCACATATCCTTCATTTAATTTTAGTGGCGTTACAACGCTACCTGGCAGTAATATCATTACCATCATTAGAATTAAAGAGGGTATTAATAGTTTAGGAGAGGTAATTGATATTGGTCCCATTGGTAGTGCTAACACCACTAACCCCGGTCTTACCGGATGGCATAGTGGTAATGGTTTAGGACAAGCAGCCATCCCAGTAGGAACTAAATTTGTTTTAAAACCCTTTGATGACGATGGAACTCCACCTGGTTTACCTGTTACAGATTACGTTTTAAAAGGGGTTGTAGAGGATGCTTACCCTGCTCCTGATCCTAACACTACTTGGAGTGATGGTATAAAAGCAAGGATAACTAGTATAGATGGTTTTCCACCATTACCAGACGCCACCCAACAACAAGACTATCTAAAGTATGTAGTGGATTTTTATGATGAAACTGAAAAACTATTTGAATTTAAATTCCCTAGATTTTCTTATAGATACAAATACGAAGATGGAGAATATTCACCATATGCACCGTTTACTGAAGTAGCTTTTGTTCCAGGATCTTTTGATTATCACCCTAGAAAAGGTTATAATATAGGTATGACAAATAGATTAACTAAAGTTGAATTAGGTAAATTTATTCATGACGATACGCCTGAGGATATTGCTTCTGTAGATATTTTGTTTAAAGATGAGGCGTCTCCAAATATATATGTTGTAGACACTATAAGGCCTGATGATGATATTCCTAGTGGTGGAGTTGAAAATAATTGGGATAGAGTTAAAAATGGAGGATATTATGCTATTGAAAAGGAAACTGTTAATAGCGTGGTGCCAGCAAATCAACTTTTACGACCTTGGGATAATGTACCTAGAAAAGCATTAGCACAAGATATTACGGGTAATAGAGTTGTGTATGGTAATTATGTTCAAAATTACAATCTTATTTATGACGGAAAAAAACATTTAGCAGATTTTAAATACAATTGGAGCGAGTTTCCCGAACCAGCAACTGAAGTTGGAAAATCAATAAAATCATTAAGAGAATATCAATTAGGTGTAGTTTTTATAGATAAATATGGTAGAGAAACGCCGGTTATATCTAACCCTACAGGAACGATGAAGTTAGAAAAAGATTCCGCAAATAAAAATAATAGAATTCAGATTGGATTAAAAGGAAATGCTCCGGATGATTTAGCTTATTTTAAGTTTTTTGTTAAAGAAACAGCTAACGAATATTATAATATGGCTATGGATCGCTGGTATCATGCTGAAGACGGTAGCATTTGGTTAGCTTTTCCTTCTTCAGATAGAAATAAAGTAGATATAGATACGTTTTTAATTCTTAAAAAAGGTTCTGATCAAAACGATTTAGTACAGGCCGCGGCTAGATATAAAGTATTAGCTATTGAAAGCGAAGCTCCAGATTTCATAAAAACTACCAAGACATTAGTTTCATCCAAATCTCATTTTGAGTCTAGTACCGATCTTTTTGCGCTTGGCACTACAGATATTCCTTTAATTGGAGTTGATAATTTTAAACTAAACTACAATCATTATTATGGGAGCGCGGGTCAAAATCTAGATAAAATTGAAGAAGATTTATATGTTTCATTTACGAAAGCCGGAACCAGCGAAAGTTCTAAAAGATATAGAATAACATCAATAACAAATGATTGGGATGAAACTACTGCTCTTTTATCTGTAACAGGGGGTGAGGCAACTTACAGTATACAAGTAGAGGAGACTTTTCAGAGTGACGTAAATTTTATATCTGATGATCCTAATGGTGGCAATCCTACAAAAATTGATGATGGCGCCATAGTAAATATATATAAATATAAAGTAGAAAACAAACCACGTTTTGATGGTAGGTTTTTTGTTAAAATATATTACGACGACGTATTTAAAACTAATATTGATAAAAAATTTCAAGGTGATCTTGAGTATAGAGTTACTGATTCTAGACCAATATATACAATGAAAGAAGATCAAGTCGCTAGACACACTGAAAGTGCCGGTGACTTTCTTGTTAAAGGCCAATCGAATTATGATGGCCCGTTCCATAAACATAATGGTAACTACTCTTTTAGGTGGAGTGAAAAATACGGTTATTACAATAACAATCGTTTTGCTTCTTTTGCATTATATTTTAGAAGATACAAACATAACGAAAACAACATTAATGGATACGGGGCAAACATTACTCCAGCTACTTCAACTTGGATTGGCGGTATGAATAATAATCCTGATTACAATGAAGATGGATTAATATTAAATCACTTAAAACAAGTAAATAGCTCTACCTCTACAAGTGAAGAGTACTTAGGCGAACATTGGGATAGTGCTGATGATGGAAAAGAGATGGGGAGCACTTCCTTGACTGCGCACAGCGATGGATCGGGGTTAACGGCGAATTGGAGAATGGAGACAGATAGCCAGACGGACAGCCAATTTGGTCTAACCACAACCAACAGCTACATAGTTCCCTATCCTGTACTTCCATCTTCGCACCTTAAGTTAGATGAGATATGGGCGGATACTTTTGGTGATAATTCGAGAGATACAGAGGTATGGTTTATAGACAATGGACCATCAGTAGCGTATAGAACAAGTGGTTATGATTTATTTTGGGGTGGCTTGACTGGAACTGGAGCGACTAGTTTGAATGTTTTTGGAGCAGGGAGTGGAAATCAAGCTGGCGGACTGCATGAGACTTCAACTTATTGGGGTATGCATCTTGCTTTAGGTGGAATTAGTCACCACCAAAATCCAGCGGACTTTTCTAGTGCGAATTTTTACAACGTTGGAGATTGGAATGGGCCAAGCCCCGTTGGCACTTCGCCTAACTATATTGATTTACCAACAAAACAATGGGTTGAAAAAATTAATGCTCCATTTCAATTTAGATGGTTAGAAGATCCAGACCAAACCGTATATACTATAGGGAATGTAATTGGTGGTCCTGGCAAAGGTCAATTTTTACGACATAGTAGTAGAATAAGCCCAAGTGTAGAAGATTTTAATCCACACTCTACTGAAGACTATCCAAGCAGCATGGCGGAGCGGATTTCATTTAATCACACGAAAGGTTGGTATGCAACCTCAATTACACCTCCGCTTAAATGGAATCCCATGGCCCAAGGTCAAATTGACCCCGCTGATGGAGGGATTGAAATGACTTTGGTGATAGCGGATAATAACACTAACACTTCAGCTGGAGGTAGTTTAACAGATGACTTAATGATTTTTGTGGAGAGCATTGTTGATGGTTCAAATGTACTTAAGGTGGGTATGGCTTTAAGTGAGTATACTAATGCGAATGGTGTATATGCAGGTTTACAAAACACAACACATTTAAATGGAACTTCTAACCAGTTTTTAGTTGTAAGGCATATAAATAAAATTTTAGACGCTAATGGGGCTGTTGACTATTATGAATTATGGTTAGGTGGTTGGGATAAACCTATGAAGGAATCTCTTGAACATAGGTTAGTTAATATAGCAGGTGCTGTCCCGCTATTAGGCGGAAACTATAAATTCGTACAAGTTGGAATGAATGGTTATAGTCCTAATTCTGAGTTTAACATAAACACATTAGCACCTGCCGAAGGAACTTATGGTAAAGTTGGCGCGGTTGGTTATACATTGCAATTTTTAGAAGAAATTGAACCAGAAGAAATTTTATCTGAAAATCCAGCTATCTGGGAGACAGAACCTAAAGACGCCACTGATTTGGATATATATTACGAAGCTACAAGCGCAATACCAATGAATTTTGATGAAACTAATATTCACGAAGCTTTTCCAATAGGATCAATTATTATAGGGATTGTTCCCGGTCAACCACAAATCACGCCTAAATATACTATAACAGGTTACAGCGGGTTAGATGTGGTACTTGATACTACGCTGCCGATTTATTGGCTTGTACCAGGCGATGTCGTTCAAGTCGCAAGACCTGATGGTTTAGAACTTGGGGTCACGCTAAATAATGTTACAGGGGTAAATGTAACAATAGATCCATTCTTATACAATAGTAACCATAAATTAGCTTGGCATAATTGCTATTCCTTTGGGAACGGTGTAGAGTCTGATAGAATTCGAGATAATTATAATCTACCATTTATAGCAAATGGAGTTAAAGCTTCTACAACCTTAGAACAAGAATATAAAGAGGAACATAGAAAATATGGATTAATATATTCTGGTATATATAACTCTATTAGTGGTACAAATAACTTAAATCAATTTATTCAAGCTGAAAAAATAACTAAGGATGTAAATCCAATATATGGTAGTATTCAAAAACTACATTCAAGAGATTCTGATTTAGTAACTTTATGCGAGGATAAATGTTTAAGAATAATGGCTAATAAAGATGCTGTATTTAATGCTGATGGAAATACTAATTTAACGGCAACAAGCAAAGTGTTAGGACAAACATTTACATTCAGCGGAGAATTTGGCATATCAACAAATCCAGAATCATTTGCATCGGAATCTTATAGAACTTATTTTGCAGATAAAGTAAGAGGAGTTATATTACGACTATCTAAAGACGGGATAACACCTATATCTATGTACGGAATGAAGGATTGGTTTAGGGATAATTTAAAATTAACAAATAAATTAATTGGTAGTTATGATGATAGAAATGATGAGTATAATATAACCTTGACTAAACACAAAGGTAGTTATCCTATTTCAATTATAGGAACTGGTCCAGGTGGTGGGCCGCAAGCTTAAAATAATATAAATATTAATTAAAAACTGGAATAAAATGAGTCATTCTAATCCTACAATATCATCTACGCTAATAGCAACAGGTTCGACAGCTAATGCTTTAAGCATAGGGGATATTATTAATGGACCCGGTATACCTATTGATTCAGAGGTTTTAAATATAAATTATATCAGTGGTGGTCAGTGGGAAATAATGATAGATCAAATACCAGTAGAGGCAGACGTATATAGCGTAGGAAATCATGTATCATATTTAGATCCTAGTGGCGCTAATTCTGGTCTAGTTCAATGGCAAACAAACATAGTAATTACTCCTACGGGGAAAGAGGTAAATAACACTTTGTCGTTTAGAGAAGATGTAAAAGGTTGGGTTAGTTTTAAATCTTTTACCGATATGGAGTTTGGACTGAGCATGGCTAATGATTATTATACCTTTAAAAATGGATATCTATATCAACATGATCAAGAAGATGTTGATAGAAATACTTTTTATGACGAATTTGTTCCATCATCAGTAAACGTACTACTTAATGACAGTCCTAGTGTTATTAAAATGTTTAATACTTTAAATTATGAGGGCAGCCAAGCCAAAGTAGATAAATTTACATTTAGTAATCTTACAATACCTCTCCAACCAAACACTGATTATAATGATCAAGAATATTATAACTTATCTGTAAAACATGGATGGAATGTTGAATCTATTATTACAGACAAAGAAATAGGTTATGTTAATGAGTTTGTAGAAAAAGAAGGTAAGTGGTTTAATAATATAAATAGATTGACTAACTTAAGTCTAGACAAAGCTGATACCGGTGACTTTACTTTCCAGGGTATAGGTATTGCTAGTCAATTAGGTACTCCCGAAGACATTTTTGGTTGCATGGACTCATTGGCTTCAAATTATAATCCACTTGCAACAATTGATGATGGTTCATGTGTTTATACAAGCACTTGCGATTGTAGCAGTGCAGTGGCTACTTTTGCATTAAATTCAGATAATAATATAGAGTGGAGTGTAGTTTTACCTTCAGGATTTGGGATGTGGAAGATGGAATTTGTAGATGGATTAGGGACGGTTATTCCAAACACGCTTACATTGGCAGACGGGTTAGCGGGTGGTAGCGGTCCATACTCCGGGATAATTGACTCCACCCAACTTGGAGTGACGGATGCTATGTATAATAACAATCAACTTACAGGAATGTTCTCCTGGCGATGTGAGACGACTTCAAGCTGGGAATGTATTGCTTCGTTTACTGTCACTCTATCCGCATCTGTAATTTCTGGGTGCACCGACCCCACAATGTTCAATTACAACCCACTCGCAACTGTTGATGATGGTTCTTGTATTGCCATAGAATATGGTTGTACTAATCCTCTAGCGCCTAATTTCAATCCATTAGCTAATACAGACGATGGAAGTTGTACTACTGTAGTTAGTGTCCCAAGTTGGAATTGCGGGGTAGATGGAGGCTGTACAGATCCCGGAGACGGTAGTGGAACTTATGCTACTCTAGGAGCTTGTGTAGCGGCTTGTAGTACAGAAGATGATTCTGGAGGTTTAATTGATTATTAATATATAAAATATGTTTACACTAGAATTCAACAATCTTAATAATTTAAATGTTTCACTACAAGTTGGTGATGCGGTATATGCACATAATACTCTAACTCAAGCTGGAGCTGATGATTTGCAAACTGGATATGATAATACTGGAACAAATTATTTTATAGGTATATTAAGAGGAATAGAAAATCCCGCAAACGGTCAATATATATTAAGTGTTGATGATGATCCAACAAACTTTCCTTTTGGCGATGGAATTGGTGGCAACCCAGATCCTTATTCGGGCGTTTATTATACTCCCTCTGAAAATGATTTTATCATGTTTTCTAAATATGATCAGTCAGATGGTGACGTTTTAGGGTATTATGCCGATGTAAAACTTGTCAATGATTCTAAAGAAAAAGCTGAACTTTATGTAGTTAGTAGTGAAGTAATAATGAATAGTAAATAAAATAATTATGTCATATCACAACGAAGGATTTGTAAAAGAAAAAGATGGTGTGGTTGCTCCAAAAGGTTTCCATTATATGCCTAATGGTAAATTAATGTCAGACGCTGACCACATCGCGATACATGGTTATATTGATAAGAAAATAACAAGTTTTAATATTAATACAAAAGATATAAATTATCTTGGAGAAACTAGGTCTTTTACAGTAAGCGGTGATAAAGGTGCGGTTTTTAGTTTAGAAATTCATGATGATGCAGCGGGAAGTCCCACTCTTGCCCCTAGTTATTATAATTTCAACACAAACACTTGGAGTTCATTGAAAACTGGATTATATAATATAGAGTTAATAGGTAGTTATACTTTTTCAATAACCTTCCCCGCAATAGAATTTACAGATGCAACTTGTGATTATAATAACGATCCTACTATTGCCCACGATGATGATGATGGTAAAATTGTAGCTGGTATGACGGTTACAGGTACTGGCATTCCAGATGGCGCCACGGTTAGTAGCGTTACTAGTGATACCGCATTTGAATTATCCGCCTCTACAACCGGTGGGGCGGTTACAAACGGAACTCTTACATTCGCTGGTATAAAAAAATACACTATAGATTTACTCGCTAAAACAGCTGATAATGTAAAAACGAAACATGCTGCATATTCTGAGGTTAAGAATCTTGACAATAGTGTCAACATAAACAAATCCACTGGTTCTAACTCTGATTTATTAAGGAAAATAATATACCAAGATGTAAAGAAAAACTTATATTTATCTTTAATCGCGCCAGGGCTTACAACGGTTAGTACAGACGTTGTAGACGGAGTAGTTAGTAGTTCTAATAGAATTATTGTAGATGAATTAGCAACTACTCTTAGCAATATGGCTCTAGGAGATAAAGTCACAGGAACTGGAGTGTCTGCAGCGAGTCATGTTTTAATTACTAAGATAAACCCTGATAATGACAATACTAAAGAAATTGAAGTTAATCAATCAATTAGCGTTGAAGATGATGTTGTATTAACTGTTACCCCTGTTTTCGCCGGTATGACACCTAACGGTGTTGTTAGTACAACAGGTCAACAAGCTTTTGAAATATCTTCAGGGGGAAATTTGAAAAAGACTTTTTCTATAACTTGTACTGCTTTAGCCGGTAGAACCTTATCTGTGTCTAGACTTCCTACTGTAAGCGATTTATGCGTGTATAAAACCGTCACCTTTGGATCAGCGGCTTTAGCTATTCCAGGAGAAGACGTTAGTGGAAGTACTTATTACAGGTGGCCAATAACAAATATAGCAAAACTACAAGAGGGTATGGTTTTAGATCCCGCTAGAAGAAGTACTGGAATAAATACAACTACACCCGCCACTATATCTAAGTATTTAACAACAATATCAAGCTCTAAAATACGTGATAGAAGGTATTATACGGACATTGAACCAACTACAATTAATGATGTGTCTGTTGGTGGTGTTGATAATTACGGTAACAATATTACCGCTGTTGATAGAAACGGCGTTGTAACCGCACAGGCGGGTAATATAACTTTTAACGTACAACAAGCTGATGCTTTAAAATCAGATGCTGGCGTGAGAATATTTGCGTATGGTCATGATAACATAAAATCTTTAACTGGAGCTCAAGTTACATTAAGTAATATTGTTATTACTCCAACTCAAGTATCAACAACTACGACTGGAGCTGTTGATAATAGTGTAACTATACCAGTTACAGAGGCTGGAAATATATCAACTGCAAGCACTATTCGAGGAGTGGGTATAACCGCTTCTGCCGCTAATCCTACTGTATCATTAAAATCAGCCGCTACTGGCGGTGCTAATTTAACAGCTAGCTCTGCGCAGACTTTAGAAAGCGGACAAACATTATTTTTTGATAATGCAAGTAATATATTGACTATAACCGGTACGATTGAATTATTAAACATGGATATTAGCGATACAACTTTATATCTTGATGTAGAAAAATTCATAAACGCAAGTTAAAGTAAAAAAGCGGCAAAAAGTGTAACTATTATAGATGTAAATTAAATTAAATTAAATAAATATGAAAATTAGGATTTTTGATAAAGAAACCGATTATAAAGAATTATATAATTGGTGGGGTGATTGGGGATTACCACAGCATCATCCAGATGCGCTTTCTGAAAATGGGCTCATTATTAGTATAGATGGTATTAATGTAGCCAGCGCTTTTATATACAGTACAGACAGTTATATTTGTTGGCTTGAAAATCTAACAACCAACAAAGAGGCGTGGTTACTCTTATCAACAGAAAAAAGATTAGATGTTTTAGATACATTAGGTGAAGCT
>TARA_R110001606_G_scaffold144032_2_pt1 | contig 10954 bp, 15 predicted proteins | sample TARA_R110001606 | Tara Oceans TARA_R110001606 (sample SAMEA4398315) | marine metagenome | biome: Polar Biome; feature: [SRF] surface water layer (ENVO:00010504); material: water (ENVO:00002006), including particulate matter (ENVO:01000060) such as... | depth 5 m
AAAAAAGTAACTCTGATCTCCTGGATTCATAGAATAACCGCAGGTGCACTGAACGTGCGCTGTTTGCTCATGACCGGATCCCGAATGGGTTCATCTAGGCTCTCTAGGAAATCGTTTAGTTGTTAAAAATCGATTATTTGTAATATATAATATAGATTGATTGAAAGAAGTTGCGCCAAGCTTGATTCATGTGCGAATACGTCAGGCAAAGGAGCCAAAATGGGAGAAGCACATTTAAATAACAGTGCCACGAGCGCCAGCCGTATCTTCGATACGCTACGTCAAGACTTGGTCAATGGTCGTTTTGAGGCCGGCGAAAAAATTGCAATCAACGTACTCAAGGATCATTATCAAGTGGGGCTAAGCCCCTTGCGCGAGGCCCTCAATCGTCTGGCTGCATACGGTTTATTAATGCAGGAAAACCAGCGTGGCTTTCGAGTTCTGAGCCTTGATCGTCGTGAGCTGAATGATATTGCTGAAATGCGCCGAGAACTTGAGACTATGGCATTAGAACGAGCAATACGCCTTGGTGATGCTGAGTGGGAGTCGGAGTTGCTGGCTGCCGCGCATCGCCTCAAGCGGGCTGACCAGTCGCCTGAGGAGGTCGACCAATGGGAATTGATGCATACGCGTTACCATCGTACTTTGGTATCGGGGTGCGGCTCTGTATGGCTGCTGCGCTTTATTGATCAATTGCATGATCAGTTTGATCGCTATCGGCGCATGGCGCCTAGCGTGCCGCAAGTGCGACAGGTACTGGACGGACAGCACGGCGAGCTGGTGGATCTCGCACTTGCTCGTGATGTAAAAAAAGCGCGAGCCTTACTAGAAAACCACATCCAACTATCCTATGAAGTGGCGCTAGGTAGTTGCAAGGACAGATATTAGCTGGCTCGCTTAAAGCACTACGTATTACGCTGCGCTGCGCATCGAAATTTTCTGCTGTGAGCCAGCGTATGACTAGCGGTCGCAGCTATTGCCATTCGCTATCGAGTAGAGGATACCAAGCAGTATCTCTACTGTGCCCACTGACCACACGGTCCTGACCAAAGACACCTTCGAACTGAAAGCCGAGCCGCTGTGTGGCCCGCCATGACGGGGCATTAGCGCATCGCACTTCCACTCTAGGCGGCGATAACCCAGTGCGAACACATGCTCTATCATCAGGATCAGCGCCTCAGTAGCCGCCGAGGTACGAGCCAGTCGAGACGAAAAATTGAGGTGGCCCAGTTCGGCCGAGCCGTGCCGGGCACGATATTGAGCCAGGAAGCCACACCCAGGGCGTCGCCAGTACTTGCTTCGACAACCGCCATGAATACTGGATCATGATTCTGTCTTTGCCGGTGCAACCATGGCGATCCTCAGGCAGTTCCGGATCGAGCACCTGCCAGGTTGCCCATAGGGACTCGCCATGAAGGGATGTGGGCGGCAGAAACGCCCGCTCAGAACGCACCGCCAGTGTGTCCTAGCGTCTTCCAGCGACTGACAGACTGATGACAGGAGCCGGCATGTTATGTGCCCCCGTTTCGTCGCAGCTGCATTTATCCAAGGCTATATTCTGCATGATTCCCGGTTCCTCGCCGGTCGCAACCGGGTGCCTGTCGAGCCCCCCTGAAAAGCCCGCCAGCAGGTCCTTTACTCGCAAGCCATGGCTGGCGAGATGCCAGTCACCTTTCGTCGAGGTGTTATAGCCCATGCTGTAGAAATAAACTCGAAGAGGCCTCGGCCGGTCTGGGCGCCGGTATGTGGACGACCTTCCAACGGATCACATTGCCGCTGATTGCTCCCGGCACTGCCGGAGGTGCGATGTTGGCCTTTATCATCTACATGGACGATCTGTTGATCACCTATTTTATTTCGGGGGTTGGTTTCACAAAGCCGTCGGTCTTCATTTACTGTATGATTCAACGCGGCATCAAGCCTGGAATCAATGCCATCGCCACGCTACTGTTCGCCCCCTTCTTGATCGCCGGCGCAGGCCTGCACCTGCGTAGCAAGTAACATTTCGTTACGCCAGCTGCCACCGAAAAGGACGATAACGATGTCTAAATCCGCCCTGCCACGCCGTCGTGCCCGAGAGCTCGATCTGCCCTTTCCCGGCATCACCGGCACTCACAATGCTATCACCGACGTACCCGGCGTGCTGGTGGGCTATGAAACCATTGACCGCGCTACCAATAATCCCACTCGCTGGGCTAAGACCGGTGTCACGGCCATTCTTCCGCGGGGGTTCGTCAGCGAGCCGCAACCGGTGTGGGCAGGTTACTATGCCCTCAACGGCAACGGAGAGATGACCGGTACCCATTGGGTCGATGACGGCGGTTACTTTGTCGGTCCGCTGTGTATCACCAATTCCCACGACGTGGGTATGGTCCACCATGCCTCGGTGCGCTGGATGATTGAGCACTATGCCGAACGCTGGAGAAACCACCACTTATGGGCCATGCCAGTGGTTGCCGAGACCTACGACGGCGTTCTTAACGACATCAATGGCTTACATGTCCGCGAGGTGGACGCCCTGGCCGCGATCAACGGGGCTCAGGGAGGCCCCATCGCTGAAGGCAACGTGGGCGGTGGCAACGGCATGATCTGCTATGAATATAAGGGCGGCACTGGCACCGCATCGCGGACTGTGGAAGCTGGGGGCGAACGTTATACCTTGGGAGCACTAGTGCAGGCCAACCACGGCATACGCGACTGGCTACAGGTGCTCGGCGTACCGGTGGGCCAGGCATTGCGCGACGACAACCGTATCCCCGAGTTCGGTAGTGAACGCGGTTCGGTCATCGTAGTCCTGGCCACCGATGCACCAATGATGTCTCACCAGCTAAAGCGACTGGCCAAGCGCGCCGCTATCGGCATCGGCCGAGGCGGTACGCCCGGCGGCAACAACTCCGGCGACATCTTCATCGCCTTCAGTACCGCCAACCCTCAACCGATGCCCCAGTTCGCCGAGGCGAGGCAAACCTTCGATGCGCTTAACGACGAGGTCTTTGACCCCTTCTACTTGGCCGCAGTGGAAAGCGTCGACGAGGCGGTCGTCAATGCCATGCTCGCTGCCGAGGACGTCCTCACCCAGCGTCCCCGTGGGCATATCTGCAAGGCGATCTGCCCAGAGACACTGGCAAGGCTGGTTTGTCGGTAATCTGTGGTAGCGAGGTGATAATCGTTTTGGCCTGGTTTGACAAGGGTGCTTTGTTCTCACGCCGAGTCTTCATGCGTTCTGCCGGTATGGTCCAGATGGCTTTATCAGGAACAACTTCCTCCCACTTTGACTTAATTACTTCAAAGGTACGAGTCGTAGTCAGGGTCAGGATTTGTAGAGCCTTGGCCGATAGATTGGAGTTGCCGCTCATTTCGGTCATGGAAAATGCCACCTCGTCATACAGCATGGCAGGAAACTGCCCGCTTGGAGGTGGTGGTCATCTTAACCAATGAGGGTATTCTCAACTCTATGTATCTCTCACTGCTTATCCTTGCTCCACTCTCGCAAGCGTTTTTTCCATGTGTCCATGGCTATTCCCGTTGGGCGTATTAATCATGCAGAAGCATCAAGGCCCGCCAAAGCGGGCCGTGGTAATCGAAGCCATCACGTCAAACGAAATTTGTTGACCATCCTGCAGGCTTTGAAGCCGACAACCTTTAATTTCTTAGATTCATAAAATAATAACCGCAGTACTTTGAAACATACGGTAGAGGCAGGAGGGCCAGCGCCGGCACTCTTTTCGGCTCGCTTATCCATCGCCACGATGGCAAAGGTATCTGGCGACTTTTGGATAATAAAGTGATCAAAGGCTGCGATAACGACCCCGGTGGTGACTGTGTCAGTTGTCGAATAGTAAATCAGCTTGCCTTGGTGACTCAGAAAACCTAGCACATTCAGACTGAATAAGTTGGCATCTTTTGTGGATGACCGACGGGGTTCCAGGTATAGGGCAAGAAAGATGGCTGGGAAAAGCCAGACTCATCGAAGTAGTACAGTTCATCTTCCCCTTGATCTTCCCAGCGTTGAGGCTCGTGGGTATTACAGAAGTCCGTCTCGTCACGCCGCTTTCAGAGATCGCCGGGCTCGCTTGATCGCCCAGGTGCTAGTTCTACTGTGTCGCAAAACGTCGCCATCGGTTATGCAAGGTCGTCATAATCCCTTGGTGCAGATATTAGCCTAGCGTTGTGATGTACTCACTCACATGTCGCTGAGCGCGTTGCACGACCCAGAGGCCGGTTCCCTTCTGGTAGGGTAGGTGCCGGGAACAGTGAGATTTTTTTGATATCGGCAACGTATCCGTTCAGCGACCATGAAGCCATACGCCACGATGCAGAGGCTAGTTCTACTGTGTCACAAATTGATTCTGCTTCAGTGTGATAACGATAACGTCTACCTAATGGTTTGAGGTTGAAGCTATGCCACATCACGCGCTCCATGACCATTTTGAGGCATATCTTGAGGAATTATCACCCAAATTGGGACATGCCGACCGAGTCGCCAGTTTCAAAGACTATGGCTATGGCTTGATGCTGTCTCTGCCTCGCAAGGCATTGAGCCTATCGCCGCCAGCGTCGACCCCGCTTATGTTCAGGCACGCCACCAAGCGCTTCATCATCTGGTCGCCGTGGTCGGATCACGCACTGTTGACAGATCTTGTTTCTTCAGGCGGCTCCGTCAGACGGAGATGTGCAGGTCAGAACTATCCCGCTGGTGACGCTAAGGCCCAGTAGGATTTATACAGCTTTCCCAGAAAAAAACGCGCGCTTGACAACAAGTTCGTACGCATCTACGATTTAAGAAATAATCGATTTTATTAGATAGATTGTTTTTTTATTATAAAATAGATTCATTTTCTATATGAATATTACGTGATGTAATGTGGCAAAATAAAAAAAGAAGCCTAGGAAAATTATTAAAATACCTAGGATCTGATGTTTAAAGGAGCGCGCACTCACACCCTGGCAGCTTGCTAAATGCAATCTAGCCTATGCCTTTTCTAAAATTACATAGGGTGTGCTAATGAAAACTTTATTTACTATTCCTGCAAGTTTCGCCGCCGCATTGAGCCTAGCTAGTTTCGGTGTCATGGCAGATGATTTTCCTGAAAAAGATATACGCCTCATCATGCCGTATGGCCCAGGTGGCGCCACTGATGTCATTTTCCGGCTTGTAACTCAAGAAGCAGAGAAGCATCTACCCGCTTCCATTGTTCCAGTCAACATGCCGGGGGCTGGCGCTACGCGTGGCTCACGCGAAGTCAAGGACTCGACACCTGATGGTTATACACTGCTAGGTAGCCATGACACTATTGTCACCTCCTATCTGTCAGGGATGGCAGATTACTCTTACGATGCCTTCGAGCCAGTTGCGTTACTTACCCAAACGGCAAATATTCCTGCTACTTATGCGGATCACTCTGTCAAATCAGCTGAGGATATTGCCACTTATATCGAGGAAAATGCTGGCGATGTTCGCATCGGCATGATCCCGAGTTCCACCGACCACTTCTTCTGGATACAGTTCTTTCAAGCCGCCGGTATAGATTCGGATGATGTACGTTTGATTGGCTATCCAGACACAGGATCACAGGTTAGCGCCCTGCTAGCCAAAGAGATCGATTTCAGCATGCTAGATATGCCATCTGGGCATTCGTTCTTCGAAAGTGGTGAATTCTTGGCCCTAGGTGTGGCCTACGATGAAAGGCTACCTGCTCTTCCCGACACGCCTACACTTGTTGAAGTGGGCATTGACTTTGTCGATACCACAAGCAGGGGCGTATTTGCCCCAAAGGGAACGCCAGAAAATCATGTTCAAATCATCTCAGATGCTTACAAGGCAGCGCTAGCTGAAGACAGTGTTATCAGCAGAATAGAAGGAGAGTTTGGCTCTACAGCCAATCACATCCCGCCTGAATCCTATAAAGATTATCTAAAGGAAAATGAAGCACGGTTGACAGAGGCAGCACAAAATATCGACTTTTAATTTTCCCAGTAACATTTCAGTTCGGGCAGGGCGGAAAAATCTCCTTCTTGCCTGAACTTTGGATAGATATTGATATGCGAAAAGAATACGCGTTGCTTACCTTCATGCTGACGGCATCAAGCATATTGTTTTATGAGTCTTTTAATATCGCGGAAAAGTCTAGATGGCAAAGTTTCGATTCAGCCACCTACCCTAGGGTGTTAATTTTACTCATAGCAATCTTCGCCTTGGGCGCTTTCATTGAATCTTTGATGAAGAACAATCGTAGTAATGAAATGATAAAGAAAATATCGGCAAGAATTAATCGTCGAGAACAAGCGTTAGTTTATTTAAAAACCGCTTCTATCTTTATTTATTTCTCGATCTATGCGCTAGCTCTTCCCCAATTAGGATATATCATATCAACAGGAGGCTTCATGCTAGTTTCGCAGGCAACGCTACTCGGCGTTAACACTATTAAAAAGCTGATCATGTTAACATCAGTTAGTGTAATATTTTCTTTATTTATTTATTTTGTATTCAGGTATGGCTTAAAGATATGGCTGCCTTAGCTAGTCACTACATGTTAGGCATGTATCGCCCAACGAACCGGCTTGATACTTGGAGAAAAAGACAATGATAGAGTCATTTTTACTAGCAATTGGTGAAATATCCAATGTTTACTCGCTTACCTTAATTTTTGTAGGTGTCGTTTTTGGAATCATCGGCGGCGCCATTCCTGGCTTTACCGTTACCATGGCCATTTTGGTAGTCTTTCCTTTTACCTTCACTATGACGCCAGTCAACGGCATATCTTTGATGATGGGAGTGTTCGTGGGAGGCTACTCGGGAGGTATTATCTCGGCTGTTATGCTTGGCATTCCGGGAACTCCTTCCTCGATAACTACAATTTATGATGGCTATCCCATGTCTCGCAATGGCGAACCTGGCAGAGCTCTTGGCATTGGTATTCTTTCTTCTTTTGTCGGCACACTTGTAAGTATTTTAATACTCGTAACGTTGGGGCCCCTGATAGCTAAATTCAGTATGAATTTTCGGCCGTGGGAAATTACCGCGTTGATTATCTTTGCTCTAACATTAGTTTCTAGCTTATCTAATGGAGCGATTCTCAAGGGATTAATGGCGGCGGCGATCGGACTTTTCATTACTACAGTGGGTTTCGATAGAAACAATACTTTGCGTTTTGACTTTGGATTTACCACACTATCATCTGGATTTGAAATACTTCCTGTTATGATTGGGGTTTTTGCTTTTACTCAACTCCTAAGTAATATCGAAAGTTCACGGTCCAATACGAACATAGCTCCCGTCATCAAGCGCCTGCCTTATGCTCAAGTGGCATCTGACGTATTTAAACAAAAGATTAATTTGATTAGATCTTCACTTATAGGGGCCTTCGTAGGAGCTCTTCCTGGAACTGGAGGAGAAATATCTAACTTTATCAGCTATGATCAAGCCAAAAAGCTTTCAAAAGAATCTGATAAATTTGGTCAAGGCTACCCTGGCGGTATTGTAGCTTCCGAGGCATCTAACAGTGCTGTCGTAGGGGGCTCATTAATCCCAACTTTAGCGCTAGGTATTCCTGGAGACTTGACCATGGCCATCATGATGGGCGTATTAATACTTCACGGAATTTCTCCTGGTCCAATGATGTTCGAACAGAATCCAATATTGCTTGGCAGCATTTATGCTAGCCTAATGATAGGCGCCGTACTAATGCTTATTTGTCAGTTATTCCTCATTAAATGGTTTGCAAAAATAGCAGCTATCCCTCAAGCAATACTCATTCCTACGGTACTTGCCTTGTGCGCTGTAGGTACCTATGCTTTGAATAATAATATTTTCGATATTTGGGTGTTGCTTATATTCGGCATTTTCGGATATTTTTTGTTTAAAATGAATGTTCCACTTTCTCCATTGATATTAGGGATCGTGCTCGGGGAAAATTTTGAACATCAACTTTATAGAGCCCTAGAACTAGATCCTAACTGGCATACATTTTTAACTCGTCCCCTATCCGCTACGTTTCTTATTTTGGCAGCAGCCTCGGTATTATTTGCTTATTTGCAATCCCGCAAAACCCGTCTCATGGCTCAGGCTAGCCTTTGAGAGTTATTCAAGGAGTTATCAATGAATCACGACCCTTATTACTATCCCTTTTCCTCTAGGCGCATGGTCACCTATGGCACTCATGGGATGGTGGCCACATCGCAGACGCTGGCTTCTCAAGCAGGCATGGAAATACTAAAGCAAGGTGGCAATGCCGTAGATGCTGCCATTGCTACCGCTGCTATGCTCACCGTGGTCGAACCCACCTCCAATGGACTAGGAAGCGATGCTTTCGCAATTGTCTGGATGAATGGCGAGTTGCATGGTTTAAATGCAAGTGGCCCTTCACCTCATGATATTTCGCGGAATGATGTTGTCGACGCTGGTCATGATCAGATGCCGGAACATGGCTGGATACCCGTGACCGTTCCAGGTGCCCCCGCTGGATGGGCGGCATTATCACAGCGGTTCGGTCGCTTGCCCTTCAAAACCCTACTTCAGCCGGCTATTCAGACGGCCGAGCAGGGTTATGTCGTAACCCCAACTGTGAGCCAGATGTGGCAGGAGGCTTATGAACTCTACCGCCGCTATGATGATCCGGTTTTCGATGAATGGTTTAAGGTATTTTGTCCCGAAGGGCATGCGCCTCGTCCTGGAGATATTTGGAAGTCTGGCGATCATGCTAAAACGTTAGCTCTCATTGCCGATACCATGGCACAGGATTTTTACTCAGGACAAACCGCAGAACGCATCGCATCAAGTGCTAAGCAGTCCGGGGGCTACTTAACGGGCATAGACTTAGTACAGTATGCGCCCGAGTGGGTAGAGCCGGTCAAAGTGAGCTACCGAGGGTATGAGGTGTGGGAAATCCCTCCAAATGGAGCGGGCCTCGTGGCGCTAATGGCACTAAATACTCTCAATCACTATGAGGACACCCATGATGAAGTCGAGACTTTGCACAGAAAGATAGAGGCGACCAAGCTCGCATATGTCGATGGGTTTCAATACATCAGCGATAAAGCTTATATGTCCACTGATGTGAATGCCCTGCTCGCAGCTTCTTATGCTGATGAGAGACGCGCCGAAATCGGTGAGCACGCCCTGACCCCAACCCCTGGAGATCCTGTAAAGAGTGGCACAGTGTATCTAGCAACTGCTGATGGTGAAGGCAACATGGTGTCTTTCATTCAAAGTAATTTCATGAACTTTGGTTCAGGAGTCGTAGTCCCTGGAACTGGTATTAGCTTACAGAACCGGGGCGCCTCGTTTTCGCTGGATCCGGAACATGTCAATGTTTTAGCTCCAGGCAAGAAAACCTATCACACCATTATTCCTGGTTTCCTGACTTACCAAGGTCGAGCCATTGGTCCTTTTGGTGTTATGGGCGGTTTTATGCAGCCCCAAGGGCACGTTCAAGTTATCACCGCCATGCTGGATGATAAATTGAATCCTCAAGCAACACTAGATGCTCCACGCTGGCGTTGGGTAGGCGGCAAGACCGTTGAGGTGGAACCTGGGTTTCCTGACTACTTGGCCCAAGCCTTGGTCAGACGAGGACATGATATTATCAGAGCTACCGACTCTATGCTGTTTGGTCGTGGTCAAATCATTCTGCGAGACCCAGATACCGGAGTGTTATGCGCGGGCACTGAACCACGTACCGACGGTAGTGTTGCTGCCTGGTAACGATGTCGCTTCGGGGCGACTGGCGCTTAATGAAATGGATCAGTCGAAGTGGACAGTCCTCGAAACGCCTCAATATTGGCAATGTAATTCCAGTGGATGATTTCGAGGCCAAAGACGCCGCGTGCCAAGTGGAAAACCAGCGCAAGCTGACTTATCAGCGTCGTGACGCTGGTTTGGACACGCCCGTCTAGAGCTAGTACTGCAGTTGTAGATGAGGGGCAGCCGCGGTCATGCTCTTGAAAAACAGTCATGACCTATGCGGGTACGTCCTTTCGCAGGCAGGCGAGTCGCAACACCGCCTGCTCGTTGCCTGTACGATCTTGAGCGCCACCAGAAGCTCATAAATCAACGAACACGGCGGGTGGCTGGGGTACGCGATTCACCGTCAACGAGAAAATGTCGGGCCGGCCATAATGGCCGGCTACATCTAGCGAGCGGCGTGAACGCAGCGCCGTTTTGATCTCGAACTCAGCATACAATATTCCCTTCTCGCGGTTCATTGGGGCCGCCATGACCTCGCCAGATGGCGCAATGGCCACGGCAATTCCCACGTTGATCCACTTATAGAGCCGGTCACGCTCGGGAAACGTATCGGGGATATCGCCTCCCTGTATGGCAGCGTCGGTGCCAATTACCCAGCAGCCGCCCTCCTTGGCAATATGACGAAGTGTGGCCAGGCCGGTGTCGCTTGAGTCTCAGGGGGATTGATGAAGATTTCCATGGCCTGGGTGTAAAGGGCATAGCGGGCCAACGGCATGTAGCACTCCAAGCAGATCAGGCTGCCGACCCGGTGACTATCCACACGTTGAGTTCGTCGGGCATGGTTTCGGTGTAAGCAATGGGATGGAGTCCTCCCCACCCTATAACGGCGTCGTTGCGCCACACTGGTGGGTGAGAGCATTACTTACCAGCTGAGGATGAGGAGAGCTCCCCATGAACATTACTCGGGTCGGCGTTGATATCGCAAAGTCTGTTTTTCACGTCCACAGTGTGGATCGCCATGACCAGGTCCAGTGGTGCGGCAAGTACTCTCGCGCTAAATGGCTCGATGCACACGAAAGTCGTCGGTCAGTCCGTTCTCGGCATCCTCCCGCCAGCGTGGCAAGGCCGCGCGCAGCTGGCCAATGCCGGTAGGTGCCACCAGTCCGTACTCGCCGATCAGGCCACGAATTTGGTTGGCCTTGGCAGTACGCTGCTGAACCAGTTCACTGCGGATGCGATGTGCCGCCTGAACATCCTGCTGCTCGACCG
>TARA_R110001606_G_scaffold9850_2_pt1 | contig 10940 bp, 9 predicted proteins | sample TARA_R110001606 | Tara Oceans TARA_R110001606 (sample SAMEA4398315) | marine metagenome | biome: Polar Biome; feature: [SRF] surface water layer (ENVO:00010504); material: water (ENVO:00002006), including particulate matter (ENVO:01000060) such as... | depth 5 m
TGTCGCTAGCTTGGTTTGAATACTAACTATATTAAGCTCAGTGAGCTTATCTATCATCGCCGCCGCCGCTAGCATCCCCCCCACATTATCAAGCACCGCAGAGATCACCCCACCGTGGAGAATTTTTTGAGCAGGATTACCAATAAAGACATCCTGCCAAGGAAAGCTTATTTGCGCTTGTTCCGCATCTAGTGATTTAACTTTTATTTGTAAAAACTGGTTAAACGGCATTTGCTCTACAAAAACTTTAGCAACTTGGTCAATTAAAATGGCTTTATTCATTATTATTATCTGCAAACTTTATAACTGGTAAGATGAGTAAAGCACAACTAAAAAGAAAGTGCGATAAAAAGCACCTATGCAAGGTCGTCTAAAAGCTCTAAAATGTCCGCGATGAATACACCAAATCCCACAGCAAGCACCGTAGTGCGCAGTCCCGCAGCTATACTCAAACAAGTGTTTGGTTATAGCGAATTTCGTGATGGCCAAGAAACGGTGATCAATGCAGCCCTTAACGGCCAAGATTCGCTAGTATTGCTGCCAACTGGCGGCGGCAAATCAGTATGCTACCAAGTGCCCGCGCTTGCCTTAAGCGGTCTGACAGTCGTTATTTCGCCATTAATTTCCCTTATGCAAGATCAAGTATCACAATTGCAAGCGCTCGGGGTGAAAGCGGCGTATATCAATAACAGTTTAAACCGCGACGAACAGCAGCAAATATATCAACAACTGCACAGTGGTTTGCTTAAGCTACTGTATGTTGCACCTGAAAAAGTGCTGCAACATGAATTTAAAGAGCGCTTAAGTCACCTTAATATTAGTTTATTTGCGATTGACGAAGCTCACTGTGTATCACATTGGGGTCATGATTTTCGCCCTCACTACTGCCGCTTAAGCGAACTAAAACAACGCTTTGCAGATGTGCCTATGATGGCGCTCACAGCGACAGCTGATAAAGCCACGCGGTTTGATATCGTCCAGCAGCTTGGTTTAAATGCCCCCTATATACACACTGGTAGTTTCGATCGACCAAATATTCGTTACACCATTGAAGAAAAATTCAAACCGCTGGCGCAATTACTTCGCTACTTAAAAGAACAACAAAATCAAAGTGGTATTATTTATTGCACCAGTCGAAAACGAGTTGATGAAATAGCTGAAAAGATCGCTGATGCGGGAATGAACGCAGCGGCTTACCATGCTGGTATGAGTAACGAGCAACGCCAATTTGTACAAACCGGTTTCGCCCGTGATGATATCCAAATTGTGGTGGCTACTGTAGCCTTTGGCATGGGCATCAATAAACCCAACGTCCGTTTTGTACTGCATTATGATATTCCCAAAAGTATCGAGTCTTACTATCAAGAAACTGGCCGTGCTGGCCGTGATGGCTTGGCCGCTGAAGCTATTATGTATTTTGATCCGGCCGATATTGGCCGTGTTAGGCGATTTTTTGAAGACATTGAAGATGAACAACGTCGTCGTGTCGAAGAGCAACGTTTTAACGCCATGGCCAGCTTCGCAGAAGCACAAACATGTCGTCGACAAATACTTCTTAACTATTTTAGTGAATATCAACGCGAACCGTGCGGTAACTGCGATATTTGCCTAAATCCACCAAAAAGTTTTGATGGTACTTTAGTGGCACAACAAGCCCTTTCGTGTGTGTATCGTGCCGAACAACGGTTTGGTTTAGGCTACATAGTTGAGCTACTGCGCGGAGCAAATACCAGCCGCATTAGGGATAACAATCACCACCAACTCAGCACTTATGGCATTGGTAAAGACCACAGTAGTGAATTTTGGCTCAGTATTTTACGCCAACTGATTCACCAAGGCTTACTGAGTCAAGATATCACCCAAGGCTCAGCACTGCGCTTAACCGAAGGAGCTCGCGCTATTTTGAAAGGTCAATACGCGCTGCAAATGGCTGAACCACGTCTGCAAGCGAAGCACGTATACCAAGACAAGCTCGCTCAGTTTAATTACGATAAAAAGCTATTTGCCAAACTACGTGCCTTACGTAAAGAGCTTGCCGATGCGGATGATGTGCCACCATATGTGGTGTTTAACGATAAAACCCTCGCAGAAATGGCGCAACTAATGCCAACCAATGACAGTGAATTTCTCAAAGTGTCAGGAGTTGGCTTTACTAAACTCAATAAGTACGGCAGCCCTTTTTTACACGCCATACGCGACTACTTAGCCCAGTCTTAAATAAAGAGAAAATTGATGACTCAGCTGCAACTAGATAATCAACATAATGCCATTATTATTATCCCCAGCGAAATGCCCAACGATGATGATTTCGAGCTTTGGGCGCAGTTATTTTTACATGGCCCAGAAATAGTAATTGGTGAATTTGCAGCGGGAGCGGATCGCCACCAATGCCGCTTTACGTATGCGCAGCAGAGCTTTAATTTAAACTTTGAACATTACAGTAACAGCATTTGGATTAATGGCGAAGGCATTGAAGCTGAGCATTTATTAGCAACTTTAGCACACTATTTTCTTACACTATTGCAACAATGAGGTAGACTTATACACTAACTTAGTGTGTAGTGGGTAAACGCTAAAAACCCATAATCAAGGATTTCAATGGTGATAAATAACGCTTATGCACTTTTATTGTCTAGCTGTTGCAGCACTTTGCTCTATTCATCCTATGGCTTAGCGCAATCGTTTAATGACGGGCAGCAAAGTTGCAGTAATCAGCGCACAACTACACCCACTGAAAAAAATCTACGTCGCCAACTTGATGTTGATATACAGCTGCCAGAAAAAACTAATAATGCAAAAATAGCCCAGGTCGAACTTGAGCAACTCAACGTTTTCAATACCAATTTAGAAGCAGAAAATAACGCATTATTTCGCTTTGCTAATCGCGTTCATATGACCACAGAGCCTAATGTTATAAAAAGTATTTTATTGTTCGAACCTGGTGATCACTATGAGCCGAAAAAACTCGCCGAATCAGAGCGCTTATTACGTCGCCAAAGTTATCTATACGATGCCAGAATAAAAGCAGAAACTAACTGCAATGGTGACATAGATGTGAAAGTGATCACCCGCGACTTATGGACGTTACTACCAGAAATTAGCTTTAGCCGCAGCGGTGGCGAAAATAAATCGAGTATTGGTTTTCGTGAATCCAATTTATTTGGCTGGGGTAAACGTTTATCACTCGCTCGCACTACTGATGCTGAACGAAATGGTTACCTGTTTGTTTATGATGATCCTAATATACTTTCTAGCCGCTACCGTGGTCGCATAGAATACTCTGATAACGACGATGGTAAACGCCATTTATTCGAGCTTAGCTACCCTTTTTACTCTATTGAGACACCTTACAGCTATGGTTTATTAAGCTTTTCTGATCAACGAACTGAATCTCTTTACAAACGTGGTGAAGTATTCAGTCAATTTATCCAGAAAACAGACTATAATCGCATTCACTTTGGCCACTCTAAACAGCTTGCTAATAATTGGACTCAACGCATTAGCGTCGGTTATACCCATGAACAGCAAGCTTTTGAGAGCACAGTAAATACCGTCACACCATTGGCTGAAAAACGGGAGCTAAGCTATCCATATATCAATGGTCATTGGTTTGAGGATCACTACATAAAAGTGCGTAATTTCGACAGTATTTATCGTACTGAAGATTTAAATCTTGGTTGGAATGTGCAAGGTTTATTAGGCTATGCAAGTGAAGAACTAAGCAATGACGATAGCCGCGCTATTTACTCTTTTGATGCGAAAAAAGCTCATTTTAGTGGCGATAATACCCTTTGGCGCTTTCATGCTAGCCTAGATGGTAATTGGAACGAACAACAAAGCAAAGTAGAGAACTTACTCGCGAGCACTCAAGTGCAGTATTATTTAAACACCAGTTTTGAACAATCGTGGTATGCCAAAATACGCTTAGACTATGCTAAAAACCTAACTCCCGACAAACAGCTAATCTTAGGCGGCGAAAATGGCCTACGTGGCTATCCGCTAGACTACCAACAAGGCGATCGTAGTTTTTTAGTTAATCTTGAAAAACGCTATTATTGGGAATACGACCTGCTTCAGCTGTTTAAAGTTGGTGGAGCTGCATTTTTTGATATTGGTCGCGCTTGGTTTAATGACCAAAATAACGGTAACAATGGCCAAGTATTGAAAAATATAGGTATCGGGTTACGACTCGCCCCAAGCAGAGCAAATGCAGGGACTGTGATCCATTTAGATATCGCCGCTCCACTTGATAAAAGTGATGATGTTGATTCTATTCAATGGCTAGTCACTGTAAAAAATTCCTTTTAAAGTGTGCTAAAAACGCTAAACTAGTTGCTCCTAAACCGCATTTGGATTGATTGTGGAACTGTTAGATATTCTTAGCACGCAGTATAAACTCGTCGTCACTTTAGTTGCTCTGTTACTTTTTCCTGTACTATTAAAACTGACTAAAAAATTACTCGAAAAAACTATTAAGGGCAAAGTCGATATTCACCGTAAATATCGTGCCGAACTATTACTGAAAATTATTCTCGCATTTGTAATGCTGTGCTTAGTGTTAGTTTTTTGGGGTATTGAATTACGGGGTTTACTGGTACTTGGCTCATCTTTGTTTGCCATGCTAGGTGTTGCACTATTTGCAGCTTGGTCGCTATTAAGCAATCTAACCTCGTTTTTGCTAATGTTTATTCAAAATGACTGTCGTGTTGGTTATTGGGTTAGAGTTATTGACGGCGCGAACTTTGTTGAGGGGCGTATTGTCGAGATGGGCTTGATGAATGTGGTATTAGAACATGTTGATGGGCACCGAGTTATTTATCCTAATAACCTATTTGTTACTCGCCCGGTGATGGTTTTAAATAAAGAGCCGAAACCTACTAAAGCAATCGCGGTTAAGCGCGCTATTGGACCTAAAAAGCTGCAATAAACGAAAAGCACATAACAAAAAGCCGTTTAAGAATATCCTTAAACGGCTTTTTTGATCAGTTACAATCAGCAATTAATTATTTAATTCCGCTGTTTTTAACTCATCTTCAATATCACTTATTTCATCAATAAAGGTTTCAAGCTGTTGTTCTACCAAGCTGTTTGCGTGAGCAAAATATGCTAAATGAAACACTGCATCACCTTCATTAACCAGTGGCATAGTTTGTTGACCAATCACTATACCACTTCTTGGCGCTAATAATTCCAGCTCAGAATCACCGAGCGGGCTACTGATATAAGCTAATATTTGCCCTTTCATTACTCGCTCACCCAATGATACTTGCGCACGCACAATGCCATCGACTTCAGCACGCACCCAACTGGTAGAGCTGGCAATAATTGGCTCAGGTAACTTTTTAGCACGCTTGCCACGGATCATTTTTAAATGACGCATGACATAATCAACGCCTTGCATACCAGCCGCTATTGCAATTGGATCAAACCGCAGCGCTTCTCCAGCTTCGTATGTGATCACCGGAATACCTAAGTTCGCGGCCTCACTTCGCAGTGAACCATTACGAAGTGACGCGTCAATAACGGCTGGTGTACCAAATGCATTCGCCATTTGTGCCGTTGCTTCATCACTCAAATCTGCGCGAATTTGCGGTAAATTGGTGCGATGTATTGCGCCAGTATGTAAATCAATAATATGCGTACAATGAATGGCCACTTGCGAAAAGAACATATGTGCCATACGTCCAGCAAGCGATCCACGAATAGAGCCCGGAAAACTACGATTCATATCACGGCGATCAGGTAAATAACGTGACTTATGAATAAAACCAAATACGTTAACAATCGGCACAGCAATCAGCGTACCACGCAGCTGGTTAGCATCTATTTTTGCTAATAATTGGCGTACGACCTCTACGCCATTGAGTTCATCACCATGAATAGCCGCACAGACCATTAAAACAGGCCCTGCTTGAACTCCATTCACTACCTCTATTGGGATATTCAACGGCGAATGGGTGTACAGCTTAGCTGCTTCTAGAGCCAGCGTCTTACGCTCACCGACACCCACCGTTTCACCTAATAAGGTAAACGCACTATTGATTCTAACCTTTGCCACGCGTTGCGGTCCTTTTGGTTGCAGCGGTTTTTTCGATAAATTCGATCACCATACCTGCAATATCTTTTCCTGTTGCTACTTCGATACCTTCAAGACCTGGTGAAGAGTTAACTTCCATTACCAAAGGTCCGCGTGATGAACGAAGTAAATCAACCCCAGCTACGTTCAAGCCCATTGCTTTAGCTGCAGCTACTGCTGTTCTACGTTCTTCTGGCGTAATACGCACTAATGTTGCACTGCCACCGCGGTGTAAATTAGAACGGAACTCACCATCTTGTGCTTGACGCTTCATTGCGGCAATCACTTTGTCACCAAGTACGAAACAGCGGATATCAGCACCACCAGCTTCTTTAATATACTCTTGTACCATGATATTAGCTTTTAAGCCCATAAAGGCTTCAATAACACTCTCAGCTGCTTTACGTGTTTCAGCTAACACCACACCAATGCCTTGAGTACCCTCTAACAGCTTAATAACTACAGGTGCACCGCCAACCATTTCAAGTAAGTCTTTAACGTCATCTGGCTTGCTAGCAAAACCGGTTACCGGCATACCAACGCCTTTACGTGATAACAACTGTAACGAACGTAATTTATCTCGCGAACGTGAAATAGCAACTGATTCATTAACAGGAAATACATTCATCATTTCAAACTGACGCAGTACTGCACAACCATAAAAAGTAACTGAAGCACCAATACGCGGGATTATGGTATCAAAATCTTTTAAATTTTCACCGCGATAATGGATCTCTGGTTGCTCAGAGTTAATGTTCATGTAACAACGTAATGCATCGATCACTTTTACTTCATGACCACGCATCTCAGCTGCTTCAATTAAACGACGCGTTGAATATAAATTCTTGTTACGAGATAAAATACCAATTTTCATAGTTAAAACCTTAACTATCTAATAAATGAGATAAAGCCGGATCAACGACTATACGATTTTCCATGGCTGTGCGCCCTAATAACATTCTAAACTTCATACTCGCTCGGCTGGTCAAAGTGACTTCTATTGGCCAACTTTTATCACCAGCGCAGAGCTTAGTCTCAATAAAATACCGCAACTCACGCTGCCCACTTGAGCTGGTTACATATTTCATCTTTTTTACTTTAGCATCACACTCAATTTGAGTGTGCTCATCTTCTTGCAAAGGCTGAGCAATAAATTTAACCCACTTTTCGCCTTCTCGCTCATATTCTTCAATATTAAGAGCATGAATACATGACGTACGGGCGCCCGTATCAATCTTAGCCTTAATTTGATTAATGCCAAGCTCAGGTAAACTTAACCACTCACGCCAACCAACAATTATCTTTGCCGTCATAAATGTGCCCTTTAATAAAAAACTGTCTTATACGCTACACGGATAAAAACACAAATGAAATAATTTTATCCAAATGATAAGCTAATTTAATTGACCTAAGTCACTCAATAGTCAACTATATTAACATACAGGATTAATGAGAATTTACTATGTTCAATGGTTTACTACACGCACTTATACTTGATGAACAAGGCGGCGCACGCACAATTGATAATAGCGCAGACCTACATAACTGGCAGCCTGAGCAAGGTAAATTGTGGGTTCATCTTGATTATAGCCAAAGTGAAGCCATAGATTGGTTACAAAACAGTGAATTGTTGACTGATTATGAACTTGCATCATTAACAGCCGATGAAACACGCCCTCGTATCACCAAAGTAACTAACGGTTGTATGTTGTTTTTACGAGGCGTGAATTTAAATCCTGCGCAGAGCCCTGAAGACATGGTCTCAATTCGTTTATTTATCAATGAAAATGTAGTGGTCACTACCCGAAAACGCCGTTTACTTTCAGTCCAAGATATTTTAGCTGCACTGGAAGAAAAAACTGGGCCAGTTAGCATTTCTGAATTAGTTTGCCAACTTACACAAAATCTTACCTCACGTATGCAAGGGGTAATTGATGGTTTAGATGACACTCTCGATATTTTTGAAGATGAAATTGACGAGCCGACCAAGCGCTTTGATAACCAAGGACTGTCGCAGTTACGCCGTCAATCAATTGGTTTAAAACGCTACTTAAGGCCACAAAAAGAAGCGCTCAGTACTTTAATGGCAAACAAATACAGCTGGCTTAGTGAAAACGACAAAGCCAAGTTAAACGAAACCACCAATCTACTGATCCGCTTTATTGAAGAATTAGACAGCTCTATTGAACGTGCGCAAATTATTCAACAAACCATTACTAATCAGGTTTCTGAACAATTAAATCAGCGTATGTATGTGATGTCGGTGGTTGCGGCACTGTTTTTACCGCTAGGATTTTTAACCGGTTTACTTGGCGTAAATGTAGGCGGTATCCCTGGTACAGAGAGCCCTTACGCATTTAGTTTTTTTGTTATATTTTTAGTCGTGATCACCGGTGCCATCGGCGTTTACTTCAAAAATAAAAAGTGGCTTTAAAAATACTCACGGTTGTTCAATTACATTGATTGGTATAGTAATGATAAAAGTAGTGCCAGTACCTAATTGACTCTGGCACTCTATCGTACCGGCTAGTTTATGTATTACTAAATTATAAACAATGTGCAACCCCAAACCTAAGCTCAGTTGTGCGTTATTCGTAGAAAAGAACGGGTCAAATACTTGCTTGCGGACATCTTCTGGCATGCCTTTACCATTATCGCTGATTATCAGCTGAAGTTGTTCATCATGTTTACTCACTGTAATGTTCACCTCCCCAGGCGTTGAATCATCAAAAGCGTAAACTAAGGCATTTTCCACTAGCTGCCCTAAAATTTGCGAGAATGCACTTGGTGAGGCAAAAAAACGAATTTCTTGCTGGTATTGGCATTTAACTTTATGAGGCGTTTGGTCAACACGTGAGTGGATTGACAGCAGAATATTATCGATATACTCACCTAAGTTAAACCAGCGATTTTCCTGTGTATCGTTGTCTACCGCAACTTGTTTAAAGTTATTGATTAGATTTGTAGCTCTGTGGAGATTAACGCTCAATAACTCTGTGCTTTGTATTATATGATCATAGGCCTGATTAAACTCCTCTCTCGACATATTACCCGCAGCCGCTTTGCCATGAATGGTTTTCGAGGTGCTTTCCAGTACTGATGCAGCCGTGACGCAAATACCCAATGGGGTATTTATTTGATGAGCAACTCCAGCAACCAATCGTCCTAACGACGCATGCTTTTCATTTTCAATTAACTGTTGCTGAGTACGTTTTAGCTGTTCCAGCGATAATGTTGCTTCTTTGGTCTTAGTCTCAAGCTCAGCAGTACGCAGAGCCACTTTACGCTCAAGTACCGCATTTAACTGTTTTACTTGTTGCTGTGAAGACATCAACTTGGTATTCGCATCTTCAATCTCACTGACGTAGCTTTTTACTTGTAAGTACACATCATTTAAAGCAGTAATAATTGGGGTAAACTCATTGCGTTTAGCATACTCAACTGGCAGTAGATTAACTTGCTTATTACTACCATAACGAATAGAGCTTTTTATGATATTTAAGACCTGATCAAAAGGGCTAAACAAAGCTTTGAGGATAAAAATCATCAGTATAATAAAGCCGAGCCCTATGCCACTGCCTGTGATTAAGGCCCAAGAAGACACTTTATCAACTTGTTTACTTAAATCATTTTTAGGAACTAATGAGCCAAAGATAAAACCGCTCTCACTAAGCTGATAAAAAATATACTTATCTTCAATTGCTAGCTGCTCAAACCCAAAGCTATTGACCTTACTTAACCGACTTTGAGCTACTAATGTTGCCGCCCAAGGAAAGTCATCGGTCAACTGCTGTACCGTTTGAGGCTTGTCTGTAAAGCCAATAATTAACTCAGAATCCCGGTGAAATAAAAATGATTGTGCATTTTCGGTCACTTTAATGCTGACTAAAAACTCACTTAACTCAGCTAAAGACCAGTCGAGCGTCGCCATACCAATCGGACTGCGGTTATCGTCAAGCATCACCGCATCTATGGTCATCATCAACGAGAATGAGCCTGCATCATCGTAATAAGGGTTAGTCCAAAATATAGGACGATAGCTTGATTGGTTTAATCCCCACCCTTGCTGTACAGCAAGCTGGTACCAATCCTGAGAAAAATAATCGTACTGTGGTGTATTGAGGTCCCACGTAAATTGCAGCTGTTTATTTTCTTTATATACATATGGGCCAAAATAACGATACTGCTCATCCAGTACCTGCGGTTGATACCAAAGCCCTCCGCCCATAGCTTGCTCAAAACTAGTAAACTTGTTTTGTAACGTGCGCTGAGCCAGTTCCTTGATATCAGCCATGGGAGTAGATTTTTGATGACGCAGAAAGTATAACTGCTCACCACTTAGAGCCAGATCGATCGCATGACCTTGCATTTGTTCTGTAAGATGATTGATACGGGAAATAGTGCCATTAAACACAGCCTGAATTTCATTTTGCTTAAATTCATCCAAAGATTCTTTGTAAATTAGCGTGTTGAATAACTGTAGGGTTGAATAAGCCAATATCTCAAACAAAATGACAAACACCAGAATACGGGTTTTAATATTCATTCAATCTCCAGGGTTTGCTAAAGAGCTCATTTAACACAACACTCACAGGCATTGCCAAATAACAACTGTGCTCGACTTACTTAGTATGCAAAAGGACATGAAACTGTAATCCCCCCATTTTTAATGGAGGCGAGCTGTAGTACATAATACAATTCCCTAAGATAATGAATTATGAGTATAGTCCAGTTGTCAGTTTTACCACTTGTGCAATTTAATTAATTCTAAATATTGGTAGGGGTTTATTTACATCATGAGTACTAAAAGAGTGTGATTGAGGGCAAACACTGTGGAGTAAGATAGAGAGTTATTATTGATTGC
>TARA_R110001606_G_scaffold52571_32_pt1 | contig 10932 bp, 13 predicted proteins | sample TARA_R110001606 | Tara Oceans TARA_R110001606 (sample SAMEA4398315) | marine metagenome | biome: Polar Biome; feature: [SRF] surface water layer (ENVO:00010504); material: water (ENVO:00002006), including particulate matter (ENVO:01000060) such as... | depth 5 m
GTGCCGTTCTATGGCCGGCAGGCCCCCGTGGCGGACGTTCCCAAGATCGAGGTGCCGCTGCTGTTCCAGTTCGCCGAGATCGACGAGAACGTCAACGCCACCTGGCCCGCCTACGAGGCCGCGCTGAAGGAGGCCGGCAAAACCTACGAGGCGCATGTCTATCCGGGCACCAACCACGGCTTTCACAACGATTCCACGCCGCGATACGACCCCGAGGCCGCGGAACTGGCGTGGCAGCGGACGCTGGACTGGTTCGCCCGCTACCTGGCCTGATCCTTCAGGAAACGGCGCAGCACGGTTTCCAGCTTGGCCGCGCCCAGAGGGGCCATTGCCTTGGTGTGGTCGTGGCTGATCGATTCGTCCGACAGCCCCGCCCCCATGTTGGTGACGACCGAGATTGCCGCCGCCCTGAGGCCCAGGAACCGTGCCAGGATGATCTCGGGCACCGTCGACATGCCCACCGCATCTGCGCCAAGCGTGCGCGCGGCACGGATCTCGGCCGGGGTCTCGAAGCTGGGCCCCGAGAACCAGCAGTAGACGCCCTGGGGCATCTCCACCCCCTCGGCCTCGGCCGCGGCCAGCAGGGCCGCGCGCATCGTAGCGTCATGCGCGTCGGTCATGGGCACGAAGCGCGCGTCGGTCGCCTCTCCGATCAGGGGGTTGGTGCCGGCAAACGCGATGTGGTCGTTCAGCAGCATCAGCCCGCCGGTCGGGATGTCGGGGCGCAGCGACCCGGCGGCGTTGGTCAGGATCAGCTTGTCGCATCCCAAGGCCGCCAGCACCTCCAGCGGCAGACGCATCGCGTCCGCCCGCCCGGATTCATAGTAATGCGACCGCCCCCCGAAGACCGCGACCCGCACCCCCTCCAGCTGGCCGATGACCAGTTGGGGCACATGGCCCGACACGCCCGCATGGGGAAAGCCCGGCAGATCGTCATAGGGGATCGCCACGCCGTCGACGCATGCCGACAGGTGGCCCAGCCCGGACCCCAGGATCAGCCCGTATTCGGGCGCCTCCTGACCCGCGCGGTCGCGGATCAGGGCGGCAAGCTCAGCGCTCCTTGACATAGGGCTCTCCTCCGGCGCGGGGCGGGATGGCGCGGCCGACGAAGCCGGCCAGGATCACCACCGTCAGGATATAGGGCAGCGCGTTCATGAACATGGACGGCACCGTGATGATCCCCAGGTCCAGGTTGGGATAGAGGTTGGCGATCGCCTCCAGCAGGCCGAACAGGAAGGTCGCGAACAGCGCCTGCCACGGCCGCCACTTGGCGAAGATCAGCGCGGCCAGCGCGATGAAGCCGCGCCCGGCGGTCATCTCCTTGACGAAGCCCGCCGACAGGCCGGTCGCCAGATAGGCGCCCGCGATGCCGCACAGCACCCCTGCGATGGCCACCGCGGTATAGCGCAGCCGGGTGACAGACACGCCCGCCGTATCGACCGAGGCGGGGTTTTCCCCCACCGCGCGCAGGCGCAGGCCGAACCGGGTGCGGTACAGCACCCACCACGTGATCGGCACCAGCGCAAAGGCCACATAGACCAGGATCGTCTGCCCCGAGATCAGCCCGGAATAGATCGGGCCCAGCACGGGCACGTCGCGCAGCGCCTCGGCGCCGGGCAGGGTGATCGGGTTGAACCGCCCTGCACCGGTCAGGGCCGGCGTGCGCCCGCCCAAGCCGAAGGCGTTCTGTCCGACCAGCACCGTCAGCCCCGAGGCCAGGAAGTTGATCGCCACGCCCGAGATCAGCTGATTGCCCATGAAGGTGATCGAGGCCAGGCCATGGACCAGCGACAGCGCAAGCGACCCGGCGATGCCCGCGGCCAGGCCCAGCCAGGCGCTGCCGGTGATGTAGGCGACCGATGCGGCGGTGAAGGCCGCCATCAGCATCTTGCCCTCCAGCCCGATGTCGAAGACCCCGGCGCGTTCGGAGTAAAGCCCCGCCAGGCAGGCCAGCAGCAGCGGCGTCATCAGGCGCAGCGCGCTGCCGATGCCCTGCTGGGCGGCGGCGCCGTCGGCAAAGGCCCAGACCAGGCAGATGGCCAGGACGATGATTGCGATCAGCGAGTCGCGGATGTTCATTTCACCGCCCCCCGGCTGGTCCGTTTCATGGTCAGGAACAACCGTTCCAGCGGCATGCGGACCATGTTGTCCAGCGCGCCCGTGAACAGGATCACCAGGGCCTGGATGACGATGATCAGCTCGCGCGGGATGGTGGTCCACAGCGCCAGCTCTCCGCCACCCTGATACAGGAAGCCGAACAGCAGTGCCGCCAGCAGGATGCCCAGGGGGTGGTTGCGGCCCATCAGCGCGACCGCGATGCCGATGAAGCCCGCACCCTCGACCGCGTTCAGGACCAGGCGTTCGGATTCGCCCATCACGTTGTTGATGGCCATCATCCCCGCCAGCGCGCCCGAGATCAGCATCGCGATGACGGTGATGCGCACCGGGTTGATGCCCGCATAGACCGCGCCCGGTTCGGACTTGCCGAAGGCGCGGATCTGATAGCCCAGACGCGTCCGCCAGATCAGCACCCAGATCAGGAAGCAGGCCGCCAGCGCCACCAGGAAGGTCACGTTGACCGGCGTGTTGCGGCCCCATTCTAAGCCCATGCCCGCCGCGATGTCGGTCAGCGCGGGCAGGTTGGTGGCCTCGGGAAAGCGGGCCGATGCCGGGTCCATGCTGCCCGTCGGGCGCAGCTGGTTCACCAGCACATAGTTCAGCGTGGCCGCGGCGATGAAGTTGAACATGATCGTGGTGATCACGATGTGGCTGCCGCGTTTCGCCTGCAGGACGGCGGGCACGAAGGCCCAGGCCGCCCCGAAGGCCGCCGCCCCCAGCATCGCCACCGGCAGGGCGATCGCCCAATGCGGCAGCGGCAGGAACAGCAGCACCAGCGCGACCCCCAGGCCGCCCATCGCCGCCTGCCCCTCGCCGCCGATGTTGAACAGGGCGGCGTGATAGGCGACCATCACCGCCAGCCCCGTGAAGATGAAGTTCGTCGCGTAATACAGCGTGAAGCCCCAGCCATAGCTGGAGCCGAGCGCCCCTTCGACCATCGTGGTCAGCGCCATCCAGGGGCTTTCCCCGATGGCCAGGATCACCAGCGCGGAAATGCCCATCGCCAGCACCAGAGAGATCAGCGGCGTCAGGATGACGTCCGCCCATTTCGGCATCTTGTCCATCAGGCGCGTCCCTCCGGCAGGTCATGGGCGGTTCCCGGCGGGATGCCCGCATCGTCGGGGACGTTCCTGGTGTCGGTGATGCCCGCCATCAGCAGGCCCAGTTCCCCGGTGGTGGTCTGTGCGGGCAGGCGTTCGCCCATGATGCGGCCGTCGAACATCACGGCCACGCGGTCGGACAGGGCCAGGATCTCGTCCAGCTCCACGCTGACCAGCAGGATCGCCTTGCCCGCGTCGCGCAGCGCCACGATCTGCTTGTGGATGAACTCGATCGCGCCGATGTCCACGCCACGCGTGGGCTGGCCGATCAGCAGCAGGTCGGGGTTGCGCTCGATCTCGCGGGCGACGACGATCTTCTGCTGGTTCCCGCCCGAGAAGTTGCGCGCCGCAAGGTGGCAGTCGCGCGGGCGCACGTCGAACCGCTCCATCTTGGCCTGAGCGTCGCGCCGGATGGCGTCATTGTCCATCAGCCAGCCCTTGTTGAACTCGGGCGCGTCGTGCCAGCCGAAGGCCACGTTCTCCCACGCGGCGAAATCCATGATCAGGCCTTCGACCTGACGGTCTTCGGGGATATGTCCCACGCCGTCGCGGCGGCGCTGACCGGCATCGCAGCCCGATCCGGTCAGGGGCAGGGCGGCGCCGTTCATGCGCACCTCGCCCGTGACCTTGGCGCCCTTTTCCGGGTATCCGCCCAGGATCTCCAGCAGCTGGGTCTGGCCGTTGCCGCTGACGCCCGCGATGCCCAGGATCTCTCCGGCGCGGATGTCCAGGTCGATGCCGCGCAGGCGTTCCACCCCCTCGGCATCGACCATGGTCAGGCCGCGCACCTCAAGGACCGGGGCCTGCGGCCGCGCCGGCTGCTTGTCCACGTTCAGCAGCACCTTGCGGCCGACCATCAGCTCGGCCAGCTGCTCGGGGCTGGTCTGGGCGGTCCGGACCGAGGCGACCATCTCGCCGCGGCGCATCACGGACACGTTGTCGGTGATCTCCATGATCTCGCGCAGCTTGTGCGTGATCAGGATGATCGTCTTGCCCTCGTCGCGCAGCCCCTTGAGGATGCGGAACAGGTGGTCGGCCTCGGCGGGCGTCAGCACGCCGGTCGGTTCGTCCAGGATCAGGATGTCGGCCTGGCGATACAGCGCCTTGAGGATCTCGACCCGCTGCTGGTGTCCGACGGAAAGGTTTTCCACCACCTCGTCGGGGTCCACGTTCAACTGGTATTCGGCGGCCAGGCGCTTCAGGACGCCGCGCGCCTTGGACAGCGACGGGCGCAGCAGGGCGCCATCCTCGACGCCCAGGATGATGTTCTCCAGCACGGTGAAGTTCTGCACCAGCTTGAAGTGCTGGAACACCATGCCGATGCCCGCACGGATCGCGGTCTGGCTGTCGCTGATGCTGATTGGCTTTCCGCCCACCAGGATCTGGCCCGCATCGGGTTTGTAGAACCCGTACAGGATCGACATCAGCGTCGATTTCCCGGCGCCGTTCTCTCCGATGATGCCGTGGATCGTGCCCTTGGGCACGGCCAGGCTGATGTCGCGGTTCGCCTGAACGGCCCCGAACGCCTTCGAGATGCCGCGCAGCTCGATGGCAGCGGGGGCGGCCGTGTCCGACCGCCCCCCCAGCATGTCGCCCGCAGTGGTCATTACGACGCCGGGCAGGCGTTGTCGGTCATGAAGTCATGCACCGTGACCTCGCCCGAGGCGATGGCAGCCTTGGCCTCGTCCACGGCGGCCTGCATCTCGGCGGTGACCAGCTCGGCGTTGTTGTCGTCGACCGCGACGTCCACGCCGCCCGCGGCCAGGTCCATGACCTTGACGCCCGGCTCCAGGTCGGTGCCCGCCGTGAAGGCGTCGAAGACCGCATTGTCCACGCGCTTGACCATCGAGGTCAGGATCTGGCCCGGATGCAGCGCGTTCTGGTTGCTATCCACGCCGATGGCCAGGATGCCCTCGTCGGCGGCGGCCTGCAGCACGCCGATGCCGGTGCCGCCGGCGGCCGCATAGATCACATCGGCGCCCTGCGATTTCTGGGCGCGCGCCAACTCACCACCCTTGACGGGGTCGTTCCAGGCGGCGGGCGTCGTGCCGGTATAGTTGCTGACCAGCGAACCTTCGGGCTGGACCGACTTGAACCCCTGGGCAAAGCCGCATTCAAACTTGCGGATCAGCGGGATGTCCATGCCGCCGATGAAGCCGACGGTGCCGGATTCGGATGCCATCCCGGCCATGACGCCGGCCAGATAGCTGCCCTGCTCCTCGGTGAAGACGACCGATTGCACGTTCGGCGCCTCGACCACCATGTCGATGATGGCGAATTTTGTGTCCGGATAGTCGCCCGCGACCTTGGTCAGCACGTCGCCAAAGGCGAAGCCGGTCATGACGATCGGGTTCGATCCGCTTTCGGCCAGGCGGCGCAGGGCCTGCTCGCGCTGTGCCTCGGACTGCATCTCCAACTCGCGATAGGTGCCGCCGGTCTCCTCGACCCAACGCTGCGCGCCGCCGAACGCCGCCTCGTTGAACGACTTGTCGAACTTGCCGCCCAGGTCATAGATCAGCGCCGGATCGGCCAGCGCCGCGCCGGTCGACAGCACGGCCAGGGCCGAGCCCGCCAGCAGCGATTTCATCAGGGACATAAAGGAACCTCATCCTGTTTTTCGCGGGCGATTCAACGGGCCCGCTGATCGCCCGATTAGGGCGCATCGCACGGGGTCCGGTCAACCGCCTTCTTGGGTCGCACGCAGCGTCAGACGCATCACGATCGCGTCCGTCGCAGGCCCGTAATATCGCCGCCGGACGCCCGCTTCCAGCCATCCCGTGGCCTGATACAGCCGCCGTGCCGCAAGGTTGTCATGCGCGACCTCCAGAAAGGCTTCCTCGGCCTCCATCGCCGCCGCTTTGCCCGCAAATGCGGCAACCAGCGCGCGGCCCGTGCCCGCCCGCCGCGCCTGCGGGTCCACGGCCACGGTCAGCAACTCGGCCTCGCCGGCAATGGCGCGCCCCATCAGGAAACCGTGCGGCGCCTCCAGCAGGAACGTCCCACGACCCGCCAGAAGGCTGGCAAATTCGTCGGCCGACCAGGGGCGCGGGTTGTCGAAGCATCGCGCATGCAACGCGGCCAGATCCTCGGGCGTCACGCCAGGATCACCGGGGGCGCATCGCGGGCGGGCGCGGCATCCGCCGGGCGCAGATAGACCGGCGCGGGGCGGGGCTGCGGCAGATTCGCGCGGGCCGCGGCGAGGCGTGCCACACCCTCGGCAATTCCTGTCGCAGGCGCAGCCTGCGCAGGGCCGGGCGGCAGCGCGCCGGCCGCAGCCTGCTGCGGCCGGCTCTCCGCGCCCTCGGTAAAGTCCTGCCAGATGACCATGTCGCCACGGCCCGCGATCACCACCCGGCAGGGCCGCGGCAAGCCCCAGGCCAGCGCCTCGGGCGCCTCGACACCGATGGCGGGGATGCCCAGGGACAGGGCCAGCCCGCGCGCCGCCGCCACCGCCACCCGGATGCCGGTGAAGTTGCCCGGCCCCGTGCCCACGCCGATCGCATCCAGGTCGCGCCAGCCCAGGCCCGCCTCCACCAGCATTTCCTCCAGCAGGGGCATCAGCCGCTCGGCCTGGCCCTTCGCCATATCCTCATGGACCGCCGCCAGAACCGCGTCGCCGCGCAGCAAAGCGGCCGCGCAATGCGCGGCCGATGTATCGAATCCCAGAACCACTGGATTGGCAGTGATCCGGTCAGGCAACGGGCCTGACCTCGACGACCTCGGGGATGTAATGACGCAGAAGGTTCTCGATCCCCATCTTCAGCGTCAGGGTCGAGGACGGGCAGCCCGCGCAGGCCCCCTGCATGTGCAGATAGACGATGCCGCGATCGAAGCCGTGGAAGGTGATGTCGCCGCCGTCCTGCGCAACCGCCGGGCGGACGCGCGTGTCCAGCAGCTCCTTGATCTGCACCACGATCTCGGCGTCCGGGCCGGCCTCATGGGCGACATGGCCGCCCGTGTCCGCCGCCGCGCCCTCGATCGCCGGGGCGCCCGACTGGAAATGCTCCATGATCGCGCCCAGAACGGACGGCTTCAGGTGATCCCACGGCACCTGGTCGGCCTTGGTCACGGTCACGAAATCACGGCCCAGAAACACGCCGGTCACGCCGTCCACCGCAAAGATCCGCCGCGCCAGGGGCGATGCGGCCCCGGTCTCGGGGGTCGGGAAATCGGCCGTGCCGCTGCCCAGCACCGTCTCTCCGGGCAGGAATTTCAGCGTCGCGGGGTTCGGCGTCGTCTCAGTCTGGATGAACATGGGGGCGCTCCTTTGATCCCGATATGGCGATCCGGGGTGCTTGGGTCAAGCCGCCGGGGGTCTCAGGTGATGGCCTCCAGCCGCTCCTTGGACAGATCGCCGGGCACCAGCGAAATGGCGCAGGGCAGGGCGGTCGGATCGCGCATCAGCCGTGTCAGGACCGGGTTGGTGCTGCTCTTGTCCGAGGACAGGCCCAGCACGACCACGCCGATCTCTCCGTCCTCGGTGATCTGGGCCAGCAGCTCCTCGGCGGTGTCGCCCTCGCGGATGACCAGCTCCGGCTCGACCCCGGGGCGCGACCGCATCCATTTGGCAAAGACCTCGAAATGCGCCTCGATCCGCTCGCGGGCCTCGGCGCGCATCACGTCTGCCACGCCGAATCCGTGCTGGATCTCCTCGGCGGGAATGACCGACAGGATCACGACCGCCGCCCCCTGGGACTTGGCCGCGCGCATCGCGGCAAAGCGCATCGCGTTCAGGCATTCCCTGCTGTCGTCCAGAAGGACCAGAAATTTCCGCATCGTGTCGCCGGACCTCCGCCTCTTTCGCCCCGACAGTGGCCGAAGTGCCATGCCCGCGCAAGTCAGTGCGCAGGAAAGCGCCGCACCCGTTTCCAATGCTTGCATGTCGTGCTAGTCGCGATGAGGTTGACTGGCGTGAAATGTGCAATGCGGACGGTGTCGTGACGATCCACCATGATTGGGAAAAGGCCGATGCCGCGCATCTGGGACCGCTCAGCGCGCCCCGGATGGCATGGTTCATCGGCGAGGCGCGGGCTCCCGGCGTCAATCCCATGCCGGTCTCCAAGCGCGCGTTCGACCTGATCCTGGTGCTGATCCTGCTGGTGCCGCTGTCGGTCGTGATGCTGACCGTCGCGGGATTATTGCTGCTGCTGCAGGGCCGGCCGATCCTTTATGCCGCGCACCGCATGCGCGCCCCGAACCAGCCCTTCACGCAGTGGAAATTCCGCACCATGCTGTGCGAGGAGGACGATTTCGGGGCCACCGGCGCGCACAAGGCGTGGCGCATCACGCCGATGGGCCGCTTCCTGCGCCGGTCGCGCATCGACGAGCTGCCGCAGCTGTTCAACATCCTGCGCGGCGACATGAGCTTTGTCGGACCCCGCCCGCCGCTGCGCGAATATGTCGAACGCTTTCCCGCCGTCTATGCCCAAGTGCTGCATTCGCGCCCCGGCGTCACCGGGCTGGCCACGCTGATCTATCACCGCCACGAGGACCGCATCCTGGCCCGCTGCAAGTCGGCCGAGGCGACCGAGATGGCCTATTACCGCCGCTGCCTGCCGGCCAAGCTGAAGATCGACCTGATCTATCAGCGCCATCGCAGCCTGCGGCTGGATCTGTGGATCCTGTGGAACACGCTCAAGATCGTGATCTCGCGCCGCGACGAACGTCCGCGCCGTCGCCGTCGCGGTCAGTCCTACCTGCCGATCGGCCCGTCGAAGGGGTCGCAGGGGTAGCCCACCCCGGTCAGGTACAGGCCATGGGGCGGACAGACCGGCCCGCAGGTCGCCCGGTCGCGCGCCGCCAGCGCCTGTCCCAGACGTTCCGGCGCCCATGATCCCGCGCCGACCCGTTCCAGTGTCCCAACGATGGACCGGACCTGGTTGTGCAGGAAGGACCGCGCGCGCAGGTGAAAGCGGTATTCGTATCCCTGCGGGATGTCCGCGACCTCGATCCTGATCTCGTCCAGCGACTTCACCGGGCTTTTCGCCTGACAGATAGACGACCGGAACGTGGTAAAGTCGTGATGCCCGACCAGATGCGCCGCGCCCGCGCGCATCGCATCCACGTCCAGCGGGTTCAGCACCTGCCACACTTGTCCGCGCCCATGCGTCAGCGGCGCCCGCCGCGCCACCAGCCGGAACAGATAGCGCCGCTCCACGGCCGAAAACCGGGCGTGGAAATCATCCGGCACTCGCGCCGCCCGCAGGATGGCGACGGGCGCGGGCTTCAGGTGCCAGTTCAGCGCCTCGGACAGGCGGAAGGGGTCCCAATCGCGATCCAGGTCGGCATGGGCCACCTGTCCGGTGGCATGCACGCCCGCATCGGTGCGCCCGGCGGCGGCGATGCGGCGGGTGGCGAAAGCTGGGTCCAGCCGCGCCAGCGCGGTTTCGATCGCGCCCTGGACGCTGGGCTGGTCGGCCTGCGCCTGCCATCCGGCAAAGGGTGCGCCGTCATATTCGACCTGCAGGGCAAAGCGGGGCATCAGTCGCGCGGGACCTTCTGTCCCGGGAACGGCGTGCGCAGCAGATCGTCCAGCGTCTGCGCCTCCGCGCTTTGCAGGGCGGGGCGTTCGGCGGGGTCGACGCGCGTCGCGGCGCCGGTCAGCCCCTCGCGGGCCAGCCGGTCGCGCAGGACCGACATCTCGACATCCAGCGCATCGCGGTCGCCGTCCATCAGCCGGTCGGCGCGGGCGATGAAGTCCTTTTCCAGATCGTCCAGGAACACCTCATAGTCGCGCCGCGCCTTCTGGTCCTGCGTCCGCGCATAGAGGTCGGCAAAGCGGATCGTCGCGTCGCGCGCGCCCATCAGGTAGACGCCCAGATAGCGCCGCGCGGATGCCAGCCCGGCGGGATTGTCGCGCACCCGGTCGAACAGGTGCCGCACGGATGCGTCGAACATCGCGACGCGCGCCACCAGCCGGCGGTCGCCGCTGCGCGCGATCGCGTCGCGCATCTGGTCCAGATGGCCCTCGGCCTCTTCGATCATACGCTGTGCGCGATCCTGCTGAAAGCTGTCCACGCCCGCCGCGGTCTTGTCGCGCCACGGGTCAAGGCCGAAGGACAGCTGGTGCAGGGCCAGACCGGCCAAGCCGATCAACCCGGCCTCGGCCCAGACCCCCGGTTCGGCGGCCCCCAGGCCCAGACCGATCCCGGCCAGCACGCCGCCGAACAGCTTGCGCGGAATGGCCGGGCGCTTGGCCACGCGACGCGCGGCATATGTCGCCTGCGCGACCAGCCCCTCGCGCGTCAGGACCATGCCGCTGGCAACCAGGCCGAAGGCTGCAAGGTCGGTGACCATCCCCGTGGCCCCCTGGAAGAACGCCCCCAGCAGGAAGGGCGTCGCCGCCAGGGTGATCCACTTGGGCCGACCCTCGTGCGGGTGGCGGGGCGTGGGGGGCAGGGATGCGCCCGGGCGCGTCCCCGGCTGCGCGTCGGGCGAAAAGCGCCCGCCGAAACGTTGCGACATGATGCCCCCTCAGCCCGCGCCGGCCAGGGCCGCGTACAGCGTCAGCAGCAGCAGCAGGTAAAAGCTCAGCCGGCTTTTGGCAGTGGGCGACATGGTGATCCTTTCGGGCATCGTTCGCCCTTATATCGGCATCGCGGGCGCGATTTCAAACAGCCGGTCCAGCGCGGCCGTCAGCGGCGCGTCGTCTGCCAGGGCCAGCCGCACGGGCAGCGCCATCACCTTGGGGCGGAAAGGGCGGGGCAGGCGGGCC
>TARA_R110001606_G_scaffold33730_2_pt1 | contig 10931 bp, 17 predicted proteins | sample TARA_R110001606 | Tara Oceans TARA_R110001606 (sample SAMEA4398315) | marine metagenome | biome: Polar Biome; feature: [SRF] surface water layer (ENVO:00010504); material: water (ENVO:00002006), including particulate matter (ENVO:01000060) such as... | depth 5 m
TATTTAAACTCTCTGGTTGTCATCGTTGAAAAGTAAACTACCTATCATTATAATCGATGCATAAATTGCTATTATTAACAGCAATTCAAAAACAAAATGATTAGTATAATGGGAAACCACATGCCATAATACACATGCTATTCCCATAAATACTAAACTTAGCTTGATTCTATTACGCTTTCTCATAACTTAAAGGCATTGATTACTTCTATGGATGATAAAACACCAATAGAAAAAATTCCACACATAGTTATTACAAAGAACATAAAACCTATCCAATCCCATAAATCATAGCTATTACCTCCTTGAGGTATGATTGCTTCCATAACGTTTCTTATTAACTTTTTCATCTTATCATAGGTTTAATAGTTATTGACTTAACATCTTGTCCAGATATTATAAATCCATCTGAGTAAGTGCGTAAAGCTTCAGAGTCTTGTTGTCCGTTTCTTAAAGTATATACAATCTCTCGTATCATCTTCTTATCGAACATATTCTTCCTTACTCTTTTGTCATAAAAATCTAAGAACAAAACTTCATGTAACTCAATAGTAAATTTCATATTACTATCAGCTTTGTAAGTTTTCTTCCCTTTAACTTCATTGTCAGTATTGAACGATATAAGTTGTTCACCTGAAACCATGTAGATTAAAGTATCTATCTGCTGTGCTTTAGCCGATACACCTAGCAGGATAGAAACTGCTAGGCATACCATAAAGGCTTTCAAATTTTTCATATTAGTATATTTCGTTTAGATTAATTTTTGTTATAACTCCATTAGCTTCTACAAAGAACTCTGCATTGTTGTAGTTTTCTTCAAGCAAGCATACTGTAAGGTTTGTATGACCATCAAGTTGCATAGAAATATTATCTTCTACTAAAGACATTACTCTATCACTTATCTGCTGATTTAAACCTTGACTACCTACAATTTTGCTACCATTTATCATAGCATAAAACTCGTAATCATCATATCGAACATCATTAACTTCAGGTAAGCTAGCTATGTTAATACACGTAGCTACGCCAAACCTAACTGTCCAAGATGTATCTAGTCCAGTACATTTTGAAATAGCTGAGATAGTAACATTATTGTTCGACATTACTTTAACGTATGCATTGTGTTCAATTACATACTCTTCCTTTGTGCAAGAAGCTAGTCCTAGACCAACTGCAAGCAATAAAATAATTTGTTTCATCTGTGATGTGTTTTAGATTAAAAAAAAGGTTACTACCCAAAAAGGATAATAACCTTAGAAAATTATTAACAAAATGCACTCTATTTAACATAATAACTTGCATTTGTCTGTAAAAAACCCGAACTTTGGTGGGTAAGTGGATATTATATATTCTTAGACTCAATGTCTAACAAATCGATATACACTTTCAATACTCTGTTATAAATCTCTTCACAAGCTACAGAGTCTTGTTTAACTAACGCATAATAACACTCATAAACGCATTTATGAACGTTTAGCTGTATGTCAGCAAACTGCTGCTGCTCATCTATGCTATCGGCCTTATCAAGACCAGCGTGACATATTTCTGTAAAATTAGCTTGAAGCTGTGTAATCGCTCTGTAACTTAATTCACATTCCTGTTTTGACGTTAACTGTTTCATAATACTTAAATAAATAGTTAATACTTTTTTTTCTGTTATTAAGCTTTTATAGAGCGTAACTGACTATAAATCAGAACTTTAACTCTTATATACTCGCTTAATAGTACTTATTTACTGCAAAATAGTAGCTTATTGGGGTATGGAGAGTCCTTCCCTCTTTACTGTTTACATGTAATAACTTTAGAACTCTTTACTGTTTACATTCACTCTTCGTTGTTTACGAGTAATACTTGTAGAATCTTTAGCATCTTTAGTTTCTGGAGTACCTTTAGAGTCTGAAGTTTGTGTAAAACGAGCCAGTCGCTAGACTGGACTCGTTGGAAGGATGTTATCTACGACTTGTTAGTCGGGATAACAGACGGCTACGGTTAGAGCTATCGTTAGATGGCGATAATCCGTAAGCACTGTACGCAGTATTGGAAACGGTTTTTCCGTTTTCGGTAACTGCGAACTTGATGTCTCGACCATCGAATAGATGGGAAAGAGATTCAAGCTGGTTGTCGATAGCAATACCGTCAAGCAAAGTATAGCGACCTTGGTCGTTCATACTTGCGAGTAAGGTGTGCTTGTAGTTTCCACACGCAGAGTGGAAGATACACGACAAACCCGAAGTGCCGTCTTGCTTAGTGAAAGGCTTAGGTTCTTCGATGGCAGAGCCAGTGAAGATTCCTGCCTGAGCAGCAAGGCGTGGTGTTGATACACCAAGACTGTCGAGATGAGACATCATTGAAGACATCGCAGGTGTTGAAGCAACCTGCTGGCTTTCCGAAGTAGTAGCCTTGCTACTCTTCGAAGCTTTGTTAGCTTTCGGCATAGTATAATAAAATAAGTTACTATAAAAAAGGATAAGCAAACGCAAGTTTGCGATGTGGTAGTAAGTGCGGTGGAATGTGTGGAGGAAAGTGTTATGCATAGGGCGTAGCCCTAAAAGAACACAAGGGGTGGGGGACTACAGACATGGGGTTCACCCTTTCTAGTACACATAAAATTTTTTTTGTGTAAGTTTTTATACTTTTGTAAAATGAATAACGGTAAGATGAATGTAGCTAATAGGTATAGTGTTTTAAAAAAGGGGGGTAGAGTAAGTAAGAGAGACCCTAAGTTGGTAAGGGCAGGTGTGTCTGGGTATAATAAACCTAAACGAACTCCTAGCCATCCTAAGAAGTCTCATGTTGTGGTTGCGAAGATGGGTGATAAGACTAAGTTGATTCGTTTCGGTCAGCAGGGGGTGAGCGGTGCAGGAAAGAATCCAAAGAGTGCAAAAGATAAAGCGAGGAAGAAGTCTTATTATGCTAGACATAATGCACAAGACTCTAGTCCTAATAAGTTTTCAGCAAGATACTGGTCACATAAAGAAAAGTGGTAGGTATGAAGAGGTCTAAATATTATTACGACTATACAAGAAATATGTCAGTAGAACAAGAGATGAAGGTGAAAGAACAAAATAATTGCGGTAGACCAACGTGTGAAGTTGGAAGCTGTAATAAAAAAAACAAATGCCCTAAGAAAAAATTAACGCTTTGGCAAAGAGTTAAGAACAGCAAGTGGGTCTTTTTTTTATGTTAAGAACTTATACAAATAAAAACAGTAAAAAGTTTGGATGTAAGGTCAAGTACTATTAACTTTGTACTTTCCTTTTAAAACTTTGATTCTTCAAAGTGATTTTGATTTTTGTTTTGTTGAAAGGCCTTTCGTAATTGGAAGGTCTTTTTTTTATATATTTGTTGTATGGCTAAAGACGCATGTTATAGTAAAGTAAAAAGTAGATACAAAGTGTTTCCATCTGCATACGCAAGTGGAGCAATAGCTAAGTGTCGTAAAGTTGGAGCATCTGCCTGGGGTAATAGTAAAAATAAAGATGAAGGTGGTATTATGAAAAAAGAAGTAATGAATAAGTCAAGATACCATGGAGGTACTATTCCTCAACACGATTAATGGCGGTTAGAAAAACAAATAAAGGTTTAGCACTTAAACGCTGGTTTAAAGAAGAATGGGTGGATGTCCGTACAGGTAAAGCCTGTGGTAGAGGTAAAGGCGAAAAGCGTGGTACTCCTTATTGTAGACCAAAAAAACGTATAAGCAGTAAAACACCAAAGACTGCCTCTGAATTAACTGCTTCTGAAAAGAAAAGTAGAATATCACAAAAGAAAAGATTAGGGCAACCAGCAGGTAAGCCAAGAAGAGTGGAGTCTCTAAAGAGACAACAAAAGAAACGCGGAGGAGTAATTTCTAAATATAACTATAAAGGAAAAGACGCTGCAAGAAGAATGGATATAAATTGTGCATATGGTAACTCCCCATATTTACAATACTCGTAACCCACTCCGTTAGGATGGGTACGAAAAATTCGACGCTTCGCGTCTCATTTAATATGTGTGTGAAAAATTTTAAAAGTCCGTATGGCGAAATAATAGTAGAGGATGATAACAAGAATGTTAGACTTGAAATTATGTATGAAAACTATCATAAAATATTTCAAGATGAAGAAAAGATAATAGCTTTTTTAATTGATGAAGGTTATTTGTATAAAGAAAGCAGGATATTTATGGGAGATAGAGATATAGTAAATTATTATTACGAGCAATACGATGAAGAGCTTGAACAAAGCGTATCACGTAAACAAACACAGCACGTAGGCCCTATTAAATGGAAAGCAATATATTACTTTAAATTAAGATAATGTATATATTAAACGTTGATAAGAAAGGTGATGTACGTGTACAAGACGAAAATGTAACGCTTGTTCCTGAGTTTTTAGCTGTATTGCAAGAGGAAGGATTAGGTAGCGATGCATTAAAATGGGTTGCTCTAATAACAGATTATGATAGTCCTTATGCATATTTACCTATAGAAGAAAGAAAAAAAGTTGTTACAAGAGACATATATGGGAAATATAATATTAAATTTGCAAATAGTAAGGTTATAAGTGATGCTATTGAAAAGTATAAATCTTTGCAGTTTGACCCATTAGATGAGCAATATGCAGCCTTTAATAAAAAAATAAACGAATATACGGTACTTATGGATAAAATGCCTGTAACACCTGACAACGCAGCCGATATTCAAAAGATAATGATTGGTATTGAAAAGGTGCTAAATACCAGACAAAAAATAATAGACGCTATTGAAAAGCGTGGTAAAAGACAAAAGATACAAGGAGGCAGAGAGCTTTCTTTTCTTGAGTCAAGATTTGAAGCAAGTAATAATAAATAATTAATAATTAAATAATTAAAAAAATGGCAGATAAAGATAAAAGAAGCATGTTTAGCAAGGCTAAAGATGAGCTTAAACAAGTAGGAAAAGGAGTTAAAAATTACCTTGATAGGAATGAAATAAGAAATCAGTATGGGCCTGCTAAAATTAGCTCAGGGATACGTGACTTTAAAGCAGGTTACAACAAAGAAGAAAACAAACAAAAAACCGCACGTGAAAAAAATATGAAAATGGGCGGAACGATGAAGAAAAAAACGAAAGATAATCGTTACGGTCAAGGTGGCGTAATGCAACACGACTAATATGTTAGATAAAAAAACAGATGATGCTGGTATGAATCGTCGTGAGTTTAATAAAGCACGAAGAAAAGCAAATAAGGTAATTAAAAAAAGAGTAGGAGGTGGTAGAAAATATCGAGAGGAAAAGCTTCGTAGAAGCGACTTTGGTGATATTTCTATTAATACTAATACGAAAGCTGAAGATAAAAAAACTACCTTTGATGACAATCAGGAGTTTGGCAAAGGAGGTAAAATGCAAAACAACCGTTATGGTAATGGTGGTATAATTCAACATGACTAAAATTAGATTTAATCCTGAAAAGTATTGCCCAGTCATTACACAAGGATTTCCTGATTATAATGTTGAAAGCATTGAATACGCTGAGTGGTGGGATGAGCAAATAGATAGATGTAAGAACGGTTATAAACCTTCAGGTATGCCTATGATTACAGGCAAACATTACTTCTATCTAAACTTCTATAAAATACTTAGAAGCTCAGGTGAAAAAGGCGGAAGAAAAATATTAGCAGACCCTTGGTACAGACATCTCGATAAAGAGTACTTCGATTTGTTTGATACCTGCAAAGAAGAGCAAAAGGGTATGATAATTATAAAAGCAAGGGATAAAGGGTTCTCATACATGAACTCTGGTATCCTTGCCCACGAATATACATTTTACCCATATAATGAGGTGGGTATTGGTGCAGGTTTAGAAAAAACTGCAACTGCGTTCTTTGACAAAGTAAAAAAAGGGCTTAATGCTCTACACGCTAACATTAGACATGCTGCTTTAAAAGACACTAATGAGCTTATACGTTCTGGTTTTAAAAGAAAACGAGATGATGGTAAGTGGGAAGTAGGTGGTTATCAATCTGGAATATATTGCAGAACAATGGATAACCCTGAAGTATTTAAAGGAGAACGTCTAGGTGTAATGGTATTTGAAGAGGCTGGTGAGTTCAAGCACTTACTTAATGCTTATATGTCATCTAAAGCTTGTTTTATGGATGGGGACATACAGTTTGGTGTACCTATCATTGGTGGAACAGGAGGTGATATAGGCAAGGCTTCTAAAGACTTTATGGATATGTATTACAATGCAGACTCATTTAATCTTATACCTATGTTTATACCTGCTAATAGAGCATACTATGGCTTCTTCAATACCAAGACTGGTGAAGAAGATGAGTCAGGTGCAAAGGATAAGCTACTATTAGATAGGGAAAAACTTCAAGATAAAGAAGATAGAACAGCATATAATTTACATATACAAAACTATCCACTAACTATAGAAGAAGCATTCCTTAAAACAAAAGGTTCTAGATTTAATATAGCTCTAATTAATGGACAAAGAAGTAGAATACTTTCAAATAAATCTTTAGAGAATCAAATAAGTAGAGGATACTTAGAGTGGGAGTTTGGTGATTCAGGCAAAACTGATAAGGTTAGATGGATAGCAGACAAGAGCGGCCCTTATAAAATACTTAACCACCCACAAGATTTTAAGAATCTTTACGTAGGTGGTATTGACTCATATGACCAAGATAAAGCAGGTAAATCACCTTCTCTTGGTTCAGCTATGGTATTTCAAAGGTTCTTAAATTTAAATGAACCTGGTGACTTTCCAGTAGCAGAATATACAGATAGACCACCTACGGCAGATGAATTTTACGATGGTTGTCTAAAATTAGCTGTATATTACAACACAAAAATGTTAGTTGAGTATACAAGAATAGGTATACTTGATTATTTTAAAAGACAAGGAGCTTTAAAATTTTTAAAAGAAAAACCTGCAAGTGCACATAGTCCACATTCTGTTGCAAGAAACAAATATGGATTACATATGACTAAGCAAGTAAAAGATTTGATGGAGCAAGTAATAGATGATTATTTAAAAACAAACGTAGAAGATGTTTGGTTTATTGATTTACTTGACGAGCTTGCAGATTATGGCTTACGCAACACGGACAGGGTGTTTGCATTTGGTTTATGTTTATTATTTAAATTAGATGAATATAAAAAGAAAGTTATATTAGAAGAGCAACAAGAAACTAAATTAGGGTTTATATATTACAAAAAAGAGGGCGGTAGACTTATCCCGTACAAAAAATAAATTATGTCAAAACAATTTCCACAACAGAATGTCTCAGAAGATAAAAAAGATAAAGCATGGTGCGAATCGTGGCTAGATGCTATCGTAAACTATATAGGGCATAAAGGAAGTACATATAACTCAACAAGATTGAGAGATATACAAAACTACGAGTTATATAATGGTAAAATAAATGATAAAGACTTCCAGTATATTACAGAGCAATATGGTCAACCATATCCTGCGTCTTTGCAAAACTATCCTATTATAACTCCTAAAATTGATTTACTTGTTGGTGAGGAATTAAAAAGACCATTAGACTATAAGGTAACTACAGTTAACAAAGAAGCCATTATTAGAAAAGAAGACTTTAAGGTTTCTGTTATTATGACTAAGTTGCTTGATGATGTTCATAAAGAAATAAAAGAATACGCTGACATAGATTTAAATATTGAAGGTGGTGATTTTCCAATGCCAGAAGATATAGATGCTTATATGCGTTATAACTATCGTGAGATGGTAGAAGAAACTGCTCAGGATGGATTAGAGTATTTAGTTAATACATATAGACTTAGAGATTTATTTTCACATGGATTTAGAGACTTACTTGTTACAGGTAAAGAATTCTATAAAGTATATGTAAAAAATGGAGACCCTTACCTTAGACGTATTGACCCAAGAAGTTTTGTCTATGACATACCTTTTGATAGCGATTATCTTGATGAAGCTATGTGGGCAGGTGAGGAAAGATGGATGACAGCCAATGAGATACTTGATGAATATCACGACTATCTTGACGAAGAAGATATAAGAAAAATAGAGGCCATGAGACAAATAGGTGGCCCTGACGATTTATCAGACTACAATAACCAATACGAATGGGTAGACTATGACAGAGATAAAGGTTCTAGAATTAGAGTAGTATCTGCAGAGTGGAAATCTATAAGAGCATTGCAATATAAAATATCTCCTAATAAATACGATGAAGAGAAGCCATTCAAAAAACTTGTAGGCCCTAATTACAAACCAAAGAAAAACGATAAAATAGAAACAAGATTCGTTGATGATATTTGGGAAGCTACAAAGATAGGTGGAACAATAATGGTACAATGGAGACGTAGACCAAATCAGGTTCGTTCTGTTGACAATGTAGCTAAAGCAAACTTATCATATATAGGTTTAGTAAAAAACAATACAGGTGGTAAAACCATGTCTATTGTAGGCTTACTAAAGCATATACAAATGCTTTATAACGTAATAATGTATCATATAGAGCTAACACTTGCTAGGGCTGGTGGTAAAGCTGTAGTATATGACGTATCACAAATGCCTACAGGTTTAGGTATGGATATGCAAACTATATTATATCACATTAAAAATGATGGTATTATACCAATTAACTCTAAGGACGAAGGTAATCAAGCTGCATCATTTAATCAATTCCAACAAGTAGACTTTACACTTTCTAGCTCTGTTCAACAACTTATAAACTTAAAGGTTATGTTAGAACAAACTGCTGGACAAATCTCTGGTGTAACAAGACAAAGAGAAGGTTCGGTAGGACAATATGAGCAGGTAGGTAATGTTCAAAGAAGTGTAGTGTCTTCTGCTACTATAACAGAAACGTGGTTCTATCAACACAATATGCTTAAACGTATAGCATTTGAAAGAATGGTAGAGTTAATGAAAGTTTGTTGGTCACAAGGCAAGAAGGCTGGTTTCTTCTTGGGTGATGGAGCATTTAACTTTTTATCTGTATTTCCTGATATTTCATTTAACGATTACGGTGTATATATAGGAGATTCAGGTAGAGATGATAACATTAAAGTACAAGTACAACAACTTGCACAATCTGCACTACAGTCTGGCTCTATTACAATGCTAGACATTATTAAAGTATTAAAGGCTGATAGTATGACTGAGGCTGAACATGTACTTGAGTCGGGAATGGAAGCAGTAAAAAAATCTCAACAATCTCAAATGGAAGCTCAAGCACAGCAACAACAAGCAGCTATGCAAGGTGAAGAAGCTAAGAGAGCACATCAAACTGAAATAGTTAATATTGAAGCTAATGCACGAATAGAGTCTGCTAAAATAATGGCAGAGGGTAGAATTGAAGAGGCTGAAATACGTTCACAAGACAGCAGAGATATAGCTGATATGAGAGAAAAATTATCTTTAGATAAAAAAGTTTTAGAAGCTGATTTAAAAGAAGGTAAGTAATTTTATATATATTTGCAAAATAGGGAGTAATAAAAAATAATTATATGACAGAAGAAAACAAAGAAGGACTTATTGATGAAACTGTAAATCAGGAAAACAATGAGTTTGATATTTCAGCCTTTACAGAAGGAGCTGAAGCTGCAACAGCAGAAACAAAAGAAGAAGTCGTTGATGAAGCTGAAAATAATAATACTGAAGAAGTTGGAGAAGAATCTGAAGATACATTTTCTTGGGCTAACATTGAAGTTGAAGAAGAAACAGCAGAGGAAGAAACGACAGAGAATAATGAAGATACTTGGGACTTCGAAGATGAAGAAGCTCAGGAAGAAAGCAATGCTACTGGAACGGTAGATTCTTGGGAAACATTAGCAACTGATTTAGGTCTTGAGGTAGAATCATACGACCAATTAGTTAATGCTATTAATTCAGCAGTTAATCCAGTTCCTGTAAATGATAAGGTTGAACAATTAAGAGGATACCTTAAGTATACAGACAAGCAATTAATGATGGCTGATTATGTAGCACAAGGTATGACTAAAGAAGAGGCTAAACAAGAAGTTGATAGTCTTGACGCAGTAGGTCTACTAAAAAGAGAAGCATTGTCTTTGAAAAGAGATATAAAAAATGCAGCAGACTCTGAGCAAAGAAGAATAGTTGAAGAACAAAAACTTTCTGAAGAGCAAGAGTTACAAGCTGTAGAAGATAATAGAAATAACCTTATTGGCTATTTAAAAGAAAATGAAAGATTCTTTGGTGGTAAGGTTACTAGAAAAGAAAGAGAAGACATTTTTAAATATGTTACTTCGGGTGGATTTGATAATGATATGAATGAGTCTCATGCCAATGTTGCACAGATGGCGTTCTTATGGAAGAATCACAAGAAGATATTTAAGATGGTTTCTAATGATGGTTTCGAGAAAGGTAAAAGTTCCGTTCTCGATAACATAACTTCTCCCGATTTAGGTAGAAGAGCTGGAGCAAGGAAGAGTCCAAAGCCGTCAGGTTTTGACCCATCTGCGTTCGGAGCAAAATAGATTGACTATGTAAAAGGGGTCACTCAGAGTAAGAAAAGATAAGAGCAAAGCTCAAGATTGGATTACTTAATTTCCTTTATTAAAAAAAGTTTTAATATTTTAAATTAAGAGTAAAATGAAAATTTACACTGGTTCATATTCGAGCGAAAACCAAGAGTCAAACTCTGTCGTGTCGAATTTAATTAAGTATCCTGAGATTGCAAAGACATTGATTGATTTGTATCCTCGATACTCACTAACATACTTGCTAGAAAAAGCAGGTAGAGGTTCAAGAGAAAAGATTTTAGGTAACAATTCTTTTGAATGGAAAGTAATGGGTCGTTACAGTAGACCTGCAATTTTAAAAACTATACGTACTGATGCTTCTGCTACTGCAGTAGGTGCTGTTACGGCAGATGGTGAATTCATTTTTGAAAACACTGCAACAGAGCCTTGTCAGTTACAAGTTAACGATATGGTTCGTTTCCCT
>TARA_R110001606_G_scaffold1313_7_pt1 | contig 10929 bp, 16 predicted proteins | sample TARA_R110001606 | Tara Oceans TARA_R110001606 (sample SAMEA4398315) | marine metagenome | biome: Polar Biome; feature: [SRF] surface water layer (ENVO:00010504); material: water (ENVO:00002006), including particulate matter (ENVO:01000060) such as... | depth 5 m
CTTCTTACTAATGGCACATAACGTTTATCAACATATTGAAGCATGTCAACGTGCTAACACACTAGCTGACATTGCAACAACAAGATATCAGCCTAGTCATTTAGAATGGAATAAAGTTAAACCTGGGCAAAGTGAATTTGACTTATGGGTACCACGTGATGTAATTTACGTTACAGAGTTTATCAATAAGTTATTTAAAAGCGAAACGCCTATGCAATTGTTAGATGAAGGCGAAGCAATGTTAACACACTTTAGCGGAATGAAATCTATTAAGAGTACACAGAGTGCATTTGATAGTTTGTTTGCAGGTGGAGTTGAATCCCAAGGTACAGCAGATACAGAGTTTACTTTGGAACAAGCAGAGGCCGCTGAGGATTTCTTAGAAGGTCTATAATAACTTAATCTTAACGAGAGGAGTTAAAATGGGAACTGGAACAATTAACAGCAAGAAGCGTTATATGTTATCTCTAACAGAGAAGCATAGAAAACTTGACAAAGAGATAATTACGTTGTATAATAACAATACAAGCGATGACATTGTTAAGGCAAAGAAAACTGAAAAGTTACACTTGAAGCAGAAAATTGCAACACTAGAAGAACAAATTAACAATTTATAAGAGAGTAGATTAAATGAAACGAGATTATACATCAAGTGATAATGTTACTGGCGTAACTTATTTTATTGGTACTGAAATTGAACACACTCCTACATATGGTATGAAAACACTATTTGTAGTTGGTATGCAACGTTTAGAAGAAGTACAAGAGCTAGCTAAAACTAACAAGGTTGAAGCTATATACTTAGGTGCTAATCAAAGTTTTGATATTACAGGAGAACATGGTACTAATGAAGAACAAGAAGGTTGGGATTCATTAGTTAAAGGTCTTGTAAAGGATTACTTTGTAACTCTCGATTTTGATTTAACTTGCATAGAATGGATCCAGGAGTCTGGGTACAGCGAATATAATAATTTTATCCCAATGGTCAGTGTTAAGGTTCCATACATTGAACTACTAGGATATAATACTTGTATTAAGATTGATGATATTGATTTTAATGCAACAAACAAAGGTGTGTGGACACATAGTCTACATTCTTTAATGAACCGTAACAAGTTCACAAGTTGGAACCAATATAAACAAGACGAAATAATTGAATAGGAGAATATACAATGCCAAAGAAGATTCGTTTAATGGATGATGCAACGCCAACAACGGCAGGCACACCAGCAGCAGCAACACATGAAGAAGCAATTAGTGCAGAAGTAAATATGGAAATTACTACTAAAGCACTAATGAAATATCTTGAAGCGATTGATTGGAAGCTATGGGAAATGCTTAAAATCATGAAGAAGCAAGAAGAAGAAAAGTAGAAGATGTTAGATATTGCACAACGTCAGATTTGGGTTACTTTTCAAAAGGAAGGGATACATTTGTATCCTGGAGCAGATAAAGACCCAGCACTGGCTACAGATAAGTGGGACGATGTAAGTTTCTTGGGCTATGCTCATAGACATATATTTCACTTTCGAGTAGCAATTGATGTATTCCACGATGACAGAGATATTGAATTTATTCAATTCAAACGTTGGTTGGAAGCATTATACAGCGGCGACATCCTTACATTAAACCATAGGAGTTGCGAGATGATTGGAGAGGAATTAGCCAATCAGATTCATGACAAATATCCGGGTCGGAGTATTACTATTAGCGTTGCAGAAGATAACGAAAATGGTGCTATAATGACATTCAATCCACAAACAAAAGGATAGCTATTATGTCGACTAATAATAATGACAAAAGCGCCTCCGTTAACTTCTTTAAGTTAACTGGATACTACAACATAAATGATATTAAGTATGATCTTCTTAAAATCATTGCCCCTTATGATGGGTATATGTACAACGAAAAAGAAACTGAGAAATTACTCTCAGTATTTGGATCATACTTAGGTGATCTAAAACGTTCTTTTAAAATATTCTCATTTGAAATTGAGCATACTGAAAAAGAAAATGCAATTACATTTGATATTCAAATCAAAATGCAAAAAGATCGTAGCCCTAAGAAGCTAAAAATTCACGTAGGCAAACTTTGGGTAGAGGTAAAACCTAAACAGGAGCCTACTGATGCGTAAACTATTTTACATGGGCCTTGAGCCATACGAAGGCAGGTATACATTACAGTTGCAAGACTGGAGTGAACGTGCTTTTAAAAAACGTGGAATAGAATACGTAGTTGTTCCAGGTGAGACAATTGACAACACTAAAGCAATTAGTGTTGGACAAGTATTAGATGCACATGGACGCTCGTACTTTGGTATGAGTCAACTTATGAATCTAGTACAGATGATGCGAAGTGGAGAATGCAGTGGAGAAGATATTGTTTTCTTTGAAGACATGTTCCAACCAGGTATGGAATCACTACCTTACATCATGTGTCAGATACCAAAAGAGCAACGCCCTAAAATTTACTTACGTTGTCTAGCACAAGCAGTAGACCCAGATGACTTTGTTCATGTGTGGGGTATGAGCAAGTGGATGTCGTTATACGAACAAATGTGTAATGAGATTCCTAACGTACATATTCTAGCTACAAACGAAGAGATGGTTGCACATATGCGTATTGCAAATTGGACTGCTCCAATTTATAATATAAGTGGCTTGAGCTTTGGCAAGGAAGAAGTACTATCGAGAGTAGATAATAAAATTAAACCGTGGGATGCAAGAAGCGACCGTGTAGTATTTGCGGCACGTTTTGATCAAGAGAAACAACCAGACTTTTTTATGGATGTTATTGAAATGGTTAAAGCCACCCACCCACACATTGAGTTTGCAGTACTCAGCGGTGGACCATTACGTAGCAACAACGACAAGTATTTAGAACGAGCGTTACGAATGGAAACAGAAGGTAAACTAACAATCTTAAAAGACTTACAAAAGAATGAATACTACAATGTAGTAAATGATTCTAAAGTAATGTTTAATTGTGCATTGCAAGACTGGGTATCTAATACAGTCAGTGAAGCAGATGCATTAGGTTGTAATGTAGTTTATCCTGCATATAGAAGCTTTCCAGAAACGTTTGCAAATGATCATACTAGACTTTATATGCCTTGGAGTAAGGAAGATGCAGTAAGCAAAATCCTAGCAGGTATAGAAGCACCTAGTGCTAACATGGGCAAGATCAGTAATTGGACAGATGGTACAATCGATCGTATGATTGATATCATGGAAGGTAGCTTTAAACATAACAAGTGGTTGCGTAGCGGAAATCGTTATAGAGATCACGTAGCGGAGGCAAAGTATTAATGAAAATTTTAGTAACAGGAGCAAGCGGCTATATTGGATCACAGGTGTGTAAAGCACTTAGTCAGTATCACAACATTGTCGCAGTTGATCGAAACACAGTAAAACACAAATACTTTGACGAGTATTATGATTATGACTATGGCTCTTTTGAAGTGCAAAAGTTACTACTTACCATTGATGCAGTAGTTCACATTGGAGCAACGAGCTTGGTAGGACCTAGTGTTTTAGATCCTAGTAAGTATTATAATAACAACGTTGCAAGAACACTAGAACTACTTGATGCATGTAAAGCACAAGGCGTTAAACGTTTTGTATTTGCAAGCAGTGCCGCAACATATGGGGAACCAACGGAAGATGTATGTCTAGAATCTGGACAACATGAACCGGTTAACCCTTATGGTTGGAGCAAACGTATAACAGAGATAATGTTAAAAGATTATGCTAAAGCATATGGAATTAACAGTGTTAGTTGTCGTTTCTTTAATGTAGCAGGTGCAGACTTAGACGAAGAGTTTGGACAAGAAAAACAAGCTACACATATTATTGCTCGTATCATGGAGCAAGCAATTGCAGGCAAAGAGTTTACACTAAATGGCAATGACTTTGATACACCAGATGGTACATGCGTTAGAGATTATATTCATGTAGCAGATGTAGCAAAAGGAATCTCACTAGCAGTAGACTTTACTGAGAATAACACAGGTGCGTTTGTATTTAACATGGGCAATGGCGAAGGATATAGTAATATGGACATTGTCAATGCAGTAAAAGAACATACACCACTTGTACCTAACATAAAAATAGGACCAGCACGTGCAGGTGATCCTGCAAAACTAATAGCAGATAGTGCATTAGCTAATAACACACTAAAATGGAAACCACAATATGGACTTGACACAATAGTCAAGACAGCATATAATTGGTATATAAAAACTAACAAAAACAAGACATCCACGTCTTAAACTCGGAGAAGAGAATGACTAAATCAGAACAACTGAAGGCTCGCCTTAAAGAAGGCAACATTCGTTATTGGGCAGGCGACAACATTTCACAAGTAATGCAAGAAGGCGACAAGGAAGAACTAATTGAAGAACTAGTTCCTAAATTTGAAGCAGTGCTAGATAGTCTATTAATTGATAGGGAGAACGATCCTAACAGTATGGACACAGGTAGACGTCTTGCAAAGATGTATATCAAAGAATTAATGAGTGGGCGATATGAACCCATTCCAAACGCAACAGCATTTCCTAACCATATAGAAGAAGGTTACAAAGGTATGCTAGTTGTACGCAGTGAGCTTACAAGTGTTTGCTCACATCATCATCAACCAGTTAAGGGTGTTGCATACATAGGTATTATTGCAGCAGAGAAACTTATTGGGTTGTCAAAGTATACACGTATTGCACAATGGTGTGCTAGGCGTGGTACATTACAAGAAGAACTATGCAACGACATTGCCTCTGAGATTATGAAAGCAACAGGCAGTCCTAACGTAGGTGTTTACATTCAAGCAACACATGGTTGTTGTGAGAATAGAGGCATTATGGCACATAGTAGCTTAACACAAACTACAGTTTTAGAAGGTTCTTTTAATGTAGACCCAGGAACTAAAGCAGAGTTCTTCAACAATATTAAATTACAACAGGAGTTTGCACCAAGATGATTAATAAAGTTTATTACACATGGAAAGATTGTGAGCACATGGTTACTACAATTAACAACCTAATGTTTGCAGATAATTGGCGCCCAGATTATATTGTTGGACTAACACGTGGTGGACTAGTGCCAGCAGTAATTATGTCCAATGCTACAGGAATTCCCATGCATGCATTAGATGTAAGGTTCCGTGATACTAATGAAGACTATGGACCAGAAAGCAATACTTGGATGGCCGAAGATGCACTTGGGTACGATGGAACACAAGATTTTAAGAACTACAATAGGAAAAACATTCTAATCATGGATGATATTAATGACAGTGGACGTACACTAAAATGGATCAAAGATGACTGGCGTGGTGGTTGTTTACCAGACAGCCCGTCATGGGATACTATATGGGGAGACACTGTACGCACCGCTTGTCTAATTGATAACGGAGCAAGTGGATTTGGTGACTGTGATTATACAGCACAAGAAATTAATAAAGAAGAGCGAGATGTGTGGGTAGTGTTTCCTTGGGAAGGGGAACGTAACTATGGCAACACCTAATTTCAGTAAGTTTTCAAATAATTATACCAGTACTACTATCAATGGAAGTTCTATAACTGGTAATATCACCTGTAGCAATGCACTAACACCTACTATTAGTATTGTTGAAGATGAACATACTGTTATTACTGGAGGATTAATTGCTGATGGAATAGATGTAGTTGAGACTATGAAAGAGCAACGCATACAAATTGAAGCATTAACTGATATGATCAATGACATGGTTGAAACTAAAGACTTTAATGTCAAATGGAACCTAGAAGAGCGAGTAAATCACAAGAAATTCTTAGAAAAGCTAGGAAAATGAGTAAAATACGTGTTTTTTGTTATAAACCAAGATATTTCGGTTGACAACCGTATTAGTTTAGCGTATACTATATATACAGTTAGAAATTAACATACTTTTATAACAGTCAGGAGACTTAATATGAAGAAGTTACTAGTAGCATTATTACTTACAATTTGTGTAAGTACACAAGCTAATGCAGGATTTAAAAGCTATTACGATTACGCAAGTGGTCTTAATAATGGACTACAAATCAGCTTTTCCACATCGATGGTTCAGAACTATGAGCGATCAAACAAATCATATAAATCTCTAATTGACCGTTATGATCATCTATTCAGTAAGTATAGTTGGTTCCAAAATCTTAAAGATAGATATTCATTTCAGATAGCAGAGATTGCAAAGTACAATGCATTACTTAATGTTGTAGAAGTGAAAGTCACTCTTGTTAGTACTGACTATGTTAAAACTAATGGAGTTGTAACCCATCGAGGTACTATCTCAGAAACAAGCACTACTAACGTTGTATCAGAAACAATTGATAACAATGTAACAGAGTATGCAGTTGTTACTAAAACATTTACTACACCAGTTAAGACAATTCATTGGGAAAACACCAATACTATTAAAACATATAGTGATGGTACCAAGGGTTCTACCAATGATACTAAAACTGTAAAAGTTGAGAACACTGTAGACACTGAGACTAAAGTTGAAAGAACTATAATAAAACAGTATGCACTAGTTGTTGAGCCAGATCCTATTGTTGAAGTAGTAGTTGTTGAAGAAGTAGTTGAAGAAGTTAGTGAAGTAGTTGAGGTTGTTGAAGTAGTTGAGGTTGTTGAAGAAGACAAGCCAGTTGTTGTAGTAATTACTGAAGCAGAATATCTTGCAAGAAACGATGTTACATATACAGATACTGAAACATATCGTGTAGCAGTATCTAACATGAATAGCAGAATCAATCAAACATATGTAGACACAGTATTGTCTAAGCATTATGGTAATCACTTAGAAGTTATTGGAGCAGGTGCTGCATGGAGCAGAGGTTACACAGGTAAAGGATCTACTATTGCTATACTCGATACAGGTATTGATTTAGATCACGCAGAATTTACAGACAGCATTAAAGGTAGCAAATGTTTTACACGTAGTTGTAAACTTGGTTACGAAACAATTGATGATCTTAACAGGTACTCACACGGAACACACATTGCAGGAATTGCAGCCGCAAACTTAGATGGTGTAGGTACTACAGGTGTTGCATATGACGCAGACTTGTTAATCGCTAAAACAGCATACAATAGTGGATCATATGACTTTACAGTTGTAGACGAAGCAATTGAGTGGGCAGTACAAAATGGTGCTGATGTACTTAATATGAGTGGTAACTATAACTTTGATAATGTTTATAAGAAAAGTATTGTTAGTATGGGAGATGGATTTTATAAGTCAACTGACACACGTGGTAGAAATGGAATTACATATGACAAGTATGGATATGCAGGTCTATTAGATAGTCAGCATTATTATAAGAACATTGTTGAGGCAATGAAAGGACACGAAGCAGTACTAGTAATGTCAGCAGGTAACCAAGGAACAGACGTAGTAGGTCAGCCGGGTTGGATTGCACTTGATGCAGAAGTTGGCGACAGGGTTCTTATTGTTGGTAACTACGATACACGACTTAACAAAATTGATAGAAGCAGTAACAAAGCAGGTACAATGTGTATGGCTTTTAATGCAGATGGTACATGTACTTCTAATGCAAAGATTAGCGACAGTTATTTAATGGCACCAGGTAGGTATGTAGCAAGTACAGATGCTAATGGTTCTTACAGGACTAACAGTGGTACGTCACAAGCGGCGCCAATGGTAACTGGTGCAGTTGCAATTGTACACCAAATGTGGCCACACATGACAGGTGCTAACTTAACTAAGTTACTACTTAATACAGCTAACAAAGACATTCCAAACTATGATGAAAATGTACATGGACAAGGCTTACTAGACTTAAACGAAGCTACACTTCCACAAGGTGCTATTGGACTTCCTACTACAGGTAGAGCTACTGGCGGTAAAGTAGATGTAACTAACAGTGGAATAATTGCAGTACAAGGTGGTAACATCTCATCACTAACATCAGTTATGGTAATTGATGATTACGATAGAGACTATTACTTTGATGCTAACAGTATGGTTCAAGTTAATGATACAAGAACTACTAGCCCGGTACTAGCCGCACAAAATGGCTTTGCACCAGATTACTATATTGGGTTCTCAGGTGGAACAGTTATTCCAACAGGTAATGGAAGTACGTTCCTAAGTGTTAATGAGTCTAACAATAATATTAGTTTGCTACAAACATATAATAAGTTCTCATTAGGTCTTGTTAACGAGTCAGATACTTACTTAGGTAACTATGCAAATAGTACACTTATGAAAGTAGACGGTTCTAATACAGCTTACATTGGATACAATGATAGTATTGACTTCCAAGGTGGATTTAAAGTGTATGGTAGTGCTACAATGGGTGCTACAAAGCTAGACGTAGACAGTAGCTCAATGCTTAAGAGTGCAGACGTTATGATGTCTAACAGTGCTACAGTAGGCGTATCGCAAACAACAGGTGCAAGTACATTTGGGTTTGTAACAAGTATGCCAGTTAGTATTACAAGCGGTAATGCAAACTTTAATCTACCAACTAGTGTTAGTAGTACTGGTGATATTAATAACTCTAATGTTAGTAGCTCAATGGAAGCAGACAAAAGAGAGTTGGACTTTGGATTGTTTTATAATTACAACCCAACAGAGAACACAGCTTTTACAGCTAATGTAGAGCTAAGAACAAACTATGCAGGAACTAACGAAAATATGGGTACAGCAGGTATTAGTTATATGGTGAAGTTTTAATGGCAGGCACATACAAAAGAGGTAAGCTAGAAGTAATAGCAGGCCCTATGTTTGCAGGAAAGAGTAGTGAGCTTCTAAAGAGGCTACTATTCATTGAGCATAGTGGACATAAAGTTCTAGTACTAAAGCCAGTTGTAGATGATAGATATGAACATAATTTTATTGTTACACATAATCAACTAAAACATCCGGCTGTGGCTGTAATTGATTTAGAATTAGTTAAAGATAATTACACAATTAAGCCATACAACTATCACACAGTATTTGTTGATGAGGTACAGTTTTTTGATCAAAAAGAAACTATGTGGTTTGTTGAAGAAGGATTAAGAGAAGGTGTTAACTTTGTAGTAGCAGGACTTGATCAAGATAGTAGAGGAGTACCGTTTGAGACTACAAGTAGGATGCTAGCACTAGCAGACGAAGTAGTTAAGATAAAAGCATTTTGCACAATCTGTGGATTAGACGCAGGAAAGACACAACGGTTGAAAGCAACCAAATACTCAGATCGTGTTAAAGTCGGTGGGGCAGAAACATATGAGCCTCGCTGTCACGAACATTGGGAGAGTAAATAATGACATATGCAGTAAAAGTAATGTTAGCACAAGACGATTGGATTTACATTACACGAAACGATAGTAAACATTGTTGGGATTTAAAACCAGAATTGTTTGCTAATAAGAAATTGGCATACGGATTTGCCAAACAATGGCGCCTTAAAGGAAGAGGCCAACAGGTAAAAGTGGTGAAATACGATGAAAGTTAATATAGGAAAGTACCCTAGTTGGAATAGGTTTGCAGCATGGATTGGATACGAACCTAAACAAAAAGTTAAGGTGCATATAGACACGTGGGATACGTGGAGTATGGACGAAACACTAGCACATATTATACATCCTATGCTGATTCAGCTTAGAGATAATAATCATGGGGTAGGTTGGGTAGATCAAAGAGATGTACCAAAGAAATTGAGGTGGTCAAAAGCAGAAGCAGTGGCTTATGAAAAAAATGGCGATCTTGACAAGAACTATCAAGTAAGATGGATCTGGATTATGAACGAAATGATTTTTGCATTTCAAGCTAAAATAACTGATGAAGATAATTCGTTTGGATCGGGTGATTGGGATGTTTCATTTGAAGACACTGGTCGAGGAGATGGCACTTCTGAAATGAAGTATGGTCCTAAACATACTTATGAGATTGACACCAATGCATATACCGAACATCACACTAGAGTGAGCAATGGGTTTAAACTATTCGGCAAGTACTATGAAAATTTATGGGATTGAACAATGAAAGCTAGGCAAACAGGAACTAACACTTGGGTGGCGGAGGTCCAAGAGAATGGAAAAACAAAGGAACTGTTTATAGAGTTCCCACAAGATGCAATTGATCAAGCTGGTTGGGCTGACCTTGAGGACTTGGAATGGATCATTAATGATGACCAGTCTGTTACATTAAGGAAAGCTAACGATGACAGCACAACGTGAAGGCTATTATGATTACATGGTTCGCCGTACTGGAGAAGAGGATAAAAAAATGACTCAGTTTAAAGAGGATATTAATAAATCTAAACTTGATGCACAAACAGAACTAATGGCAATCACCGCAGAAGAATGTGGAGAGCTAACACAAGCATGCATGAAGATAGCAAGATGGGGAGCAGAGAAAAAGAAGATTGCTTGCCTATTAGAAGAAGCAGGTGATGTAGCATTAATGATTGATTTAATTATTGAAGCAGGCTACATTACTAAAAAAGAAGTAAACGCAAGGAAAGAAGTAAAACGATTAAAACTAAAGAAATATTCAAATTTAATTAACTGAGAGAAATATGAACAATAAACAATTATATATGTTATGGCATGATCAAGGATTCCTTGGTACATGGCTAGGGTGGTTTATTAACAGCCACAGAAACTTTGGACAGTACAATGGAACGTTCAACTATACGCCTATTATACAAAACAGCAGAACTGAACAAACATTTAAAGATCCACTATACTTTAGTCAATCGATTGGAACATGGAATTCTACATTAAGTCATAAGATTCCAGCAGGCATACTAGATGTAAAGCCAAGCACACTAGACGAACACTTAGCTTGGTGTGATGCACTAGCAGTGAATAAAACTTATACTAAGCTAGTAACAAAAGTAGCTAATCATCATACACCAGAAGCGGCATTGGTATATGACTTTGCTTCCAGGTTTAAGAAGCA
>TARA_R110001606_G_scaffold128632_3_pt1 | contig 10927 bp, 3 predicted proteins | sample TARA_R110001606 | Tara Oceans TARA_R110001606 (sample SAMEA4398315) | marine metagenome | biome: Polar Biome; feature: [SRF] surface water layer (ENVO:00010504); material: water (ENVO:00002006), including particulate matter (ENVO:01000060) such as... | depth 5 m
CGAATTTACCAATAATTATAGTTCTATCGCCAGTTACTAAATTATTATCACCTAAAATAGTATTGTGATTTCCGCTAACGCTATTACCCGAACCATTTATAAACAAACTATCGCACCCACTCACGATATTGGAATTACCAAAAACAGCCATATTTCTGAGGTTCCCAGATAATTGATTTGCGCCGCCCGCCAAAAACGTAAAACTACCTAGAGATTGGTTGGACTCTGTCGATTCTATGGTATTAAAATTTCCCAATATATTTATTGGTCCATGAGAGCCTAGATTCGAAAATGAGTTTTCTTTTCCTTGTATACTTAAACTATTCGATTCGCCACTTACTTCGTTTTCGTCGCCAAAAATATTAACAAAATCTGCTTCACCCGCATTTGTCGACCCACTAATAGTATTATCTCTACCTAAAACGGAAGACCTTCTACATCTGTGCAGTGTGTTTCTGTCCCCAAATACCCTCGCGTCACTAACACTTTGAAGGTTAAAACTATCAGAGCTATCAAGATACGTATCAATGCAGCCACTCATTGTATTTGTAGTAGAAGAACTAAACCTGGTAGTGTTATTAATTATACATCTAGAAGAATCAACAACCTTCAATAATGACGAGTTATTTATAACTATATCTTCACCCCCCGTAACGCTTAGGTGCCTTGAATTATTTAAGAAAAGATTATCACACCCACTTATTTTTAAGGCTGGCGCATTAAAGACCACTGGTTGAGTACAAGAAGAAATATAATAATCTTCCTGATTTAAAATCTGGCTTTGACCATCAACTGCTCCCCCAAAAATAAACGGAGCCCCAAGCCTGTCCAAATTATAATTATTCGCAAATACAAATCCAAGATCGTTATTATTATCATATATTGACTGGGATCTGCTGCCACCGCTAATAGTATTCTTAGTACCAAATACAAAATAGTTATCAGGATTTAAGAAAGCCGTAGCTGTGTCAGGAATTAGCTGCGCGTCTGTTATATCATTGCCACTTCCAAAAACTAAAACACCTCGGGCACCACTAATGTAATTAAATGGACCATTTATAATTGTAGAATAACTACTCTGTGTATTTGAAATAGTACCAGATAACCCATTTAAAATTGAATCATATGTAAGAGTAGTAAATTCCGTAAGGTTGGCACCAGCTGCAGCAGGTCTTGCTAAAATTTTATTTCTATGTCCATTTAAAATAGTAGAACAGCCGCCGTTAATTCTGTTTTGGCCTTGAGATATTTCATTACCTATTCCATTTAAAACAGAAGAATAATTTACTCCACTAATTACAGAACCCAGACTGTTGGAAATATTACAAAAGTTAGGATAGTTAGATATATCAGTTGCTGAACCGAAAAAGCTTCTGTCTGCACTGGCTATTTTTGAGTTTATAGATTCATGTATAGAAGAAAATAATCCATGTATACTACACCTGACCGAAGAAAATATAGAAGAATTGCTTTCGAAGGTTTTTCTTTCTGTTTGTGTGTCTCTATTGAGATCAAACCCAAACATGCCATCTAACTCTGGTATTCTGTAGGATGAGGTTATCGGCTTGGCGTCACTAAATCCAAAAGTAGTTCCAAAGCCTAGTTGTGAATACATAGACTTAGTTACCGCATGTATATCATTTCTCTTTCCATTTAATATAAAACCATTTATTCCGTCTACGCTGTTTTCTTCCCCTCCTAATATATGAGAGTGTTGGTTTTGTATAATTTCTTCGTCTAATACAATTTGACCATTATCAAATCTTTGTACAACATAGCGCTCTCCAGTTTTGTTTGAACCTATTACGTTATTTTTTCCATTAATTATTGTATTATTATTTTCATAATTACTTGGTATTTGTTTATAGCCGAAAGTAGAGAATGAAGTAGTAGAACCAGTTAAAAAACTTAACTTAATTTGATTGCCCGTGCCTCCTAAAATATATGAGCTGTGTCCAGAAATTCTATTATTAATTCCAAGCACCATTGAGTTAGCTCCCGCCACCTCATTTCCAGACCCATTTAAAATAGTAGAAAAATCAGATTGAACCTTATTGTCGACGCCATTTAAAACTGTAGCGAAATTAGGTGCCTCAAAATATTTTTGACTATAGAAGTAACCAGAAATTCTGCTAAAATCAGCAAACGTTGGATCGGTGCCTGGCGCTGGAGCAGTATATGTGTAATGAGGGGATGGGAATCCAGTTGTTTCGTCATGTCCAGTAATATCTTGAAACGGAAACTTGGTATAGTTTGATGGATATCCAGCTTCAGTTATAAAGTTATTATTTCCGAGAAATATTCCAGGAGCATATGCAACATTTAGACTTGTGTCTATTATTGAGTTTTTTGAGGCTCCAATAAAACAAGAACTCGAGTCCATAATTTTATTAGCCGAGCCAGCAGATATAGAAGAATCAATCGAGTTGCTCAACAAATTTCCTTCTCCAGCCGCCACAGAAGAGCGCGAAGAACCTGTAATACTATTGGACTCGCCAGCATTTATACAAGATCCAGTTGAACTAAGCATTTCATTATTTCTTCCTGCGGAAATTGAAGAGCCGCTAGAATTAGTTACATCATTATCGGATCCAGCTACAACTGAAGAATCAAAGCAATTAGATATGTCATTGAATCTTCCAGCAACAATTGTTGAAGCTGTTCCAGTCACATTATTATTTTCTCCAGCAAATAAATTTACAAACTGGCCAGATGCCGTGTTGGTCTTTCCTCCTATTAAAACCACTTCGTCCCCAAAAACTTTATTTCCACTACCGCCGACAAGAACGCTTCTATTACCGCTCATTGTATTTAAAGTTCCGCCCAATAAAACCGAACCAGTTGAATCTTCTACGAGATTTCCAGTACCAGCTCCAATTATAGAGCTTTTTGAATTTTCAATTTTATTATCATCTCCAGCTATAAGCGCTGATGACTCTGATCCAGATATTAAATTACCACTACCTACTCCAATCAAAGATTTGTTAGAAGATACCAATTTATTATCAACTCCCGCCGCAATAGATGAATGGTTTGATCCAGACAATAAATTTCCAGATCCAGCTGTAATAGAACAATCGTCAGAGCCGTCTACATTATTTTTACTCCCTGCTGTAATAGAAGAATCGTCAGAGTCATCCATATTGTTGCCTCTCCCTGCTACAATTGTAGATGCAACTCCAGTTAAATTGTTATCTTGTCCAGCAAAAAGTGTTGTATATTTTCCAGATACCTTATTGTTTTCTCCTCCCAATAAAACCACTCCATCGCCCAAAATAGTGTTTCCGCTTCCCCCTAGAAGAGAGCTATAAGATCCAGAAATTACATTTTCTCTCCCGCCCAATAGTGAAGAGTGATCTCCACTTTTTACCTCATTATCCCTGCCCCCCAATATAGAGGCTGAGTCGGTATTTTCTCCAATTAAATTGTTTCTGCCTCCCAGTATGGAGCCTTTTTCACCTAACCCTGTATTTAAAAAACCTCCACCTACAATGGAATGATTTCCACTAACCGTGTTTTCTTGTCCAGCTAAAATGGCAGACTGGTTTTTAAAAACTTCGTTTTTGTACCCAGCGCCAATAAAAGACGAGTCTCCACTTATATAATTCCCAGTTCCAGCTCCTATAGAAGATCTTTTTGAATCTTTTACAATATTAGCTTGTCCGCCTAAAATAGAGGAATTTTCTCCGCCGCTAATATTGTTTTCTTTTCCATCCAATATTGATGAATTTTTAGAACCCGTAATTTGATTTAATTCTCCTGCTGAAATATTTGAGCCAGTCGCGTCTGTTATCTTGTTTCCTGTGCCCGCATTGATGGATGAACTTTCACCTCGAATTACTTTATTTGAATTTCCAGCCAACACAGAAGACTCTATGGCACCATCTAACTCATTATCTTTGCCAGCCCCAATTATAGACCTTGGGCTATCTTTAATATCGTTTAGAGAGCCTCCGCCGATGAAAGATTTAGTAGATCCAGAAATAACATTAGCAGAGCCAGCTGAAATAGATCCATGATATGAATTTTTTAAAATATTTGAATCTCCTCCACCTATAAACCCCCCGTTTGATTGATTTATAATATTTAACGAGCCCGCGCTTACACTTGACTCTGGAGATCTGGTTGCTTCATTTTGTCTTCCGCCAACAATGACAGAATTTTCCGAATCCAGAATATTTCCACTTCCCCCTACTATTACGTTTTTTTCTCCGCTTACGGTATTTGCCGCACCTCCAACTAAAGAACTAAAAGATCCAGACGCCTGATTTCCACTTCCTCCTACTATAGATACATGAGTAGAAGTTTGATCTATTTTATTTTCTTTTCCTCCTAATATAGATCCGTACGAACCAGAACCTTCATTATTGTCCCCTCCTAAAATTGAAGTATATTCACCAGTAATTTTATTGTTTATTCCAGCGGCTATGGCCGACCCCTGCCCATTAATTTCGTTGCTCGAACCAGCTATTATTCCGCCAAGGTTTGAATTTATTTGATTTGAGGCTCCCGCACCAATAAAAGACTCATTGGATTCTATTTTATTTGAAAGCCCTGCGGATATTGAGGACTCATCGCCAGAAATAATATTATTTTTTCCAGCTGAAATAGAAGAGCTTCTTCCAGTAATTTTGTTGCCTTCTCCAGCTCCTACATTCGAATTTGAACCTGTTAACAAGTTTGAAATGCCAGCACCGATAAAAGAGTTATTTCCGCTTATGCTATTATTAGATCCAGCTCCGATAAAAGATTGATTGCCCGTCAATAAATTATTTAACCCAACCGCAATCGCAGACGCATTTCCAGTTAATCCTTGGCCTGTCCCTGCTAAAATTACTGAATAGTTTCCACTTAAATTATTTATATTTCCAGCGAATATAACAGATCCATCAGAATTTTGAGCTTGTTGCAGGGTGCCTTCTCCCAACCCAGAAAGCGCATTGCTTTTATATACAATATCTAAACCCTGATATTGAGGCACCGCATGAAAGTTTTTAGTCCCAGATATTGTCTGATTTCCAGTCTGCAGAACTATTTTATTGCCGTCCCAATCTACATTAGACCCATCGCCATTTGTTACAATTGCCGTATTTGGGTCTGAATTCAATATATAAATATAAGTTGAATCTATTCTTTTTCCTTGGAGGTCTGCCATATCTATAATTACACAAAAAGAAAATATTAATCATTAATAGTATTCCAAATAAAGTCGTTATCCTCCCAGATGGTTCCATTACTTAGGCTCCAGGTGTTTATAGATTTTAAGGTAGTCAAAACGGACATATCTTCCAAACCAAATATAAAATCAGCTTTTTCCGACAAATTGGAGCTAATTGAACCATTTACGCTCTTTTTTTGCAAAAAAGCCTTGGATATATCAACCATAAAGCTTTTTCCATTAGATTTTTCGCCACTTATGCTAATATGATACTCTTCTGGATTTTTTAAAAAATTTATAAACGAATCGCCAGCCTCTATATCTGAAAATTTATTCTCTAAAGATATATTGCCCAAAAAGGGTGGGGTAGCCTTTCTACCCATAGGAAAATATTTTTCTACTGAGTTTATTCTTTTTCTATTAAAATTTAAACCAAGATCAAAAGACTGTATATTATCAGGGTTAATTAGAAAAGAAGTGTCAGTACCTATACCGCTTACCTTTACAAACGTTTTACACCCAGGGGTGAACTCTCCAGAAAAATTGGAGCTTGACATCTCTTGATCTATTTTGTTGAAAACAAAATTCCCAACGGGTTGCTGGTCTCCAGTTAAATTAACAGAAGGAGCTTTTCCGCTACTAGACTCATATGTATCAGTAGCCCCACTAAACTCTTGAGCAAGTATATTACTGCCAACATAAGAATAATCGCTTTTTAAAATCCCATTTACGCTTTGGCTTATACTTACCGAATTTAAAAAACAATTTCCCACCGATATAGAGTTTTTGTAAAGACTTAAAGCCGTTCTTTGTTCGTCGTCGCTTATTAAAAAATAAAAATTCTTTCCATTATCTAAATCACTCACAAGATTTCCTCCACTAAAAGCATCTTCGAAAAGCGTTTCAAAATTTTCTAATATAGATACATCTACAGAAACATCTGGTGCTTGATTAGAGTAAGTAAAACTTTTTTTTCTTGATCCGATAGATTTATTTTTTTGCGTTATCCCATCAAATCCAAATTTTAAATCTTGTACTGCGGGCAAAAAAGACATGCCACTGCCAGCGTCCATCTCTGTTTGATCAAATTTATCCTTACTGTAAAATACAGCGATATCAGCAGATCTATTTACTAGCCTTCTCGCTGTCATTACGGTCTTTTAAAATCAGTAGGATTAAAATCAAAAGAAAATGTAGAGTTTAAATTTTGACCCAAAGACACTGAATGAGAATTAGAATTTAACCTTGCCCCAGATATTTGAAAATCTTGAGCCTGAGACCCCTCGCTTAAAAATTTTAAATCAATTACGAAACTATCATTTTCATTTAAAAAGGTTTTTAAATTAGAGTTATTTCCATTAACAACAAATTCTGAATCAATGCACGAAACAGAAAGCGACCCTTCTGTGGTATCCACAAACCTTCTCTGTATTGGATATTTTTTTCCTATTTTGAAGATTTTTTTTCTATCAAAAGGTATTGAAAGATTAAAATCTTGAACCATGTCAGCCTTAACTAAGAATATATCCTCTGACTGTATGCCAGATATAGAGATGTTAGTATTGTACGATGGATAAATTTTATTTTGTAAATTAGATTGTGCATTTAAAATAGATTGCACATCTGGCAGGGTTGCCGTTAAATTTTGCAACTGAGTTCCCGTCAAATCTATTGCTGGGTTTGTTATATTATTGGATACTAATTGTTGGGCATTTATATTGCTACAACTGTAAGAATACTTAGAAGATAAGAATTCATTTTTTGATTGGGACATTGAAAAACTTTCAATGAATGCATTTCCAAAGTTTATTGTCTCATCTGCATCAGAAAAATTATCAGAATTTTTCTTTTTTCCTATTAAAGAGTAGAAACTGACATCATCATTTAAATCATTAAGAAGAGCGGTTCCGCTAAAAAATCCAGAAAACATATCTTCAAATGTTTCAAATAAAGTAACATCTAAATTTACGTCAACATCGTACCTATTCAATCTTTTTGAATAAAATGTATTTCCTAGAGTCAGCACATCTTCCGTTTTAGTGTCAAAGTTAAAAGAGAAATCTTGGACCAGGGGAATTAATTTTATTGAAGAGGCGCTGTTTGAAGCATTTGAGTACGAAGTCGCTCCGCCCTTAAGCAAAGAAACGTTTTCGTATGTTATTGTTGGCCTGTTTGCATTAATTGTCATACTGATAATTATCAAACATAGGATCTGATTTAAATTTAACCACTTCGTCTACCGTAATACTTATATCATTACAGTTTTTGTATACAAACTTATGATTCATTGAACTACAAACAAAGAATTTTCTTCTTGTGTATAGTTGCGGTATAGGTAATTCGAAAGGCATATAATTTTCATGCTTTTCTAAAAAGTGAATAATTGATCGGGTTTCTTTATCTGTTCTATTTTTGAGGTTTAATGTTAGCCCTTTAATTAAACCAGCATTTCCGTTTGTTTTGGCGAAAGAATTAAATGAATCTTTTAACTTTACTATTTCTGATTTTTTGTTAGTAGATATTTTTACATCATCGTCCAAATCATAAAAGAAAGATCTAGTCCACTTCGGATCGACCCCAGTTGGACTTGTGTCTGCACTTGAGGTGTGGGCCTGATTGCAATAGTAAAATTTCTCAATTCTATTGGCAACTGTATCAAAGTTTGAATGCCCAACTGTATTGTACTCTGGAAAATAAACAACATCAAATTTGGAATAAGATGTCGCGTTCAACCAAGTGCTGTGAAAATTTGCAGTATTTAAATATGAAGACCCGCTCCAATTTAAAAAAGAGGAGTGTCCATTTTTAATAAGTTGTAAATCTATATCAAACAATCCATCATGTAATCTAAAATCGTAATTTTCTATATTAAAACTACTCATATTTTTGTATATCTCCCCAGTCGGGAAAGATAATTCAACGGAATCTGAATTGGGCGCATTAAAATCAAAAACGCCCAAAGTACTTCTGGACACACCTTCTATAAAACTTAAAAAAGATCTTGCCTCCTCCTCTGTTTTATTTGAGTATTTTAAGCTTAATTTTATCTCTGTGCCATTTAAGCCTTTTGAAAACTTTTTATAAAAATTGTCAGCAGTAGTAATGTGAACATTTTCGTTTTGAAATGACACAGTAGAGCCGTATTCTGGAACGAAGGTTTTAGCTTCGATAGTCCCAGTTATATTGTTATCTCTATCATAAGTTGCCAACACCTCACTCATTGTTATCCTTTATATAAATAATTAAGCGAACCCCCAGTTCTTGATTCTTCTTGTATGGTGGTTGTCACGGCAGATCTTACTCTAGCAGCAAACTCTTTTTGTTGTTCTGAAGATGATTGCCCGCCCTCTTGGTTGACTTGTCCGCCTTGATCAATATTAAATGTAAAATCTGAGCTATTACTTACTTGATTCCCGCCCATCGCAGAATTTCCAGCTTCTGCAGCGACTGGAGAAACAGACCCTCCGTTTTGAAATCCTTGCATCGGCAATACACCATTGTTTAAACTAGATAAGAATCCTGCTCCGTATTTATCTACCGCAGATTTTTTTACAACAAATTCTCCAGGAGTTAACATCGCTGGCACCGTATCCGTAGAACCTACTGAGCCGCCATTCGCGAATCCAACTGCGCCGCCATTTGCGAATCCAAATAGCGAGGTGATACCGCCAAATATCCCACCCATTCCTCCAGTGATACCGCCCATAAGTCCCTTAAACATGCCTCCTAGACCTCCGCCTCCCGCTCCACCGCCAAACATTGAGCCGAGACTGTCTTTTAGGCCGCCAAATATATTGCCCATGGTATCTTTTAGGCCGCCAAATAAATCGCCAAATTTACTTTTTAGTCCAGAGAAAAACCCTCCGCCTTCTTCCCCTTCTGCTCCGCCTTTTTTGCCACCAGTCAAGCCTTCTAAAACTCCACCAGCTCCTTCTTTGTTTAATGAAACATCTGAAACATACATTGGGGTAGCTGGAGTAGATCCTAAAGCTGCTCCTTTTTTACCCCCGCCAAATAGTCCAGAGAAAAATCCTCCGATCCCTCCCTTTTTTTCGGGTTCTCCGCCTGCAGTTGCGGCAACTGCTCCTTCGGCACCCTTTCCTCCTCCGAAAAAACCTTTAATGCCATCAAATAAACCTCCCCCACCTCCTGAAGCTCCCCCACCTCCGCCTCCACTAAATAAAGTGTTTGTAAATTGATCGGCGGCTTGTTGTAGAAATGCATCCCTAATATAACCTAAGAAACTTTCTCCAGCTTTTGAAAGAGCGTCACCTACATCTTCAGCCCCGCTAACAGCGTCGCTAAGAGCCGTACCTAGATTATCAGAAAATTGTCTCGGTATATTTTGTCCCAACTCATCTCCAAAGAAAGCTATATCGTTTCGTATATCACCAAGACCTTGTCTCATCCCCTCTTGAAATCCTTGTGGCTTTTTGAGGTCGTTTATTTTATTTTGGTTTTCTATTTCGTCTTCTTGCGCCTTCAACTCTCGATTTTTTAGCTCTAATTTTTCAAGCGCTAATTGAAAGGATTCGTGATCGAGCACATTTTTCATTCCACCTAACTCTACAAGTGCTTCTTCGATTTGTTTTAAGTTCTTTCCCTCACTAACAAGCTGTTCTACCATAAGGAGCTCGTCTGCTCTAAATATTTCTGCCTCTTTAATGCTTGCAACGTAATCTTCTGTGAGTTTAAATTTTTCCGCACTTGCTTTTATCGCAAATTTTTCTAAAGCTATTTCGTTTTCTAACTGAACTCTACGCTCTATAGAGATGGTCTTAGCTAACTCTAATTCTTTTTCTAATATTTTGGTTTTTCCTCCTGTTTTCCCCGCTTTCACCTCAAACGCGGGCATCTCAAATGAGTTGTTGCCTGTTTTAGTTATTCCTCCAGGTGTCTGCCTTCCAGTAGTTACGCCATCAAATCCACCAGCCGCAAATCTGCCTGCAGTTAAATTCTCTGTAAATTCTTTTCTCGCTTTTCCGCCTGTTACCGCTCCCTTTCCAAATGCTCCACTTTCTCGTCCCGCGGCTAATTCTTTTTCTGCTGCGGATAGACTCTTCTCAGAAGCTTCAGTAAGCTTTTGTATCGCCGATTTCAATGCATCTGAATCAAACAACTCTCTATTGTCACCTAGGTCAGACTGCGCTTGTAAAGCATTGGCTATTGCGTCTGCATCTGCTGGACCAAATATCTTTTCTCCAAACCTGTTTAGAGAGCCCCCAAAACCCTCTTGATTTCTGTTACCCTCTATTATTTTAGCGGCAGCTTGGTCTGGAGTTAAACGAGAGCTATCTATAGCTCCCTGAGTGGCATCGAACCCTAAAAGTGAGATGGCTGATTTAAGAAATGCAGCTTGCTCACCGTCCGCATCCTTAAGTGCTTTTGGAACCCCCTTTATCTCTCTGAGTAATTCATTAAGCCTCTGCTCGTCCGTTTGGCCCTCCCTGGCACCTATATTAGTCGCAACTACCGCTGCATCAGTCGAATTTTTTATATCGCTGTTTAATGTGTTTAAGAATTGTCTAACAGCTTCAGGGGTTCCTAGTTGTAAACCCTTAAGATCTATATTAGCTAACTGCCTATTTAGTTCTTCAAAACCTGTTTTGGTTTTCGTCATTTCTAAAATAAGCGGAGCTACAACGGCGCCAATTGCGAGAGCTGTTCCAATTCCTGGTAAAGCTCCGCCAACCTTAGATATGCCTCTACCTAATGATCCTTTCGCCCCCTTCAATTTACCTTCTGAGCCCTTCATTATTCCGCCCGTTC
>TARA_R110001606_G_scaffold100828_2_pt1 | contig 10925 bp, 13 predicted proteins | sample TARA_R110001606 | Tara Oceans TARA_R110001606 (sample SAMEA4398315) | marine metagenome | biome: Polar Biome; feature: [SRF] surface water layer (ENVO:00010504); material: water (ENVO:00002006), including particulate matter (ENVO:01000060) such as... | depth 5 m
TGGCACCATGAAAATCGGATCCATTCCGGGAATCAGGTTAATACCCAAGGTCTGCTTCAGCACCGCGGCCGCAAGGCCGATGGTGATAAACGCAACGAGGAATTTGGCAAAAATCGAAAAGCCGTTGATCATCCGATCGGGCATAAACCATAACCCGGCTGCGATAAGAGCTGAGACAATAATTACCGGAATCAGGTTCATGAAAATCAGAGGCAGATTAAATTGTATTACCTGATCAGTGCCGGGTATCAGAACCGTTGATGCCATGGCAGCCAGTCCGCCAGCAATAGCCCCGATAGGAATGGTAACGATACCCGCAAGCACTCCGGACGCCAGATAAGGGCGATCCTGTTCTTTGATAATGCCAACGGCAACGGGAATGGTGAACACGATAGTGGGGCCCATCATGGCACCCAGAATCAGGCCGGCGTACATCCAGGCGCCGTAGTTAATGGTGCCGTCCGCTGCCGTGGCCATCTCTTTCGCCAAGAAATATCCACCCATGTCGTTGGCCAGCAGCGTAGTGGCGAACATGGCCGGGTCGGCTCCCAGAAAGGTGTAAACAGGAACAACAATCGGCGACAGAATTTTCGCCAGCACCGGCGCCATGGCAATAATACCCACCATCGCCAACGCAAGTGCTCCCATGGCCTGAAAGCCTTCTTCAAACTCGTTGCCCGCGCCGGAAATGGAACGCCCTACCCTGCGGAGACCGAGCTTTCCAAGAACCGGTTCTGAGCCGCCGAATTGCATGAATACCCGATCCAGCGCGCCGATGACCATAAAGGTCATCATGATATAAAGGATTATTTGATTTAACATTTCCATAATCGGCTCTCCGCTTTCTAGCAAACATTCGAATCACAGGTTCTTTTTGGTACCGCAGGCCTCTTCAAGCAGTTTCACGATATCCACTTCGGTAACGTCTCTAGGGTTGTCCTTGATGCAAACGTCCGTCAGAGCTTCAATCGCAATCGCGTTAAAGTCGTCACGGCGAATATTGGTTCCTGCAAGATCTTCGGGTAACCCTATGTCGGAGAGCAATTGTCTGACCGCGTCGATTGACGCCATGCACTGCTCCCGCTCTGTCATTCCGGCATGGCTAACGCCCAGCATATGAGCGATGGCGGCATACTCCCGCTGGCAAACCAGAGCATTGAATTTCATTACGTAAGGAAGAAGAATTCCGTTGGCGATGCCATGGGCCAGGTTATAGCGGGGGCCAATCTGATGGGATATGGCATGAACCAGACCGAGCCCGGAATTACTGAATGCAAGCCCTGCTTTATAGGACGCGGTTGACATGGCAAGCCGGGCTGCCTTGTCTCCCCCGTTGCCCACCACTATGGGCAACGCCTCAGCAATGCTCTGTATTGCGCAGATAGCCAACGCCTTTGCGAGTGGATGGGAACTGCGCGCAGCATAGGCCTCAATGGCATGTGTGAGCGCATCAATACCGGTTGCAGCAGTCACCATTGGCGGCAAATTGAGCATAAGACCCGGGTCGACGATTGCCAGATCTGGCATAAGATCGCCGTTCTTGATAACGAACTTGTGCTGCCGGTCAGCACGCATGATTACACTGATATCAGTGACTTCCGATCCCGTACCGGCTGTCGTTGGAACCGCACCCAACCCGACGCTCCGGCGACCACTGAACCCCGGCTCCGCCAGTTGGTGCAAGCTGCTCTGGTTGCTTCCCGCCAGGGCAATGGCCTTGGCTGCATCCAGTGCGGACCCACCGCCAAAACCCAGTACGAAGTCTGCCTTGTTGCGAGTCAACAGTTCGGTGGCAGAAGCAACGACCGTTTCATCAGGTTCCTGAGTAATAGCGGGATAAATTGTGCACGCAATGCCTGCTCTCCCGAGACTTCTTTCCATGCTTCGCATCAGGCCTTTCTCATGAACCACACGGTCAGCGACCACCAGCACATGAGTTACATCCAGCTTGCCAAGCATCTCACCAATTCTGAGAATTGCTCCCTCGCCCATCAATGTCTGGCGCGGTGCGTTAAAGTTGAACAGACCATAGGGAGTCAGCTCATCCACCGTGCGGGTGACGATGTCCTCAATCAACGCATTGTCCAGTGACTGCTCTAGCGAATGCATATCATCCGGCCCTCACTTCTCTCGCCTGGAGTACGTCCGAATAGCTGGCGATCGCCAGTGGCGTCAGATAAAGCGGGTGCGAGGGAAGCACAACCTCAACATCCGGAAACTCCGCCGCAAATACCTCAAGAAATCCCGGCAACGCACAGGAGCCGCCGGTCAGATAAATGGCTGGCACCTTCCTACCTGCAATATGGCCGTGAACGATATCCGCCATTTTCGCAATTACCGGTGTCGCCAGCCTGCACAGTGCGAGATCGTTGCTGGTGCGCTTCATCTCTTCGGCTTCTTCATAAGGAATACCGAAGTGCCCGGCCAGAGCCAGCGTGATATGCCGGCCACCGGTGGCGTCATCCCTGGAGCAGACAACCTGACCCTGCTCGATAATTGCGGTTCCCGTGGTTCCACCACCGATATCGACCACCGCAGCATGATCAAGCTGCAACAACTTCGCCACACTGCTGGGCTCATCAATAACGCCCGCCACTTCAAGGCCTGCGGCTTCAATAACGTTGGTTGAAATACGTGAATCGGTACCTGGAGGAAAAGACGTGCTGACCCGTCCAATATGAATGCCCAACTTCGCACTCGCACGCCGGACCTGTTCCCGGACAATCTGGCTGGCGCCAAAGAAATCGACTACCACACCATCGCGGACGACATTGGCCCAATCCATAAAGCCGGCCAACGGGTTACCGTCGGCATCCAGCACAATCGTCTGAATGTCCGCGGTGCCCAGGTCAACACCAACTCTGAACTCACCCTGAAAGGGGCTGGCAGTGTCATCGTTGATCAGGCCGGCAGTCTTCTTCAGTAACCGGTTAACCTCGGCCATTGTCCTGCTCATTACGCTCTCCTTGTCAGACGATCCGGAACGAATCCACCATGGTGCAACGCCGCTTGCGCACAAAAGTGCTGGCGTTAGTAACGCCTTCGCCGGTGGGTGTTGATATCGTCATGGATGCCCAGCCTTCTCCCCCCGCGCCCAGTCCAGCAAGGCAAGGACCATTTTTCACAAACAGGCTGCAGTTGATTTCCAGCCCCATGCGGGAAAGGTTGTCGATATTGCGGGAATGCATGGCTGCGGTATGGCGATTGTCGGCTTCCAGTTCCACCGCCCAGTCAATAGCCTGGTCTGCGTCCCGGGCGCGTATCAATGAAATAACCGGGAGCATCATTTCTGTCGTGGCGAAAGCGTGATCCCGTTCGGTTTCCGTGACGAGCAGACGGGTGCCTGCCGGAACATTGAAGCCTGCGGCGGCGGCGATTTTTTCGGCATCGCGCCCCACCCATTCCGGTTTCGGGTGTGGATTCGGGCCGGGGTAACCCGCCAAAACAAGCCGAGCCACGGCATCAGCCTGATCCGCAGTGATCTCCGCAGCACCATGTCGGCACATGGCCGCTTTCAATTCGGAGGCAATCGACTCTACGGCAATAATTTCTTTCTCATCGACGCAGATGATGTTGTTATCAAACGACGCACCCTGAACGATGCTTATAGCCGCCCGCTCTATATCAGCGGTTTCATCCACTACCACCGGAGGATTGCCCGGCCCCGCAGCAATCAGGCGCTTGTCGGAGACTTTGCGGGCAGCCTTCACCACCGCCTCACCGCCGGTAATGGTAAGTAGGTGGATACCTGGGAAGCTGAACAGCTGTGTGGCTGCTTCAATCGTGGGCTCTTCAACACAGGTTACGAGGTTTGCCGGCCCTCCTGCGCTTACAGAAGCCCGGTTAATCAGCTGAATAGCACGCTGGGAGACTGCCTTGGCCGAGGGGTGCGGGGAGAACACAACGGAATTTCCGCCCGCAATCATGCTGATCGCGTTATTCAGAATGGTCGCAGACGGGTTGGTTGACGGCGTCACCGACGCTATTACACCCCAGGGTGCGTTCTCAATAAGTGACAGTCCATGATCACCGGTGACCGCCATGGGCACGATCGCTTCAATCCCCGGCGTTTTGCCAAGAACCAGCTGGTGTTTGCGTATTTTATCTTCTACCCGGCCAAACCCCGTTTCCTGAACGGCAAGTTCGGACAACTCCTTCACATGCTCGCCACCCATGCGCCGGATAGCGGTGATGATCGCTTCTCTCTGCGCCATCGACCTTATCTTTTTGTGGGCACCCTGAGCTGCCGCCACGGCATCATCAAGTGTCCTGAATATGCCGTAACTTTCACCATCACGCTGCGGAGAGTGCAACTGCTCAATAACGCGGCGTACGACAGACTCAATCTGCTGTGTATCCATCTGCATCTTCCGTCTCCCCCAGGCTGCCTCACGATTTATGGCAGCCCGATAAAAGTGGCCTAGTAACGTCGCTGGGACTTCTGAAACCAGGTTGTTGAGCCACCGGTAACTTCATCGATAATACCCACGATACTCAGATCGACAGGCGTCTGGCCGGTACCCTCTACAGACATTCGGGCAGAGCTGCCACCGACCACCAGCACCCACTCGCCTTCCCCTGCACCCAGCCGGTCAGCTGCCACCATGACTGAGCTTTCTTCTTTACCGTCCTGATCGATAAACTTGATCAACGCCAGCTTATCCATCCCCAAACGCTCGCTGCGGACAGTAGCAACGACTTGACCGATAACCTTTGCAAGTCTCATGGGATATCTTCCAGATCAGTTAACCTTAGCCCGATGCTTTTTTCCCCTGGTTTGGCTTTCCCGGCTCTACCGTCTTTCTCGGCACAATCGGAAAAATGGCTTCCAGATCCGCGTGTGGTCTTGGAATGACATGGACCGCTATCAGTTCACCGAGCCTTTGTGCTGCCGCCGCTCCTGCGTCCGTAGCGGCTTTACAGGCAGCCACATCACCTCTGACCAGAGCGGTGACGTAGCCATGGCCAATTTGCTCATAGCCCACCAGTTCTACTCTGGCGGCTTTTACCATGGCATCCGAGGCTTCGATAAGAGCCGTCAGGCCCTTGGTTTCAATAATGCCTAATGCTTCCATCATGCTAGTACCCTCATGCCTTGTGGCTTGTTCTGAAGCCTGCTTCCAGACTGCATTCATCGGAATAAACCTTTGTCAGGGTCCCCTGACTTACTCAGGAACCGGATGAAGACTTCACCGCAGGATTGATCGGGAAGATAGCTTCCAGGTCTCCGTGCGGACGTGGGATCACGTGCACAGCCACCAGCTCGCCCAATCTCTGTGCTGCAGCAGCACCGGCATCTGTCGCTGCCTTACAGGCAGCCACATCACCTCGGACCATCGCAGTTACAAGACCACTACCAATCTGCTTGTAACCAACAAGTTCAACCCTGGCAGCCTTGACCATCGCGTCAGAGGCTTCAATCAGAGCTGTCAGGCCTTTTGTTTCAATAATTCCAAGTGCTTCGTTCATGGTTAATTCTCCTCAGGGTGTCACTACTCTTTGTTTACCAGGCATGACGCCACAATGGCGACGTCGACAATATCGTCGGCGGTGCAGCCCCGTGACAGGTCATGCATAGGTTTTGCTAAACCTTCCAACATCGGCCCCAGTGCCATGTAGTCACACAGGCGCTGGGCAACCTTGTAAGCGATATTCCCGGCATCCAGTGACGGAAATATCAGAACATTCGAGTTACCTTTCAGCGGGCTTTCGGGCGCCTTTTTCAGGGCAACCGAGGGCACCACAGCCGCATCAAACTGTAATTCCCCATCAATAATCAGTGACGGATCCCGGGTGCGCGCCAGCTCAAATGCTTCCCTTACCCGCCGGGCCGCCGGATGCTGTGAACTGCCCTTGGTAGAAAACGACAGAAGCGCAACCCGTGCTTTCTCACCAGTAAGCTTCTCGAAGCTACGGGCCGAGTCGATGGCGATGTCTGAGAGCTGCTCTACGGTGGGCTCGGGTATCACACCAGCGTCTGCGAACAGCCGGAAATCGCTGCCATCGGCAGAGGACATCAGAAAAAACGAGGACACAGTTTTATGACCGCCTTCAACTCCAATGACTCTGATCGCCGCACGGATAACGTCACCACTGGTGGACACGTTTCCGGCGATACAGATATCCGCCTCTGCGCGCTTCACCATCATGGCGCCAAAATACAGCGGATCGCTCAGGAGCTTGCGGGCCTCATCTTTGTCCACCCCCTCCTTTTGATCCTGGTAAGCACTGATAAACGAGTCCACCCATGGTGAGCGCGAAGGATCCACAATTGAAAAACACTGCATAGCTATTCCCATTTCCTGGGCGTAATCCCGAAGCTCAAACGGGTTACCAAGCAAAATGGGTTGAGCCAAGCCGCGCTGCTGCAGTTCATTTGCCGCATGCAGAACCCTTTCATCAAGCGCGTCAGGAAAAACGATGCGTTTGGGCGCTTCGCGGCATGCATTCCGGCACTGCTCCATCATCTTGATCATGAAATCACTCCGAGTTCAGGAAGTGATCCGGTTGTTTCAACGACAAGAACCATGAGCATCAACACATAAAGTGCGCTGCTCAGGCGGTTGAGTCCCTGCACGATATCCGGCCGTGTGAGATTAAAACTGTCCGTCTGAAATGCTTTGCAGGCCTCAACTTCCGCTTCCCGCGCCATAGCTCTGAGAACGTTCAGCAATGATATGTTTGGGCCGTGGGACAATTCCGGAACTATGTGGTCGTGGCCAAGGTATTTCAGGGGGTGATGAGAGATCCGGTGAATGGCCTCATCGTTCAGATCACCCATGCTGATCTCCGCCTGAACTTCGCCGGTGACTTCGCTACGCAGAAGATTACCCATAAATGAACGCAGGTCTGCCAGCGAGTGGCGCAGGAGCGGGTATTTTTCAAAACTGACGGCAAACTGAGTCTGTACCCACACGGTCTGGGAAATCAGCGTATCGAGCTTGCCACGCAGTGCGATTCTGGGGTGCGTTTTGGGAACCAACTGCTCGCTGTCCAGCAAGGTCAGCAACTCGGTTTTCTTCTCGACCTGGCTGTGGCACACGGCACAACGGTTGCCCGGACGCGCATTCGCGCTGGTGAGTGGGTGCACCGAAGCTTTCTGGCTTGCACCTGCACCCGCTTCATCGGGAAGAAAAACCCGGCCGTCATCGCCGATATACTTGATACGGATCTTGCGCTCGGCCAAAAGCTGGCTTGCAGACGGGGTAAGTCTGGCTCCCTCAGGCAGGTGCACCTCGCTACCATGGGCCAGACCATGCTCGGCTCGCAAACTGGTTTCTGTTATCCAGGATGGCATCGATACAACCCCTTTTATTGCGCTGACCAGTCCGCCGGGTAAGTCACATACACAAAACGCACTTTCCCGGGAGATCCAAACTCAATTGCCGCTCCCTTGGGTATAAAAAACACATCGCCCGGCTTGCCGATGTGGGTCTTATTGCCACAGGTGATGTGCAGCTCGCCTTCCAGAACCACATCAATCTCGTCGTAGTTCAGGGTCCATGGAAAACTGCAGTTCTCCCACTGCATATAGCCGGCTGCGATGGAGCTGTTATCGGCGGAACCAATCACATCGGTCAGGCCTATGGGTTTGCCGCCGGCACCGTCGAACTTACCGGGTTTAACAGAACTGCCACGCACAAGAACAACGCCATTGGGCGCTTTCTCTCGCTCGAATGAAGGGCCTGCCGCATCCTGGTGCTGCAACTCCTTCAAGGCCTTTTCGATCAATTGGTCAAGCAGGGCGGAATTCTGGTGCCCGGCTGGCAGCTTTGCCCTGACCGCCTTTTTGATATCCTGCAGATTATCAGGACGACTGCCCGCAAGAGATCCGCTGCTTTTTCGAGGTTCGATGCTGACCGCAACATCAATAATTTTCAGGCCGAGCTTTTTGGCAACATCGCGCGCTTCTGGCGTAATGATCGTGCTCTGGGGAGAGATCTCAACGGAGGTTTCCCCGCTCTTGTGAAGCTCCTTTATTTTTTCAGCCGTAAACAGAGATTTCATAATCCGGCCCCTATCAGTTTTATATCAATATTCATTTTCGCCGACGATCGCCTGTTCAGCACGTTCTTCGCAGGCACCCATACTGGCATCCGGTGTTTGTAAACTGATCAGAAAAGACCTCAAGGCAGCAACACCCTCGCCGGTTGCTGTAGATGTCAGAAAATATGGTGGAGAAATATTATGATCCGCCATTATTCGACACGCAGATTCTGTATCGGCGTCTGGCAAATCCGTTTTGCTGACTACTCCGATAACCCGCTTGTCGGGATAGACGTGCAAAAGGCCCGGAGGCAAAGAAAAGGCTCTGCTGTTGGCAGGCTGCAGGTACACAACCGTACTGATTTCCGCGATAGTAGACAGCAAAGCACCATAGTACGCAGGGCGACTGGTAAACTCCCCCGGTGTGTCTACAACGTGGCTGGGATGAAACACAACAGCCTGGGTTTTCAGAACCTGATCGCTGGATTCGAGCAGTGCCAGAGTGAGTGCCGTTTTTCCGCTTCCAACATCACCCACCAGCACAAAATCCGCCAGATCCGGATACAGTGCTTTTCTGTTTACGTCCGGGTTGCCTGACATACTCGGTATCCCAATGACGACTCCAGCGTAGAAAGAATCGCGCTCAATGCTTCCTCTACTGACCCGATACTTCCGGTAAGGACGAGCGCGCCCGAAAAACGATCCAGAAATCCTATTTTTACCGATGCGAACTTGGTTGCAACGTCTCCCGCAATAATCGCCGTTTCACCAGGCGTCAGCGTAAGAATGCCAATGGCCTCAGCGTGCTCAACCCCAACTTTGTGACACAGATCCTCAGTAGGGTTCGCGAGCAGGTGCGCCAGCGTTACCTGCTTACCCGGAACATACTCCTGGATAATGCGTTCAATATCGGCTGACTCACCTAGATTGGTCGAAGACACTCTGAAATGCTCCATTTCGTAGGGCGTTCGAATGCTGATTCAGTCAGGAAAACCTGAACATTGGTTCATCGTAGACATCTATTATTTTAATTCCAGCCAATCTTCAGGCAATGAATAAGGAATTGATGCTGGTCAATATGTGGCTTCATATGGCAAGAGTTTTTCGGACTGGAGTGGACGGCATGACTCAGCTGGTCGAAATGGAAGGATTATAAAAAGTAATGGCAAAAAAAAAGGACTGCATCTCTGCAGCCCCTTAAGCTTCAACTTTTTAACTCTTCAAATCACAAATATGGTGGGTCGTGATGGATTCGAACCATCGACCAATTGGTTAAAAGCCAACTGCTCTACCAACTGAGCTAACGACCCGTAACTAGTGATCAGTGCCTGGACCCTGATCGATTCCTGGGCGGCTCAGAAAATGCCCCGGAATATCGAATATGGTGGGTCGTGATGGATTCGAACCATCGACCAATTGGTTAAAAGCCAACTGCTCTACCAACTGAGCTAACGACCCAAGCGAGGCGCATATAGTAATGATTTTTCTCCGTCGATCAACCCTTTCGCGCCATGTTTTTAAATATTCTTTTAATTCCTAGCACCTCAACCCTGACCTGAGTCCAGAAATTTCCTGGCCAGGCTGGCCGCTTCGCTTTTCGGGTAGTCATTTATAACCTGCTCCATCTGCCGACGAGCCTCGGTTTTCTTGTCCAGTCGATCCAGCGTCACGCCTAATTTGTAGACAGCATCCGGCGCTTTGCGATGATCTGCATAGCGAGTTGCGACAATCGAAAATGCCTGCCGGGCCTGTTCAAGCTGCGGCTTTACCAGGTACACCTCTCCCAGCCAATAGTAGGCATTCACCGTCAGGTCACCTTCGGGATACTTGTCGATAAATTCATAAATCCGGCTGATGGCCTCATCGTACTTTTTCTGGCTATGGATGAGATCCTGAATGGTTTGGTATGCCTTTCGCTCCTCAGCCTCAGGCTGACGATACTCGCGTATCTCTGCAGCGCCTTTATCCTGAGCACCTGCCTCTCCACCACTCTCAGCAGCCTGGGGTTGAGCTGAAACCTTCTCGGAAAGATCAAGGATACGTTGATCCAGATCGATGTAGCGGTCTCGCCCCTGATCTTGCAGGCGCTTTATGAGGTGTCGCTGCTCTTCGGTTTCCCCCTGAAGCCGCCGGACTTCACCCTGCAGCTGCTGGATCATGTAGAAGAGCTCAGACGTGGCCTGACTGGTATTGGCCTTGCGCTGGGCTTCCGAGGCATTGCTCTGGAATGCGGACGTAGATGATTGCGCCAGCGTTATTCCCGCCTGCCCCAAGGCAAGCGGGAAAACAACTGCCGCCATGAGCTGCTTTCTCATGGGGTTAACCTGATGTTGTGTGTGCGTTTACTGGAATACGAGCTCCACACGGCGATTCTGTGCCCAGGCACTCTCTGAAGAACCCATAACCGCCGGTTTCTCTTCACCATAGCTTACGGTTTCCATCTGGCCCCGTGAAGCGCCATTCACAATCAGGAATCGCTGAACGGCATTGGCACGACGTTCACCCAGAGCCAGGTTGTATTCCTTGGAGCCACGTTCATCACCGTGACCTTCAAGGCGCACTTTCTGGCCGGGATTGTTGGACAGATAACGGGCGTGAGCTACCAGCACGTCGCGAGCTTCTGGCTTGATTTCGGAGGTATCAAAATCAAAATAGAATGTGGTGATGTCGCGCAGAGCTTCCTGTTCAGCTTGTTGCTGAGCTTCCATCCGCTCTGACTCGGTCATTGAGGACGAAGAAATACCACCCTGGTCACCGCCACCATACACGGTAGAGCCGCCATCCTGATCAATAGGCGCAACGTCGGAGCCGTAGCCCCCTTCATCCATGTTTTCACCGGTGGTGCTACAGCCTGCAAACAGGCCTGCAGAGAACAATAGAGCAAGTACTTTGGTTTGAGCTGACAACTTCATGGTTTATTCCTTTCCGTTGATTAACTT
>TARA_R110001606_G_scaffold89246_2_pt1 | contig 10918 bp, 18 predicted proteins | sample TARA_R110001606 | Tara Oceans TARA_R110001606 (sample SAMEA4398315) | marine metagenome | biome: Polar Biome; feature: [SRF] surface water layer (ENVO:00010504); material: water (ENVO:00002006), including particulate matter (ENVO:01000060) such as... | depth 5 m
TTTGGTGGCTCTTTACTTGATGACTTTGGTGTGAACCACAGGATCAACGACATCCTGTCTGACAATGGGCTGTACGCTGAGTGGGAAAACGGTGGAGTATTAGGGGTGTCAGAGCAATGATCGCAAGTAGAGCCTTAAAGGTATACAAAACAATCAGCAATTCTGAGTTCTATGTAACAACAGTGTTCACACCCTATGATGCAACCATCCTAATGGATCGCTTACTCAAAGAGGCAGGTGTGATGCAGGTACGCCTCAGAACAGCCAAGGGCCGTACACTCTTGACCAACACTCGCAGCCGTAAGGGGCCAAAGTATGCTAGATAAACTAATAACTATCTTTATCCTATGGCCCTTTATTGGTTTGCTTATAGCCTATGCCTTTTGAGGGACTACCCAATGAGGACGATCCGCACGATGACTGCACTCATTGGGCAGGTCACTTATCAAAACAGAAAGGAGAAATAAAAGATGATACCAAAGAGCACAGACAGGCTAGAGAAGGTCTTTAACTTCTACTTGCAGAGTGATGACTTCGCTAGGCTCAGCGGTAGCACTCAAACATCCTACTACAATTACCTACAGAAAGTAGGGGACACTAAGGTTAGCGGTAAGATGCTAAAAAACTTCAGGGTAGGGGACATCAGAGCAAGCCACCTTAACACCGCCTATGAAGGGTGGGTCAAGATAGGGGTACGCACAGCCAACTACATGAAGGCAGCACTTAGCGTTGCTTGGAAGTATTCCCTGCGTAAGGACGTTATGACCCATGACCCTGTATCAATCATCAAGACACAAGCATCCACCACTAGGCGGGTGAAGTGGGAGAAGGATCACATCAAGCAATTCCTGACTGTTGGTTACGGTGATATCAAATGGAGAAGTATTACCCTGATTGTGCATATGGCTTATGATTGGGGCCAGCGTATAGGCGACATGAGAGTTCTTAAATGGGATAAGCTAGACCTGACACAGTGCCGCATGGACTTAACACAGTCTAAGCGAGGCGCAGAGGTGCACTTACCTATCAGTCCAGGATTGTGTAAAATGTTGCAACAGCAGAAGTCCGACTTTGGCTTCCAAGATTATGTAGCACCACGAGTTAAGCCACAGGCAGGGGCCTACACGCCCTACAATAAGGAGGAGATATCCCGTCTTATCAATGCGTTACTAGAAGAAGCTAAGCTACCATCAAAGCTAACAGCTATGGATTTACGCAGGACAGCCGTGACTGAGATGATGGAGGCGGGGGTTGACCTTGCTGGTATCATGCAGGTAACAGGGCATAAGAACGTAGCCAGCATTAAGCCGTACATGGTCAATACATTCAGTGGGGCCAGCAAGGCTCTAGCAGCCAGAGGAAATGATGATGAACATTCGTAAGTATCTCGACAGCATGGACTTGCGTGATGATGAGTCGCGTAGGCTCAACTGTCCTGTATGCCATGCCAAGAATACTTTTACGGTAACAAAGGAGATGGGCCAGATAAAGTACAACTGTTACAAGTTGGACTGTTCGATAGGCGGCTACCATCACACAGACATGACAGCAGCAGAGATCAAGCTACTGTTATCTAATAGAGAAATACCAGTAGCACGAGAGGCAGAGACTATGGAGATACCTGAGTATGTTGTACAGCCCAGCACAGAGCACGATAAGTTCCATCAGTTTGTTGGACGCTGGGGTATCCAGAATACACGACTACTGTATGACGTTAAGGATGAACGTGTTGTATTCCCTATTCACTATAAGGGCCGCATCATTGACGCTAACGGTAGGGCAGTAGGCGGCAAGACACCTAAGTGGTATCGCTACACAGGCAAGGCTGACTACTACACGGTAGGGCAGGGCACTACTCTGCTTGTAGTTGAGGATTGTGTATCAGCTATCGTAGCCTATCAGGAGTTACCTAACGTGACAGCTATGGCTATCCTTGGTACTTCACTCACAGCCAATCATATGGCTAAAATAGGTGAGTATGACAGGGTGATCGTGGCACTAGACCCTGATGCAGCACACAAGACGTTGCAGTTCAGCAGAGAGATAGCACTATGGACAGGTGCTAAAAGTACAGCCTTCCGCCTTGACGATGATATCAAATACAAGTTAAGTGGTGACTTGGATCGACTAAAGGAGATTATACAATGCGTACCTTAAAAGACTTTCTCAAAGAGATGGGCCTAGAAGGGGTAAACCCTAAGGACACAACACGTAAGCTGCATGAAGCCATAATGAAAGATATCATGGAGAGACATACTAAGCCTGAGTACATGAATCCAGGATTTTATATTGATCCACGAGATCACAACGGTGAGGTATCATTCTAATGATAACAGCAACTTATATAGACCATATGGGCAGCGACTTATCTGTAGCCAATGCAGCCCGTGTTAGCTTTGGTAAGACATCTGAGATGGAAGAGAATACTTGGGGGCCACCAACACTAAAAGATAAAGATGCTAAGCTTATCAACTACTTAGCTAGTCATGGTCATATCAGTCCATTCGGGCATTGCTTCGCATCTTTTCATGTCAAGGCTCCTGTCTTCGTAGCAAGACAATTGGTCAAGCATAAGTTCCTACGTTGGAATGAGATCAGCCGTAGATATGTCGATGATGAGCCTGAGTTCTATGAGCCTGAGTTCTGGCGAGGACGTAGTGTGGACAAAAAGCAAGGTAGTGAAGGCCAGATGATCATCATGCTAGACCAAGAGCTACAGTGGCATAGGCAGATGACTACATACAAGAATCTTCTGGCAGATGGAGTGGCACCTGAGATGGCACGTATGGTACTGCCACAATCTATGATGACTGAATGGTACTGGTCAGGTAGCCTTGATGCCTTTGCTGACATGTGTCGCCTCCGTTGCGCCACAGACACACAGGCAGAGACACAGAAGGTAGCATGGGACATTAGTTTAAAGATGGAAGAGTTATTCCCTGTATCATGGGTGGCATTGAGAGATGAATGATGCCTGATCTTAACTGGTGGATACCTTACATAATAACAACAGGTATTGTTATTGCAGCTATGACATTCCCAATATGGTTCTATTTGTTATACAGATACTTAAATGCAAAGGATAAAAGAGATGAGTGATGATGATTGGCCCTTAGAGGCAGACTTCACTGATGTAAGGCCTATGACACCAGAGGAACGTAAGGCAGCACTAGATCGTGAGGCAGCTAACAAGTGGCGCAAGTGTGTATCATGTGGTAACGCAAGTAGAGGGGACTTCTGTGGTTTCTGTTTGGAGGAAGAGTAATGGATAAACTATTATTGCTACGGCAACTGCTTAAACAGGCAGGCATAGAATATGTAGTCACCCGTGTTGAGGGTGGTACGGTGGCACACTTAAATGTTTATGTAGGAGATGAATAATGTACACTGTAGAGTTTGAATCTGATGCAGCAGTAATCACTACACTAGATCAAAAGGATATGTTCGAGGATGTTGAGCTTGTTATAGGTGATGAAGGTGTAGTCTACATGAGACAGTGGGATGACTTTGAGAATGGGTTTCAACTATTAGTCATGAGCCAACAGCAACTACTAGATCTTATGGCTGCTTACAACAGTACAGAAGGTGCCTACTACATTAAAATACAAAGGAAAAAGAAATGAATGAACTAGGGCAGGGCTTTTTTGGTGGCATCTTCCTTATGTATGTGTTAGCGTTACCTCTGCTTTATCACATGGTTGAACCTGAGGATGAGGAAGAAGATAACAGAGGCCCAATTAAGTTTGCTTTCATGTGGCCTGTAGTGGCTATGGAAATAATATATAAGATTCTTGTAGGAGAGAAAGACGATGATGGAACTGGCACTAATTAAGACGTTACTTAAACGTGACTTCTATGAACAACATAAGGGCATACGCTGCCCTGATAAGATCTTCACTAAGGACATACGCAAGATCAAGCAGGCACTAGATGCTGCTATGAAAACGTATGAAGGGGATCTCAACACGTCTGACCTAGAGGCATTGTTCTATGCTCAGAACCAGACAATGACTACAGCAACTAAGTCTGCCTATGAGGATTTGTTTCGTAAGATCGACAAAGAGAACACTATCAAAGAAGAGATAGCAACAGATGTTCTAGGCAAGATGTTCCAACAGTATGTAGGTGAACAGGTTGCTAACTTGGGCTTTGACTTTGTGAACGGCACACAGACTAGCCTTGAACCACTACGCCGCATGTTGGAGAACTACAAAGATGACTTTACTCCTAATCTTCGCATTGAGTGGGACGACATTAGCATTGACACTCTACTCAGCGCCAACGATCTTCAGACGCAGTGGAAGTTCAACATACCCAGCCTCCGTAGGAAGGTGGAAGGCGTTAGCGGCGGTCATCTGTTGCTGGTCGGCGCTAGGCCTAATACTGGCAAGACATCTTTCCACGCCTCTCTGATTGCAGGTGTAGATGGATGGGCACATCAGGGTGCCAAGTGTATTGTCCTGTGTAACGAGGAAGCATATGAGCGCGTAGGAGCACGGTATCTTAGTGCAGCCGCCAACATGTCAATGGATGAGGTTAAGGCTAACGTAGCACTCGCACGTAGCCGCTATGATCCTGTCAGGAAGAATATCCGCATCAAGGATAGCACTAACAAAGATATGCAGTGGGTTGAGTCCATAGTTAAGCAGGAACGTCCAGACATTCTAATCCTGGATATGGGTGACAAGTTCGCAACTAAGAACAGCGAGAAGTCAGACGTGTACCTAAAGGATGCAGCTATATATGCGCGTAACATTGCTAAGCAGTATGACTGTTGTGTTGTATGGATGTCACAGTTGAGTGCAGTAGCAGAGGGTAAGGTCTACGTTGATCAGTCAATGATGGAAGGCTCTAAGACGGGTAAAGCTGCTGAAGCTGACCTCATGGTGTTGATCTCTAAGAACCCTATTGTTGAGGGTGCAGATGAAGAAGACACACAACGCCACTTGAACATAGCTAAGAATAAGCTTAAAGGCGGTTGGCATGGTGTTGTGCACTGTGAGTTAGACGGGGAGAGATCCTTATACCAAGCCTAGAGGAGAGAGAAACATGAGACTTGTACTAGACGTTGAGAATACAACCAACAGGCGCAGGGAGAAACTGCACTTAGATCCCTATGAGGAGGGTAACTTTCTTGTACAGGTAGGTATGCAGAATGCAGATAACGATAAGGAGACACACTTAGTAACACTGGATCATGTCGAGAAGAAAGACACCAGTGGCGCTGGGCGTAAGCTAGTCCAGCAAGTACTTGATGTTACTACTCTTTTGATTATGCACAATGCACAGCACGATCTCATGTGGTTGTGGGAGTGTGGCTTCAAGTATGATGGTGACATTTATGACACAATGCTTGCAGAGTACATTCTACTACGAGGCCAGAAGGAGCCAATCTCGTTGGGTGCCTGTGCTGAACGTAGGGAGCTAACCTCTCAGAAGGATGACACTCTTAAGCGTTACTTTAAGGAAGGATACAACACCAATGAGATACCTCTCAGTGAGCTTTGCTTTTATCTTAGGGCTGATCTCGACACAACTCGTGAGTTGTTCCACTCAATCGAAGCAGACTACGGTGAAAGTGAATCCGCCTCTCTCATTACAGTTAGAGACGTTACCTTTAGAGCCTGTCAAACCCTTACTAGAATGTACATGTCTGGAATCAGGGTGGATAGGACAACCCTTGATGCAGTACGAGTAGAGTATGAGCGTGAGAAGGCAGACATAGAAGACAGGCTGCAACATAAGGTGCGTGAGATCATGGGTGATACACCTATCAATCTTAACTCACCAGAGCAGATGTCTCAGGTTGTGTTCTCTCGTAAGGTCAACAACAAAAAGGAATGGGTAGATCTGTTTGAGTATGTACGTGACAAGAAAGAGTTTAAGCAGGCAGTTGATGCAAATAGTGTCATCCTCAAGCGCACTAAGGCATTCACCTGCCCTACATGCGAGGGTGTTGGTAAGACATTCAAGATCAAAAAGGATGGCACTAAGTTTGCTAGGCCTAATAAGTGTATCGACTGTGAGGCAAGAGGCTATCAGTTAAAACCACTAAACCACATAGCTGGCTTGGGCTTTGGTGCTCCATCTAAGAAGTGGGTAAGTGCCAATGGCTTCAGCACAGGTAAAGACAATCTAGATGTACTTATTGGAACAGCTAAAACAAATAGGATGGATGCTGCTGTTGAGTTTCTTACTGACCTTAAGCGCCTTTCTGCTGTTAGTAGCTACTTATCTAGTTTCGTTGAAGGTATTGAAACATACACTAAGTCAGACGGATTTCTGCACGTTGGACTTACCCAGCATATTACTGCCACCGGACGTTTCAGTGGAAGAAATCCCAATATGCAGAACATGCCAAGGGGCGGAACATTCCCAGTAAAGAGGGTTTTTGTATCTCGTTGGGAGGGTGGCTACATCTGTGAGGCCGACTTTGCTCAGCTTGAGTTTCGTGCCGCAGCATTCCTTGCTCAAGATGAACTTGCTATGGAAGAGATCCGCACAGGGTTTGACGTACACAGCTATACTGCAAAGGTTATCACTGATGCAGGTCAGCCAACTACCAGACAAGGGGCAAAAGAACATACCTTCGCTCCCCTATTCGGCGCTACAGGCTATGGCAGAAGCAAGGCTGAAGAGGCCTACTACATTCACTTCACTGAGAAGTATAAGGGTGTAGCTGCGTGGCATAAGAACTTGGCTAACGAGGCAATCAGGTTTAACAAGATTACTAACGTATCAGGGCGACAGTATGCTTTCCCTGACGTGAAGCGCAACGCAAGAGGAGGAGTATCACACTTCACCATGATCAAGAACTACCCAGTACAGGGGTTTGCGACAGGTGATGTGGTTCCTGCTGTGTTGATAGAAATGGAGAGAAGGTTGGATCATTTACAGTCATGCTTAGTGAACACAGTTCATGACTCAGTGGTTATAGATATCCACCCAGAGGAGAAGGAGAAAGTGCTACAGATTATTGACGACATGAATGAAGGATTGACTTATCTAGTTGAGTCAGTGTATGGAATACAAATAAACGTACCACTATTATTAGAAGCTAAGATTGGGCCAAACTGGCTTGACACAGTGGATGTGTAGTGTATAACTAAGGCTCTCTTAAAACATGTAAGGAAAAACACATGAGTACAGAACTATCAGTAACAGGTCATGAAGGCAAATCATTGGCAGAACTTATGGGGGTGTCAGCACCTACCTCTAGTGGTCCAACGATTGCACGTCTGAACCTAGTACAGTCACCTATGATGGGTGAAATAGAAGTAAACGGCAAGAAGCTCCGCACTGAGGTGATCGGTGTCGGTGCATTCAAGATCACTATGGGTGATGATACCTACTACGCAAACAGCGTTAAGTTACGGGTATTCACACAGCGTCAGCAGTGGCAGCGCTGGAACTCAGACACTAACGAGATGGAAAAGTCTGTCTTGGCTAACTCTGTCAACAGCGACTTGGCTGACAGTGTTGGTGGCTTTAACTTAGGTCGTCCATCTGGTTACATTGAGGATTGGAATGCTCTTCCAGATAAGACAAAGGACATCATCCGTAGTGTTAAACGTGTGAAGGTTGTTATGGGTGCACTTACAGTGGATTCCGTAATGAACGAAATGGGTGAGCCTGTTGTAGTAGAGATCAACAACATGCCTGTTATCTTTGACGTTAAAAACCGCGATAGTCTTAAGGCATTGGATAGTTCACTGTCTGCACTACACCGGAAGAACCTGCTACCTATCATGGCTAACTTAAGCGTTGATGGTGTTATAGGAGATCTACCAAACGGCAATCAGTATGCTTACTTCAAGTCTGCTGTAGCTGATACGGTTGAACTCTCTGACGGGGATAATCAGACACTCCAAGACTTCTTGGAACTGATCTCCTACATCAATACAAAGATCATGGACCTGCATCATGAGCGGTCTGGTTCAAGTATGTCAAAGGAAGATACAGATCTTGTATCGTCTATCATTGATGTAGATGAGGCACCATTCTAATGGAACACCCTGCAGAACTTAAAGTTTATAGCTTCTTTCAGAGGGCTGTTGCAGGGAAGACTTCATTCTCAGAGGAGGTGGCTGATAAGGTCGCCTCCGATGTGAAGGCTGCACTACTTAAGCAGTTTGATAGTGGACCACGTGATGAGTTTCGTTTGCGTATGTCCAATATAGGTCGCCCTAAGTGTCAGCTGTGGTTTGATAAGAATGACCCAGCAGATAAGACACCTTTTCCACCCCACTTCATGATGAACATGATGCTTGGAGATATTGTTGAAGCAGTATTTAAAGGCATCCTTAATGAGGCTGGTGTGGACTTCCAAGACAATGACAGGGTTACACTTGAGTTAGCCAATGGTCGTAAGATCAACGGTGAGTATGACATGATCATGGATGGTAAGCTTGACGATGTTAAGTCTGCTTCACCTTGGTCCTACACTAATAAGTTTGCTTCCTTTGATAGTCTAGCTGATGGAGATGGCTTCGGCTATGTGTCACAGCTTGTAGGCTACGCAGAGGCCGCAGGAGTTGATGTAGGTGGCTGGTGGGTAGTCAACAAAGGCAATGGAGAGTTTAAGTATGTAGACGCCTCTATGGTGGACCGGAAGAAGGTCTTAGCTGACATACAAGCTACCGTGGACTTCATTGATAATGATGAACCCTTTGAGCGTTGCTTTGAGCCAGTTAAGGAAACGTTCTATCGTAAAGAGACAGGCAACTGGGTACTGCCAAATGGCTGCAAGTTCTGTAGCTTTAAACACAAGTGTCACACTAACCTGACACCAAGGCCAAGCATCATGAGCAAGGCTAAGAACCCACCTGAAGTAGACTATACGTTTGTAGCGGAGGAATACAATTAGGATGGCAAAAAGAACAACTGCAAGAGTACATAACTCTCGCCGTTATCGCAGTGGTCTTGAAAAAGAGGCCGCTGCTTTTTTAACTCCAAGACAGAAGATAGTTAAGTATGAGTTACTAAAGATAGAGTGGGAAGATCTACGCTACCGCAAGTACACTCCTGACTTTGAGTTAGACAACGGCATCATAGTTGAGACAAAGGGTATATTCGATAATGAAGATCGCAGGAAACATGTTGCAATAAAGCAACAACATCCAGAGTTAGATATAAGGTTCGTATTCAGTAACGCGAATGCTAAGCTTTATAAGGGTGCTAAGAGCCGCTACTTTGAGTGGTGCGACAAGAACAGTTTCCTGTGGGCAAACAGAGTTATACCTGAGGCGTGGTTGACTGAGCCAGGATCTAGGGCTACTACAGATGTAGTGGTACTAAAAACAAAAAGGAAAGACTGATGAGTTATACGTTATCAGATGATGAGATGGCACTGATCGTTAGACCTGTAATGCAGGGTGATGAGTGGACAGGTCACATTGAGACAGGTATTGCTGCATCCTCTGAGTCAACCATAGAAAGGTCTACACAGAGTACTATGGTTCACTATATAACTCTGATGGCTGCTTTCCTATCATGGGCTAATGATAACCCTAAGGCTCTTGATGAGGTTGTAGCTTATCGTGATGGCTTACTGGAAGAAGTAGATGGTTGGCTGTTAGATGATGAACCAGATCCACCTGAGGGTAACAACGTAATAAGATTAAACAGATGGACTAAGACAGAGGGTAACGCATGAAAGAAGAACTATTACCACACACAGAGTATGTAGGTGATCAGCATCCTGAGTTAAAGCACTTTGATCCTGTTGATCGACCTGTGCATTATAACATGGGTGGCATTGAATGCATCGACTACATCAAGCAGGTGCTAGGTTTAGACGGTTACATTGCGTACTGCCACGGTAACATGGTTAAGTACCAACACAGATATCGCTATAAGGCTAACCCCGTGGAAGATATGAAGAAGGCAGGGTGGTATCTTAATAAAATGAATGAAGCACTTGCGGAGAAACACAAATGAGTGTTAAGCAATTCGGGGTGACAATGTTGGTCACTGTAGATAGTAATAACAACATCTTATCGTCCTATGAAGACGCACACGAAGATGATGTAAGAGATATGATTGTTGATACGTTCTATGACGTGGATGACATTGAAGTTAAAAACTTGGTAGTGAAGGAGAGGTTATGATTAACGCAACAGATATTGAGGCATTCAGAGTGCCAACACAAGAGGAATGCTTACAGGAGTTTATCTATACCTTTAAGGCATCCCTTGACCCACGGTTATGGTTGAAGCTTATTAAAGAAGAACTAGAAGAGGCTCAGGCAGAAACTATTGGTACGGCTGCACACCTTAAAGAGATAGCTGATCTGCTCTACGTTATTGAAGGTTTTGATACTGTAACTACTGGCAACTTCATAGAGTTTTTAGGTGCACCAGAAACCAGTGTATGGATGGATTTAATGGGGGATGCCCATGATGAGATTGAAAATGCTGAAAGTTACTACGGGCACGGCACTGTGTTTGATGCCTTCCAGCTTGTACACCAGAGCAATATGTCCAAGCTAGGCACTGACGGTAAGCCTATCTTCCGTGAGGACGGTAAGGTTCTTAAAGGGCCTAACTATAAAGCACCAGACTTAAGTGATCTGGTATGAGTATGATGAAACTATTTTATGAGGAAATGAAATGAGCAACCAACTACCAACCGACTACCAATCATTTATCCACAAGTCACGCTATGCTAAATACTTTGAGGGCACTGGGCGTGAATCGTGGGGAGACACAGTATCCCGTTACGTCAAGAACATTGTGGGGGACAAGGTTGATAAGAAGACAGCAGATCAATTAGAGCAAGCTATATTGGGCCTAGAAGTTATGCCATCTATGAGAGCGCTCATGACTGCAGGCCCCGCATCAGAGCGGGACAATACTTGCATGTATAACTGTAGCTTCTTACCCGTAGATGACCTTAAGTCCTTCGATGAGGCTATGTT
>TARA_R110001606_G_scaffold244964_4_pt1 | contig 10910 bp, 9 predicted proteins | sample TARA_R110001606 | Tara Oceans TARA_R110001606 (sample SAMEA4398315) | marine metagenome | biome: Polar Biome; feature: [SRF] surface water layer (ENVO:00010504); material: water (ENVO:00002006), including particulate matter (ENVO:01000060) such as... | depth 5 m
ATCTTTTTCAAAGGACATGTTTTAAAAGCTCCTCGAAATAATTTCTTTCATGATCTCGTTGGTACCACCGTAGATCATTTGCGCCCGGGCATCGGTCCACGCGCGGGCCACCGGATATTCGAGCATATATCCGTAGCCGCCGTGCAGTTGCACGCATTCGTCGAGCACGCGGTTCTGCAATTCCGTGCACCACCATTTCGCCATGGCGGAAGATTCGGGGTCGAGCCTCCCCTCGACCGCGAGATCAATACAATGATCGACGAAGACCCGGGCGACCTGCGTCTTGGTCTTGCATTCGGCAAGCTTGAACTTGGTGTTCTGAAACTCGATCAGATTTTGTCCAAAGGCTGAACGCGATTTGGTGTAGTCCACTGTATTCTGGAGCGCGACTTCGCAGCCGGCGACAGCCCGGATCGCAATCATCAGCCGTTCCCAAGCCAGCTCCTGCATCAAATAGTGCAAACCCTTGCCCTCTTCGCCGAGCAGATTGGCTTGCGGAACGCGGACATCGTCAAAGAAAAGCTCGGCGGCGTCCTGCGACTTCTGCCCCACTTTTTCCAGCGGCTGGCTTTTCTGGAACCCCTCGCGATCGGCTTCGACCACGATAAGGGAAAGACCGCTCGATCCGTCATTCTTGTCCGTTTTCAACGCAACGATCGTGAGATCGGCGATATAGCCATTGGTGATGAACGTCTTGGCGCCATTGATGACATAGTCGCCCTCCATGCGGGCTGCCTTGGTCGAAATGGCCCGCAGGTCCGAACCCCCGCGCGGCTCGGTCATCGCTAGAGAGCCGATCAGTTCGCCTCTTGCCATTTTGGGCAACCATTTCTGTTTCTGCTCTTCGGTTCCGAAACGGTAGATATAGCCGGCAACGATTTCAGAATGCATGACCAGGCCCGGACCGGCAGCATTGGCCCGCTGCTGCTCTTCGATCAACACGGCGCTATATTTTCGATCCGCGCCCGCTCCGCCATATTCCTGCGGTATCGTGACGCAAAGCAGACCGTGCTTGCCCGCTTCCAGCCAGACGTCGCGATCCGGATGGCCTTGCCGGTTCCACTTGTCCAGATTCGGAATGACATGTTCGCGCATGAAACGCCGGACGCTAGAGCGAAAAATCTCATGTTCTTCGTCGAAAATCGTGCGTTCTATCGAGAGAAAATTATTTTCGTTCATAACCGTTATAACTCCAAGACGCGTCAACCGGTGGGCGCGCTCTGGAGACCGGCTAGGCGAGATTCAGGCTCAATATTAACTCGTGTTTGAGCAACCGGCTTTCACATGCCGTTAGTCACCAAAACCTGGCGCATAAATTTCGGTTCGGCGGATAACGTCTGAACCATGAAGGCTCTCTCCACTGGCGCGCGCTCCCTGCCCCAATTGCACGCACACTCGATCGTGACTGCGGCGATGTGAAGACGAGTATGACGTGAGTGCCATACGGCAATACTCACCTTTTCAGAAATCGTGCCGGATCGGGGAGCTTTTGCCTCGCAATCGCGGTGGAGATGCACCGGCAATGTGATCGGTGCGCTCTGAACATACGATATCCAGGGACGAGGAGAATAAAATTGTCGGCTGGCCAAGATGACAAGATGCAACGGGAAATCCGAAACGGGCCTTCAGGACTCGAACGGAAAGCCGCGATTGCGCTTGTCGAAGGTTTGCACGGCGCATGAAACCTGCTTCTGCACATAAGTTCGATGAAAGCTATGGCGCTGTAATAGTTGGCTCGGGAGCAGCAGCCCTTACAGCCGCCTGTCGGCTCAGCGAGCTCGGTGCGAATGTGCTCTTGCTGGAAAAGACCGATCATATTGGTGGCAATTCCGCCATGTCCGGCGGCGGAATTTGGGTTCCCAATAACGCACTGATTGGCAGTGTCGGTATCGAAGATAATGACGAAGATGCCTTCGCCTATCTCCGCCATGTCATCCCGGAAGAGCAAGTCTCGGACGATATGATCCGCACCTATATCCGTTCGGCGCCAGAAATGATCGAATATCTCCGCGGCATCGGCGTGCCTTATACGCCTGTCGCCCATTATCCGGATTATTACCCATCTGCACCCGGCTGGCGCGCCGGCGGTAGAACCATGGATTGCGCGCCGCTTGACGGGCGGATACTCAGAGAGGATTTATATCGTCTAAGGGAAATGCCACCGGCCTCGAAAGCATTCGGACGGATCAATCTTTCGATCACCGAAGCGTCCAAGGTTCAGGCCGTTGCGCAGGGCTGGCGAATGATCGCCGCCAAATCACTCATGCGATATGCTCTCGACATTGCGGGACGGATCAGAGGCAAACGGGACCGCAGGCTGTGCATGGGCGAAGCGCTGATCGGGCGTCTGTTGCTGGCTGCGCAGGAACGCGGGGTCGAGATACGCACCAATGCGCCGGTCAAGTCTCTGGTCAGCGAAAAGGGGCGCATTTGCGGCGTCACTGTTGAGGGAGAAGGACCAGTCCGGAAGATAGCGGCGGAATATGGCGTGCTTGTGGCTTCCGGCGGTTTCGAAGCCGATCAGAATTTGCGGTCAGAGTCGCTTGCAAAACCGACACAGGCGCAATGGTCGGCCGGCAGCCCCGGCAATAGCGGCGATATGGTCCGCGCCGGTCGCGCCATAGGAGCCGAAACCGATCTGATGCAGGAAGCTTGGTGGGCACCGGTGGTCCTGTGGGGTAATCGGTCCGTGGTGCTCTTCTTTGAAAAATCCAAGCCTGGAATGATGATTGTCGACCGCCACGGCCGCCGGTTCATGAACGAGGCAATCACCTATAATTCCTACGGCAAGTGCATCTATGGGGAAGATTATTCCCGCGAAGACCGCGTGCCCGCCTTCATCGTCTTTGATCGGACCTATCGCCAAAAATATATGTTCGGTGGACTTCTGCAATCGCGCATGTCGCCCGATTGGCTGACGCCATCGGCATTCGGTGAGAACGGGCTTGTGCAAAAGGCACCATCGCTGCGGGAACTGGCAGGCAAGCTTGGCATCGATCAGGCGGGGATCGAAGAAACCGCAGGCAAGATGGCCGAATATGCGCGAACCGGCGTCGATACGGAATTTGGCCGCGGAGCGGATGCGCATGATCGCATGTATGGCGATGAGCGTGTTTTCCCCAACCCCTGCCTCGGCCCGCTGGAGAAGGCTCCCTTTTATGGTGCTCGGCTCTATCCCGGAGATATCGGGACAAAAGGCGGTTTGAAGATCGATAGTGACGGCCGTGTCCTCGACACCAGCGGCACCGCGATCGCCGGACTATTTGCAGCGGGCAATTGCACCGCATCGATCATGGGTGAGAAATATCCCGGCGCCGGCTGCACGCTTGGCCCGGCCCTGACGATGGCATTTCGCAGCGCCAACGCGCTGATGCAATCGAACTCACACTTACTTTAAAGGACGAACCACAGATCATGGCGACAACAAGCGAATATGAATTGGGTAGCTTCGAATTTCCGCGCGGGTGGTTCATGGTCGCCGAAGCATCGGAGCTCGGTCAAGCACCCCTGCCCCTGCGTTTCTTCGGAAAGGACTTCGCGCTTTATCGGGGCGAAAGCGGGAAAATCATCTGTCTCGACGCTCACTGCAAACATATGGGCGCTCATCTTGCCGGCTCGAAGACCGCTTCGATCGCCGCCCATCAGGAACAGATCGAAGGCGATGCCATTCGCTGCCCCTATCATGGCTGGCGGTACGGGCCCGAAGGAATGGTCAACGACATTCCGGACTATAACGGCCCCTGTCCGAAAGCGGCAAAGCTTGAATCCTACATTGTCAGCGAAGTGATGGGTGCGATCATGATGTGGCACGATCCAGAGGGCAGTGAACCACATTACGAACCTCCGCATCTGGCGGAGTGGGATGCCCCCAACTGGGTCAATGGCTCCTATGATCATCTCGGCATGTTGCCAGTGCACCCCCAGGAAGTCCTAGATAATATGGCTGATTCCAATCACCTTGGACCCACCCACGGATCACCGACCCAATATTTCGAAAATGAGTTCACCAAACATGTCTATATTCAGCGCCAGGGCGGATTTCGCCGCGAATATGACGCCTGGCTGACCACCTATACCTGGTACACGGGTCCGGGCCTGCTTCTTTCACGACAGGCAATCGGCGATATCCGCGGCATAGAATTCATCTTTCACACGCCAGTCGAAAATGGCTCGGTGAAGGTTTGGCACAACAACCTCATGAAAGTGGCAAACGATCATCCCGGCGCCGAGGAGATGGCGGCCGCCAGAGCGATGCAGGCCGAGGTGCTCAACGCCTTCAGCCAGGACTTCGAGATCTGGTCCAACAAGAAAGCGGCAACGCGGATCATGGGAATACCGACCGAGCGCAATTTTCAGCTTGGCCGCACCTGGTACCGCCAGTTTTACAATCCACGCAGCGAAGAAGCGCGCTTCTACAAATTAGCCAGCGGTCGCCATGTGCCGACCCACAAGGATCCGCCGCATGACGTCGCAAAAGAAGTCGAACCCAATGACCAGCACATGCCGGCAGGCGAGGAGTGATAGAAATGAGCACAGTTTTGAAAGCCCAAATCAAGGCCAATACCGGTCCCATCGATATAGACCCCTATCTGGATATCCTGGCACGGGGAGCGCAAAGCGCGCGAAAAGATCGGATGGTGCCGAAGGAGTCGGTCGAGGCGATGCGCGAGGCAGGGTTGTTCAGGGCCTTCATTCCGCCCAAGCTCGGCGGTATTGGCGCAAGTCCGCAACAATGGCTGCGCACGCTGATAACCATCGCCGAACGCGATATGAGCACGGCCTGGATTGGCGGCGTCATCTCTGTCCACGCGTTCCAGATTGCGTTGATGGATCATGAGACGCAGCAAGAAGTCTATGGCGCCAATCCGGATGAGCGGGTCAGCTCTTCCTATAATCCGGTCGGCGCGCGGACCGAAGAGGTTGACGGCGGCGTGATGTTGCATGGTCGCTGGGGCTGGAGCTCGGGCTGTGATCACTGCAATTGGGCATTGCTTGGCGCCATCGTCAAGGGTCGCCCGATGCTGCAGACCATGCTGGTACCTCGCAGCGCTTACAAGATTGAAGACACCTGGCACGTGATGGGGCTGCAGGGCACCGGGTCAAAGGATGTGGTCATCGAGGAGCCGGTATTCATTCCCAACAGCCATATTCATTCGCAAATGGACGGCTATAATATCGAGAATGATCAGGCAGAACCGATTTACGCGCTTCCCTGGGCCCAGATCTTCGCCGCCACCGTAGCGGCGCCTTCGATTGGCGCGGCAAGGCACGGCCTCAAACTGTTCCTTGAAAAGGCCAGCGGCAGCAGCACCGACCCGACGAAGCTGATGGGTGATCCGGACGTCGTCCGCCGCGTCGCCGAGGTAAAGACCCTGATCGACAACGCGGAACTGGGCCTGCTGGCCAATTTCGATGCGATGACGGCGCTACTCGATGCCGGCGAAGAAATCCCGCTGATCGATCGTGCACGCTACCGCTACGAGACGGGCACAATCGCTACACGGATGATGCAGGCCATCGACACGCTGTTCGACGTCGGTGGTGGTCGAAGCGTGTTCCTCGACGCGCCGCTCCAGAACATCTGGCACGACATCCACATCACAAGGGCCCACGTCGCCAACAACCCGGTCCCACTCGCGCGTAATTATGGCAACATGGTTCTGGGAGGTGACAATGCCGATTTCTTCATCTGATCCGCATAAGGGCGGAGCGGTGCCACGCGGGCAATTCGTCACGGTAGGCGACCTCGAATTGCATCATCTCTCTCGCGGCGAAGGGCCAGCCGTCGTCTTTCTGCACGGCAGCGGACCCGGCGCGAGCGGGTACAGCAATTTCAAACAGAATCTCGATGCGGTCAATCAGGCGGGCTTCAGGGCCATCGTCTTCGACATGGTCGGCTTCGGCTACTCCAGCAAGCCGACAGATCGCGACTATACGACCGAAATGCTGGCCGGAACGGTTCGTGCGGCGCTCGCCAAGATCGGTATCGAAAAATGCGTGCTTGTCGGCAATTCGCTGGGCGGTGCGGTTTCGATCAGGATCGCGCTTGATGATCCGGCCCTGGTCGCCGGACTGGTGCTGATGGCGCCCGGCGGGATCGAGAGCAACGAAGTCTATTATGCGATGCCCGGAATCAAACATATGATCGCGACCTTTACCGGTGGCGAACTCGATTTCGAAGGGATGCGGCAGCTGCTGCAAATGCTGGTCAAGGATCCGGCGCTGGTCGACGATGCGCTCGTATCCGAACGATACGAGATCCTCCAGCTCCAGCCGACCGAGGTTCTTTCCCGCTTGAAAGTCGCGAATATGGAGGGCGAGCTTGGCAAGCTGCACTGCCCGATCATCGGTTTCTGGGGCAGCGAGGACCAATTTTGCCCGACATCCGGCTATCGGAAATTCATCAACAATTGTGCCGACTGTGCCTTCACCATTGTCGCCGACTGCGGCCACTGGGTGATGACGGAACGTCCGGCGATGTTCGATGCCCAGATGACAGCCTTTCTGGAGCGGATGAAGCCCGGCTTTGCCCTTGATGCATCAGCCTCCGGCCCGGCGACCGACCTGGGAGAAGTCCGATGACGATTTCATGCCTGGGATATATCCTCTTTTCATCCACCGATCTCGGCGAGTGGCGGCATTTCGGCACGCAGGTTGTTGGCGCAATGAACGTGGCGAAGGACGACAGCAGCGTCGCCCTCAAGGTCGACGCGGAACCGTTTCGTATTCTCGTCGAACCCGACGATGCGGACCGCGTTACGGCACTGGGCTGGGAAATGGCGGGAGAAGCCGAATTTTCGGCTTTGCGAGACACTTTGCAAACCAAGGGTTTCGCCATCCGCAATGGCAGTGACAGCGAAGCGGAAAAAAGGGCCGTTAAGGCATTTTTTGCGACCGTCGACCCTGCCGGCAACCCGCTGGAATTCTATCACGACCGGACGCTCGACCAGACCGCGTTCGAATCACCGGCTGGCGTCAAGAGTTTCGTCACCGGCGATATGGGACTCGGCCATGTCGTGGTCCCCGGAGGCGAGGATCTGGAGGGCACGCATGCCTTTTACACGCGGGTCCTTGGCCTTGGCGACAGCGACGATCTGAACATGCAATTGCCAGGCGAAAATGGTCCGAATATCCGTGTCCGGTTTCTCCATGCCGCAAATCCGCGGCATCACAGCCTGGCGATCGCCTCGTTGCCGTCTCCCTCAGGCGTCATTCACGCGATGCTGGAAATGGAAGATGTCGATGATGTCGGACGCTGCCATGACCGGGTTCTGGCCGAGCAACGGCCGCTGATGGCCAGCCTCGGCCGCCACTGCAATGACAATATGCTGTCTTTCTATGTTGTCGGGCCCGGCGGCATTCCCTTTGAAATTGGCTGCGAGGGTCTCCAAGTCGATTGGACCGATTTCGAACCAACCAAAAGCTCGGTGCCCGACCATTGGGGCCACGCTTATCAAGTTCCAGCATAACGTTCTCGAAAAAAAAGGATTACTCTTTCAGATGAGACAAACTATGGTCGATACAACAACGATAAGCCGGGCACGATCCGGTCAGGGAAAGAAGACAGGCGACGCCGCCAAACCGTTCCGGCGTCCGCAAGGAAGAGAAAGCCAACCCTTGAGACGCAAGAAGCCGATTCAAGACCGTGCAAAATTTACCTCGGATTCCATTTTGGAAGCGACAGAAATCATCATCGTGAACGAAGGCTATGAAAAGGTCACGACGAACTATATCGCCGAACGCGCTGGCGTGAGCATCGGCTCTCTCTATCAATATTTCCCGAACAAGGATGCGATCATCTCGGCCCTGATCGAGCGAGCGGTATCTAAGGTTTCGAACGGAATCCGCACTGTTCTGCGCGACGCCATAGAGATGCCTCTCGAACAGGCGAGCCGGTTGGCCTATCGCTATCTGTTGGAGAATCTGCGTGAGAAGAAGGAGCTTTTCTATCTCCTGCCCAAACGCTCACCCGAACTGATCGAGCTTACCCAGAATCTTTCGGTGGAGAAGTTCACGCACCAGACCAACCTAGCGCTTCTCGAACAGCACCGCAGCGAGATCGTGCCGCAAGAACTGGAAAAGGCATTGGTCGTTCTGGAGATCAGCATCCTCGCCAATATTCGCAAGTTCATCATGGGCGAGCATATTGAAATGACCGACGACGAATTCGTCGATTTTCTCGCCCGGCTATCCACTGCCTTTCTGAAGTCAGACCTGGAAATCTGAACCAGTCGCGACGGTCCGCCTGCGGCGGACTTCTCGTATCAGGCATCAGCGGGGATAGAGAAATTATGCATGAAGAATATGGCGCAATGCTGTTCGCAGCGCTCAGGGATGGACGACCTGTCAAGCCGCTTGCGGGACGCGATCCGGCACTCACGATTGACGATGCCTATGCCGTAAGCCTCGACTTTCTGGCGCGACGCCGGGCACAGGGCGAACGCGTGATTGGCAAGAAAATCGGCGTGACCAGCAAGGCGGTGCAGGACATGCTGGGCGTGCATCAACCGGATTTCGGATTTCTGACGGATCGCATGCGCGTACAGGGCGATATTGATGTCGACGCCCACAAGTTGATCGCACCCCGGGCCGAGGCCGAAGTCGCCTTTCTCCTGAAGGACGACTTGCGCGGTCCCGGCGTCACGCCCGAGGACGTGTTCTCCGCCACCGCATATATCGTGCCCTGTTTTGAAATCGTCGACAGCCGGATTGCCGACTGGAATATCTCGATCATCGACACAGTGGCAGACAATGCCTCGTGCGGGGTGTTCATTCTGGGCGAGGAAAGGCTCGACCCGACGGCATTGCAATTGCCGGACATGCATGTGGCCGTTGCCAAGAATGGAGAAGCCCTTTCCGAAGGGTTGGGCAGCGCCGTTCAGGGCGATCCGGCAATGGCAGTGGCATGGCTCGCCAACACGCTCGGAGCCTATGGTGTTACTCTAGATCGGGGGGACATCATTCTCTCCGGCAGCCTTGTGCCCCTCGCTCCTGCGACAAGGGGGGATCGCTTCGAAATGACACTCAGTGATCGCGACCCGGCCAAGGGCGGCGCAATTGTCGGCTCCTGCACTGCAAACTTCGTCTGATCGAAAGGACTTGAAATGACACGAACCAAAGCGGTCATCATCGGATCGGGCAATATCGGCACCGACCTGATGATGAAGATTATCAAATATCAACAGAATATGGAACTGGTGGCGGTTGTCGGCATCGACCCGGAATCGGATGGCCTCAAACAGGCACGTGAGCGCGGCATCGCAACCACTCATGAAGGGATTGAAGGCTTGCAGAAGCTGGATTGCTATCCCGACCTTGGCATCGCATTTGATGCGACCAGTGCTTATGCGCACAAGCTTCACGATGAAGTGCTGCGCGCCGCCGGCATTCAGGTGGTCGATCTGACACCCGCAGCGATCGGCCCCTTCACCGTACCGACGGTCAACATGACCGAAAATCTCGACGCGCCCAACGTGAATATGGTGACCTGCGGCGGCCAGGCGACCATCCCGATGGTGGCTGCGGTCCGCCGGGTGGCCAGCCGCCTGCCCTATGCCGAGATCATTGCTTCGGTGGCATCCCGATCAGCGGGCCCCGGAACGCGGGCGAATATCGACGAATTCACGCGCACCACGGCGAACGCGATCGAAAAGGTCGGCGGCGCGGAACAGGGCAAGGCGATCATCATTCTCAATCCTGCCGAACCGCCGATGATCATGCGCGACACCATCTTCACCCTGTCCGAGGGTGCCGACGAAGACGCGATCCGCGCTTCGGTGGAGAAGATGGTGGCAGAGGTGCAAAAATATGTTCCCGGCTATCGGCTCAAGCAGGAAATCCAGTTCGAACGCTATGGCGACAACAATAAATTGACAATTCCCGGGCGCGGCGAGTTTACCGGGATGAAGACAATGATCATGCTCGAGGTGGAAGGCGCAGGCGATTATCTTCCCTCCTATTCGGGCAATCTCGACATCATGACCGCCGCCGCCAAGGCGACCGGCGAACTCTTGGCCGAGCGGCGCATGGCCGCCGCAGCATCATGACCAAAGGAGGCACCATGGCAAAGTTTCAAGTTTCCGACGGAGAGAAACTCTACATTCAGGACGTGACGCTGCGCGACGGCATGCACGCCATCCGCCACATGTACGGCATTGACCAGGTGCGCGCAATTGCCGCGGCGCTCGACAAGGCGGGCGTCGACGCGATCGAGGTTGCCCATGGCGACGGCCTTTCCGGCATGAGCTTCAACTATGGTTTCGGCGCCCACACCGACTGGGAGTGGCTCGAGGCGGTAGCCGACGTTCTGGAAAACAGCGTCCTGACCACGCTGATCTTGCCCGGTGTCGGCACCGTGGAAGACTTGCAGCGCGCTTATGATATCGGCGTGCGATCGGTCCGCGTGGCGACCCATTGCACCGAAGCCGATGTCTCGAAACAGCATATCGGATTAGCGCGCGATCTGGGAATGGATGTTTCCGGCTTCTTGATGATGAGCCATATGATCGACGCTCCGTCATTGGCACAGCAGGCTGTGCTCATGGAATCTTACGGCGCGGAGTGCGTCTATGTCACCGATAGCGGCGGCGCGCTCGACATGGACGGTGTGCGCGACCGGTTGCGCGCCTATGACAGGGTCCTGAAGCCAGAGACACAGCGCGGCATTCATGCCCATCACAACCTCTCGCTCGGTGTTGCCAACTCGATTGTCGCGGCACAGGAGGGCGCGGTCCGTATCGACGCGAGTCTGGCGGGAATGGGTGCCGGTGCCGGTAACGCACCACTGGAAGTCTTCGTCGCCGCCGCCGAACGCAAGAGCTGGAACCATGGTTGCGACGTGATGGCGCTGATGGATGCAGCGGAGGATCTCGTCCGGCCGCTGCAGGACCGTCCGGTGCGCGTCGATCGCG
>TARA_R110001606_G_scaffold92778_3_pt1 | contig 10907 bp, 5 predicted proteins | sample TARA_R110001606 | Tara Oceans TARA_R110001606 (sample SAMEA4398315) | marine metagenome | biome: Polar Biome; feature: [SRF] surface water layer (ENVO:00010504); material: water (ENVO:00002006), including particulate matter (ENVO:01000060) such as... | depth 5 m
TAAACACTGGTGGAAACAATCTACGATCTTGCACAAACGCATCAAATTCTTTCTTAGTCTTTATATTTTTAGGTATAAGATCATTTATCGCTTCAAGCGGAGTTGAAACGGATTTTTTAACAATAGTGCTTTCTTGCCCAACCCCTTCTTGAGCCATGTCAACAAACTGCTGTCTAAACGACCCTTTTTTTCTATCTGAAACATATGACTTTAAAAAAGTTTTAACATCTTTACCGGTCTTAAAACTTAAATCCTTATAACCCTTGTCGCCTTTGTTAAATATTTTTTGTAAAAACTTACCTAATTTTTCTAACACACCGTCGCTAAGCTCGTTTTTAATTGCAGCGTCAGCATACGCGTTCAAATACTCTTCAGCATATTGCTCAAAAGCTTTTTCAGAAACTATTTCTCCCTTTGCATTTCTATTGTATCTGTAGTTATTGTCTATTCTTTCTTGTACTATTTTATTTTCTTTTGAATTAAGTTCATTTAAAAAATCTTTTATTAAAACAGCACCATCTTCGGTTAAATCTGTTTCTACAGTATTGCCATCAGCATCTTTTACCTTTCTAGTTTTTCCTGTTATAGATGATTTTACAATAGCGTGTAGCAGCTCGTGAGAACCAACTGTTACAGCATTGTTTTCCGCAGCAACAGTTTCGTTTATTAATACTTCTTTACCTACAATTAAGCCATCTACACCTTGTATTTCTTCTAAAGTGTATTGTTTTTTGCTTTTAGCGTTCAGTGCTTTTAAGAAATCTTCAGGTGTTTTATAAATCTTTTGTGATAATCCTTTTATCTTGCTCATCGCCTCACCACTAATTCTTAAATCATCATGTAGAAGTTTCTTGTTAGCCTCTACTTTAATATTATTTAAGTTTTTGTTATTAGTTTCAAATTGATTGTTTATGTCTTCTACTATTAAACTGTGTTCACTTTTGTTTATTTCACCGTTTTTTAGTTTGTTGTTTATATCTTGCAGCTTAGCACTTAATTCTTTTTTAGTGTTTAAAATACTAATAGCTTCAGTAGATTGTTCTTCGGTTAAATATTCAGATTTTTTTTGATTGGATATTAAAAACTCTTTAAAGTTTTTTTCTATTTCTTTAATTTTTTTATCTACAATACCTTTAGCTTCTTCTGTTTTTGAGGCTACTTTTTGTTGGTTTAAAGCGCCTATTGCGTTAACGTAATCGTTAACTATTTTATTGTCATTTTTATCTCTAAAAGCGCTGTTTATTTTAGATCCAGCCGCAGACATACCTGATCCACCAACAAAACCTTGTACGTACTCTTCTAAAGCATCTTCACTACCCATGTGGTCAAAAACCTTTTTACTAACAACTGCTGTACTATCGCCTTGCGCAAAGCTTTTATTTGCTACATTTAAACCACCTTGAAAATACTCTGTTAAACCTTCTTTGTTACCAGTTAATACCAAGTCAGCTATTCGCTTAGCACCTTGTGTTTTTGCGTTGTTTAAAACGTATCTGCTAATACCTTTTATACCTACTTTCTCTAAAGCAACCGACGCAACCCCTAAGGCCATTGGTATAGCCACTTCGTCTTCTTTGTTTTCTATTAATTTTTCAATAGCTCTTTCTTCATCATCACCATAAAGCGCCTTGGCTTTTTCAGAATTATACTCTGTATACATAGGCGCCATAATTTGTGGCACTAAAGAAGCGCCTCTTGTTAACATAGCTGGAGCAACTGTAGTTATAACACTTGTTAGCGCGTTAACCACACCTATACCAACATCAGCAAAATCACCTTCTTTTACACCTTTAACAATACCCTTACCAGTGTCGCCCATTTTAGCAGATATTTCATCTAGTTTTTTGTATTGATCGACAATATATTTATCAGTTTCTTTTTCATCACTTACACCTAAGTAACTACTAAACTGAGCACCTGCTATTTTAGTGCTTTCCCAAGCCTCTTGTAATCCTAATACAGCGTTTGAAAAAACATTACTAAACTGCTCTGCGTCTGAAAGCTCTTCTTGTGATTCCAATGAACCACCCGCCGATTGTGATCCCATATTGTCTTGACTCACCGTCGGATCTACCGTCGAGTCTACTTGCTTTTCCACGAGCCCCTTGCCTTTCATATTCTCTAAATACGAGTCAAAATCCATATCGTATTTATTAGCAGCTCTCTGCAGGTCTTCTGTTGAGTATTCTATACCGTCTAATTCAAACATATTATTCTTATTTACTTGGTTTTAATGGATCGTATTCTATTTTATACTTTTCTTTAAGTAGTTTTATTATTTTATCAGCAGTGGGATTTAGCCCATCACCCTTTACAAAGGCATCATCACCCGTAGGAAAACGTATTATATCGCCATTTTCATCTCTAATAACCTCTTTGTTTATAGGATCAAATAGCATTATATCATTTGTTCCAGGCGCATCGGCGTTAAGAACGTTTGTACCAACTCCAAAAACACCTCTATCAAGAGCGTCGCCTGAGTAAGGAACAAACATAACATCTGATCTATCGTTAAGCCCAAATTTTGCATTTAAATTTTTAGAAGCTTTATCATCTTTTCTAGTACCTCCAGATCTAACGTCTAAAGCTGTAAAAATTGTTTTATTTGTTTGCATTTCTGGAGTATTACCACCGAAGGTTATTACCTCTTCTTCACTTGTTGGCGTTACGCCGGCGTTTAATGTTAAAGCTTTAAAATCAGGCTCTGATATACCTAAAATTTTTCTAAGTTGATCGGAATTACCAAAAGAATCACCATTACTATCAGTCCAATTGTTGTTTTTAGGATCATACTTATATGCTACGTTAAACATGTTAAAACTAGTGGCTTCACCATCTTTTGCTAAAGAAAAGCTATCATACATGTCTTTTGCTATATCGTAGTCTAAAAACCTATTACCACTATTCACAACTAAAGTTTCATTGCTACCAACCCAGGTAAGTTTATCACTCGTTGCGCCTGTCTTTCCAGGTACAAGTGGTTTTTTGCTGTACCCATACTTATATGCAGCTTCCATTTCTTTAACTGCGTATTGTTTAAAAAATTCTTTACTAACTTCTGCATCTTTTAATCCAGTTATATTAGCAACTAAAACATCGTAATTTATTTCATTTGCACTTATACCTCCACTACCATCAACATCTTCAATACCATCAACTACACCACCGGTAAGTTCTCCTTTTTGATTTCCTGACACTTTATTTAACATGCCATATAATTCAGCGGATAAAACACTTTTACTAGTTAGGTCATCGTATAAAGAAGTATTTGAATAACCAACCGGAGTTCTCATTGCTCTTTTTAAATTAACAGGTTTATCTCCTAACAAAGTATCCAGCTTATTTAATGTCATTTGTTGTCTTTCAGGATCATACGTGCCGTTTAAAGCTTTGTTACCAGCGTTAGCCTCTTGCTCAGTAAGACTACCAAAAGCATTCATCATAACGCCACCATCTTTAACGTTGGTGGCTATACTTTCGTTAAATTGTTTTAACGTCATTGTAACGGGCTCACCACTTCCATCCGGATTATCAGACAACTCACCATTCTCTTTATATAACGTATATACTAACTCGCCTTTTTCATTACGACTAAGTTTAGCCATATTACCCTCTCCTGTAACTTTATCTTTTAAGTTGCTTTTAATAATAGCGTTTATTGTTTCTTTATCTTTTAAACCCAATAGATTATCATCAAGAGTACCAGCCGCAACAGCGTCAGCCCCAACCTTAAGGTTTGCAACAGCATTATCAATATCCGCAAATAACTGTTGTTGCTTTGCTTTAAGCTCAGCTCTTTTCAACCTAGTTTCCCTATCACCAAACATACTTAGTGGGCCTAACGCTTTTAACTCATCTTTAACCCCATATATTTCGTTATGAAACATTTTAGCGTCTTCTGGGTTTAAAGTAGTACCTTTAGCAACCGCATCTGTAAGCTCTTGCGCGTTTTTCATCATCTCACCACCAATAGCAGCTCCAACTTTAGCAATGTTAGTCCACATTGTACTAGAAGCTTCCATTGTTTTCTCGTAGCTATCAGCCATACTTTCAAGCGTCTTGCTATAATCCGCAGGCGTGTTAGCCATTGCGGCTCTATAAGCTACATTTACTAATGTTGCATCTGCTCCTGGATTTAATTTACTTGCCATATTTATATTTGTTTAAATTCTACGTCTAACATACTGTAGTTAACCATATCATATTCTCCGTTATTAATAACCGCTTCTTGTGGTATTTCATCAGACATTACTCCTTGAAATAATCCTTCTCCATGTATTGGATTTTTATATTCAAAACTATATATGTTTAATCCACTAGGTGATTTACCAATTTTATTTATATTTTTCTTTAATCTTCTGTCGGATTTAGCCCCAAAATAAGCAGCAGTTGCTTCGGCTCCAGCGTTCATGAGTGTACTAAACATATTGTTTTGTGATCGTGATCCATACATATTGGCCTTCATACCCATTGCGTTCATTTGATTTGCTAAAGAACCTTGGTAAGCTTGGTTTGCACCAGCTAAAGCCGAGTAATCCATACCTAACAATGTTGCTTGTTGCCCTGCTTCTGCTGCTTGAACATCAGCAGCACCTTGCATTATCATTTGTTGTTGTTTATCGGCTCCGGCCATCTGCATTTGTTGAACTGCCATAGCTCCAGCTGCTTGTTGACCTTGTAGTTGTTGAGCTCCTGTCGCTTGTAGTTGTTGTAACTGCATTCCAGCACCTCTTTGTAGTTGATCTATTCTAGAACCTTCTTGAGCAGCCATCATTTGGTTTTGTCTTTCTTGTTGGGATATACCAGCTGCTATTTGTTGAGATTGCATAGCGCCTTGATTAGCTAGTGATTGTGCCAAACCAGCAACACCAGAACTTCCAGCAGCACCTCTTAACCCTTGTAGTATGTTTGCTCTTTGTTGTTGCCCTTGCTGAGTTTGAAAATCAGCAGCACGCATGTCAACCGTCATATCTTCAAAACGGTTTTCCATACCTTCATACTTATTCTCTAATCCAGCAAATTGGTTTTGTAAACCAGCGTAAGCGTTTTGGGCGCCAGCGTAAGTATTTCTTGCGTCAGCAAAAGGATTAGTAAATTGAAAATCCTCAAACTGCTGTCTAGTTTGATTAGCTCTATCTTGAGCTACAACTCGCTCCTCCCCAAATGTTTTAACTTGATCTTGAATCATTTGATTCATCTCATTCATTACCGCATTTTGGCTCCTTTTTGACTTCTTTCCAAAAAAATCTCCCATATTATTTTTGTTTTATAAAGTTGTTTGTTAGATATTTAAAACCTTCATTCTGAACTGGTATTAGCATCCAATCTAAACTGTTGTGTATATTTGTCATGTGATCATTCATACAAATGGTAAAAAGCTGCATCACCCCTAATTTTTCTGCTTCATTTTCTACGTTTAACACTAATTGTTTTATTAATTCTCTTCTGTCTTTTTCCCTATACTTCGGGTTTGTCACCAAATATGTTGTAAAGGCTACTACGCGAAACTCAAATACTAGTAAAAAATAAGCGGCTATTGGTACTCCATTTTTCTCTATAATAAAACACTTATCGTCATCCGGTAATAAAGCTCTTTGAACTGGATTTAAACCAGTACGTTTCCACCACCATTTCCACCACTCACAACACATTTCATAATCCCCCTTTTTAAAAGATCTAAAGTTTACGTTATCATTCATTTAATTTAATTTAAGTGTAATTCTATAGTCACACTTATTGCGCTTTATTTACTACTGGGAACTACTTCTGAGCTAAAAGCAAATAATTCTATTCTTTTATTAGAATTGTTTTCTAAAGTAACATCTGCGTAATAACCCTTAATGCTTGACTCGTTTATTTTTATTGGTTTTGAAAATAAAATAAAAGGATTACTAGGAATTGGTAACACCGCGGCGTCTGCAGTTACGTTTATAAAGCCAGCGCTAGTAAAACCAGTAATCTCACCTACTTCTGTCGTGTCACTTAAAACACCAAAACCAGGATCAATAGCGTAATGCACTATATCACCAACTTGCACAGATGAATTAATAGGTGTGTAAACAATGCTACCATTTGCTGTTTGCGATGCTTCAACTTGGAATGTGTCTATTTGTATTACTATATTTGGCATATATTAAGATTGAGTTCCTACTGTTATTATTTTGTCTATATCAAAGTTTATCGTTCTATTTGTTTTTGGATATTTGTTTACAGCAACGTTTCCTTTTAAATTAACCGTTTTATAAACTTGGTTAAAAGATAAAACCGTTCCAGCTTTTAAAGTTTGCGCTAGTTCTACCGTTATAGCACCATCACTAGCCACACCGTTTGGATCTGGTGTAGCTACAGACACCACGCGGTTGTTAGACGTGTTGTCAACATTAAAACCTCTGTATTTTATAGTACTACCACCAGATATACCTAATGTGTCATTTAGTGTTATTGTTGTTGATGGTGTTAAATCTCCGTCTGAATCAGCTCTAACAGTTTGCGTTAACAGTGTGGTTGATAGTACTGTAGAGGTAAACTGTAGGTCTACACCAATAGCAAAATTTATTGCTTTTTTACCATAAGCTCTAAATGTCATTGTTTCGCCATCTTCAAAAGCAACTGCTCGAGAAAAAGTTATTGTTTTTGTTTCAGTATCAATAGCGGATATAGTTGTTGTCCCAACAGCGCTACCAGCTTTGTTTGTTGGTACTGTCGTTCCTTTGTAGTAATACAACTCTGTGCCAACCCCTAAATCAGTAACATCAGCAACGGTTACGGTAGTACTATCCTCACCGTCTCCAGCTGGATTATCAGCTACATTTTCCGTAGTTGTAAAGTACCAGTAATTTTGAGGTATAACAGGTAGTCCAGCAGTGTTTTCGTTAGTCACAATCAAACCAAAACTACCAGCATCAGCCACTCCATTCCAGTTGTTAACATCCCAATTAAAAGCAACATTACTATTAGCATTAACGTCTCCGGTAGAAGTTGAGGTTGGAAACGTTGCATAATTAACGGCGTTGTTAGTTGCAGGCGTAAATGTTATTGTAGCATTAGTACCTAGTTTTGTTATAGATTTAGTTATAACACTAAAGTTAGTTGTAATATCTTGAAAAGGCATGAGTTTTATAACAAAATCACCAGAACCTTCTGGAAAAACTATACTGTTTCTATATTTTTTTTGGCTCATCTCTACTATAAGATTGCAGCTTGAAGTGTGGCCGTCAACAAACTCTGCGCTGTTAAAATTATAATACTTTTGAGTTTCAGTTTGAAGAGCTATAATAGTAAACTTTGCCCCAACTGTACCTGTAACAACAAAGCTTCTTGATGTTCTAGCGTTAGGCATCTCGTCTTCGGTAATGCTTAAATCTAAACTTATAACTTGTAAAGCCTCGGTTTCTTGACCATCAACAATTAATTCATCGTTAGGTATGTTTAAAACCCTGTTAGTACTAGAAGACGATGTTGAACTACCATATCCATTTGCCATGCTTTATTTTTTTTAAATTATTTATTAAGCTCAATAAGTAACTAAACCACCACTACCTAAAGGATCTGTAGGCACAGTATCTCCAGCGGTATCTGGCGTAAGTAAATCACCAAAACCTAAAGGACCTGTAGGCAATAAACTACCAGGACCTAATCCACCACCACCTGTTATGCTAGAAGCAAAACCAATTCCTTCTACGCTAAACAGCGAGGTGTCTAGATCGCCTTCAATTATATGTTTTCCTTTAATATACCCAAACCACTTGCCTTCTTTTTTAATAAAATTTTGTAAATTACCATTATCCATGTCGGTTTTTATTTCTGTAGCGTTCCATCCTTCTACATCAGAGCCATTCGACCAAGCTTTAACGTTGTTAATAGTTATAGCGCTATTACCAAACACATCCAACGCTGTTAAAGGTTTAGTTACGTAAGCTTGACTACCTTCGTAATTTAAAGTGTTAAACGTTTTTATAACAGAAGGCTCAGCGTTTAAAACAGCTTTAATTGTAGAAGGGTAATGTGTACCATAAAAAGTGTTGTAGTTTTCAGCTGTTTCAGGCGTAGCGCCAGCCGCTATTAATGAAAGAGGAACGTAGTGCTGGTACAACATAGCATCTTTTATAGTAAAGTACTTTTTAGATAAACTTAAACCAGCTTCAGGTAAAAACGATTTAAAGCTAATCCAACCGTTTACATCTTCACTATACGTCACTGTTGTTTCTGGGTAAATAGGCACGCTATTTGGCTCTGGAGTCATTTCTATATTGTAACTTCTTTTCATCGATACGTTGTCTATCCAACCGGTAACGCTGTCTAAGTCAGAATCATCTTTTCTAATAACAAAAGTGTTAAGTAACGCTTCTACACCTTGACCCAATAATTCTGAAGATGCTTCACTAGAACCAATCTCAACAACAATAGTAACTTTTCTTACGCCACCACCTATATCCTCAATATTACTAGGTAAATATATGCCAGTAGAATTGCTTGCAATTGCAGGGTTTGAAGGATCTCCAATGTCTTGTATTCTAAAACCATATCCTTTGCTGTTAAAATAATACATGTGCAAAAGTCCAGCGCCAGGATCATCAACTGTGTTTGCCATTTTATACGTAAAACTTATTTCATAATTTTCGTATCTATTTATAGGTTTATCTATAAGTTGGTTTGCTGTTATAACCTCTGTAACACCTGTTGAATTTAGATCAAACATTGGGCAGTTTTGAAACTGTATTCTACCATCAGTAGAAGTACTACCATCCCATATAATATAATCGTCTATAGTGGGTTCAAACCCATCAAAATTCCAAGACGCAACGGTACCTCCTTGAAACAACTGCACTTGATTTGTTAGTGTTACACCACTAACATTGCAACTTAACGAATTAGCTGGATTTGCGTTGAAAAACCTAATCATTTCTGCAAAAGTAGAACTTGTTGCTGTTGCAAGATTATCATACCATGAAAACACACTATAACTAGTGTATGGCACGTTTGGTGATGAAGAGTGAACTATGTCCCAACTAGCGTCACCGTCGTCTGCACCGTTCATTCCAAACGTAATTTCATAAGATCCTATTAAATCCACATCTAAACCTTTAACTATCATACCGTCAAATTGACCTGAGTTTACACTATCACCTATAGAGTTTGAGACAGCAACTGCTAATTCACCTATCGCTAATCCAGTTATAGGGTTTGGACCAACAGTAAATTTAAGTGTCCAATTAGGGTCTTGAGCTGGAGTAGTGTCAGCTGTTGTTGGTATTATATTTTGGAAATTTTGTGACCAATCTTCATTACCATAAGCGTTATCCCAGCAAAGTTTTTTATTATAAAAATACACATTTGAGTAATCGTCTGTGCTAGTGTTGTAAATACCATCTGAAAAAGTATGTAATTGATCATAAGTACTATTACCAAGGTCTATATCCCAATTTGTGGCTATACCAGTACCATTAACGTAGTTTATTTTCTTTGATATTATTTTAGAAACATATAATGTGTGGTTTTTAAAATTGTAGAATCTTAAACTAAAATAATCTAAATGGTTACTAGCAACATCACTATCAGTATGAACTTGATATATGGCTCTTAAAACCCATCTATCATCACTATATTCTGTTCTGTAAGTTGGTACTAAAGCTACGTGAGCAGAACTTGGACCTCCAACTAAAAGCCCAACTCCATTTCCATCAATAACATCTCCACTACTTAATCCTGAACTAAACAAAGTTCCATCAGCAACACCTGGTACAAAAACCGTACCATCGTTGTTTGTAGCTGTACCAAGTCTATTACCAATATCCGGTTTATTAAGCTCATCCTTATTATCGTTATCAAATTCGTTATCTGCGTATTCAATATCGATAAAATACCAATCACCAACAACATACTCTTCACCAGTACCTAACGGGCAGTGAATAGAATACGATGAGTTAGGCGAGTTGTTACTTTGATCTATTTTCCAATAATCACTTACGACATCTACATAATCTTTTTCTTCAGGGCTATGAGTACCACCACCATCATTAAGACCGAGAGTTCCTTGCCCTTGAGCTGTAAAATTGTTGCCACCTAAAGTTAAACCGGTATCATTAAAAGGCCAAGTTTGCTTAGTGCTTGGTTGAGAATCCAAACCTGTTGTTGTGTTAAATCCTGGTGGTAATCTCCAATTATAAACTGTACCATCTATTCCAGTTGCATTCACAGTCGTCCCTATGTTATTATCACCAAACCAGCCAACTGTTTTGGCTGTAATTTTTTCTTCTGTACCGCTATTATTATAACCACTACCAGCACCAACGTTGTTATTAAAAGTCCAAGGAGCAATAGAACTATGATTAACTTCAACCCAAGCTGGAATATCATAACCAGGTATAGCGGGTTGGCTACCAGTAGAAACATTTTGTTGTGTTGTAATAGTACCTTGGTTTAAAACCCATTGACCACTTGGATTAAGTTGAGCGTTTGGATCTGCTATTAAGTCAGCCACTGTATAACTTTGTATACCTCCAGTTAATATATCATCAAAAGTAATAATCTCTGGCTCAAAGTCAACGTGTGGGGCTATTACACCAAAACCTTTTTTTACTTTGACGCTGCTAATCTCCCAAAGAGGGTTATTCATACCTCTTACGCCTACTGAATAACCATAATCCGATGCACTTCCTTGAACAGAATTACGTATTCTTATTCTAAGGTCGTCTACAACTTTAACCTCTTCAATATCAGCCCCAAAAACAAGAGGTGTTCCATTAGGGTTTTGTTGGTTTGGATCTATAAACTTAAAGCTTGCGCCAATAGTAACTACTACTTGTCCTGCGCCATTAGAAGCAGATGCAGTTAAACTAGTTATAGTGCTAGTGTTTGGAAACACAGCAACTCCACTTGAATGAGCAGCATAACCAATAGCATCATCA
>TARA_R110001606_G_scaffold80417_2_pt1 | contig 10906 bp, 8 predicted proteins | sample TARA_R110001606 | Tara Oceans TARA_R110001606 (sample SAMEA4398315) | marine metagenome | biome: Polar Biome; feature: [SRF] surface water layer (ENVO:00010504); material: water (ENVO:00002006), including particulate matter (ENVO:01000060) such as... | depth 5 m
GTACTTAGCTGAGTAGTTAGTACCATCAACTGTAACAGAACTGTCAAAGTTAGCACCACCTAAAGCCCACTGCTTTGCAGAACCATCAGCGTTAGCTACTTGTGTACCTACTGCATACTCCTTAGACGAGAACTCAGTACCATCAACATTTGTTGTGGTCTTTGTTGCCCATTCTTGAGATGCACCAGCACCTGCTGTGTTAGTAACATCAGTACCACCAACAGACCATGCCTTAGCTGAGTAGCCTATAGCTTCCACAATACCTGTGGTTTTAACAGCCCAGTCTTGTGCGTTAGTCTCAGAGGTAGCTGCATTAGTTTCACTAGCTGCTGCGTTAGTAGCTGAGGTAGACGCACCGTCCTGATAGTGTTTAGCTGAAAAGTCAGTAGTTACACCGTCTGACAGTGTGTACTGACTACCGATAGGATGGATAGCCAGCTTAGTAGCATCAGGGATAAGATCGTTTGTGGCTGCTATTACTGCTGCGTTAGCTGCTGCTACTGCCGCTGCTGATGCTGCTGCTGAAATACCATCAGCGTAGGCTTTAGTTGCTGCATCAGTAGTAGCTGTAGGCGTACCCACGTTATTAATAATACTACCACCAGCATCCCACCTATTAGCAGGTGTTAGTGTAATAGAAGCGTTTGCAGTATCAATAGCTTCTTGTACGCCAAAAAGCAACTGGTCAACAGCACTGTCTAGAGCTACCTCAGTCAACACGGCACCATCAGCAAAGTCTACAACCTTTGTATCTACGTTAGTGTTACGTTCAATACGTACATCACTACCCGATACAACAGCAGGAGAGAAGGTTAGTGTGCCAGAATTGGGTGCAGAGAAAGCAACAACATAAGTGTTGCCCCCTACTGCTGTACCTGTTGAAGTGTTGTTTGCAAATACACTCACCCCATCTACATAAGCGGTAATGTCTACCTCTTCTAGATAGGGGAATGGAAATGAAAAACTGCTCTGTGCTACTGCAATGTTTAAGTATAGCTGTACAGAATTACTCATTAATTTTCTCCTTGGAAAAAGACTCCATTTAATCTTTTGTTAGCTTCTTGCTCGTTTTCTTTGATAAAGTTTTGACCTTCTTGGGTCTTAACTAAATCTTCACTTATCTTCTTTTGTGTCCAATGAGCAACAGCTAACTTATCATTAGCAGCCCCTTTAACCTCAAGTAGAAAACCATCTTCACTGAAGACACCACTAGTAGCTCCAACTTCATAAGGATCGTTACCAACCATTACTTTCTTTGCTATCTTTCGGTACTCACTAATCATTGTGTTAATGTGGTCTGAACGTGAACCAGTGTACACTCTATCACCTAGTTTAAGGTTACTTGTGGCTTCACCTTGAAACCTTGGGTCTTCTATTATACTAGTTAAAGCTTCACGTAAAGTTAAGTTAGTACCATTACCAAAAACATCAAGACTCATAGCACCAGATATTTCTATCCATCTGTCATAAGCTGTCTGTTTAACACGGTTTGGATTAAGAGGTTTTCCGTTTCGATCAGTACTCCAATCTCTATTAGTCCAATCAAGAGTATCTACCGTAGTGGATGGTAAACCTATGTCAAAGGGTGTTCCATTGTCAGCAGCCTGTTTAAAGGCTAGTGCAATAGGGTCATCCTTCTCAACTGAAAGTCCAATAGGAGAGGCAGAGTCAATACCCCAGAACTCTGGGATTAACTTTACTTCACCTAAAAGGTTACGCTGAGGGTCTAGGTCTCTTGATAATCCCGGAATATTCTTCTTGTAAGCTTCTGCTAACTCATAGATTTTTCGTAAGTTAGGGTCTCCATTTAAAGACTTCATAAGACCTGAATAAGGAACCAAAGCTCCTATCCGATTACCTACATAAGAAGTTCCAAAACGCTCTGGGTCATCCACAGCATTAATGAAATCAGTCACACCCTGCATAAAGGTTTTATCCCTTGCTACTTCAGAGAGAGTTATAGCAACAGCCGCTGCTAATTCATCAGCTTCCTTTTTCGCGCCATATTTATTGATTTCATAAATAGAAGCCATGATAAGAGCTAAGTCAGATACAGGTGATAAGCGAGATATTTCTTTGTACTCTTCACCATTGTAGTAAGAGTTACGTTTGTAACCATACATATCTTCCATAGCTTTGACTTGATTAGAAGATAATTCAGAACCAGTTCCTGTAAGACCACCCTGTTGTGCTAGACTATAAAAGTAGCTTGCTAGTGAAGAACCAATACCAAAACGAACTAGTGCTTCGGCTTGCTCTTGTGAACCGTCTACAGCCATATCTCTGCGCCAACGTCCTGACAACGGAGCCAGAGGACTACGCTGTAAAACATAAGAAGCAATGTTTAAGGGTGTACGAATAAATGGACTAATTTGTCTTAATAAAGGAAATTCGTTTACAAGCTTTGTATAAGAGTTAGACATTCTTTCGTTTACACTTTTACCAGCGGTATCTTGAGTAAATGTAGTTTTACGTCCAGCTTCAATACCCTTAATAGCTACAGGGTTTGTAAGTATACCATCAACATTAGATTGTATCTGGTCAGTTACAGCAGTGTCTACTTGGTTTTTTACGTAATCTTTAAGTTCTACACCCTTGTAGCCTAAAGCAGCACCATCAGCCATTGCTTCTGCAAAAGCATATGAACGGAAGTTAAGTTGTTTAAAAAACTCATCTTCTGCCGCTAGTAGTCTTGTAGGCATCCTAATTAAAACTCCAATTATTGTAGGTATAGACCCAGTAGTCATACCTTCTTCTAAATAGGAACGGTCTACGTCAAGAATAGTCTGTCCCTTTTTTGCAGCCTGTACAGACGCTTTAAGAGAAGACCATGAGTGTTGCGCCATACCTTGGTAGGTATGTAGAGCCTTCATCATTTCTTTTTTATCACCTCTTATACCAGCACCCATCAGTCTTTCTAGGGGCATAGTAGCTGTAGTAAAGGTGTTAGAACCAATGTTAACTAGGTGTGTCTTAACACCAGACAGGATAGAGTTAATAAAGAGTTCGTTTACAATACGAACACCTGCTGCTCCTGCTTTTTGGAGACTATAGGAGTGTTGAGCCAGTTGACCATACAAACTTTTAGAAGCAGCAGAGTCAGGTGCAAAGGCAGAACCAGCATCTAACGCTGCGTCTATAGTATTAACATTCCAGCCATCAACAGATTTAGCAAAGTCTAGCATCCGTCCAGCTTCTGAGAAACCACCCTTCAACACATTAACTAGTCTTAAAGTATTCTTAAAGTCTTGTACTGCGGTAGTTCTTAAAGCGGCTACTTCTGCTTCAGGCGCACCATTTTGTACAGCAAGTCTGAATTGTTCTGATGACTTAGCAAACTGTACGTTAGATACTTTACGTAATTCGTCAGCACTACTGAGTAATTTTCTAGCCTTTACAAAATCCCCATTGTGACGAGCTAACCACTGTTCTACACCCTTAGTAACATCTCCACCATAAGGACGTAAATGACGTATAATGTCTGCCTTAGCTTCTTCTTGCATAGCTTCTCTGGTAAGTGCTACACCGCCACCCTGAGCATTTAAGTCTGCTAAGGCTTCTGGTGTCATCTCATCCATAGAATCTTTACGGCCTTTTAGCCGCTTTTTAGTACGTGCTGAGCCACTTAAACTTTCAGATGCCTTATAAGCAGCATTAAGAACTTCACTAGTTGCAGCTACAGAAGCAATTTCATTTTCTACCTCAGCCCCAAGGTTAAGTTCTTTAGCTAGTACAGTAGCTTCTTCTTCTGCTTCTTTGACTAACTGCTCAGTTTCTGCTAAGTTTCTGTTACTAGCTCTTACAGCTTTTAGGCCAGCTACAACTGTAACCATCGCAGCTTCAGTAATCATACCCTCAGCAGCTTGTTTAAATATAGCTAAGGGTACTGGATCATCTGGGTCTGCTGCTAGGAACTCTGCAAGTGGGTTAGCTAAAGAAGGGTGATCCTGCATCATATTAGAGATACGTTCATCGTGCTTATCAAAAGCAATGAGTTCTGCTATGGCTCCTTCACCTGCTAACTTAACAGCTTTACCTCTTTTGGTATCAACCTGTAAAGGCTTCAACAGTCTATTAGCAGGCATCCAACCAACAGCAAACTGTGTTAGACCAGAAGCAAGATTACCAGACATGGTTTGTAGACCATCAGTAAGTTTAGTAGTACTTACTCTTTTCGACACAAACGCATCAAACTCTGGGTCTCCCCTTTTAAGTCCTGCTGCTTTGGCTTCTTGAATAGCGTCTGCTGCTCTATAGTACTGAAGAGTACCTTTTTCATCTACTCCTAGTGAACCTAAGTCAACTACGTTAGCACCTAACCAATCAGTAGCTGCTGATAAGTAACCACCAGTAGCACTATCAGCAGTTTGGCTTATCTCATTTGCGCCTTTGGTAAAGCCTGTAGCTATGCCTTCACCAGTGTCTTTTAATAGACCATCGTCTTGTGGTTCACCCGCAGGTGTAGGGGTAGGCTCTGTTGATGTATCCACAGATACTGTCAAATCAGGTTCAGCCATCTAGGACTCCTATAAATAATTATGGTTGGGCAGGTGGTACTGGTGGAACTATTCTTACATTAGCGTTCTTAATTTCATTGAAAGCTGGTGTAAATAAAACTTGGACTGCATCTCTTTTCTGCAACTCTCCAAGCTTTTGATAAGCCTCAGAATAGAAAAGGTCTTGAAAATCTATCATAAACTTAGTTATTACTGCATTTCTAGGATCAGTTGTAGCATATACACTCAGTCCAGTTAAAGGATCAACACCACCTAGTTGTCTAGCAAAGCCCTTATAAAATTCATCTTGCGAAAAGTTCTTATTAGAACCTTTTACTTTGTCTATTTTATCCGCTTGCGCCCACAAAGTATTAAAGGCTGCTGCATTATTCTTTAGTCTATCCCCTTGCCAACCTTCAATCATTGCTCTTGCTTTAGCTGTATCCGCAGCACCAGCTAACTCTACTCTCATGTTTACAAGGTCTTTGTCATCTACTGTTTGTGAAACCCCATTAAAGAATTTTTTTTGTCTCTCGTAGTATTCACGTATTTCTGGGTAATTTTCTAGGGCTAGTTTTAACGCTTCGCTATCAAAGATTTCATTAAACTTAGTTAATGGTTTACCTGAGAGAACTTCTTGAATTTTACTCTGGGCGTTGTCTTTAACTATGCTCTTACTTCTTGTTGTAACATTGTAAATTCTATCAAGTCTTTGTTCTTCTGCTCTATCTATAGCAACCCTAGCTTTACCTAGTGTTAACTGAGATTCCTGAGTGTTACCTAAAAAGTTACCCTTTGTTGTCTCAACATTATTAGCTAACTTTAGTACTTCTAGTCTTTGTACATATGTTAAGTCAGGGTCATCAGAAGCATAATCAACGATAGCATCTAGTGTTAGTTTGTTAGCTGTGATGTTATCAAAAGCATAACCAGTTTTAGCATCTGATTGACTTAGCTTTAATTGTTTACCAAATAGTTGGGGAGTAAGTTGTCCACCTAGTACTGCATCAATGCTGCCGGATACATCTGTTTTAAAGTTTGTCTCGTGTTTTGTCTTTAAGTTTTCACGTGCAAGAGATTCAAACTCAGAGTTTAAGTTATCCTCGTAAGATCGAAACAAAGTTGAGAATCCTGCAACTACACCAGTCTTAGCAAAGGAATCTTTATTATCATTAATAAAAGTTGAACGCTGTCCTTCAACCCACTTTCTAAAGGCTGTTGGATCGTCACTTCCTTTTAAGGCTGACTTAGCATATTCTGCTGTTACTCTAGATTTCCACTGACGAGCTAGTGCTTTACCCACGTGTTCACCCGCTAGTACTTGGGTAGGGGTCATCGTATCGTTATACCCACCATCCATAAACTTCTGTATGGTTGCATCTGGGTTTAGTACAAACTCTTTTTCAAGCGTGTTCTTTTCTACTAATTCTTGTTTATCTCTGTTAGCCTGTGCATACTTACCTACTTGTGGAGCAAAACTAGACAAGGCTTGGATTAAATCACTAGCACCTGTTTTCTTTGCAGGTGGACGATAAGACACAAATGTATCTACGCTTCTAGCTACAGGTGTGTTAGACTTAATCGTATCTAACTTATTCACCTGACTTCTTTTAGATGTTGTTGCCATTTATGTCTCCTAAGTTGTAAATACTTCGCTCCATTTGGTATCACCTCCTACACCACCATAAGCACCTAAAGCACTTGAACCTGTCTTAACAATGGCGGCAGTTGCATTAGGTTTAATTGGGTCTACAACACTAGCTAAGCGTCCCTCAAGCTGTGCTTGGATACCCTGAGCATCTACACTTGCTTGCTGGTTGATGTAGTTAGACTGGGTTGAAATCTTACTACTGTTACGCAGACGATCTGCAACTCTGTCGTTCATGGCGTGTTGAATAGAACGCCCGACAATGTTGTCTTCTCCTGCTGCTGTTCTAAATGCAGAACTTGTTTCAATACCTTTAAGTAAGTTATCAAACTTTTCATCTGCTAATTGGTCTTGTTCTTGTTGGTTTTTTAGCTGTGTTTGACTTATCTGTAAGTCTCTAGCTTTGACTGCACTAACACGAGTTTTATTATTAGCATCTACTTGCGCTGAATAATTTGCATTAGCTTCTTGCCATTCCATAACACCGCCAGCGATTGCTAATCCGGCTGCTGCTGCTGCTGGGCCACACATTATTTTATCCTCACAAATTCATAAAAGGGAGCTTTACTTTTACCGTATTGTAGTTCACGTAAAAAACTAAAGCCTAAAAATTGTAACCATTTTATAGCTAATTTGTTTTCTACGTGAACATAATTTACAAGTAAGTTTCTTTTGTTGTTAGCTTCTATTACCCAGTTATGACTGCTTCGTAGAAACTGAATGTAATATTTGTTTAGTTTGCCTGTAGAAAGCATCCAAGGACTTCCTGTCTGCTCATCAATAAAACTAAGACCAAACATTCCTAGTAGTTCTCCACTAGGAGAAACCATAGTATTAACTTCATGTGATTTTTCACAAGCTCTTTGTAAGGCTGCTAGAGGGTTTAGGCCATCAGATAACGATAGCTCTGTTACATCAGCTTCGCACATATTAGAGGCTACTGTGTTAATATCGGTTTCTTTGTAAGGTCTATAGTGAGCTTTCATATTACATCCTTCTTGATCTCAAGACAAATTCAGATTCTAATTCTGCACTCTGGAATATACACGGTAAAAAACTATCGCTTGATATTTGTATCTGAGCGTTCCTAGAATTAGCCTGTACACCAAAACTATAACTTCCACTGTCTAAGGGTACTTGTCCTAATATGTTTGTACCAGCACCAATTAACCTACCTGTGAAAGCACGTGTATAAGTCTTACGTACAGCAACAGGAAGTGTCTTATGTGGAACAACGGTTATCGTAAAGAACCCAGTATCTGAGTATACTACAGCCATACTCTTAATCTGTAGTCTACCTGTAGTAACAGAGGCATTATTGTTTTTCATTAGTTGTTCTGAGAACTCATAAAGAAAAGTATAGGGTACTCCTGCATATACTACACCACCTGTACCCTGATAGGTAAGGGCAGCGGCAGCAGTTACAATGGAACCAGCGTCTGTTACGTAAGTAGTATTAGCAGCAGTGTATGGAATTGTATCAGTACCAGTAAGACGTACCCGCCTATCTAGTAAGACAGGAAAAGATGTATCAGCTACCAAGCTATCATCTAAGGATAAGTTTATTCTTTCTAGAGCAACCTTATCAGCATACTGAATGGCTAGGAAGATGTCTGACTTATCAAACTCAACACCTAAAACAGTACCACTAAATGTCCACTTAGACCAAGAGGATTGAAGTTTCTCTCTGCCTGACCAGAAGTATCTGTAAGGGTAAATCTCTGAACGGTTAGTATCTGTTAGTACTATAAGCATATCTTCATTAGAGGCTGCTGTCATAGAAATAGCAGTACCTTTAAGATACTCAGGAACATGCGCCGTAATTTCATTAGCATCATTTGTTTCTGTATCTGTATCTACAAAGTACTCACGCATACCTGCAAAGGAACCCTTGGTAGTGGGGAAGTATACATACTTACCAGCACCTACAGGTTTAGCTTCTAGACTAGCCTCAAAACGTGTGGTCACATCAATGGACACAGTTTGTGGGGTTAGTGTACCAGTAGCAGTTAACTTAAACTGTGAGTAATCTGAGAATAAAAGCAAGTTCTCGTTAAAGGGTACAGCGTGTCTTAGAATAGACACTTGGTTATTAGAAACTGCTACGTCAATGGTAGCACTGTCTACTAATGTAAGAACAGTCTTAAGGAAGAAGTTGAAGTATTCACCTGCTTCACTAAAGATTACATTCTCATCTGCTAGAAACCCTAGTCTATTCCTATGGAAGAACACATCGTTAATGGTGTTGCCTAAGAAAGACGGAAAAGGATTTGTAAGATCAGAGCCTACTGTTTTATTCTCGTAAGTTGCTGGGCCAAAAGTATAAGAGGTGCCATTATATATTAAGGTATGCGGCATAGTTGCTGCATCTAATTCAATATCAGTATCAGGCTCTACAGTTTCTTTCCATACACCCTGACCATTAGTTACATTACGTGTGTACTTTACATAGTAGTCATCCTGCCCTTTTTGGTTATCACCAGAAACTAGGATAACAAAGTCAAGCGGTGCGTCTACTGGAAGTTTCTTAAAGTCAGGGGTTTCTCCCTTAAAGGCTCTAAGGCTTTCATTACCTCTACTATCGTTTACAGAGATGTCAAACTGGTCACTAGCAGTAGCTCCAAGAACGTGAATGACGTTACCGTACTGTACGAAACTAAGACCCGCTATTGTAATAGCACCTGCTATGCCACCATATCTAGTAGAATCAACTGCGTTAGTAAAGATTAAGTTTGTTGCAATCCTATCTGTTTGGATTGACTCTTCTGCTAGTTTAGAATCAGCTGTACTAGCCTGTACAGATGCCTTTGTGGTGATTTCTCTGGTATATACAGTACCACCCTTAGTTATAGTGACAGTGTATGTCACAGCATAATCAGACTTGGCTACGTATATAAGTGCCTCAGGATTACGTGTAGATGACTTAGTAGCTGTCTTAGCAACTACCTTAGTCTTATTAACAAAGAAGGTGTAGTCAGCTACAGTAGTGGCTGTTAACTGTTGTCGTGGGTTTGTTAAGCCGGAAAGATAACTAGCTCCATTGTTAGTAATAGGTTTAGTAGTTCCAGTACTATCAGTGATAGTCATGGTTCCATCTTTCTCAATCAATAAGAAATGTAAGCTGTTATCTGAGTTACGAATAGGGTGGAAAAAGGCGTCAGTCATATCTGTTTGTTTTTGTGCTGACAATCCTGATAAGAAAAAATCTTTATGTTCTGTTGGGGGTCTCTTCTTCAAACCCTCTGAAACGCTAGACAGTCCATTCTCTTGAACTTCGGATTGTGTTGGCAAACGAACAGAAGGTGGCTGTTGAGATACGCCATTAATAAGGTTTGGAATGGATGTGCTAACGAGTGCCATTAGGTTATAGTCCTCTGTGATGCAATTCTATCAATGATACTAAACGTGTCATAGTTATTGAAGATACTAAAGTCTTGTCCTTCTGCCTCCATGTCACGAATCTCTAATAAAGCAGTAGCTTCATCTTTCTCAGTGAACCCATGCAAGGTAGTAGAACCTACCACACGATCAAGGAATATCCTAGCAGACCTAATTGTAATATAACGCTTAGCAACTTCAGGACAATCTTCAAAGACTAATAAAACAACTAAGTCTAGATAGACTGTTTCTGTAATATTAAAAGTATTAGTTTTTCTATCATACATTTTTAGACCACGTTGAATGAGGTCTAGATTAGATGACTTAGCAGTAGTGTCTGCTCGTAATATGTTGGAAGGTAATACAATATTGTTATTTGAGTCAGGATTAAATGTTACATCCAGTTCTCTGTTGAAATGATAACCTTGGCCCTGCACCTCACGGTTAACAGATTCAAGGATAGTTTCGGCAATATCAGCTTCAACCAAGCCAGAGTTCAATTGTGTAACTGGGGCTTCGCCAATAGCTGAGAGCATAGTATTAACTGCTTCTAGCTTGGTTGTTGGTGCCATGAAGGTCTCCGTTTAAAATTCTTGTAGATCACCACTTAACTTTGTGTGACCAGTATTTAGCTGAGAGTTTTGAAGTGGGTTTTCCCTGTGCGTTGTGTCTTGCATAGTAAGACTTCTTACGCGCTTTATCTTTTGCTGATGATGGGCTTTTACCTGCACCCTTTACACCCTGCTGCCCAAAACGTATTAGCTTAATAGTCTTACCTTCTTTAGCTAGTACAGCGTGGGACTTAGTTTTGTGACTAGGTGTACGCTTTGGTTTATTGTACCCTGCAAAAGTTTCACCACGGTACTTAATAGCCATTACTTTTTCTTCTTATATTTTTTACGGCGTTTTTCTTCTTCTTCACGTAGCTTATTTAGTTTCTTAGTATACTCAGGGTCAGCATCTGGATTACCACGTGTTGCACCTGTATTTGGGTTTACAGAGCTATACTTTTTCTTAGGTATCTTTGGTATATTTGCGTACATCTTAATCTCCAAAAAAAAGGGAGCAGCCGTTAAGCTACCCCCTCGTTTAATTACACTTCAAGCAGTGCGATAGCAGCAGCAGGACGCAGGACGTTATGCCCCATTGCGTATTTTGCCACCATCAGTGTGCCTTGACGGTTAATTTGATACTCAGACTCTACGCCCAAGTCCATCAGCTTAACACTAGCAACTGCGTCTTGTGTCATTACTAGACCACGACACTTAGCAGCAATGTCAACAAGGTTAACACCATCTGTGGTTGTGTTAGTAATGTCGTATGCAGTTGTACGGCCTGAACCAGCAGTGTTAGCCAGTGGGCGTTGACCCTTTGACTGACCCTT